>Ga0310120_10000321_pt1 | contig 38774 bp, 25 predicted proteins | sample CB27_AW_983_MG_FD_203506 | JGI IMG/M metagenome (GOLD analysis project Ga0310120, IMG submission 203506) | Marine microbial communities from Western Arctic Ocean, Canada - CB27_AW_983 | ecosystem: Environmental > Aquatic > Marine > Oceanic | place: Canada: Western Arctic Ocean | collected...
CTATATGCGAAACACCAGCCTCTTCGTGCTCCCGCTCCTCGCCGTATTCTTCGCGTGGAAGCGGGGGCTGGAACCCGCCGGCCGGCTCTGGCTAGCTGCGCCCTTTATCGTAGCGGCCCTCGTGGTGAACCTCCTCCCGTTCACCCTGCTAGGGGATACGGAGGTGCTGGCGGTGCTCCACCTGCCCATGGCGCTGTGGCTCGCCGTGGGCGTCGCCTACGCCGGCGGACGGTGGCGTGACCACCACCGGCGGATGAACTACGTGCGCTTCTCGGGAGAGTGGCTCATCTACTTCGCCCTCATCGCCGCGGGCGGCGGCGTCCTGATGGGAATCACCGGGGTCATCTTCGGTGCCATCGGCCTGGACCTGGAGTTATTCCTCACTTCGTGGGTGATCCCTTGCGGCGCCATGGGCGCCATCATCATCGCCGGCTGGCTGGTGGAGGCCAAGCAGAGCGTCATCGAGAATATGGCACCGGTGCTCACGCTGCTCTTCACACCGCTCTTCACGCTCATGCTTTTGGTGTTCCTGGGCACCATGGTGTGGACGGGGAGCAGCGTCGACATGGAGCGCGACGTGCTCATCGGCTTCGACCTGCTCTTGGTCCTTGTGGTGGCCCTACTCCTCTACGCCATCTCGGCAAGGGACCCCCAGGCGGAGCCCGGCCTCTTCGATGGGCTGCAACTCCTCCTGGTGATCTGCGCGCTGCTGGTGGACGCCCTCGCCCTCTGGGCCATCCTGGCTCGGATCTCCGAGTTCGGGTTCACCCCCAACCGGGTCGCCGCCCTGGGCGAGAACCTCATCCTGGTGGTGAACCTGGGCTGGTCGGCCGTGCTCTACTACAGGTTTCTCCGTCGGCAGGTCGGGCTTACCCCCCTGGAGCGGTGGCAGACGGCATACCTGCCGGTGTACGCGGTGTGGGCGTGGGTGGTAGTGGTCCTCTTCCCGCTTGTGTTTGGGTTCCAGTAGGGGGGAAGCTGAAACCTAGGCCGAGGTGGAGCCTTGCCCCTCCCAGATCCAGACCCTATTGTAGTCGCTACAGTCTATCACATAGACAGTGAGGTCGTAGTGGCTCGGAAAAAGCTGGGATACCTGGAGAGTTCGGTCCTGATCGCGGTCGTGGAGGAGTCCGAGAGCGCGTTCGCTCTCGAGATTCGCAGGGCCATCAAGAGTGCGACGGGTCGTGCAGTGTCGAGAGGGGCGTTCTACACGACGTTGGAGCGCCTTGGCCAAAAGGGCCTGGTGTCTTGGGAGAATCAGGTGCCGCCCAATGCGCGCCGGGAGCTCGCTCAACGCCGTTACGCCATCACCCCCGCGGGGATGCGCGCCCTCGAGGAGACGAAGGCCGAGCTGGCGGCGCAGTGGCAACGCCTCGCGGACGCCACGGGTGAGTCATGATCGCTAGGCTGGCGGACCTGGTCCTGAGGGTCACCGTTCCTCACGGTGAGTTCGGGGACTGGATTCGTGCGGATCTCGCACGCGAGGCCGAGGACCTCTCCCGTCGATCCTCGGCCCGGCGTGTCGCCCTCTGGCGACTGCTGGAAGGGCTCAAGCTCACGCCGCACATCATTGCGCGGCAGTTCTGGGGTGCGTTGCGGAGTTCTCCGGGAGGCTCCGGTCCGCCCCAACCCAACGGCCCAAGCCCCGCTCGTTTCACCGGGATCATCGAAGATGTTCGATACGCCATCCGACGACTGAGGAGCGCACCTCTGATGACAGGGGTAGCCGTGGCCGTCGCGGGTATCGGTATCGGAGCGAGCACGGCTACTTTCAGCGTTCTCGACGCCGTACTTCTGCGCCCGCTCCCCTACCCGGAAGCGGACCGGCTGGTACAGATCACTCAGAAAACGACTCCGCCCGGAGTTGCCGCCGGCCGACCCTTGCGCGACGACTTGCCCATTAACGCACAGGATTTCCTCGTCTACGAGGCCGAGACAGCGTCCTTCTCGAACTGGGCATGGACGGCTGCGTACGAGCCGAACCGGGACGCGACCGTCGGGGGAGGCCGTGCTCGCCTGTTCCGCCTGCTCATGGCGGAGAGCCTGATCCTCGCTGCACTCGGAGGCATGCTCGGTCTCCTCTTGGCTCACTGGGGAACGGCAGCGCTCATCGCTCTAGTTCCAGCGGAGCTCACGCGTGCGGGAGACGCCGGGTTGGATGGGCGGGTGCTTTCGTTCGCGTTGGCGATCTCGATAGCCACGGGAATGATCTTCCGCCTGATTCCCGCTCTCCGGTCCTCCGATGTCGACCTGATGCACGACTTGAAGAGCGGAGGCCGGCTCGGCGCCGGGGTGGGATCGTCCACCCTCTCCCGGTCGTTGATCGCCGGGCAAGTCGCGTTGACGCTGGTCCTGCTGATGGGGGGTGGATTGCTCGGAAAAAGCTTCCTACGGCTCAAGACGGACGATCGTGGATACGACCCCGACAATATCCTGACCGTGACCGTCACTCCGGGCTACTTGCACCGATTCGCTCGTATCGATTGGTTCGACCTCGAGAGTCGTCGAACCCGGAGCTACGGGCCGAAGAAGGCAGTCAGGTTACCAACAGCGAGCTACCCTATTAAATCGACGAACTCAACGGACCCCGCCAGATGGAGGTCGTCTGGGACGGGCTCGTGGACAGAGGCTACTCGGAGCGCGACATCGAGAAGATCATGGGCCTGAACCTGCGCCGGCTGTACGCCGACGTGATTGGGTGAGCGGATTCGGGCCCGATCTCTTCGTGAGGGTGAACGGTCACCTGGGAACTAGTCGTCGTCCTTGACCTCAGCCTTGTTACACCTGCAGCGGCCGCACCAGCATCTACACTCGCCACAGCCACAGCAGCCCCGGCCGAAGAACCACCATAGAGCAAGGCCGATGAGGAGTAGTTGCGTGCTCCCGATTCTTACCATGCCCTGCCAGAAGGCGACTACGATGTTGAAATAGAGGGTCAGAGCGTCGGCAATCCATGACGCACCGGCTGGCACGACGGCGATCCCCAGGATCAGGAACTCAGGCGAGACTACGTAGCTGCACGCCACCCTTTTCGTCGGCGATGGTCTTGTCCAGGAGCTGCGTCAGGGCATAGACCGTGTCGATGCCCGGCGTGGCGATGCCGGTCATGCGTCCGAGCTCCACCACGGCACCCAATAGGGCCTCCAACTCGAGGGTCCTGCCGGCTTCCACGTCCTGAAGCATGGAAGTCTTGTGCTTGCCGACTTTTTCCCCGCCCTCGATGCGTCTCTCGATGGATACGCGAAGCGTGATGCCCAGGTGGTTAGCCACCGACTGCGCCTCCTCCATCAACGACTTCGTAAGCGCGCGGCTCGGCGGGTACTGGCAGATGTCCACGAGCGTGGCGTGGGCCAGGGCGCTGATGGGATTGAAGGACAGGTTCCCCACCAGCTTCAGCCATATCTCGCCGCGAATGTCGTCGATCACGAACGACTTGAAGCCGGCATTGGTAAACATTGCGACGAGGGCCTGCGCACGCTCGGAGTCGCTGCCGTCCAGTTCACCTAACGGAAAGCGGTTCCCCTCCGTGTGCTTCACGACACCCGGAGAAACAATCTCACCGGCGGGGAAAACAACGCACCCGACCAGACGATCCGAGTCGATATGGGCGGCCAGGCGTCCATCGGGATCCAGGCACTCGATCGCGCGGCCGTCGTACTCGCCGCCGTGCTTGTGGAAGTACCACCATGGCAAGCCGTTCTGCATCGGCAGGATGACGGTGTCGTCCCCCATCAAGCTGTCGAGGGCGGGCGCGATTACGGGCAACACCTGACTCTTTACGGCCAGAATCACCACGTCCTGCGGCCCCGCCTCGGAAATGTTCGCATATGCCTTCAGCTTATACGCCACATGCTCTGTGCCGTCAGCCATCAAGAGCTTTAGCCCGGAGCTCTGAATCGCCTCCAGGTGGGCACCCTGGTCGATCACGGTTACGTCCTCGCCGGCCTCCGACAGCCGCACCGCCAGCAATCCACCGATGGCACCCGCACCCACGACACAAATCTTCATGCTTTGCTCCTCATGCCTTGTCCTCGCTTTAGTTCTCGTATCGATTGCTCAGGGTGCCGATTCCGTCGATGCTCACTTCGATCGTGCTCCCAGGCTTCATGGAGCCGACGCCGACGGACGTACCGCAACAGATGACGTCGCCGGGATGCAGGGTCATGTCCTGGGAGATCATGCTCACCGTCTTCACGGGTCCAATGATCATATCGCTCACTGGATAATTCTGACGTTCCTGATCGTTGAGCACCGTGCGAATGGTCAGTGTCGAGGGATCGAGTCCGGTGGTGACAACGGGTCCGAAGACACCGAAGGTGTCGAAGCTCTTGGCGCGTGTCCACTGCATGAACGTGGGGTCCTTTCCGAGGAGCCCGACAGCGGTCACGTCGTTGATGCACGTGTACCCGAAAATGTGACTGGCGGCGTCCGCCTCTGAAACGGCGCGGCATTCACGCCCGATCACGATGCCCAACTCTCCTTCGAACGCCACCTTGCCATCGTAGGACGCCGGCTTGCGAATAACCTCACCGGTGCCGAGGTACGAGCCGTTGGTCTTTATGAAGTACAACGGCTCCTCAGGAATCGCGGAGTCCAGTTTCGTCGCCAGGGCGTGAAAGTTGTTCCACAAACCGAGCATCTTGCCCGCTGTCGTGGGTGCTACAGGCGTGACCTGGTCCAACGAAAGATCCTCTCCGGTGGCCGTTGGCGCGTTGAACATATCGCCTTCGTGTACGGCGATATGGCCGTTGTCAAGCACGCCAAAGCGGGTCGTGTCGGAGTGTTTGAAACGAATCCAGTGCGTCATTGTCCTCCCAATTGCTTTTCTTGAAACGGATCGACGGTGCAGGCCGTGGGGCACCTACCTAATGGATGGGGACAACCTGAGGGGTCGGGCCACGGCGGTCAACATGAGGTTTCCCGCAGCCGAACCCCGCCACTCACAGGCCCGGTTGTCCCAATCGCCAGGCCCATTGGTCCACTCCCCAACATTTCCTTCGTATGTCCCCCTCCGTCCTGCATCGTTGAGTCTTCGGCGGGCACGGACGCGCTGGTGGCCGCGGAATTCGCTGCAGAACTGGAGATCGTCGTTGCCGAAAGGGCGCTGGCCCGTTCGGACGAAAAGCACCGGTTGCTGGAGCACCCGCGCGAGGGCCAAGCCCCCGGGGGCCCTTCAATAGAGTGGGCGAGCACCACCTCTAAACGTTCGTCACGATCTGGCACATTCACATCCCGCACCCTAACCTGTTTGGGCTTCCGCGCAACCCGTCGATGATCTTCACGGAGAGACCCTGATGATGCCTTACGCCTCCCTGAGAACCGCTCTCCTCGTACCGTTCGTGACCTTTCTGACGACTTGCACCGGCGACGCCAACGTCAGTAGTGCCGCCTCCGGCCCTGGCTACGTCGTCGAGGGGGGTGTCGTCCAGCCGGTCAACGGCCTGCCGAACCCGTATGAAACCATACGCGATTGGGGCACCATCCCGGCGGGGCGGGTGTGGGGCTCGGTGAGCGCGCTGCAAACGGACATCGACGGCAGGCACATCTGGGTCGCCGACCGGTGCGGCGCTAACGGATGCGCCGGCTCCGACGTCGATCCCATCCTCAAGATGGACCCCGACGGCAACGTGGTGACCAGCTTCGGTTCGGGGCTGATGATGTGGCCGCACGGAATGCATGTGGACGAAGAGGGCAACGTCTGGATCGCCGATGCGAGATCGGCGCGGCCCAATGAGCTGGAGCAGTTCCCGAGCGCGGCGGGCCTGGGACACCAGGTCATCAAGTTCAGCCCCGAAGGAGAGATCCTCCTGACCATCGGCGTCGGTGGTGAAGCCGGGGATCCTCCCACGCACCTCACCGAGCCCAACGACGTCATAACAGGGCCGAACGGTGATATCTACGTGGCCGAGAGCCACAGCGGCCAGAACAGGGGTGCCGGGCCGGACACGCCGGCGCGTATCAACAGGTATTCGGCGGACGGCACGTTCATCATGAGCTGGGGCACGTGGGGTGACGAGCCCGGCCAATTCAAGACACCACACGCCCTGGCCTGGGACTCACAGGGACGGCTGTTCGTGTCGGACCGCGGCAACAACAGGATCCAGATCTTCGATGCGGACGGCAACTTCCTGGAGGAATGGGACCAGTTCAGCCGCATCAGCGGCCTGCACATCGATGAAGACGACGTCCTCTACGCCATCGACTCGGAATCTGGGCCGGAGCGCAACCTCGACTGGCGGAAGGGCCTCAGGATCGGGAGCGCTAGAACGGGCGACGTTTGGTACTACATCCCGCAGCACGACCGCGAAGTGCCCTCGGGCGGAGGCGGCTTCGGTGCCATGGGAGAGGGCGTGACGGTGGACGCGGCCGGGAACATCTACGGTGGAGAAGTCGGCAGCGTCACGGGCTTGACCAAGTTCATTCCCCGTCTGATGCCGTGAGACCGGGGTGGGGACCCTACGGGATCCCCGCCGCCGTCCTCGGCTCCGGGATCACCCAGTCCCCGCGCTGGAGTTTCTTCCGTCGAGGCCACGTCTCATTGAGCGTGTCGCCTTCGTAAAGCCGGCCATTCTTCATCACGAAGCTGATCTCGTTCGTATTCCGAATATCGTCGAGCGGGTTCGCGTCCAAGACCACCAGGTCCGCGAGCTTGCCGGCCTCGATGGATCCCACGTCTCGACCCAAGCCGATCGCCTCCGCCCCTAGAATGGTGGCAACCCTGAGCGCGTCGAACTCACTCATCCCTCCCGACTGAACGGACCACAGCTCCCAGTGGTAGCCGAGGCCCTGCAATTGCCCATGGCTACCGACACCGATGCGTCCACCTGCTTCGACGATCTTGCGAACCCCCTCGGCGTGTGCCCCGAAGACGTGCTCATCGTCTCGGAACCACCCCGGACGACGACGGCTCTTTTGGTCGAGTTCGGTGTGCGCAGTGAAGTACTGGAGCTTCGGGTCGTCGTGCGGGTTCTCACGCGAGTAGTAATAGTTCTCTCCCCACGGCCCCCCGTAAGAGACCAACAACGTCGGGGTATAGGTGATACCGGTGCCCTCGTACAGACCGACGACATCGCCGTAGATCGGTGCGATCGGCAGAGAATGTTCATGGCCCGGGTAACCGTCCAGCGCCATCGTCATATCGTACTTGAACATGAGACCGCCCTCGGTCGTGGGCATGATGCGCTGCTCGCGTGCGGCCATAATCACCCACTGCCTCTGCTGGCGATTCCCCGCCATGTACATCTTGATCGTTTTCGTATCGTAGTACTCGCTGTAGCGGCGCATGATATCGCGCGCGTGCTCGAGGTCACGGATGGGCTCCGCATTGTAGTCGCCGAAGATTCCCGGTCCGGTCGAGTAGATGCGGGGTCCGATCATGTCGCCGGTGGTGACGAGGTCGCCGTACGTGAGCACGTCGGTCGTGCCGGTCTGGGGATCTCGTGTCGTCGTCACACCGTAGGCGAGGTTCGCGAGGTACACCCACGACTGCGTCTTGTGGAGTCCGAAAGCAGGCCGCATGTGGCTGTGTGTATCGACGAACCCCGGAACGATGGTCTTTCCACTCACGTCGATCACATCAGCGCCGGACGGCACGTCGAGTGTGCCCTGCCTGCCCACAGCCTCGATCCGGTTGTTCCGCACGACGATGTCCGCGTTGTCGATGACCTCCCGGCCGTTCATCGTTATGACGCGAGCCCCGCGGAGTACCGCTACGCCCTGTGGCACGTCTCGCTGCGCCTGAATCAGAACCCGCGTCTCGGCCGGCTCGTAGCCCTCACCTTCGTCGTCATCGTCGGAATCCTCATCGGCTTCGCCTGGGTCGGCCTCGGCCCTCTCGACCGCGGCGACCGAGTCCTCGAACGCCTCGGCGGCGTCGAGATCGTAGACGAAGTGAGCGTTGCCGATCGAGAAATGGACCGTGCGGCCGTCGGCGCTCCACGCGGGGAACTGCCCACCGATCTCGGTGAGTTTTCGGGCCGGGAAAGCCGTGTTGCTCAGGTTCGCGATCGAGATCGTGGGAGTATCCCCACCCACGATCGGAACCGTGACGACGTAGAGGTCGTTGTCCACAGCGGCGAGCGCACGATCACCGCGGGGCGCCATCCTGATCACTGAAGCTCGGGTCCGTTGTTCCTGGCCGGGACGTGTCGCACCCACGACCTTTACGTGCGCCTTCTCGTCCGTGCCGTCCCAGCGAATGGACACGAGGCCGTCGTTGGAATTATGCAAGTAGATGCGGTCCGAGTCCTCTGCGAAGTGGGGCGATCCGCGACCCGCAGCAGGGGCGATCAGCGTGACGGCGCCGCCGCCGCCAGGAACCCAAACGATGTCCGACTCCGCACCACCGATTCCCCCGCCCGCGGCTTCCTGGAACGCCCGTGCCGGATCACGTAGCGCCACAATGCGATCGTCGCCGGACCACACCACCTGTTCGTACTGGGCGGGGACCGACGTCAACCGCTGGGGATCGTCCGAACCGTCCGCTCGAGCTTTGACGATATGGCCCCCATCGGGGCCCCACGTCACGTACGCGATCCAACGACCGTCCGGAGACCACGCCGGCTGGGCCTGCGTCACATCACCGTCGTCCAGCGCACGGGGCTCACCACCCGGATAGTCCATCACGTAGAGGTCGTCGAGCGCCGTAAAAGCCAGCCGCCCTCCATCCGGCGACGGTACGGCGTCGCGAATTTGCCGCACTGTGAACAGCTCCGAATCCTCGATTGCGTATTCGAAGTTCACCTCGGGGCCGACCGCGAGCTGCTCGCGCACGCGGAACGGAACGGCGACAGCGGCGGCGCCGTCGACGGGAATACGCCAGATCTTGCCCCCGTAGGAGGCCACGACTTCACGCGAATCGGGGGTGAAGTCCATGCCCGGATAGACGTCGCGATCGGCGATCGACTCCTGATCGTCCCGCTGCACCGGATACGCGAGCCAGCGCTCGTCGCCCGTATCCAGATCACGGATGCGGAGCCCACTCTCGCTCTCATGGCGGGTGCCGTACACGAGCCAACGCCCATCAGGAGACAGGGTGGGACGAAAGGCCGACCCGTACCGGGACGTTCGAGCGAAGGTGTCTCCCGTTTCACGGTCGTAGACCGCGAGTTGGTACTGAGGAAACTGTGCATTGTAGACCCAGGCGCGTGTCCGCTGTGCATGCCATATGTAGCGTCCGTCGGCCGACACGGCGGCGCCCACGGTCTTGAGCTGCTCGGGCTCCTCGCGGAGAACCTGCCCCGAGCCTCCATCCACATGCCCCAACCAGAGTTTCACTACGCCCAACCGCGTCTCGCCCGTACTCGCCACCACGTATTGGCCGTCTGGCGCCCAGTCTGGCGACACCCACATGCCACCCGAGGACTTCGTGACCTGGGCCGTGTCGCCCGACGCGACCTCGAGCGTCCACAGGTTGTCGTTACCGCTTCGGTCCGAGACGAAAAGCACCTTCGTGCCATCCGGACTGAAGCGCGGCTGACCATCGAACGCGAGGCCGCTGGTGATCCGGGTTGCATCCCCACCCCCGATGGGCACGGTGTACAGGTCCCCCAGCAGGTCGAAGACGACCGTCCGACCGTCGGGACTCACGTCCACTGAGAGCCAGGTGCCCTCCTGCGTGTCGAGATCGAGCGTCCGGGCCGCCGCGAGTGGAAGGGAGGTCTTCTCGCGCTTCTCACGCTGAGCCGTCGTGTCCGCCTCTTCGCTTTGGCCTTGGAGCGCACCTGCCGAGATGGTCGTGGCGGTAAGAGCGACAGCGACTGCGAATAAGATACCGAATCTCATTTGCCTGTTCCTCGATGGTTGTCCGGAGGGGGGGCTGAACGTACTCCTGATACAAAACGGGTACAAGTCTGTCGACGGTCCGAGCCGCCGGACGGAGAACCTTTGGGAGCCTTGGAGTATTCACGTAGATGCAGGGGCCACGAATGCTCGCAATCCCGAGCGCGTGCAGCGCTTTGGCTCGTGATCTTCCGACGCTGGACGTACGACGATGCATCTCGAGTGCTGGATACGAACCGGGCGAGTCTGAAGGATCTCCTGAGCTACCGGCACGTTCTGCTGACGGCAATCATGCGAGGCTCGAGCGAGCGGAGCGGTGCCAACGGCTTTCAGACATAGACGTACTGTACTGACGTTGAAGGATACGACATGATGGATTGCAGCAAGGCGAGGCGTGCCCTGTGGCCGCCTGAAAAACCGAAGTTGGCCGAGGCCGACGTCCTGAAGGCGAGAGCACGTGGAGGCATGCGGGGCATGCTGGGATTACTTCGATCAGGACCGTTACCGGCTCGACGCGTACGACCGCATGCGCCTCGAGCCGGCCCCGCGTTTGATGCGGGAACGCGTCTTCGACGCACTCGCTCGTGAGCGCTCGAGGGGTTTGGGTCTCCCAGAGCAGGAGGCTGTAGAAGCTCCAGCGCACGGGCACGCCCTGCGTCGCCGGGTCCTGGTCGTAGCGGCGGCCGCGGCCGCCGCGGGTCTCATCGCGGGCAGTAGCGTTTTATTCCTCCAGAACACGGTGAACCCTCGCGAAGAGGGGAGCTCTTCGTAGAGGACTATCTCCGACGCGCGGTCGGCGAAGACCGCATCGTCACTTCCGATGCCGACAAGATCCGCCGATTCCTCACCCGCGAGCTGGAATTACCGATCGCGCCGATCACGATCGAAGGCCTCGTGGTGATCGGTGCCGAAATCTGCCTTCTCGACGGTCGGCGGGGCGCCATGATTCAGTACCGGGAAGCCGAACGCCAGATTTCCCACTACGTGGTGCCCAGGGAGGGGACCGAAGAGCGGGAGCCGGCCCTTTTGTCCAGTTCCTCCCAGGTGATGACCGTCGGAGCGCCGACGGTCATCACCTGGGCAACGCACGAAATCGAGCAAGCACTGGTCGGAGACGCCTCGCCAGCCCGCCTCCTGGAGCTTGCCAGGAGCTCTATCCAGGTCCAGTGACGGTACACTCACGCCGCCCAGATACTCGATGAAGGCCACGGCGTTCTTTGGATCGACGTCGGCTAGGCCCGGATGGGTTCCGGCTAGGCCCTCTGGGCCCTGACGCTCATCCCCGCGAGTGAGGTGCGCGCGGCCGACACCACTTCCTCCCGCGTCACCCCGAAGCGCTCATAGAGTGTCTCTGCGGGGGCCGAGGCTCCAAAGTGGTCGATGCCGACGGCTACACCCGCGTCGCCGATCCATCGAGCCCACCCGAAGGTAGAACCTGCCTCGACCGCCACACGCGCTCTAACGTCTGGTGGAAGGACACCGTCACGGTATGCCTGGTCCTGCTGCCCGAAGAGATACCAACTCGGCATGCTTACGACACGCGCGGGCGTTCCCTCGGCCTCTAGTGCCTCTTGGGCCTCGAGTGCGAGCCCGACCTCCGAGCCACTCGCAATCAGAATCAGGTCGGGTGCGGCGCCGGACGCCTCGGCCAACACATAAGCGCCCTTGCGAGCCCCTTCGGCTGATGCGAACCGGGTTCGGTCCAGGGGTACGACGCCTTGGCGCGTAAGCGATAACCAAGTCGGCCCGTCGGTTCGCTCCATCGCGAGCCGCCACGCTACGGCGGTCTCCGCGGCGTCGGCCGGCCGCATGTCCATGAGGCCGGAGATCGCCCTGAGGCTCATGACCTGCTCGATGGGCTGGTGCGTGGGGCCGTCCTCACCGAGCCCGATGGAGTCGTGCGTGAACACGTAGGTGACCGGGAGCCCCATGAGCGAGGCCAAGCGGATCGACGGCCGCATGTAGTCCGAGAAGATCAGGAACGTGCCGCCGAAGGGTCGAATGCCGCCATGTAATGCGAGTCCGTTCAGCACGCCACCCATACCGTGCTCGCGGATACCGAAATGGATGACACGTCCGTCGGGGGTGTCGACGGACAGGTCACCCCCACCGACGATATCCGTTTTGTTCGACGAGCCCAGATCGGCCGATCCGCCGATCAGGTTCGGGACCCGGGACGCCACGGTCTGAAGTACTTTTCCGGACCACGAGCGGGTGGCGTCGGTCTTGTCCACGTTCGTGAAGTCCTCGATCTCCTCGTCCCATCCTCCAGGCAGCTCCCCAGCCATCATGTGCGTAAGCTCTTCAGCCAATGCATGGTGCTCGCCTCGGTAGGCCTCGAAGCCGGCGTCCCATGCTTCCTCGAGCTCGCGACCTCGCTCTGCCGCCTTCCGCCACTCCGCCAGAGCGTCGGGATCCACGAAGAACGGCTCCTGGGAGGGGTATCCCAGATTGGCTTTTGTGGCCTTCACCTCGTCCTCACCCAAAGGGGCGCCGTGGGCCGAGTGGTGATCCACCTTGTTGGGGCTGCCTTCGCCGATCCGGGTGCGCGTGATGATGAGCGTGGGGCGCCCAGTCTCCGCGCGAGCAGCATCCAGCGCCTCGTTCAGGGCAGCGAGATCGGTGCCGTCACCCACGTGGAGGACGTGCCACTGGTATCCGCGAAAGCGGTCCGCCTGATCGGTGGCCGTGCTCAGGTCCGTACCGCCCTCGATCGTGATTCGGTTGTCGTCGAAGATCCAGATGAGCTTGCCGAGCTGCTGGTGGCCCGCCATCTCCGCCACCTCGTGGGAGATCCCCTCCATCAGGTCGCCGTCCGAGCACACCGCGTACGTGTAGTGATCCACCACCTCGTGCCCCGGCCGGTTGAAGCGGGCAGCCAGCCAGCGCTCGGCGAGCGCCATGCCCACCGAGTTCGCAACGCCCTGACCGAGGGGGCCGGTCGTGGTCTCGACTCCAGGCGTGTGGCCCAATTCAGGGTGACCCGGTGTGCGTGAGCCCCACTGGCGGAAGTCGACGATCTCGTCCTTGGCCAGGTCGTATCCCGTAAGATGCAGCAGTGAGTATATGAGCATAGACGCATGCCCCACAGAGAGCACGAATCGGTCCCGGTTGAGCCATCCGGGGTTGCCCGGATTGTGCTTCATGTGCTGCGTCCACAGGAGGTACCCCAGGGGCGCGAGCGCCATGGGCGTGCCGGGATGCCCCGATTTAGCCTGCTGGACCGCATCCATCGAGAGGACGCGAACCGCGTCGATGCAAAGGCGATCGAGCTCGGGGGAGAGACCAGTGGGGGACTCGGGCATCGCGTTACTCCACTACGAAGTTCAGGAGACGATTGGGAACATAGATCACACGCTTCACGAGAGATCCATCCAGATGACGAACGACGTTTCCGTCGGCCCGGGCAGCCGCCTCGGCCGCGTCCTGGTCCATGCCCGCCGGGCCCTCGACGGTGGCGCGGAGCTTCCCGTTCACCTGTACGGCGAGTTTCACCAAGCTCTCCCGGGTCTTGGCCTCATCATACGAGGGCCAGTTAGCCCCGTCGAAGATGCTCCCCTCATGACCCAAGCTCTCCCACAGCTCCTCGGCGAGGTGCGGCGCGAAGGGTGCCACGAGCGCCACGAGCGGCTCCACTTCGCTCCGAGCCGCGGTACGGCCACCGGTGCGAACAGCGTTGAGGTACTCCATCATCGCGGCGATCGACGTATTGAAGCCGAGCTCGGGGAGCTGCTGGGTGAGCTGCCGGATGGTCTGGTGTAGCTTCCGCTCGAGGGCCTCATCGGCCTTCGCATCGTTCCCGGCGGCGGCCATCACCGTCTCGTATAAGCGATGCAGGAATCCGTGTGGCCCCTGAACGCCTTCGTCCTGATAGTCCCCACCCTCTTCGTACGGCCCCAGGAACATGAGGTACGTGCGGAAGGTGTCGGCGCCGTAGCGTTCGATGATCTGGTCCGGCACGATCACGTTGCCCTTGCTCTTGGACATCTTGGCGCCCTCCCGGATGATCATCCCGTGGGCGCGAAAACGTTTGAACGGCTCGTCGAACCCCAGGTGGCCCAAGTCATGGAGAGCCATCGTGACGAAGCGCGCATACAGGAGGTGCAGGACGGCGTGTTCGTTTCCGCCAATGTAGCTATCCACCGGTAACCAGCGTCCCGTCACGTCCTCATCGAAGGGCTTGTCGCTGAAGTCGGTGGACGGATAGCGCAAGAAGTACCACGAGCTGTCCAAGAACGTGTCTGACACATCCGTCTCCCGTCGAGCCGGTGCACCGCACTCGGGACAGTCTGTGCGGTACCACTCCTCCACCCGTGCCAGCGGGCTCACTCCGGAGTCGTCCGGCTTGAAGTCCTCGACCCGGGGAAGCACCACCGGCAACTCCGACTCGGGCACCGCCAAGGGACCACACGCCTCGCAGTGGATGATGGGGATCGGCGGCCCCCAGTAGCGCTGGCGTGAGATGCACCAGTCGTGGAGGCGGTAGTTCACCGTGGCCTCACCCAGCGCATTCTCTGCCAGCCAGGCCGTGATGGCGGGTTTGCTCTCGGACACGGGAAGACCGTCGAAACGTCCCGAGTTCACCATGACGCCATCGCCCACGTATGCCTCGGGGAGGGGCGTATCCGCGTCGTCTCCCTCCCCCGCCACGACACGCACGATGGGGAGCTCCATGGCCTCGGCAAAGTCGAAGTCGCGTTGATCGTGACCGGGCACCGCCATGATGGCGCCCGTTCCGTACTCCATGAGCACGTAGTCCGCCACCCAGATGGGGATCGGCTCACCCGTGGCCGGATTGCGGCAGTGGCCACCGGTGAAGACCCCCGTCTTGGTCTTTTCGATCTTCTGGCGTGCCACGAGGTCCTTGGCGGCCGCCTTCTCTCGGTAGGCCGCGACCGCTTCAGCATGCACCTCGTCAGTCACGTCGTCCACGAGAGGATGCTCGGGAGAGAGCACCATGTAGGTGGCCCCGAACACGGTGTCAGGCCGTGTGGTGAAGACCTCGATGTGGGGGGCGGCGGGTGTCGGATCGTGCCCCGGCGGCGCGCCTTGGGCCAACTCCAGCTTTGGGGGACTCACGTCGCCCCCGTTCGCTTGCTCCGCCCCCAGAATCGGGAAGCGCAGCACCCCGCCTTCGCTTCGGCCGATCCAGTTGCGCTGCGCCTTCTTGGTGGTCTCCGACCAGTCGATCGTCTCTAAATTGCCCAGCAGCCGCTCGGCGTATTCCGTGATGCGAAAGAACCACTGAGCGATACGCTGCTGCTCCACCGGCGTTTCACACCGTTCGCAGCGCCCCGCGATCACCTGCTCGTTGGCGAGCACGGTCATGCATGAGGGGCACCAGTTGACCGGTGCCTCCTTGCGTACCGCCAACCCCGCCTTGAACAACTGGATGAAGATCCACTGGGTCCAGCGGTAGTAGTCCGGGTTCGTCGTGTCGACGCTGTGGTTCCAGTCGAACATTCCCCCGACGCGTCTGAGCTGCCGAGTGAAGTTGGCGACGTTCGACGGGATGAGGTCCATCGGGTGGACGCCCTGCTTGAGGGCGAAATTCTCCGAGTGGATCCCGAAGGCGTCGAATCCGATCGGCTCGAAGACACGCTTGCCGGTGAGCCTATGGAACCGCCCGTGCACGTCGGCTCCGGTAAACGCATAAATGTTGCCCACATGGAGCCCCTCGGCAGAGGGGTAGGGAAACATCATCAGTTGGTAGTACCGGTCGTCGTCGTCCTGAAGGCGCTCGAGGGTGAAGCTGTTGGTACCCAACTCTTCCCACTTGGCCTGCCACTTGGCCTCTACCTTGGACGGCGCGTATCCGCCGTTTGCGTCGCTGCTCATCTATACGCTTGGGAAGGTCGTACTCTGGGGGGTGTTCAACTGTAATGAGCCCCTAAAGTACACGGGAGACGGGGGCATCGACAGGCATGCGACCTTGATCGGCCCCCTCAGCCGGCCCCGATTTCGTCGATCACGGAGAACCCCATGATCTCCATCAGCTTCAGGGCGTTCGTCGACGTCGCGATTCCCTCTCGAAGCTCGTAGTCGAACGCGATCGGCGCCCCGCCTTCGAGTTCCTCCAGTGATTCCCGGAAGTGGACCATGACGGAGCGCTGCTCGAGATCCGTGGTGTCGGCAAGACTCAGGTCATGGGTGGTGATCGCTCCGATCGCATGTCGGCCCAGCAGGTGGCGCAAGATGCGCCGGGCCGCGATCTGACGCTCCGCCGTGTTCGTACCCTGGAGGATCTCGTCCAAGAGGTACATCACCGGTACGTCGCTCGCCTCGCTCGCGGCCTCACACACCGACTTGAGACGCTTGAGCTCCGCCATGAAATAGGAGATGCCCTCCTCCAGAGAATCGCGGATGCACATGTCCGTGCGGAGATCCACGACCGGGAGGGTCATCGCTTTCGCGCACACCGGCCCGCCCGCCCCAGCCAGGACCACGTTGGTACCGATGGCCCGAAGGAGCGTGCTCTTACCCGACATATTGGAGCCGGTGACGAGCAGTAGGCTTCCCGGTGGTCCCAACTCCACGTCGTTGCACACGGCGTGCTCGGGACGCAGGAGCGGATGCCCCAGCCCTTCGGCCACGAGACGGGGCGTCTCCTGTTTCCGGACTGCAGGAAATGCCCAAAACGGGTGAGCGTGCGCCAACGCAGCCAGCGCCGACAACGCATCGATACGACCCAGGGCGGTCATCCAACCGCGCAAGCTCGGCCCGTGCTCCTCTTTCCACCGTTCCATCCGCACGAGTACATGGACGTCCCACAGAGTGGCGATGTTCAGCGGGAAATGAAGCTGGTCGCCGAGCCGGGCATCGGACATCGCCACGAGCTTGAACAGGCGCACCAGCGCTTCGGCGGGTGTTTCGCCACCCGATGTCAGGCCCTCCTGAAGCTCCTTCAGAAGAGGAGACTGAAAACGCTCTTCGCCCACCCGCTCGATGAGTGTCTGGTAAAGGCGCAGGCCCGACTCCCCCCACGACGCCCGCGCGAAGTCTTTGTGGATGCGCCCACAGACGGTCTTCGTCAAAATGAACGAGATCAAGATCGGGACGCCCCACAGGTAGGGGAACACGGCGAGGACGTGCAGGGCTATCGTGACCGCCAACGACAACGGCAACACTACGGCCAACCCGCGCACGAACGTCTTCGGCAGAAGCCACGCAGGACTCTCGGCCCACTCGAGAAGCCGACGAACCTGCTCCGTCTCGACCGGGCCGGCCATGCGGCCAGCGGCTTCGAGCTCGTCTCGGAAATCGATCGCCGGCGTCAGCTCCCGAACGGCCTCCTGGCGCAGGCCGATGACGTCGGGAGCGGCGGGGCCGAGAAGCCAACTCCTCAGCAGCTCCCCCCCCGGCCACGTACAGGTCGTGCCCAACAATACGTACAGCGAAGCGTGACCGAAGACGTCCAGGTCATCCGCATAGGGATGGTCGGCCGGTGACTGCGAATTCGGTCGCTCGAGATCGTCCCACCTACGGAGGCGCCGGTCCTGGGCCTCGCGGGCCACCTGAGCGAGCTCCAGGTGCCAACGCTCGAGCCGGCGGGCACGCGCGTGCCGGACGACCAACGCGACGAAAACGATGAGCAGAAGCAACGTGACGACACCTACGCTGGTTCTGTCACCGAGACGCGTCCACGCACCGAGAGTGGTCCAGGCGCCGGGATCCATAGCGTACCACACGAGCACGGCCACGATCGTGAAAAAAATTCCTAGGCGGCCCTGTGCGATGGCATCGGAACGGAGTTTGCACAGTTCAGCGGCGACCAGCGCCGCGCCCTCGCGATGTTCGTACGTCTCGAGCGGGCTCACCGCTTCGTCACTACCGATACGGCCAGACACCGGCAGGCTCACGATTTCAGGAGCCACTCGGCTCCGTCACGCTCACCGGAAGAAGATCGAACGGATCGTCCACGCCATCCACTCCGTCCTTAAGGTGCCGGATGGCCTCTCGCAAGCCACCTTGGTTTCCCAGCAGAATCTGAAAATCCTCAAGCCTGTGATAATAGCGGACCCGTGCCAGCAGCGTAGCATTGTTGAGCGGCGTATTCAAAAAATTCTGGAAAGTGCTCGCCTCAAAGGACGGCTGAACCCGCGTCTCGAAGATCTCCAGATGCTCATCGAAGACCGCTTGTCGTTCGACCAACTTCGTCTGATAGGCGAGGGCCGAGTCCTGATAGACGGCCTCTAGCCCCTCGACCAATTCCTCGATAAAAGTCTCGAAGCGCCGGTTGTCTCTCCACCGAGCTTCCGCACGCAGGCACTTCACCGTGTCCGGGCCACCCCCGTCGCGGGTGCAGAAAAACTCGATGGCGCCGGCCCGTCCGACGAACGTGGCGAAGCTCTCATTGAAGCGCACTTGCCCCTTCACGAAGAGGTGGTTGTGGGACAGCTCATGCAGCACCGTCTCCACCAAGTCGACCTCGTCGAGCCGCATCAGGCTCGACAAGAGAGGATCGGAGAACCAGCCGAGCGTGCTGAACGCGGCCGTCGGGCGCAGGTACGTGTCGAAGCCATCCGCTTCCAGCTTCGCCTGGTCGTTGAGCGCGCCCGACACGCTGAAGTATCCCTTATAGGGAACGCTCCCCACGATCGGAAACCACCACGTCTTGGAGGCGAGTCGATCTTTTTGAGCCGCCGACAGCACCAGGGCCAAGGTATCCTTGTCGAGCTGTGTGAAGGACGTGTAGGAATTGCCGACGTCCAGCTCTAGGACCTCGATGGCGTACTTCCGAGCCTCCATGGCGAAGGTCAGCTTACCCCTCGTACGCTCGTCAGTGGCCGGATCGAGGATGACCTCAGGAAGGGGCCTGCGTGCCCGTAGGATCTTGGCTTCGGCGATGCCGGCCCGGATCACGTATATCGGAGAACACGCCGACGCGATCACCGCCATGAGTCCGACGGCCACGAGCAAACGGGTCCAACCCCTAGTGCTCATCGCTTTAGCTCGATCCTCCCCACCTAGTTCGATCCTCCCCCTACATTTCGCATGAGCGGGATGCTGCCCTCCGTCGGCACGTACACCACGGAGCCCGCCGGCAGAGTTCCGAGTTGCTCGATGTAGTGGAACATCAGATACTCGGGGCTCAAGCCCACCGAGATGATCCGTTGCGCTTCGGCGAGCCCCTTGGCCGCCTCGATCTCCTGAAGCGCCCTCTCCTGGATGATCTCGGTCTGGAACTTCTCGGCGGCGACCTGCTGCTCGCGCTGGAGCTTCTCGTCGATGGCTTGGCGGACCGCGGCGGGCGCCTGCACGTCTCTCAGGAAGACCTCTATCACCTCAATACGGTCGCCGGCCTTGTCCTGAATGGCCGCCCTCATGCCGTCGGCGACCTCTCGACGGTCGGGTGAGAAGATGTCGTTGATGGACTTCGTGGCCACCGCGTCCCGGACACCGTTTCTGATCGCGTTCAGAACGATGCTACTCTTGATCTGCTGTTCCGAGCCGATGCGGTCGAACAGGTCGGCCGCGCGGAGGGGATCGATCCGGAAGAGTAGAGACACCTCGAGAGCGACGTTCATCTGCTCGCTCGTTTGCGCCTCGATATTCTCGACACCGCTGCCCGGGGGAAAACTCTGCTCTCTGATCGACATCTTCTCGACCGAAGCGAGCGGGTTGATGACGTGGACTCCCTGGTTGAGGGGACGCGCGTCCACCTTGCCCAGGAAGTGCTTCACGCCGACCTCGCCCACCCCGATCACGACGACGGTATTGAGGGCGGCGAGCGCCACACCACCCAGCATCAAGCCGTATCCCGCGAGCTTCGCGCTTCCCGGCTTGCCGAAAGATGGCCCCGCCACGCGGACAAAGGCACCAATAGCGATGACGGATACGGCCAGCATCATGGATCCCATGAGACCTCCTTGTATGGAAGGAGCTTTCGCTCATCCCGTGGTGTTGCTCGACTCTCTTATGGTACGAACGTGGGAGGCCGGGCCTTTAAAGAGCCCGGCGCATCTAAATGTACCCACGTCGCTTATCCAGGAGCAGCCTGGCGCGATGAGACCCGGAAGGCCATCGTCCTCCATGTCGGCGGCTCACGTACTCTACCGATCAGCCCTGCGTGGCCTCAAGGCGGTCTCGCCGTTGCTGAGTGGCGGCCCGTCGAAGCTCTCCCGGGGACTTCGCGGGCGAAGAGACTCACATGAGCAGCTCGCCCAGTGGGGTCGCTCCAGCCGTGACCCCGGACAACCCACCGTGTGGGTGCATGCCTCGTCCGTCGGGGAGGCCCTCCAGGCACGATCGGTACTCGAAGCGGTTCGCGAGCGGGTCCCAGAGCTCCAGGTCGCCTTCACCTTCTTCTCCCCATCGGCCGAAGCCATGGCGTCGACGTATCCGGCTGACGTCACCTCTTATCTACCGTGGGACCTACCGCGCACGATGGGGTCGGTCCTGGACGCCCTCCGTCCCTCCGTGCTCCTCTTCACGCAGAAGGAAGTCTGGCCAACGCTGACGACCGAGGCCGGGGTCCGTGGAGTGCCGACGCTGTTGATCGCTGGGACGCTGTCCCAGGGGGCGGGCAGACTGCGTTGGCCCGCGAGGGCCGTCCTCACTCCGGCCTTCGCGAGTCTCGCAGCGGTGGCGGCCATTTCCTCGGAGGACGGAGAACGGTTCGGTCGCCTCGGAGTCCCGACCGACCGGATCGTCGTCACAGGAGATCCGGGAATCGACTCAGCCTGGAGTCGCGCGTCGGGGGTCGATCTGGACGCTCCCCACATGCGCCTGTTCAGGAACGAGCGAGGGCCGATTGTGGACGAGCCCGGGCCGATACTGATCGCCGGGTCCACGTGGGAGTCGGACGAAGCCGTGCTATTCCCAGCTCTCGCCCAAGTGAGACGAACCAACCCGGACCTCCGGCTGATTCTCGCGCCCCACGAGCCAGGTCGCTGTGACTTCGAGGGCCTGAAGAGGAGACTCGTACTAGACGGTTGGACACCGACTCTACTCGCGGACGCCGAACGGTTGGGAGAGCTCGACGGGACCGACGCGGTGCTGGTGGAGCGCGTGGGTGTCCTCGCCGACCTGTATGCAGTCGCCACGGTCGCTTACGTGGGGGGGGGATTTCACGCGCATGGACTCCACTCGGTTCTGGAACCCGCAGCCGCTTCCGTGCCGGTTCTCTTCGGCCCACGCTATCAGGGCTCCGACTCGGCATCTCGCCTTCTTGCCATCGAGGGGGCCCGAGTGGCCAGCGACGGTGACTCCCTGGTGCGAGAGCTACGGAGATGGCTGGATGATGCGGAGGAAATAGTACACGCGGGTCGGCGCGCAGCAGGCTATATTGAGGAGCACCGCGGTGCGGCCACCCGGACCGCCGACCTCGTGATTTCCTACCTCTCTGAGAGTACATGATGCGGATTTCATCCATCCGAACGCTCCGCTTGGTCGTGTGCTTCTTGGCGTGCTCCACGCTCATCACTTCCTGCGGGGACCAATCCGACACATCAGCTCGGAACTCCGCAGCCACGGCGGAGGAAACGCTCGAGTCAACCCAAGCGCCTGATGGACCCGAATCATCTGAGGCCCCGCGGCTAGCACAGGTCGACCTCAAGCCAGTCTCTCCCTCACCGGATGGCGCCACCGGGCCACCCGTTGAGCTGACAGCGCCGATCGTCGTCGATTCGAACGGCGATGATGTGGTAGGTCCCGACCCGGAGTCGACAGCCGACCAGACGAAATCGACGGTCGACGACACGGAGCGGACAACCGACGACGCGGCACCCGCAGCCGACAACGGTGAATCAATTAGCGACAACGCTGAGGCGACGGCGGAGGACGCGGACACCGTGCCCCAGTTGAGCGCCCGAGAGAAGAGGTTGGCATGGCTCGCGGACGACTCGATGCTCGAGAATTTCCCGGCCGCAACCGCTCGAGCCGGCTCGGGCACCGCAGTGTCCCGCTTGGTCCTCCCTGAGGAGCGCCTCGTTTTCACCAGGCCCGCCGAGGTCAAGGGACTCTACATAAACGCGTGGGGGGCGGGCTCGAGAGCGCGCTCCCAGCGCCTCATCGACATCGCCACGCGCACCGAGGTCAATAGCCTCGTGATCGATATCAAGGACGCCACCGGTTACGTGAGTCATGCCACGTCGGTGGCGATGGCGCGCGAAGTAGGTGCCGACCAAGAGATTCGCATCCGCAACCTCATAGGGCTCCTCGAAAGACTTCACGAGGCCGACATCTACCCGATCGCGCGGATTGTGATCGTGAAGGATCCCCTCCTCATCCGGGCACGCCCCGAGCTCGCCGTGCAGGACACTTCGGGCGGTGTTTGGGTGGACAGCAAAGGGCTGATCTGGGCCAATCTCCACGATCGAACCTTGTGGGAATACCACGTGGAGTTGGCTAAGGAAGTCGCGGCAGCCGGTTTCCCGGAAATCCAGTGGGACTACCTGCGCTTTCCCGACGCCCCTAGGGCGGATCTGGACCGCGCTGTCTTCCCCGGTGCCGACGGACGCACGAGAAGGGACGCAGTCGAAGGGTTTCTAGAGTACGCCCGCGCCGAGTTGGCGGAGTCGGGCGTGGAGATGACGCTTGATGTGTTCGGTGCCACGACGTCGGCCACCAGCGACATCGGGATCGGCCAGTACTGGGAACGATTCATCGGAAGCGTGGACGTGGCTCTGCCGATGGTCTATCCGTCCCACTACTGGGCGGGAAGTTTCGGTATCCAGGATCCCAACGGACACCCGTACGAGATCATTCGCGCCGCCCTGCGCTCGGGCCTCAGGCGCTCCGACGCGATCGAGGGGGCCGGTACCACTCGGCCCTGGCTCCAGGACTTCACCCTTGGATCGCCCCGCTATGGAGCCCCGGAGGTGCGCGCGCAGATCCAGGCGACGTATGACGCCGGAATCCGCGAGTGGGTGCTGTGGAATGCGTCCAGCCGCTACACGGAGGCCGCGCTCGCCCCAGCCGCCGGTTATCCCGAGGGTATGGAGCCGACCATTCGAGTGGGCGGCCGCATTGTTCCGGTATCGGAGCGCTACGCGGCCATGCAGGCCGAGGCAGAAGCCCTTGCGGAAGCCGAAGCGTTGGCTCGCGCCGAGGCCGAGCGACTGCAGCGGGAAAAGGCGGCTGCGGACACCACGGGTGTGGTGATGCAGACCGATACGCTGGGGGTCCGGCGCTGATCGGATGAGCTAGGCTTGCGCCCTCGCCCACCGGCCCTAATCGTACGGGCTACGGCCACCCGAGGATCTTCCGCTTCTGTCCCCTCGACGTGACCAGACCCCATGCCAATGCGAACCGAGTGGAGGTGAACGTGTCGTCACCAGGAACAGGTTGTCCGTCGAGAATGTCCCCGACCCACCTCTTCTCTCTCGTGGCATCCTGTCTCGCCGCGCTGGTCCTCACGGCCTGCACTGCGTCGGACGGTGGTCCCTCCACCGCCAACGGCGCGAACATCGAGGCCGATCACTTCGTGCCGTCGACCCCGGAGAACGTGGCTTGGGGGTGGTTCCCGATCGACAAGGAGCCCGTGCTGAGGATTCAGTCGGGTGAGACCGTCCGCATCAACACGATTACGCACGCAGGGGCTACCCAGCGAGCCGAACCGGTGGAGTACCTCGCCGAATACGACGTGGGACCCGAGGACATCCATCAGGACGTGCTGGATTTCTGGGCTTCGAGAGAGGGACGGGCCCGGGAGGGACGGAGCGGTCACGTCATCACCGGACCGATCTACGTCGAAGGCGCCGAGCCGGGCGACATGCTGGAGGTGCAAATCCTCTCCCTCGAGACGCGCATGAACTGGGGGATCAACAACACGAGCTCGGGCGGCGGCGTGTTCTCATCCGGTTATCCCGGCTACGAGGAGGGCATGCCCGTGCTGGACATCGAGCCCGGAACGCGACACGTGATCCGCAGCGGTATATCGAACGGGCGTGAGGTGGCGTTTTTCACGCCGAGCATCGAGGTGCCGCTCGAGCCCTTCATGGGCATCATGGCCGTCGCGCCCGACCCCGTCGTGGGAGAGCCCGGCGTGACGGTGCCCGGTGTGCAGAGCTCGAGGCCCCCGGGGCCCTTCGGCGGCAACATGGACGTGAAGGACCTCAAGGCCGGCACGACCCTCTATCTGCCCGTGTTCCATGACGGCGCGCTCTTCTATACGGGCGACCCGCACAGTGCCCAGGGCGACGGCGAAGTGAGCGGGACGGCGATCGAGCAGTCACTCGCCGGCGTGTTCCGTTTCATCGTGCACAAGGACGTCGATATCTCGTGGCCACGCGCCGAGAACGATGAGCACTACATGATCATGGGCATCGACCTCGATCTCGACCGAGCCACCAGGCACGCCGTCTATGAGGTCGTCAATTTCTTGATGGAAGAAAAGGAGCTGAACCCCGCCAAGGCGCTTTCGCTCGCGAGCATCGCCGTGGATTTCCGGGTGAGCGAGGTGGTCGACCTGACGCAGGTCATCACGGGGTACATCCCGAAGGCAATCTTCCTGCGGTAGGAGGAGCAGTGGGGATAGCGGGTGGAGATTCGCCCTTACGGCAGCGCGAGCGCCACGATCCGACCCTTCGTCTCCAAGTCGCCGATCGCCACCACGATGTACTGCTTGCCGTCCACCATGTAGGTCATCGGAGCCCCGGACGTGCCCGCGTCGAGCTCCATCTCCCATACCACATCCCCGGTGCGCTTGTCCCACGCCCGAAACATGGGCCCGCCGGCGATGGGTAGGATGGAAAGGGCCCCCTCCGAGCCCTCACCGACAAAAAGGAGCGTCTTCGTGAGCATGGGAGCGGGACGGCCCCGTTGCCCCAGCCAGGGAAGCTCGAGGTCCGCGAGCGCGGGATGGTCCCGCGGGCCTGGGCCGTTCGCCTTCATCCAGAGGTGCCCCCCCGTGTTCATGTCGATGGCCGTGATGCGCCCGTACGGAGGCTTCAGGAGGGGAAGCCCCCCGGGCATCGGCACCTCGCGCGGAAGTCCCCGGACGTACCGGAAGTCCGAGCTGTCGGGATTCTCGGGAGGGACCAGTGCCGTCACGTTGGGCGACGTGACCGACGGGACGTAGAGGATACCCGTCTCGGGATCGACCGCGGCTCCGCCCCAGTTCGCGCCTCCCACCCAACCTGGAATCAGAATCGTGCCCTGGGTCCCACCGGGGCGATCGTCCCGTACCGTGGGCGGTGTGAACATCGGTCCGTACACGAAGCCCGAGGCGATCTCCTCGGCTTCGGCCCGCAACTCGGGGGTGAAGTCGATCAGGTCGTCTACCGTGATGCCTTGGAGGTCGAACGGAGCGGGCCGCGTGGGGAACGGCTGCGTGGCTGCAGCGATCTCCCCGGGCACGGGTGACGGGGCCACGGGGCGCTCTTCGATCGGCCAGATAGGCTCTCCCGTCTGTCGGTCGAACGTGAACACGAACGCCTGCTTCGTCACCTGGGCGATCGCTTTCACCCGCCTCCCGTCCACCGTCACGTCGAGCACGTTCGGCGCAGCGGGCGGATCGTAGTCCCAGAGCCCGTGGTGGACCATCTGATAGTGCCAAACCCGCTCGCCCGTCTCCACGTCGACGGCGACGACGCTCTCGCCGTAGAGGTTGTCCCCGGGCCGGTGCCCCCCGTACCAGTCGTTCGTCGTGGTCTTGAGGGGCAGGTAGACGTGGCCCAGCTCCTCGTCCGCACTCAGCAGCGTCCACACGTTGCCGTTTCCGGAATAGGCCCACGACGAGTCGGCCCACGTCTCTAGCGCCGGATCTCCCGGCTCGGGGATCGGGTTGAAGCGCCACCTGAGCGCTCCCGTACGGACGTCGTACGCCCGCACGTATCCGGGCGGAGCCGTCATCCAATTGCGGTTGGGCACCATGGAGCTGGCACCCACGATGACGACGTCCCGGACCACGAGCGGAGCCGACGTCCACACGAACGTCTCGACGCGGGGGTCGGGGTCCCGGGAGAGATCCACCGCGCCAGCGGAGCCGAAGCCGGGCACGGGCTGGCCCGTGGCGGCGTCCAACGCAATCAGGAGCTCGCCCGAGCCGAGGAAAATCCGCTCATCGGTCGCGCCACCCGACACATCCGCCGAGCTGTCGTCTAGCTCGCTCCAATGGGCCACGCCGCGGTTCGCTCGGCCGGTTGGCCGATCCCTTAACCCGGTGGCGTACGGATCGAACAACCAGAGCTGATCCCCGGTCGCCGGGTCGAGCGCCGCGGCCTGCCCGAGGTTCGTCGCCACGTAGAGTCGCTCGCCGACCTTGATCGGCGTGACCTGGTAGTTGTTGTTCACCGTCAACTCGGGAAACCGGTCTTCGAGCGCGTAGTCCGCGCTCTCCCAGCTCCATGCGACCTCGAGCCCCGCGACGTTGTCGGTGTCGATCTGATCGAGGGGGGAGTACTTACTCGCTCCGAGGTCCCGAGCGTAGTTCGGCCAATCTCCGGGTGCAATGTCCGATCCTGGCACCGATCCGTTACGGGTGTCGCCACAGGCCGTGATCATCACCGACAAGGCGGCGGTCACTACGACAAAGACGAACGTGACTGCAGCGTCCCTTCGAATTACAGCGGCCTCCTCAGTAGATCCACCCGATTGGGCGGGAAGAAATGCACCCCCTGATCCGTCATATGGTGCTCGAAACGGGACCGGACCTCCGAACGGAGCTCGTCGGATAACTCGAAGCAGGAGTGAGTGGCGCCAATCACTCGATCCTCGAACTCAGCGAAATTCGCGAAAATCCTAGGTGTCTTGAAAAACGTCTCGGACACCAACTCGAAAGATCCAGAGTCCACGGCCCACTTGATCGCGTCGAACGCGGCTGCCCGCACTTGGCTCTCGTCATTAAACAGGCGGAGCACCTCGTTGAAGTCGCCGTCGAAAATCGGCTCGGAGATGTAGGCGAGTCCGCCCGGCACGAGAACGCGTCGAATTTCATCCAGCGCCAAGCCCATGAGCTCGACGGGTACGTGGTGGAGCGACTTGAACATGAACGCGACGTCGAACGTGTCGTCGACGGCCGGAATCGATTCGGCCCCAGCCAGTGCGAAGATCACGTTCGGGAGATCCTCGATCTGGAGATTGAGCGCGTGTTGGACCTCGTCTATCTCGAAAGCCACCACCGACCGACCGCTCCCCTCGGTAGCAATGATGCGTGTCAGCTCGGCGGCGCCACACCCGAGCTCGAGCACGGCCATGCCGTCCAACGACACGAGCTCGTTGAAGATCTCCGGCTCGGGACAGGTTCTAGGGATTGTCTGTGGCTTGAGTCGCATCATGGGGGGTGTTTCACTCGACCGCTTCATGAAAGTGACAGCGTCTGAGATGAGCGCAGAAGATGCGCACACAGCCTATGACAGTGCAACAGCCGAAATCTGTCCCACCGAGCCACAGGCAGCCGTCCGCGCTTCAGGCCGCCGGCGTCCTCGTAAACTGCAGCTCGTGGAGCCGGGCATAGAGACCCTCTGCGTCCAGCAACTCTTCGTGCGTCCCCGACTCGACGAGCTCCCCGTGGTGGAGGACGATGATGTGGCCGGCTCCTTGCACCGTCGAGAGTCGGTGCGCGATCACGATCGACGTCCGACCCGCCATCAGCTCGTTAGTGGCTTCTTCGATCCGAGCTTCGATTTCCGAGTCGACCGAGCTCGTCGCCTCGTCCAGGACGAGTACTTGAGGATCGAACGCTAGCGCTCTCGCGAACGAGACGAGTTGGCGCTCCCCGACCGATATCGAGGCACCCCTCTCCCCGAGTTCTTGATCGTACCCGTCCGGAAGGCGTTCGATGAACGACGCCGCGCCGATCCGCTCCGCCGCCTCACGAACGCGATCCTCCGATATGCCCTCGGCCCCTAGTCGGATGTTGTAGCCGACGCCCTGACTGAAGAGAAACACGTCCTGGAGCACCAAACCGATGTGTTCGCGAAGGTCGTCGAGCCGCAATCGCTCGATGGGTACACCGTCGAGCAGAATCTCCCCTGTCTGAGGCTCGTAGAAGCGCATGAGCAGGTTGATGATGGTGGTCTTTCCTGCTCCCGTATGCCCGACGATGGCCAGACGCTCACCGGGTTCAGCCGTGAGGGTCACCCCCTTCAGCACCCAGTCCCACTCGCCCAGGTCATCCTTGCCATAGGCGAACCAGACGTTCCGGAACTCGATTTTCCCCCGCACCGGGGTCGGGAGATCGACGGGAGCTTCGGGATCAGTCGTCTCGATCGGCCGATCGAGTAAACGAAAAATCCGCTCGGAGGACGCCATCGCGCCCTGAAGCAGATTGTACTTCTCCGACAGGTCCTGGATGGGACGGAAAAAGCGGCGGGCGTACTGGATGAACGCGGCGAGGACTCCGACCGTGAGCGCTCCCTCCAGAATCGATACTCCACCCCTCCAGATGATCAGCGCGAGGGCGATGGCCGTGAAGAGTTCGATGATCGGAAAGAAGAGCGCGTAGTAGGTGATCGAGCGGAGGTGCGCCTCCAGGTAGTGTTGGTTGATCTCACCGTGTCGCCGTGCATCGGCTTCTTCCCGGTTGAACAGCTTGACCACCGCGATTCCCGTGATGCGCTCGTGCAGATAGGCGTTGATACGGGCCAAACGCACCCGCACATCCCTGTAAACGACTCGAATCTTCGCCCGAAACAGGAAGGCCGTGAGGGCCACGAACGGGAGGACGCTGAAGGTGACGAGCGCGAGCCTCCAGTCCATGTAGACCATCGCCGACAGGATAAACGTCAGAGTGAACACGTCCCCGAACGCGGCCACGACGCCGGAACTGAAGAGCTCGTTCAGCGTCTCGACGTCGCTGGTGATTCGTGTCATGAGACGCCCTACGGGACTCTGGTCGTAGAAGCGCAGATCCAGCCGCTGCAGTTTCTCGAAGATCTCCGTTCTCAGGTCGTACATGACCCGCTGGCCCAACCACGTGGTGAGCACCGTCTGGATGTACTGCAGAAAGAACGCAGCGACGTGTGCTGCCAGGAACACGGCCGCGAGCCTGGCGAGGAGAGCGGTGTCGCCTGCGGGAATGGCATCGTCCAGGGCGATTTGCGTCAGCCACGGACCCACGACCTGGAGAAATGACCAAGCGATGAGCAGGAGGATGGCCCCAGAGACCTGCCACCGGTAGGGTCGCAGGTAGCGGAGAAGCCGCTTCATCAAGCGGGCATCGTACGCCTTCCCGAGCACCTCCTCATCCTGAAAGTCGTCCTGAGGTCCCGGCACTCTTCTGTACGCTCACGGGGTCAATGATGGAGGTCGGGCGGGGTGATCGGCCTACCCGACGCCCATAGGTCTGTTCCGAGCGAGAGCGGCGTTGCGCCGCTCCACAATTGCTGTGCTATTAACTCCCATGGACGACTGGATACGCATCCGAGGGGCACGCCAGCACAACCTCAAGAACTTGGACATCGATATCCCGAGGCGCACCCTCACCGTCATCACGGGGCCCTCCGGGTCCGGCAAGTCGTCTCTGGCTCTAGACACGTTGTTCGCGGAAGGACAGCGCCGCTACGTCGAGTCTCTGTCGACATACGCCAGGCAGTTCCTGGAGCGGATGGAGAAGCCCGACGTCGACTCCGTCGAAGGCATTTCTCCCGCCGTCGCCATCGAACAGAAGAACCCCACCAAGTCGAGTCGATCGACCGTGGGAACCGCTACGGAAGTGTACGACTACCTTCGCCTTCTGTGGGCTCGTGTGGGACGCACGTACTGTCCGGAGTGTGGAGACCAGGTGCGTCCAGATACGGTGACCGAGGCTGTCGACCGGGTGCTGGAGCTGCCTGAAGGGACCCGAATCCAGGTCACCTTCCCACTGAAGTTGAGCGGCCGAGTGAAGCACGACCTCGTCGCGGCGAACCTGCGATCCATGGGGTTCGTGCGAGTTCTCGCGGACGGCCAGCTCGTCGATCTCACCGAGACAGCCGGCGGAAGCTCCGGGACAGAGGGACGGGACGCTGAGGCGGATTACGAGCACGCCGGTCCCGACATCACTGAGGCGGCGGAGACGCTGGTCGTGGTGGACCGCCTCAAGACCTCCCCGGGTGACCGCGATCGCTTGGCCGACTCGCTCAGCACCTGCTTCGTGGAGGGGGAGGGCGAGGCGGTGGTGCTGGTCCACGAAAACGCTAGCGGGCAGACGTCGGCGGTCCCTCCATCCGAGCGTCTGCAATTCACGGAGCACTTTCGCTGCCCGAAGCATCCGGAGATCGACTTCTTCGATCCCACCCCCAAGCTTTTCTCCTTCAACAACCCCTATGGGTCATGCCCGACGTGCACGGGGTTCGGGGCAACGCTCGACTACGACGTCGATCTCATCGTACCCAACCCCTCGCGGTCCATCGACGAGGGAGCGGTGGACCCCTGGAGCAAGCCCCGCTACCATCGCGAGCGCGACCGTCTCCGCTCCTTCACCCTCTCGAGAGGCGTGTCGCTGTTCAGCCCGTGGCGAGACCTCCCGGAAGACTTCAAGGAAGAAGTGCTCTACGGAGCGGAGCGCTTCAAGGGCGTCATACCGTTCCTGATTTCCAGGGAACGCAAGCGCTACAAGCAGTACATCCGTGTGTTTCTCCGGCAGTATCAGTGCCCCCACGAGTGTGCCGCGTGCGGAGGGGCGCGCATCCAGCCACGCGCCCTCTACATCCGTATCGGCGACCGTTCGATCGCGGACGTCAGCAAGCTTCCGATCGACGAAATCCAGACCTGGGTGTCGAGCCTCGAGTTGAGCGAAATGGAGAGCCGGATCGCCGAAACCATACTCCGTGAGCTCATCGCCCGTCTGGCGTTTCTTGTGGATGTGGGCCTCGGATACGTGTCACTGGATCGGCAAACTCGCACTCTCTCGGGAGGTGAGGCGCAGCGCATCAACCTGGCCAACTCGCTCGGATCCCGGTTGGTGGACACGCTCTACGTTCTCGACGAGCCGACCGTGGGTCTGCACCCCAGTGACACGACTGCACTTCTCTCGCTTCTGGGCCAACTCCGTGACGCGGGCAACTCGGTGATCGTCGTGGAACACGACCCGCTCGCCATTCGGGCCGCGGACCACGTCCTGGAGTTGGGACCCGCATCGGGGGACAAAGGGGGTGAGGTGGTCTTCCAGGGTACTCCGGAAGAGCTCACCCGGGCAGACAGCGCCACGGGACTCTACATATCGGGGCGAGCCGCGATTCCAGTCCCGGAGAACCGCCGTCCCGTGGACGGGGATCATCTGAGTCTCAGGGGCGGTCGGCTGCACAACCTTCAGGATGTCGACATCGATCTACCCCTGGGCGCGATGACCGTCGTAACTGGAGTCTCCGGATCCGGAAAATCGACGCTCGTCCACGACATTCTGTATCGGGCCCTGGAGCGAGAGCTGAGGGGCGGAGACACGACCGCCAAGGAGCACCTGGGCGAGACCGTCGGCGAGTTCGACTCCCTCGACGGAGCCTCCCTACTCGACGACGTGATCTTGGTGGATCAATCCCCCATCGGTCGGACGCCGCGGTCCAATCCCGTCACGTACATCAAGGCGTGGGACGAGGTCCGGAAACTCTTCGCGGCCCAGCCCTTGGCTCGTGAGCGGGGTTACGGCCCAGGCCACTTCTCGTTCAACGTCGAGGGTGGGCGCTGCAAGGATTGCAAGGGCGCCGGCCAGGTCGAAATCGAGATGATCTTCATGGCGGACATCTACGTCCGTTGCGACACCTGCCGAGGCACACGCTATCGGCCAGAGACGTTGGACGTGCTGTACAAGGGCCGAAATGTGTCGCAGGTGCTGGAGCTCTCGATAGACGAGGCGATTCGATTCTTCATTCGCCAGGACCGACTCGGGCAGACTCTGTGGCACCTGCAACAGGTAGGCCTCGGATATCTGAGGCTCGGACAGCCGGCGCCGACACTGTCGGGCGGGGAGGCCCAGCGGCTCAAGATCGCCCGCGAACTCGCGGGCGTCTCCGGCAAGGCGGGGCGTAAGCTCTACATCCTGGACGAGCCCACGACTGGTTTGTCCGGGGACGACATCAAGAAGCTGCTGCACGTCCTCGATCGGTTGGTAGGCGCAGGAAACACCGTAGTCGTAATCGAGCACAACTTGGACGTGGTCAAGACGGCCGATTGGGTCATCGACCTCGGACCGGGAGCCGGTCATCGGGGGGGGCGAATCGTGGCCATAGGCCGCCCAGAAGACGTGGCATCGACGCCCGAGAGCGTCACTGGACGCTGCCTGGCCGACGTGCTTCCTAGGGCTCACGCCCGGCTTGGCGAGTGACTCCCAGGCATGACTGACCGCCTGGCATGACTGACTCGCCCGTAGTCTCGGTGCTGCTCCCAGTACGGGATGCGGCGCCCTACCTTCCCGAGTGCATCGAGTCGCTCCGGGTGCAGACCCTGGCTGACTTCGAGGTACTCGCCGTGGATGACGGCTCCCGCGATGGCAGTACGGAGATCCTGGCGGCATGGGCAGCGGAAGACCCGAGAGTCACCGTGATCGGGCAGCCCCCTCTCGGCATCGTGACTGCTCTCGAAACAGCGCGAGCACATGCCCGGGGCGCTTATCTGGCCCGGATGGACGCGGACGACATCGCCGAGCCCACTCGCCTGGCTGAGCAGTTGGCATGGTTGGAGCAGCGGCCCGATCTCGCGGGCTGTGGGGCGGGCATCCAGTACTTTCCCCGGCAGCACGTCCGAGAAGGCGGAAAACGCTACGAGCGGTGGCTGAACGCAATCCGAACTCCGGACGACGTGACACGAAACATCTTCATCGAGTGCCCACTCGCCCACCCCACCTTCTTCCTGCGGGCGGAAGCGGTGGAGAGGGCCGGGGGATACGTGGACAGGGGATGGCCCGAGGACTACGACCTTCTGCTGCGGCTCTGGATGGGGGGCGCCCAGCTGGGTTCGCTCGATCGTGTCCTGGTCCACTGGCGAGAACGCGAGGATCGAACGTCGCGGTGTGACGCCGCATACTCACCTGACGCGTTCAGACGCTGCAAGGTCCACTATCTCCTCAAGACTCTCGCAGCAGACCGTACCGGCATCATCGTCTGGGGCGCGGGCCCGATCGGAAAAGCCGTCGCCCGGGAGGTGCTGGAACAAGGGGGGGGCCTGAACGCGTTTGTGGAGTTAGATCCCCGAAAGATCGGACAGCGGATTTACGGGGCAACCGTCATACGCCCTGCCCACATCAATAAGTACAGGGACGGCTTTTCCGTCGCCGCGGTGGGTCAGGAGGGGGCACGAGAAAACATCCGGCAGACTCTCGAGGAGGCCGGCTGGACCGAGGTCACGGACTTCGTGGCCGTTGCGTAGAGTTCTCTTAACGAATGGTGCCGACTAGCTCTCTGAACTATGATCAATCGGATCCTGCGCGATCTTATTCGTCCGATTGGGGAAAGCAATCTTTTGATGGCAATTTGACCTTTCGTGATCACGTAATGGCACGAAGTCACGGCGGCACGTGTGGCGGCGGTAAGTAATCATGGGTGAGCAACGGTCGAAGCTGGAGTATTTTTTGGACTGAGCTACGCCGCCGGCATGTGGTGCGTGTGGCCGTTGCCTACGCCGTCGTCGCATTCGTGGTACTCCAGCTCAGCGAGATCATTCTGCCGGCATTTTCGGCGGAATGGGCGCTCCGGTTGGTCGTTGTCTTTACGACGCTGGGCTTTCCCGTTGTCGTAGCGCTCGCATGGGTCTTCGACCTGACGGAGCAAGGAATTCAGGTGACCGCATCCGCGGACGCCGATGGAGCGCCCGAGGTGCCGTTCACGAGTCTCGTCCCTCGATTGGCGCTACTCTCCATCACTCTGCTGGCCGTCGGTGGTGTGGGATCGTGGTGGCTCCGAACCGGGGTCGAGGCGCCGACAGTAATTCCCGCGGGAGACGGGCCCACGGTGATCCCCGCGACCTACGATCCCGACGAGCCGATCCGGTCCCTTGCGGTCCTCCCTCTTCAGAATTTCTCCGACGGTGACGAGTAAGACTACTTCGCCGCCGGCATGTATGAAGCATTGATCAAGCGGCTCAGCCGGTTGCCGGCGATCAGGGTGGTCTCGAGAACATCGATGTCTCGCTACGCCATGAGCGATAAGACCATGCCTGAAATCGCTCGAGAGCTGAACGTGGAGGGGATCGTGGAGGGACCCGTCCTACGGGCGGAGGATGAGGTCCGAATCACGGTACAGTTGACTCACGGACCTAGCGACACGCACGTCTGGTCCCAAACCTATGACCGCAGCTTTTCCGGCGTGTTGGCGCTCCAAAGTGAAGTGGCAGAGGCCATCGCTCTGGAGATTCAGGGTGAGCTGACACAGGATCAGAGGGAGACCATGCTCTCCTCCGCTCCCGCGAGCAGTGTGCCGTTCGCCAACGACGAGTCCTTGAAGGCCCGATTCGAGCAGTCTCGTCAAACGGCAGAGGGACTCTAGGCGGCAATCGACCATTACAGTCACGCCGTCGACGCCGTCGACTCATGTCTCTCAGAACGGATCCGGTTTGGGACGGCCTGCGCTCGGATCCACGCTTCGTGTCGCTCCTCAGGGGGATGCGCCGAGGGCGTCCGAGGCCGGGAGCTCAACCCCCCGTTCGATAGCCTCTACAGGGGGCTTTCTTCGGCTTGTCCAAAGGGTTGTTTTTCATTAATTTTCAACGACTTAAGGCTCGTTCGACGATCTCCTTGCGGAGCCTCTTTGAGACGCATCCCCGAGGTCCTCTCCATTCGAATTTTCCTCACCGGCGACGCGTTCACTGACCGTATTCTCAGCGTCCCACACAGCGTCCCACACACCCCACCGACCGAGACCGGTCGGCCCTGTCTCGAGGCAAAGTAAATGGCAATCGACGAAACCCACTCGGGTGGTGAGAAAGTCCTAGAGCGTCTCCTCGAGGACGAAATGCGGGAGTCGTTCATCGACTACTCGATGAGCGTCATCGTGCAACGGGCACTTCCCGACGTGCGTGACGGCCTCAAGCCGGTTCACCGCAGAATCCTTTTCGCGATGAGTGGGTTGGGGCTGAGTCCGGGCCGAGGCTACAAGAAAGCTGCCACCGTGGTGGGCGAGGTTCTCGGTAAGTACCACCCTCACGGAGACTCGGCCGTCTACGACTCGTTGGTCCGCATGGTGCAGGACTTTTCGCTGCGCTATCCACTCATCGATGGGCAGGGCAACTTCGGTTCGATCGACGGCGACTCGGCGGCCGCCTATCGGTACACCGAGGCCCGCTTGACGGCCGTGGCGATGGAGCTCCTCGAGGACATCGACAAGGAAACAGTCGCCTTCACGCCGAACTTCGATGGGCGCCTCGAGGAACCGACGGTTCTTCCGGCCAAGGTACCCAACCTGCTGATCAACGGGAGCTCTGGTATCGCGGTGGGGATGGCGACCAACATCCCGCCTCACAACCTGCGTGAGATCTTATCGGCCACCAAGGCTATGATCGACGATCCTCAGCTCCCCCAGGAGGAGCTCGAGCGACTCGTCACCGGCCCGGACTTCCCCACCGGTGGCTACATCTGCGGCAGGCAGGGCATCGAGGACGCCTATCGTACGGGGCGTGGCCGAGTCGTTATGCGTGCCAAGGCCACGATCGAAGAGATGGATAGCGGCATGGACCGGATCATCATCACCGAGATCCCGTTCATGGTCAACAAGTCCCGTATGATCGAACAGATCGCCGACCTGGTTCGAGACAAGAAGCTTCCAGACATCAGGGACATGCGGGACGAGTCCGACCGGGACGGCCTCCGTGTCGTGATCGAGCTGAAGAGGGACGCCATTCCCCAGATCGTGCTGAACCGGCTGTACAAGCACACACAGATGCAGTCGACCTTCGGCACAATCTTGCTGGCTCTGGTCGACGGAGAGCCTCGCGTGCTCCCGCTCCGTGCGATACTCGAGCACTTCATCGATCACCGGCACACCGTGGTCGTGCGTAGTACGACCTTCGACCTGAACAAAGCCGAAGAGCGCGAGCACATCCTCGAGGGCCTCAAGATCGCCGTCGACAACATCGACGAGGTGATCAAGGTCATCAAGGCGTCGAGAGACGCCGAAGCGGCATCGATCCAGCTCCAGGAATCCTTCGAGCTCACCGAGCGCCAGGCCAAGGCGATCCTCGACATGAGGCTCGCCAGACTGACCGGTTTGGAGTTGGAGAAGCTCGAGGAGGAGCTGACCGCCCTCCGCGCCACGATCGAGGAGCTCCGAGGGATCCTCGACAGCAAGAGCCGGCGCATGGGAATCATCTCCGACGAGCTCACGGCCATCGACAAGAAGTATGGGGACGATCGTCGCAGCGAGATCATCGGTGATGCCTCGTCCCTGAACGTGGAAGACCTGATCCCCGACGAAGATATGGTCATCACTGTATCCCACGAGGGATACGTAAAGAGAACCGAAGTCGATACGTATCGGGCCCAGCGGCGAGGAGGCCGGGGGCTCAAGGGCATGGTGACCAAAGAGGAGGATTGGGTAGAGCACCTCTTCGTCGCTTCCGCCCACGAGTACCTCATGATTTTCATGCGGTCGGGACTCTGTTATTGGCTGAAGGTCTGGCAGGTGCCGGTCGCGAGCCGCCACTCACGTGGCAAGCCGATCATCAACCTGCTCAACATCGGCCCCTCCGATAAGATCGCGTCGGTGGTGCCCGTGCGAGAGTTTTCGGAGGACCGCTTCCTCCTGTTCTGCACCAAGGGCGGCAAGATCAAGAAGACGCCGTTGTCCGCGTATGGAAACGTCCGATCCGTCGGCCTCATTGGCATCAACATCCGCGACAAGGACGAGCTCATCGACGTCCAAATCACCGACGGTGACAACCAGGTGATCCTGGCCACACGCAACGGGTTGGCCATCCGCTTCAACGAGGCGGATGCCCGCAGTATGGGCCGGACGACCGAGGGTGTGCGCGGCGTACGTCTGGGCCAGGGAGACTACGTGGTCGGGATGGTCGTCGTCGCCCGCGAAGACGCGACTCTACTCGTCGTGTCGGAGTCGGGGATGGGTAAGCGCTCGGAGATCGACGCGTACCGACTCCAGTCCCGCGGCGGGAAGGGTGTGATCAACCTGAAGACCAACGAGAAGACCGGTAAGGTCGTAGCCATCAAGTCGGTGATAGAGGAAGACCAACTCATGGTGATCACACGCAACGGTGTGATCAACCGACAGAGAATCGACGAGATCCGCGTGATCGGTCGCGCGACTCAGGGCGTCCGCCTCGTGAATCTCGACAAGGGGGACTCCGTCATGGACGTGGCTCGCGTACTTCCGGAGAACGGCTCTGACGGTGACATAGACGGTGAGAGTGAGGTCGACGGTGAGATCGAGAGTGGCGGTGAGGATGTCCTGAGCGAAGGCGGTGGTGAGCCTGGAGACGAGGAGCGTGACTGACGACCTCGTCGGGCTGGACGCCGTCCGGGAAGCTCATGAGCGCATCCGCTCGGTCGTAGTACGCACACCCTTGTACCCCGCCGCCGCCCTGCAGAGTGAGCTGGACGGCGATGTCCGCCTCAAGCTCGAGTCGCTTCAGAGGGCCGGCTCCTTCAAGATTCGGGGCGCCTATAACTTCGTCGCACAGATTCCGGAGGAGAGCCGCTCGAGGGGCGTCATCACCTACTCCTCTGGCAACCACGCACAGGCCGTCGCCCTGGCGGCACGACTCCATGGGATTCGGGCTGTCGTGGTGATGCCGGTGACGTCCCCAACGGTCAAGCGCGAGGGGGCGGAGCGCTTGGGTGCCCAAGTCGAACTCGAGGGGACCACCTCGATCGAACGAAGGGTACGCGCGGAAGGGATCGCTGAAGCCGAGGGCTTGGCCATGGTGCCTCCCTTCGACGACCCGCGGATCATCGCGGGACAGGGTACGGTAGGGCTCGAGATCGCCGAAGACTGGGACGCTTTCGACACGGTTCTGGTGCCCGTCGGTGGCGGCGGGCTCTGTAGCGGGTGCGCTGCCGCTCTGCGTCGCCTACGCCCCGAGGTCCGCATCGTGGGCGTCGAACCCTCGGGCGGAGCGTCGATGAAGGCGGCCCTGGACGCCGGTGAGCCGGTGACCCTGGACCGGAGTGAGTCGATCGCGGACGGCCTTCTCCCAGTTCGAACCGGTGATCTCACCTTTCGGCATGTGAGCGATCTCGTAGACGACATCGTCCTGGTGGACGAGGAGCCGATCAGAGAGGCCGCGGCCTTCCTCCTCTTCCAGCTGAGGCTTGTGGTCGAGTTCTCGGGGGCGGCCACCGTGGCTGCCCTTCGGAGCGGCCAGGTGGACGCCAAGAACCGGAGGACCGTAGCCGTAATCAGTGGCGGCAACGTCGACCCGTCGATACTGATCAGCCCCTGAGGCACGGTGTGCGGAAGCTGATTCTCTTCGACATCGACGGTACCCTCGCGCGCGGTGGCCCCGCCAAGGAAGCCTTCAGCCTCGCGATGATGGCCACGTTCGGGAGCGTGGGGGCGATCGAGTCCTACGATTTTTCCGGGAAGACCGATCCACAGATCGCACGTGACCTTCTCTCGGCGACGGGCATCGAAGACGCCGTCATCGACGCCGGACTCCCGGCGCTCTGGGACGCGTACATCAGTGAGCTCGAGTCTCGCATCATGGCCGATCCGATGAAGCTACTCCCCGGAGTCGGCGAGCTCGTCGAGACCCTCCGACTGGCCGGAGATGTCGCTCTGGGGCTCGTGACGGGCAACATCGTACGTGGGGCTCGCTTGAAGCTCGGTTCGGTAGGTTTGGCCGAGTACTTTCAGGTGGGAGGTTACGGCTCGGACCACGAGGTCCGGGACCACCTCCCCGGATTCGCCGTGGACCGTGCGGTCGACACCTGGGGAATCACGTTTTCCGAAGAATCGGTTGTGGTGATCGGCGATACGCCTCGGGACGTCCAGTGCGGAAAGCATCACGGCACCAGAACCGTCGCGGTCGCGACGGGCCGCTTCGACGAGTGGCAGCTCAAGGAGACCGGGGCCGATGCCGTGTTCGAGGATTTCTCCGATGTCGACCGCGTTGTGGAGGTCCTCCTCGAGTAGGAGTCCCATTCAGCAATTGCCGTGATACGCAGACGGGAGCATCTTACGGTGGCCCGC
>Ga0310120_10000328_pt1 | contig 38380 bp, 38 predicted proteins | sample CB27_AW_983_MG_FD_203506 | JGI IMG/M metagenome (GOLD analysis project Ga0310120, IMG submission 203506) | Marine microbial communities from Western Arctic Ocean, Canada - CB27_AW_983 | ecosystem: Environmental > Aquatic > Marine > Oceanic | place: Canada: Western Arctic Ocean | collected...
CCCACCGGCCCGCCCCGCCCCCCCCCCCCCCCCCACCCCCCACCGCGCCCGCCCCCCCCCCACCCCCCCCGGGGGGGGGGGGTGACAGCCACACCAGTCCCTGACTGCCAGGGAATCGTAACTCAACGCCAGCCCTCAGCGTACCAACTGAGTCGATATTTTGTTAAGGTAAATAACGTCTGTTCACCATGACTCAATTGTAAGAATAGCTCATGTCCCTTTTTCTTGCTGAAGGTTCACCAACCACTGTTTTGTCGGATGCCGAGTTAGAGAGCAGCTTCTATTCAGCCCTTAAGCAGCTTGGCCCCCGTCACAAAGTCATTGCAATCCCACCCGATATTACCCGCCTGGAAAGTCGGGCCGGCCGGCTGACCTGTATGCTTCACGACTACTACGGCGAGGCCCTGGTCGATGTGATACCAGCCTTGGGTACTCACTTCCCGATGACCGATGAGCAGGTCGAAATGATGTATCCGGGGCTGCCGAAATCACTAATTCGCGAACACCGGTGGCGGGATGAAGTCGTCACGCTTGGCCAAATCCCGGCCGCCTTCGTCCGAGAAGCCTCCGCTGGACTCTACGACAAGCCGTGGACTGCTCAAATGAACAAGCTCGTTGTTCATGGCGGACATGACCTGATCATTTCCCTGGGGCAGGTCGTCCCTCATGAGATCGTAGGGATGGCCAATTACAACAAAAATATCTTTATCGGCATCGGCGGTGCGGCGAGCATCAACCCGAATCATTACCTTGCCGGACTGTGTGGAGTCGAGCGAATTCTGGGCCGCGAAGATACGCCGCCACGCCGCATTCTCAACGAAGCACAACGGCTGTTCTGCAAGAATATGCCACTTGTTTTTGCGCTGACTGTGATCGGTTTCGACCAGGTGGGGGAAACGGTCGTCCGCGGACTCTTCCTCGGCGACGACCAGGAATGCTTCCAGAAAGCGAGCGAGTTGTCCCGCCAGGTCAACATCACGCCTGTCGACAAACCGGTCGAACGTTTGGTCACGTATCTCGATCCGGAAGAATTCTCCAGCTTCTGGCTGGGAGGCAAAGCGGTTTACCGCACGCGAATGGCCATTGCCGACGGTGGAGAATTGATCATCCTGGCGCCCGGTATCAGCACGTTCGGCGAAGATCCTGAAATCGATCGGCTGATTCGTAAATACGGCTATCGCACGAACGGCGTGACACAGCAGCAAGTCGCCGAAAATGAAGATTACCAACAAACACTTGGAGCAGCTGCTCAAGTCATGTTATGTTCTCCCGAAGGTCGATTTCGCATCACCCTCTGCCCGGGGGGGCTAACCAGAGAAGAAGTTGAAAATGCAGGGCTGGGATATGGCGACCTCGACGAACACCTGGACCGTTATGCACCCGCAAAACTCGATGACGGCTGGAACACACTTGCTGAGGGTGAGCAAATTTACTTCGTGCGTAAGCCGGCCCTCGGACTATGGGCACTCAAGTCGCGGATACCCCCATAACGCGATTGTGCGTCAGCCCGCCAATTTTGCGAACTGGCGTGCGCCGCCAACCCAATGACCCTTTTCATTGGACCTGTTAGAATTCAGGAACACCCGCAACCCCTGGGCAGTTACCATGTTGACCAAACGCATTCTACTCACGGCCCCGGTCCTATTGGCTTTTAGCTTACCGGCGACAGCCGACGAATGGCCTCAGTGGCGTGGACCCAGTCGCGATGGCATATGGCGTGAAACGGGCTTGACCGAACGTTTCCCCGCACCGCAAATCGATCTGGTATGGCAGGCTGACATCGCAGCCGGGTACAGCGGCCCGACCGTTGCCGACGGTCGGGTCTTTGTTACCGACCGTCTTGACGACCCTAAACAGATTGAGCGGACCCATTGTTTTGACGCGAGTACGGGTGAACCACTCTGGACACATGCCTATGATTGCAATTACGAAATCCACTACACGGCTGGTCCACGTGCTGCGGTAACGATCGATGACGGGCGCGCCTACAGCCTCGGTGCGATGGGTCACCTGCACTGTTACGACGCGGCCACCGGCAAGCTGCTCTGGAAACGGGATCTGAATACCGAGTACGAAATCCGCATGCCGGTTTGGGGCATTGCAGCTGCCCCTCTCGTCGTTGACGATCTTGTGATTGTCATGATTGGCGGAACCGACGGTGCCTGTCTGGTTGCTTTCGATAAAAAGTCGGGGGGGGAACGCTGGAAAGCACTCGATGACAACGCTTCGTACTCGGCCCCGCAGATCATCCATCAAGCCGGGCAACCAGTCCTCCTCTGCTGGACCGCTGGAAGTCTTGCCGGTCTTGATCCAACGTCAGGAAAAATACACTGGCAAGTACGCTTTGTGGATCGAGATACGAGTATGAATATTGCGATGCCTGTCCTTCACAACAATCGGCTGTTCTTGACGTCATTCTTCGATGGCTGCTACATGCTGAATTTGCCACCCGACCGCCTTCAAGCCAGTCAACTTTGGACACGAGTCGGGCAAAATGAAAAGAACACCGACGGGTTGCATTCGACGATGTCAACGCCGCTGTTTGACTCAAACTACATTTACGGCGTTGACAGTTACGGTGAATTAAGATGTCTCGACGCAGCAACGGGAGACCGCGTATGGGAAGACCTCACCGCCGTCCCCAAAGCCCGCTGGGGCAACATTCACTTCGTCACCAACGGCGATCGAGTATGGATGTTCAATGAACGGGGAGACTTGATCATCGCCAGGCTATCGCCCTCCGGCTACGAAGAGATCAGTCGTGCACACCTGATCGACCCCACGGAATTTCAGTTGCGCCAACGCGGGGGAGTTTGCTGGTCGCATCCCGCCTTTGCCTATCGACATGTATTTGCCCGCAACGATGAAAAGTTAGTGTGCGCAAATCTGGCCGCGGACCAAGACGACACACAGTAGCCCGCAAACAATCGTCGGCACAATCTGCACACCGTGGACCACGCAAGCCTCCAGTCGCACCGGAGCATGAACTGTACGGGCCACAGCTCATGCCTGTTTTGCCTGGCGGTCATGCCGTTGAATCCAATCCACGATTCGCCAATCCATCCAGCGGCGATCGGGATCTACGCCTGACACACCGAAGTAGCCAACGTGCCCACCATGGTTAGTAATCAATACGTTGGTCGATGATGAAAAACCGGCCCTGTCAAAAATCGGCACCGGTATCAGAGGGTCATCGGCAGCAGCCAGGACCAGCGTCGGTAAGCAGATCTTGGGTAACAGCGGGCCAGAACTGCATTGCTCGTAGTAGTCGTGGACATCAACAAATCCGCTCAGTGGCGCCGTAAAACGGTCGTCGAACTCCATCAGCGTTTGAGGGCGAGGCAGGAGCGGAATCTGCTGCATTTCCTCGACGAATTCACGCCGCCGCCTGACCTCTTGCAGCAATGACCGGACGAACGCGTGGCTGTATAAACGGTACGGTAGTCGCGACATCTGCAGGGAACAGGAAAGAAGATCGACCGGCGGAGCCACGGCGACACCGCTGTCGAGGTTGCCCAACGGAACACGGCCTGTTTCCCCTAGCATCTTGAGCATAATGTTACCTCCCAACGAGAAACCAACCACGGTGACCGGGGAGTCGGGAACCAATTCGGCAATCTTACGAACTGCTGCCGCGGTGTCTTCGCTGCGCCCCGCATGCCCGGGCAATCTGGCCAGGCGATACCCGGATCCACACCCACGCAAATCCATGCGAAAAGTTCGGAAGCCACAGGCATTGAGCTTGGCAGCAATCTGCGGCATGACGGGAGACTGGGAAGATCCGCCAAGCCCCGGGACGAGTAACACACTGCGGTCTCTTCGCTGCCACTCTTTCGCAGAGTCTTCGTGCAGGACAAAGCCGTCACCGTCTTCCAGAAAAACCTGGTGCTCCTGGGCCCGGTATGGAAATCGCGTCAAACGACCATAAAAGCCCATCAGCGTTTGCGCATGACCTCCGGGAACCAGCGGATGAGGTCGAAAAGGTGGGAAGTGGTCCACACTCATTTTTGGCTTCCGACAAACACGGGACTCACTCAAACCCAGCCTCAACGGTTGCACGCCGTGCTCGCACAAATGGCAAACTTTACACTTTGGCGGCACGTAGCCGCAACGCATTCGCAATCACCGAAAGGCTGCTCAAGCTCATGGCTGCCGCGGCAATCATCGGGCTGAGCAACCATCCTGACAGCGGGTAGAGCACTCCAGCGGCGATCGGAATGCCGGCACTGTTGTAAGCAAAGGCGAAAAACAGGTTTTGTTTGATGTTGCGCATGGTCAATCGACTCAAATGCCGTGCCTTGACAATTCCCTGCAAATCGCCTTTGACAAGGGCCACACCCGCACTTTCCAGGGCGACGTCTGTACCGGTCCCCATGGCGATGCCCACATGTGCCTGGGCCAGGGCTGGGGCATCGTTGGTACCGTCACCCGCCATCGCGACAATATGCCCCTCGTTTTGCAGCCGTTTCACAACATCCACTTTTTCACTCGGGAGCACGCCTGCGATCACCTCGTCGATCTGTAATTCGCTGGCAACCGCATTGGCGGTAGCCTCGTTATCGCCAGTGAGCATCACGATACGAACCCCCTCACTGTGCAACAACTCAATGGCCCGCGGGGTGCTTTTCTTGACGGCGTCGGCCACACCGACCATCCCAGCAAGCCTGGTGTCGACGGCAACGTACATGACTGTTTGCGCTTTAGCCCGCAACGCATCGACCTGCGTGGTAAGCCCACTCCAATCAACACCCAAACTTTCCATCAGTGCCTGATTTCCAATCGCAACCTGTTTACTTTCCAGTTGCGCTGTGACACCCTTGCCTGTCACGGCTTGAAATCCGTCGGTATCCGCTACGGCAACCCCTCGTTGACGCGCCCCCTCAACAATGGCTGAAGCCAGCGGATGTTCGCTTCCCAACTCCAGGCTGGCAGCGACACGCAGCAACTCGCCATCGGCAAATCCCTCGGCAGCCATTACCGAAACCAGGGTGGGCTTCCCCTCGGTTAACGTGCCGGTCTTATCGACAACCAGCGTATTTACCTTGCGGAGCACTTCGATCGCCTCGGCATTCTTGAACAGGATACCCAGCCGCGCGCCTTTACCGGCCGCCACCATGATCGACATCGGAGTCGCCAGCCCCAGCGCACAGGGGCAGGCGATAATAAGCACCGCCACGGCGTTGATTAGCCCGTAGGTCATCGCAGGCGGCGGACCGATCCAGGTCCACACCACAAACGTCACGGCGGCAATCAGAATGACTGCCGGGACGAAGAACCCGGACACAACGTCAGCCAGTCTTTGAATCGGTGCCCGACTCCGCTGCGATTCAGCCACGAGAGTCACAATCCGCGCAAGCAACGTTTCCGACCCGACTTTCTTCGCCCGCATCACAAAACTACCAGCACCGTTGATCGTCGACCCAATAACCGCATCCCCGGGATGTTTTTCAACGGGTAGCGGTTCGCCCGTCACCATCGACTCCTCCATCGTACTGGAACCTTCCAGCACGATACCATCGACCGGCGCCTTTTCACCTGGTCTGACTCGCAACCGGTCACCAACCTGAACCTGCTCCAGTAGGACATCCCGCTCGGAACCATCAGATGCAAGCAGGCGCGCCGTTTTGGCTTGCATTCCCAAAAGCAGAGAGACGGCCTCATTCGTCTGACGACGCGCCCTGAGTTCCAATATCTGTCCCAGCAAAATTAGGGCTACAATGGTCCCAGCGGCCTCAAAATAAACTCCGACCTGACCCGATTCATCTCGAAAAGAAGCGGGAAATATTCCCGGAAAGAGGACAGCTACCACGCTGTAACTGTAGGCCACCGCTACAGCCAGACCAATTAACGTAAACATGTTGAGGCTTTGGTTCCGCACAGATTGAACCGCACGTGTGTAAAATGGCCACGCCCCCCACAAACAGATGGGGCTGGCAAGCACCAGTTCGATCAAAACCCGTCCACGGGCCGAAAAAATGGCCGTCATCGGATGGCCCGGAAGCATGTCCCCCATCGAAACCAGCAACAAGGGAACCGCCAAACCGATGGCAACCCAGAAGCGCTGGCTCATGTCTCTGAGCTCCGATTTATCCTCGACCGGCTCGATCGCCACAGCACGGGGCTCTAGCGCCATCCCACATTTCGGGCAGGCGCCCGCGTGATCCTGGCGAATCTCCGGGTGCATGGGACAGGTCCACTCCGCCGGGGCAGAACCGGCCGGCGACGCCCCAGATGGCGCTACCATCGGCTCCAGTGCCATCCCGCATTTCGGGCACGCACCCGCGTGATCCTGGCGAACCTCCGGGTGCATGGGGCAGGTGTACTCGCTCGATGCGGAAACTGCCGGTGCTGATCCCGCTGACGCCACTGGCTCCAGCGCCATCCCGCATTTCGGGCACGCACCCGCGTGACACTGGCGAACCTCCGGGTGCATGGGACAGGTGTATGTGTTGGCTTCAGCATTTGTGGTCATGACGAGCCGCCTGCATTGCGTCATTAAGGCTTCAAACTTACCGTAGCCCAAACTATAAACGAACTCCTCTGACTTGTACCACCGTCTTGGCTCGTTTGCGAGAGACACCCACACCGATGTCCTCCAACGCTCGTGCACCCTCACCACTGGCAAGACACGTTAGAACTCGGGCAGTCTGTTAACCAGCTACCCGGCTTACAGTTCCCAGCAAACAGCGGGGACCACACCACGAATTCCAGGGCAAACAATTTCGAGTTAAATCGTGCGACAGGCGCACAGATCAGCTATTGGGCACTAGCATGAATCCCCACCTGCTTCTGCCTGGCGTTTGCGAACCCCACCGAGAAATATCTCTGCTAAAGCCTCATAAATGGCACTCGGGCAAACGCGGTGCGAACATTCATAGGCAATGATGGCCGTCGCGAGGAGCGGAATCGTCATGAAACGGGCGGCGGTCATCTCAACCATAATCACGGCACAGGTGATCGGGCTCTGCACGACCCCGGTGAAATAAGCCACCATAAAGAGCATGACGATCGAGGTGGGCTCCAAGTGAGGAAAGAAAAACAGCAACACGGGCTTCAAAGTCTGCCCCAGCCCCGCCCCCACCGAAAGGCTCGGATCAAAAAGTCCGCCAGGAATGCCGCTGATCAGGCAGACAAAGTTGGCCAACGCCTTCATGGGCGCGTAATGCCACGGATACTCACCCCCGTCCATGAGAATCGACTGGGCTTGCGGAAAACCGCTGCCGTACGATTCGCCACCGGAAATCAGTCCGATCAGTGCCAAGGTTCCCCCCAGGCCCAACGGGACGAGAACACAATGGCGCTGTAACAAAGGATTGATCAGTCGCGTGGTGGCCACCACAGCCCGCGCAAAGAGCCCACCCAACAATCCACCAATAACACCAATGAAGGTTATTGATATCCACTGGCCCACGGGCCAGTTCTCAACATTGAGTTTGACCTCTCCATAAAACAAATAGTCGGTGCCCCTGCCAAGAACGACGACCAGGCAGGCCAAAAGAACCGTTCGGATGATCGTACCAATATTGTGTTTCTCAAAGGAACGGCCGATCTCTTCAAGGGCAAAAATAGCGCCTGCCACCGGAGCATTAAAGGCAGCGGCAATGCCTGCGGCGCCACCTCCCAGGATCAACCCACGCTGAACCAGATTCTGCGGGAAACGTGTGATCTTGGTGATCAGATACATCAAGCACGCGCCGACATGAACACTCGGTCCTTCCCGGCCAATCGTCATCCCGGTAAACAGACCTAATACCAATAACAAGGTTTTGCCCATGACAATGCGCCAGGAAAGCATTTGCTTTCGGATGGGGCCGTCCTCGGTTTTCAGAGCCGCGATCGCCTGGGGAATTCCAGTCCCTTCGGTACCGGGAAAATAGCGAATTCGGAGTTGGAGAATGACCAACATCCCAAGGGTAATCGTCACCATCGGAACGATCGTGTGGACCACCGACGCAGGAAGAAAACAGACATCGTCGGTCGGATAGGGCATCTTCCGCAAATGGTTAAACCACTGGTCACCCATTTCCTCGGCAAACCAGAAGAACCAGGCCACGTAGCCGGTTGCCACGGCAGCAGCGATAAAGAGGCCATGCTGGATCCAGGTCTGTAGACGCGAAACCTGCCAACATATCTCGTCGGTCGCTGCGTCTTGTTCCTGCTCGTCAAGATTCTCGGGCATCCACAAGACCTCCGCCGGGGACACCTTAACCTGATGCTGCGTACAAACGGTCAAGGCTGAGACACTTTAGAAGTCGCTTAAGGTACCTGCCGCTTTACAAAATCTCAAGTACAAGATCTACAGGTACAAGAACGATCCACATACGTCCCACTGACAGAAAAATTCGCGTTGATAGTGTTATTTTCGAGAAAACGCTACCGCCGACTTGTCGACTACGACCGACACCCACACAGAGAGGATGACCCCCCGGGCCACCAAAATGAGCGTCAAAACCGCCGCTTGTCGCCCTTCCCACAAAAAGACCTGCGGCGTCGTTATCGCAGCCGCAGGCATCCCTGTCTGCCGGGGATAGCTGCACCAGACAACCCCCTATATGATCTATGGCTGTACCATGGGCCCCGTTTCGATGCCCCAGGAGAATTGTTGTGAAACTTGGCACATTCATGATGCCGTTGCATCCTCCGGACAAGTCGTCCACCGAGGCGTTCGATGAAGACACCCAGTTCGTAATCGACTGTGAAAAGCTTGGCTTCACCGAAGCGTGGTGCGGTCACCACGTAACACTGCGGTGGGAACCGATCGTCGCCAACGACGTGTTCCTGGCTAATCTCATCGCGCGTACCAGCAAGATCAAGCTCGGCCTCGGTGTGTCGATCATGCCACAGCATCACCCAGCCAACGTGGCTGCCCGCGTGGCCATGCTCGACCACCTGTCCCACGGTCGCGTCTACTGGGGCTTCGGTCAGGGCGGCGTACCGACCGACTGGGAACTGTTCGGCCTGCCGGATGACCCTAAGATCCAGGGTGCGATGACCCGGGAAGCCTACGAAATCGTTCTGAAGCTCTGGACTGAGGATCCACCATATCACATCGATGGGAACTACTGGCAGATCCACCTGACCGGGGTCAACGAACCTCTGGGCATAGGCTACCCGCTCAAACCGTACCAGCAGCCGCACCCGCCCATCGGCATGACCCTGATCAGCGGTCAATCCAAGGGCGGCCAAATCGGTGGGGCCAAGGGATACATGCCCTTGTCGACCAACCTCGTACCCCCGTGTACGGTGATCGAGCACTGGGATACCTACTGCCGGGGCGCAGCGGACGCCGGCCTGCCCGAGCCCGACCGCGATATCTGGCGCGTCTCCCGCTCCATCTTCGTGGGCGAGTCGACCCAGGAGGCCTGGGACTTCTGCATGAATAGCGCCTTCGCTGGCAGCTTTGAGTACATCATCGCACTGCTGAACAACGCAAACATGATCAGTCTGGCCAAACACGACCCCGACGTACCCGACAGCGACGTCACCGTCGAATACTACCTCAAGCACTGCTGCATCATCGGCGACAAGCGTGAATGCATCCGCCAGCTTGAAGAATTCTGGGACCAGACTGGCGGCTTCGGTACGCTATTGGTCATCAAGCACGACTTCGACGACACCCCCAAATGGCAGCGCAGCATACAGGACCTGGCCGAGCATGTGGTGCCGGCGATGCCCAGTGTCAAACCCGGCAGCAACAAAGGATGACATCAGCCCGGTTTCGCGGGGCCCTCCAGCGCCGGGCACCCTGCAGCGCTGAGCGGTGGTATCCAAGGGTCGCAAGGTGACGTCAGAACCTGCCCGCCCCGGGGCCCGTCCATGGCAATCCCACGCACCGCCGCCCGACTTCAGCTTTCCACCTGTTCCTTCACCAGCTCACCGAACAATTCGGGTCGCCGCGTACGGAGCGTGTAATTGGGCGAGCGGCGGGCCGCGTCGAGCAAGTCGGCCTCGAGCGTGGCAACCACCATCTCGTCGCGAATCTCCTCGGTTTGCGACTCGGCCAGGATCTCACCGTCAGGACCAAAGATGAAAGCCCCGCCAGCATGATGGGGCTGATTCGGGCTGTGCCGGGGGTACAGGTCCACGTATCCCGCGCGCCCGGCCTGGTCGGCAATGACGTAAAAACAGGCGTTCTCACGTGCCCGTGTCCGCAAACCGTGATAAATGTCATATGAATAGCGCCGGGCGGCGGCCTGGAAGTCCGGGCCGTCATCCCACATCTTCAATCGGGCCGCGTGCGGTGCGATCACAATGTCGGCACCGCGAAGTGCAAGGATGCGTGCTGTCTCCGGATGCGAGTTGTCGTAGCAGATGACGCTTCCCACACGGCACTTGCCGATATCCAGCACCGGCATCTCCAACCCACCCTTGTAGTGCAGGACTTCGTCGCGGGAGAGGTGGATCTTGCGCTGCTTGCCAATCGTTCCAGCAGGCCCGACCAATACCTGGGTGTTGTAGACAATGTCCTTCTCTTTCTCGCTCAAACCTACCGACAGTACCAGGCCGTGCTCGCGTGCCAGCTGCTCGAGGTGTCTCACGCTCGGGCCGCCAGGGACGGATTCCGCCAGGTCCCAGGTGTTGGGCGTGCAGTGCCCGTGGACTACCAGCTCGGGAAAGACCACCAACTCGGCACCCTCCGCCTTGGCCCGCCTGCACCAATCGCCAATGGAGCTCAGCGATTTCTCCGGCTCACCTAGCCATCCGTTCATGCTGACAGCCGCAACTCGAATCGATTGCATGGACATGGGGTCGTCCTTTTTAAATTTCTGTTAACGGAATTTCAGCCAGCACGCACCGAGTCATCGTCAAACCAGGGTACACCTCTGATTATGACGAATCAAATATGAACGCTTATTGTACCCAAGGATCAACGCATCGCACATTGGATCACGTTCAACGGCCACAGCGGTGTGGGTCCCGTCGCCGGCCAGTTCCAATCATGCGATGCTAAGGGGATTGGGAATCACCAGATTGACTCTCACCAACCGTCCGGATCACCAGACCCGCAATCAACCGGTGTCCTTCGCATGTAGGATGAAGGTCATCCCAGAACAGGTAACCGGTGGGCATCTTCCCGCTGGCTTGAAAGAATTCAAGCCCTTGATTGGTGACGTTGGTGATGGTCACCGGCGGACCGGGCACAAAAAAATCGGGCTGGTAGGGACTCCCAGCTTTAACCGTATCAAACACACGTTTCAACTCGCTATAAATGTCGACCTCGAAAATTTTGGCGTCAAAGAATGGGTCCAGCCGCAACTCGTCGATGCCCGCCTTAAGCGTTGTGTTGTAAACAACGGCAAACTCGGTGGCGGCTGCCTCCTTGATGAATCCTCCCGCTTGAGCTCGGGGCGTGTCACCGAGCTTGGGCATCGCGAGAACCAGCAACTGCCTGGCCCCGGCAGCTTCGAGGATTTGCATGGCACGTTTGACGGCATCAGCCGCGGTGGCGGCCGCAGCCGGACCGAATTTCCCTCCCACCAACAAGTTGTTGGCACCCGACCAAAGAATGTAAAGCGTATTCTGGTCAGGTTTATTGTGGCTCAAATAGGTCGAAATTTGTAGCGCCAGGTTGGGAACTGGCTCGGTCACCCCAGGCGGCTGAACCATACCGGCCCCCGCTTCGGAACCTCCCCAGGCCCAGGTGTTGCTACCGTATTTAGGAGGCTGCGAGGTCAGGTCACCGCGGCCCGGAGTCCTCGCCGGCAAACTCCAATACGCAGCCAGGTGTTCGATCCAGATGATATTGTCACAGAAGTGGGTCTCGGGATCGTTACCCGTCTGCGGGTAATAGCCAGAAATTCGCGGAGGATGCCCAGCTCTGGTCACCCCGGCTACATTCCCCACCTCGGTAAGGCTATCGCCGAAGGCAATGATGTCGTCGTAAGGCGCCGCCCAACCCCCACGCGAACCGCAAACAAGAAGCAACACCGATGCAACACGCCAAACCATGTTCACCGGGAAGTCTCCCTTACAACAAATTGTGGCGCCAGTTGATGGTGGCACTAGGTTGGACGCTGCTCCGCTGGCAGCCGGCGGCTACTGGCCTGTCTTCTCCCACCGCAACGATCGGTGCACCGCTTCACTCCACTGAGTTCGCAAGTCGTTTCTCGTAGCCGGCTCCATCTCGGATTCGAAGCAACGATCGAGGGCCCAGTTTTTTCGCACATCGTCCAGGTCATCCCAATACTCCACAGCCAACCCAGCGAGGTACGCTGCACCCAGTGCCGTGGTCTCAGCCACAACCGGTCGCTGCACCTCCGTGCCCAAAAGATTGGCCTGGAACTGCATGAGCGCATCATTCCCTGCGGCACCGCCGTCAACCCTCAGCGACTCGAGTTGCAAACCGGCATCTTTCTGCATGGCATCGAGAACATCGCACGACTGAAACGCCATCGACTCGACTGCTGCCCGCGCCAAATGGCCCGCCGTCGTTCCCCGGGTGATTCCAAAAATAGAACCCCGGGCATGCGGATCCCAATGCGGCGCACCCAATCCCACAAAAGCGGGTACCAGAACCACTCCTGCCGAATCTTCGACCGAAGCAGCCAGGGTTTCAACATCGGCAGAATTCTCAATGATCCCCAGGCCATCACGGAGCCATTGTACGACCGCTCCGCCAATAAACACCGAACCCTCCAAACAGTACGTCACCTGATCGCCAATCTGCCAACCAATCGTGGTGAGCATTTGATTTTTGGACAAAACTGGCTGGTCCCCCGTATTGAGCAGCAAAAAACAACCCGTTCCATACGTGTTTTTGGCACTACCTGGCTCAAAGCAAGCCTGGCCAAACGTTGCTGCTTGTTGATCTCCAGCCATGCCGGCGATCGGGATGGGCTGCCCAAACAAATCGGCAGCTGTTTCACCAAAGACACCAGAGCAAGGAACCACCTCCGGGAGCATGGCCCGGGGAATGTCAAGTATTTCCAGAAGTTCGTCGTCCCACTCAAGCGAATGAATATTGTATAACAACGTCCGACTCGCATTGCTGGCATCGGTCACGTGATACTTGCCCTCGGACAACCGCCAAGCCAGGAACGTATCGACCGTTCCAAAGAGAATCTCACCCTGAGCTGCCCGCTGACGGAGCCCCTCGTGAGACTCGAACAAATGCTTGATCTTCGTTCCCGAAAAGTAGGCATCGAGAATTAAACCCGTTTTCTGGCGGATCATTTCCGCATGACCATCGGCCCGCAACTGGTCACAAATCGGGGCACTCACCCGGCTCTGCCACACAATGGCGTTGTCAACCGGACGTCCGCTATCCCGTTCCCACAGAATCGTCGTTTCACGTTGATTGGTAATGCCGATACCCGCAATCTCACGAGCGGTCAGGTCGGCCTTTGCCAACGCATCTTTGGCAACCTGAATCTGCGTCGACCAAATCGCTTCGGGATCATGCTCGACCTCTCCCGGAACAGGCAGAATCTGGGGAAACTCCTGCTGCGCGACCGAAACAATCCGCCCGTCATGGTCGAACACGATCGCACGGCTGGAAGTCGTACCCTGGTCGAGTGCAAGAATGTGCTGTGCCATTTTCGGATCTTTCCTTACGTTTTTTGCGTGGGGCCTGTTTCACCAGTGAACCTCAGGTAAATATCACACCGGTAAATATTCTGCCAAACAACGAGCCTCGCCTCCAACGCCATCGGGACATATTGGCTCCTCTGCCGCGTGAAGTCGGACAGAACAAGTTCAGGGGGTGGCAGCAGCAAGTTTCGCAACGCCCGCAGGCAAGCCTTTTCTAAAACCATCCTTTACGCAGGAAAGCTGTTCGCGCGGCGGCCTCATCCGGTTCGATGTCAAACAGCTTATCCAGCTTCGTGATCTTGAAAACTTGCAGGATCTCCTTGTCGATCGCGGAAAACTTGAGCTTGACCTTAAACTCTTTGCACTTCTTGTGAATAGCTACAAGCTTGCCGAGCATTGAAGACGACATAAATTGTACTTTTTGAAAATCAAGGATAACGCGATCCTCGGTCGTCTTCTCTATTTCTGCCATAATTTCCTGGAAGAGCTGCTCAAGCTGCGATTCTTCCAGGACCCGCGCGTCCAGCAGGTAGATTGTGAGGATCTCATCCTTCGCGTGGGAAGTAATAGCCATACAACGTGTTCTCCCTTACTGCAGACATCCCGACAGGACCACCGCTAACTGGGCCCTCAAGAGAAATATAGGGTGCGGATTCTCACCAGGGATTGTAGGATCATCTTTACCCCAGTCCCAGCCCCTGGGATTTCACTTGTGAGCCCACCCGCCACCCGCTGCTGAATTGCCGAATTCTCGCACACAGCGGCGGCAATCGCGTCCCAGCCCGGCAAAGGCCCAACAGTAACATTGGCGCGGATATCACCCTCACCAGAATTGACCACATCACTTATCCTTTTGATCCTTTACTTGCCGTTTGCATCTCTGCTGAATACCATGGACGCTACTTACCACGTTACCCTACCGATTGGCAATTCACAGGGAAGGCAACCGTTAGCGGAGGTGTAACTCTTCAGGAGGCGCCGGTGATTCTCAGCAGCAAGTGGAAGTGGTGCCTGATTATTTCGGGATGGATTGGGGTGGTGTTGTGCATCGTAACTGTCGGGACTGGGGAATCGGACAGCGGTGCCGAACCGCGCTCAATCAAGGTTGCCCTGGTCCAATTCGATTCGATACCAGAGAAGACAGATCACAATCTGGGTGAAATGGAACGTCTCGTCCGGGCGGCTGTCGAGCAGGGGGCTCGATGGGTGATGTTTCACGAAGGTTGCCTGACGGACTATACGCCACACCTGGACGAACTGGCCGAGCCAGTCCCCGACGGAACGTCCTGCCAGCGGATGAACCAACTCGCCAGGGAACTGGACTGCTACATCAGCTTTGGAATGTCTGAGCGCGACGGAGTGAAGGTTTATATTTCTCAAGTCTTCGTCGGTCCCCAAGGGCTGGTCTACCAATACCGTAAGAGTTGGCTCTGGAAGGGCGACGACGAAGGTTACCGCAACGAATGGGCGAGATACGACACGGGCACCGGCCCGGAGCGTTTTCAGATCGACGGGGTTGCCGCAACTTGTTTTATCTGTGCCGACGCTGATGCTCCGCGTTGTATCGAGCGGGCCCGCCTGGTAGAGCCCCAGGTCGTTTTCTTCCCCAACAATCGGAACGTCCTGCCGGATCTTCCGGCGTTCGGGGCCTACGCTGCCAAAATCGGTGCCCCGATGCTGGTCACTAACCGGGTCGGTAAGAGTTGGGACTACGATTGTGAAGGTGGCTGTGTTGTCTTTGACGCAAACGGCGAAGTGTTAGCCAAGGCAAACCGCACCGGCAAGGAAGAAGTGTTGTACTACAACCTGACAATCCCGGCTGTCGTTGCTGGCAAACGCTAGGCCACCTATCGAATACCCCACGTGAAAAGTCCATTTGGGGGTATAGACCAGTGCGCTCGCTGCCTTTCACGCAGAAAGACCTTTGCAACGGTATCCCACCGTGGCCCACAGCATCAGGCCCACAAGCAGTAAACGGACTGCCGTCGGTTTGGGCACAACCGCCGAAACGGCCGTGATCGAGCCATCGACAAACAACTGCGAGCTGTCCCAGACCATGTTCGCACACGGCGAGCGGGTGATCTCATCAAAGCGATAGTTTCTGGCCCTCGCAAAAGGCCTTATTCCAAAAAAATACTGGTTCTGTTCATGAATAATCCTTGCATTGTTCCATGCTTGCGATTTCAAGCTTGCGATTTTAATAAAGTTGTCCCCTTTTTAATGGACTTGTCCCCAAATCGAGCAAGCTAATGATCGTTGTGGGTTATCTCGTATGATGTGTGTTCACTGGCATATCGTCAGCAGGGGCATATCGTCAGCAGGCAATGCTTTTTTCATGGTCTGACCGTGATCGGCATCCTCGCTTTGGTTGCGCTCGGCTCGCCAGACGGCCAGGCGGAATTCATGTTCCCATTCACCGAAGACTGGGAGTCGGGCAGCATCCATGCTACCCGCTGAAACAGTTGGGGTTATCCATCACCTCTGCTTGATAACGGAGCCAATGCGGCTGGCGGATATTCCCTCGATCCCAATGGTGACAGTTCGTATCATAGCGGCGTTGCTTCCAACGGTACCTTTGCCCTCTCTGGTGGAGTCCGCGTTTCGATCGATGCCTACATCGAGTCTGCCTCCTACTGGTCCGAGCTTACCTTTCGGGCTTGCCAACACGACGGAGATCAGCACGAATCCCAGTCAGAATCTGTTTACCTTGGCGGCGGTCACCATCGATGCGGACACCTAGGGTAACGGGTATAACTTTTATACAAAATTCCAAAACGCGGGAGGGATTCAGACGGTTTATCCTTCGGTCGAATCGGCGCTCGCTCCGGCATCGGTTTTTGATGCGTGGCACACTTACGTCTTTGACTTCGGTTCGGATGGCTCGGCCCAGGTACGGGTCGACGATGTGCTGGCGTTTGAGACGGCCGCCGGTTTCTATGATTACAGCAGTGACGGGGCATTTTCGGTGGTGCTTGGCGGGCGATCTTATGGCGCCACGGTCAATCTCTATGACTCGATCAGCGTCCATCAAGTTCCCGAGCCGGCGGCCTTTGCGCTGCTGTTGCTTGGCGACTCGATGCTGCTGGCCATCGGCCGCAGCTGGGACCGTGACCATAAAACCATTCTCCATGCCTGGACAGGCAACCAAAAAGGGCGAGAATGCCTGGTGGCCAACTAGCCAGCAGAACCTGTCGAAGCTGCTTCCCGACGGGTCCATCATCACCGCCTTTGGCACCGGTTATCGCATTGGGGAAGAGCAGGGCCCGAGGGACGTCGGGCTGGTGCGTTGGCGCCCCAGTACCGAACCCGTAAACACGGATACCACCATTCGTAACCCGGCAGTCGACTCGGATCTTCGTAACGTTTTTGATCCGTCGCTCTGAGGCCCATACGACCGTTTTGAAAACATGTGATAAGCAAACTATTGTCGTGAATGCCGAGATGCAAAACGGAACTCTGCGCAAAAAAACGCATGAAAGACATTTCCACCAAAGACTGCTCTACAGGGCAGCGTTTCAGCGATGGGCTGACCCCTCACCGTAACATTACCGCAATCCTTCTGGGGCCAACTCACCAATTGAGCTTTCCAGTGGATCGTCCGGGGTATCGGTCCGTAGGTGCCTTGCGGTTGGGGGTAGCGGGGTGTCGAAGTAGTAATCCGGATCGGTTTGCTGCCGCCGCCAGGTATTACGCATTTCCCGCCAGGCCCCCACAAGCGTGCGTGGCTCTGGCATGTCATCGGCGATTTCGTGGTGCAGCTTTTTGAGGTTATAACAGGGAATACCGGCGTACATGTGGTGCTCTATATGCCAATTCATCCGCCAGTAGAGGAACTCTGCCAGGGGATTGAGGGTGATCGAACGGGTACTTTTGCGAAAGTCGGGGACGTTCTCTTGCAAACCGCAGTGCTGGGTTACCCCCACAAAGTAGGATCCCCAATTCGCGATGAACGGAAAAAAGGTCAAAATGACGGGCAGGATCCATAAACCCGTCACGATGGAAATTACAAGCACCGATCCGTGGAACAGAAGCAAGATTCGTGACCACCGGATCGACTTGCGATACTGTTCTGGCTGATCGGTGTGCAGGGCATCGATCCATTCGTTGATCGGAATATCGATCGGACTAACGATGCCGAAGGCCCCTTTGACGGTCACAATGATGGTCGAGATCAGCCCCCCTTTACCGAAGGTGCGTCCCCGCTGGGTGAGCAGATTCACCGTAAATATCTGGAGCAAAAAGGTCTTGCCCACCGTCGGCTTAAGCGGCAGTAAATTCTCACGATCCCCCTCGGGATGTAAGGTGTAGCGGTGGTGATAGGTGTGGCTGCTTGCGTAGTCGAGGGGATCCCACCAGCCCAAGAGACTAAACAGGTACATAAAAAACTTGTTCAGCCACTTGGTGCGGAACACGGTCCCGTGACCGAGCTCGTGGGGGGCCACCCCTACAAAGAAACTACCAACCGTCCCGTGGGCGAACAGGGCGATGGAAAATCCAAGCCACAGCTGCCAGGCCCAAAAGAGGTACACCAGGCTGCCTGTAGCCACGAACAGGACAAGGTGCCCTCCGGCCTGAAACCAGCCCTGCAAGTCGCTTCGTTTTGATAGCTCGCGCAGTTTGGCACGTTCGACAGGGCAGCGATACCAGTCGACCCGGAGGTTTTTTCGTACTTCGGTAAGCGGTTGGTAGTCCATTTTATTCTCTCACCGTTGTGTTGTCAGCGTTTGGTCCGGCGCTGTCAATCCTCGACTTCTTTTCCTCTGATCCTTTAAGAACGCAACCAAGATCGCAACGAAATGAACGAGGTTGCTCTCTACGTTCTTCCGCTCGCCACTCATCGCAGGTCTCGCGTCCGCGCGCTACCGTGCCACTCCGAGTCGTTCTTCACAATGCGACGAAAGTGGTGCTCGGTAACCACGACCAGTCCACCGGGCTTCAGTCCTCGGCCAGGATCAGTATAAGATAGAAGGCCGGCTACCACTGCGATCGGGGCAGGGGTCGATTCCGCCTGACCGCTTGCTAGCTCCCGGAGCCAAACTGTGAAGCAGCAGTCCCTCAGATCAATTTTGGGTGCAACCACGACGCCGCTTGCCTCGATTTTCGGCAGCGGTTTTCTCGTCATCGTTCCCATCCTTGCGGCTACGGTCGGTTCCTGGTCGGTGATAGCAATGGCCGGCATATGCGGCCTTGCCTATGCCGTTGGCTGGGTGATACGTCACAACATCCGGCATGCTGAACCCCTGCTTGCCGCAAACCCACCGGAAGCGACCCTCGCATTCGAACGCGGCTCCGACCTGGCGTTGGTTCTGGCCTACGTCGTTTCCGTGAGTCTATACCTGCATATCATGTCGGCCTTCGTACTGGGTGGCATTGGCCTGGACACCAGACTCAATGAAAATCTGGTGGCAACGGCAACGATAGCGATAATCGTTGTGATCGGGGGCATCTGCGGACTCAAGAAGCTAGAGGCACTAGAGCAATGGGGGCTGTATATCACGCTGCTCATCATCCTGCTGTTGTTAGGCGGATTTGCCAAGTACACGCTCGCGGCAGCAGGGTCAGCAACAGGATTGATTCTTCCGAAGGCGGGCACGGCGTCCGCGTGGGAGACCGTTACCGTGCTGGCAGGTACGCTGATCGTCGTACAGGGTTTCGAGACGACACGTTATCTAGGTAAAGTTTATGATGCACAAACCCGGATCAGCGCATCACGCTGGGCGCAGATCCTTGCAACTGTGGTGTACATAGTATTCGTCGGGCTTGCCCTTCCAGTCGTCTATAATCTCCACGGGCAGTACGATGACAACAGCCTGATCCAGCTTGCCGCTTTCGCAGCGGGAATATTGGTGATTCCACTGGTCGTCGCCGCTGCGCTCAGCCAGTTTTCTGCGGCCGTCGCCGATACGCTGGCCGCGGCGGGAAACTTGGAAGAAGTGACTCACCAGCATTTCAAAGAGAAATACGCCTATCTCTGGATCGGGGGCGCCGCGATCGCGTTGACCTGGTCGGCCGACACGTACCAGCTACTTGCAATTGCATCGCGTAGCTTTGCGTTCTATTACCTGTTGCAGTGCTTGGTCGGCATCAGTGTCAGCAAGTCGCGTGTGCAGCAGTGTTGCATGGCGGTAGTCGCGGCGGTGTTGGGCTTCATAACAATATTCGCGGTGCCAGTCGGATGATCCGCCGCACGGCTTGCGCCAAGACCCAAAAGCCCGCTTATTTCTCGTATCCTCTTGCTACGCGCTGCAGACTGGCGCCAGGAGCGAAAAAAGTTCGTGACGCACCAAACCCATCCTGGCCGTGCGCGACGTGAAGAGGGCGGTAGAGTACTACACGGAGGTACCTGGCTTCGAGTGGGCCCCACGATGAATAATGGGTCTTGTGCTCGCATTTCGACAAGCGCGTTCAGTATACCAGGGTGTCGCCCCCCCGGCCTTCCAGGTGCCGCCACTAAAGACAAAAAGGCAACAGCATCTCAATAACCTAGCGCGAGAAACATGCAAAGCAATCTCAAGACCAAACCGTTCGCCAGTCGAGTCCAAATCAAGTTTTGGATCGCTTTTTTAGCAACCTCAACCGGTGCACTGCCTTGTATAGCCACCGAGCCCGCGACACAGCTCGTGATCGCCGCAGTGCAGATGCGGTCGTCCAAAGATCTTGAGCAAAACATCCAGCGAACGAACAAGTTTATCGAGCGTTGCGCAAACCAAGGCGCTCGAATTGTGGTGTTTCCCGAATGTTCTGTGACCGGATATTTCCCTGACCTGGTCATCCAAATCTCCACGAGCCGACTGGCAGACGCGGAGCAACGCATCGCGGCGGCGTGCAAGAGGCACCATGTGTATGCCATCGTCGGTTCCCCATGGCGAGAGAACGAAAAACTGTTTAACTCGGCAATCATGATCTCACCGGAGGGCAGGGTGATCGAGAGGTATCACAAGATTCAGTTGGCCGAGGACTGGCCCCACCCCGGGGACCATCTGTCGGTATTCAAAATGGATGACGTGATCTGTACGACAATGATTTTCCATGACAAACGCTATCCGGAGATCGTCCGCCTGCCGGTCCTCGCGGGAGCGCAAATCGTGTTTTACATTTCCCACGAGTCCGGCATTAAGAACGAGCACAAGATTGGTCCCTACCGCGCAGATACAAGCCCGGGCAGTGGAAAACGGCGTGTGGGTGGTGCAAGCAAACTCGCCCGCAAACGAAGACACAAGCGGATCGCATGGGCAAAGTCGCTTTATCAATCCCGATGGCAACATCGTTGAAGAGGCGTCGATCTTTGGCGAGGACATCATCATGGTGACCATCGATGTCGAGAATGCGGGTCGCATCAACGCCACACGCAGCCTGCGATCCGACGTGCTGCGAGATTGGTGGGAGGAAGGACTCAAACGTGTGCGTATCGTTGAGTAGGCCACGAGCTGAAAGTATTCGGTGCGCAAAGTGTCGCTTGGATGATCACATTCCACGATCAGTTGCCTGACTCGACCGGCACGAAACGCCCCTCCCGCGCGCTTTGGAAGACGGCGTCGATGACGCGCATGTTCGCCAGGCCGTTCTCAGCCGGTAAGTCGATCGGCTCGTCCTGGAGAATCCGGTCCGCGAAGTATTCGAGTCCAAGCTGCCACTGGTGGGCGGGTGGACACTCGATCTTCTCCAGCTTTTGTCCGATCGCCGCGTCGTCTCCGACGTAGAACGCCAAACCCATGATCGTTCCCTGGCGGTACGTCTGGACTTGGGCGTATCCCATAGGCACATAAATGTGCCCCCGCTGGCCGTAGAGCTCGCAGCTCTGGATATAGGTGCCGGGCTCAAGGCGATAGCTGCTCTCGAACTGCGGCACGCGCCCGCCGGGGAAGAGCAGCGTGGCGACTACGCGGTCCTCGACGCCGCTGTCTGCGAACTCAAGGGTTGCGCCAACACGCAACGGTTCAGCGTCGAACAGATAGCGGGCGGTGTTGATGCAACAGCAGCCCATATCGCCCAGAATGCCGCCGCCCGCCTCCGGATTGAGGCGAATGTCTGTCGCCGCGGGCATGGTCGTTGAATGCATGGCGGAGAGACGCGTTACCGCGCCGATCCGGCCCGTGTCAATGAGTTTTTTTACCTGCTGAATCTGCGGGTTAAACCGCTGAAAGAAACCTTCCATCAGCCGGACAGCACTCCGACGGCAGGCGTCGGCCATGGCATGTGCAAAGCGTTGGGCAGGGCAATGTAGACAGCCTGCACCTCCGGATCAGACAGCAATTCCTCGTAGCTACCGTATGCCCGCTCGGTCTCGAATGCGGCAGCGAACTGCTGCGCCTTGGACAGTCCCGACTGCCAACCGCATAGAGGACTCCGTTGCCCGACCGCCCGATGCCCGGTGCGATCGCGTTGCGGGCCACGCGCCCACAGCCAAGGATGCCCCAGCGGAGAGGTTGCTGATGATGGTTTGAATCCATGCTCAGATCTTCCCCGTTGCCAGCTTTGATTTTCTCTCCACCAATGGAACGTAGGTTTCCATCTGGTCGTACAGTTCGGTGACTCGGTCAAGCTGACTAAAGACCTTTTCGAACGCTTCGGCAATTTTATCCATCAGCTGAACACCGTTTGGCGGAACCATCCGGCGGACGACAAAGGAGTTGTCCAGGCTGGTAAAGGCGTTGGGATGCTGTCGCACGTCATACGACACGCCACCCGCCGGACAGTTCCAGGGGCTGCCGTTGCCGTAAGCGATCTTGTTTTGAAACATGGGCTGCGACGGCACCGGGACCTTCTGCCAGCGCATGACGTCCACGTTTTCAGCGGCCAGGGCCTTCATCACAGCGATGCGCAGCTTGCCAGCCTTGATGTCCAGGCCCAGGGCTGAGGGGTCGACTTGCACCGAGTAACCGAGTACATGTAATAGGTGTGATAGTGGCCGTCGGGAACGGACGGCGGGATTACACTTTTGATCCCTTGCAGCTTTGTGCTGAGATAGTCGGCGTTCGCCACGCAGCCGGTGATGTAGTTGTCGAGATGACGGAGCCGCACCCGGGCCAATGCGGAGTTCACTTCCGGAAGCTTGTAGTTCCAGCCGACCTGCTCGGACAGGTAGGCGCGGTCGGGCGCCTTCATGTCACCGGACTCACCGAACAACCGGATCATGGAAGCCTGCTCATATACGTCCCGGTGATTTGTGGTAACCAGTCCGCCTTCGCCGACCATGAGCTGCTTGGTGGTGGTCATGGTGAAGCCGGCCGCGCCACCCAGAGTGCCTGCTTTACGCCCTTTGTGAAGCGTACCGTAAGCCTGGGCACAGTCCTCGATCACCTTCAGCCCGTGACGGGTGGCAATCTCGTTGATCGCGTCCATGTCGCAGGACTGGCCGAAAAGGTGAACTGGCATGATCGCCCGAGTGTGTTCGGTGATGCTGGCCTCGATCTCAGCTGGCCCGAGAAGATGGGTGTAGGGATCCACGTCCACAAAGACCGGAATGGCGTTGTGGTGCAAAATGACCATGGCCGATGCACGAACGTGTCGGCAGGAAGAATGACCTGATCACCGGCGCGGACGCCTACGCCCGCCACCGCACAGTGAAGTGCGGCGGTTCCGCTGTTCACCACGAGACAGTGTTCTGCACCGACCCACTCAGCGAACTCCTCTTCCAGTGCATCTGCCTGGGGCATACCGATCGGCAGGGCGATGCTCAAGTGCCCGCTGCGGAGCACTTTACTGACTGCCAAAACCTCTTCATCATTTGCCTTGCGATAGCGTTCCCAGTCTTCCGCGATGAGTTCTCCAGGAACGACCGCCCTTCCCCCATCGAGTGCGAGTTTATCGGTCATTGGGCCCTGTTTCCGTGGCAAGTTTAGAGTCGGGAAATGTGCATTTTAGAAGAGTTAGACCATCGGACAATGACTAATGGTGATGAATTGGTTGGGTCATACCGACAGTGAGATGGTGCGCCACTACCGTCATCTGAAGGACACCGGGAAAGCGCCGAATGAATGACATTGACTTTCGGGGCAATCGACTGGGACGTTCCGAAGACGCAGCCTGGAATAACTTTTTGTGGAGGTAGCCGAGCCACATTCATGAGAGACGGTCTAGAAAACCTGTGGCGATTGGCATAGCTATTGGCACAGTTGACTGTGCCAATGAAAACGCCACCGCAAAGTGCTTGTTTTATATGCTTTGTGACGGCGAGGTGTCTATCAGCGGAGGGCACGGGACTCGAACCCGCAATACCGTACGGTACACCTCATTTCCAATGAGGCCGCTAACCAATTCGCTTACCCTCCGGAATTCAGAAGCATGGCTATGTCAGTAGCTTGCACTGACTCTAGCTAACCGGCTGGTCCAACACAAATCCACCTGGCCAACCGTAAAGTCAGTCCATGGAATGTGCGCCCTGAATCAGGGTAATGAACTCCTCGTTGGACTTGAATTTGTCGAGCTTCGAAGTGAGCTGCTCCATCGCATCGACATGATGCATTGATGACAACGTGCGGCGAAGCATCGTGGCGGCATGGAGAATCTCGGGAGGAAGCAGTTTTTCCTCGCGTCGTGTACCGGACTGCTCCAAATCAATGGCTGGCCAGACACGCCGATCCGCCAGTTTTCGATCGAGCACCAGTTCCATGTTGCCAGTACCTTTGAACTCCTGAAAGATGAGTTCATCCATCCGGCTACCGGTATCGATCAACGCGGTACCAATAATCGTGAGCGAGCCACCTTCGTCAAAAGCTCGTGCCGTGGCGAAAAGCTTTTTCGGTACATCCATGGCCTTGATATCAATACCACCGCTCATGGTCCGGCCCGTGTTGCCAACCCATTTATTGAAGGCTCGTGCAAGTCGCGTGATGGAATCCATCAGGAGAAATACATCTTTCCCCATTTCAGCGAGCCGTTTGCACCGCTCGATGACGAGTTGGGAAAGTCGCACGTGACTTTCAACATCGTTGTCAAGGCTACTGGCAAAGACCTCGCCGTCGACGCTGCGACGCATGTCGGTCACTTCTTCAGGCCGCTCGTCGACGAGCAAGACGACCAAGGCAATGTCGGGGTGATTCGTGGCGACCGAATGGCTGATCTCTTGCAGCAGCACGGTCTTGCCACTTCGCGGAGGCGACACGATGAGCGCCCGCTGCCCCTTCCCAACTGGGGTAAGGATATCCATCACACGGGTGCTGACCGGTTGCGGGCCTGTCTCCAATGGGAGCCACTCTTGTGGTGTTATGGGGGTCAAATCCTCGAAATGCCTGACTTCCATATAGCTCTCCGGAGCCTCGCCTTCCACGTCGAGGATTTCCTTCAGGCGAGGTCCTTGCCCGCGGCGATGGCGTTGCACCATCCCGCTGATAAGCAAGCCTTCGCGGAGTCCAAATTTCTCGATCATCGTTCCGGGTACAAACGGGTCGGAACGTTCGCGTGTGAAGTTCGTGGCCGTATCGCGGAGGAAACCATAACCATTCGGGTGCATCTCCAGGACTCCCGATCCGGGAATCAACGGGAGAGGTTCCCCATTGTCGGGAAATTCCCGATCGTCGACGTTATCGGAAACCGATCCAGGACGACGACGCGGCCCACCTTTTCCACGACCACCACCTCGGTTGTACCCCCCGCCGCCGCCGCCGCTGCCGCCGCTGCCGCCGCTGCCGCCGCTGCCGCCGCTGCCGCCACCACGATTTCGATAACGACCGCCACCACCTTTTTTTCTCTTAGCCATCAAAAGAGCCTCAAACAGAATCCATCAAAAAACATTGTTGGCGACCACGCCAACTCATCGACTGGACAGAAATTTCTGCCCAGCAAAATCATCCACTGAAACAACGGCCACCTTGGCAATCCATCACCCCGCCTGCCAGACACGACCAAAGGCCGGTCCATACGAATTTGCGTTTGGTCCAGATCTTTTCCTGGAGACCGCTGGATTCGAATCTATCGAACCCCAAACCGGGACACCATCCCAAGCCGATCTCGTTACCCAACCAACCCTTTGAAACTCTGTTTCAAGCACGTGACTTTCATCACCTGTTGGTTCTGCAACGTGACGCAGCCAACTCCGCATCAGCCTTTCGCTGAACCGAAGTGCCGTCGGCATGCCCCCTCTATTCTGCAAACATCAATATCGCAGCAGGTAGAGCCGAATGCATACCGTCGCTGGTCGCAGCATGCACCTAGGCTTTGCTACCTCATGGCGATTTCCTTTAACACAGAACTACCAGACGTGCACAAGACTACCAGACGTGCACAAGCCAGCCATTTCCAAACACGCTGGACAGGTGCGCCGAGTCTATTGAAAGGGACACGGGAATACCTGCATCAAAAGGCGTCGAAATTTCTCACCAGACAAAGCTGGCCCGACCGATTGCGGTGCAAAATCTGCCTGTCCGGCGATCTAAAGATTTTATACGATTTAATCCCCGCCAAGAATATCCTTTCAGCGGAGGCGGCCTTCGCTTTGCTGCTAGCCCCCCAACGGTGGACCACCATGATGCGTCGCGTACTGGCCAATCAGAACCCATCCGAGGAATGGGACGTTCAACTTTATGGTAATGATAATTAATGCTCGGCCGCTGTCAAGGTTTCCCAGTAGCGGTAGTGGTGAAAAATTTGATATTTTGCCCCTCCCCAGCGGCCACCCCGGTACGCGAGAACCCATTTCCCCCTGTATTGTGGCCGAAACAGGCGTGAAACGGCCACGAAACCAGAATTCTGGCCCTATATTCCTTAATCTAGACCAAACCGTTAAATTTTACGCAAAGTCACCCTTTAATCAAGTCGATAATTTAAGGGGCTTTATGGCCCCGTCGTGATTGACCAGTACACCGTCGACAAAACCATCATTCAGGACGAAAGAAAAACCATGGACGGTTGCTCGTCGCTTGCTCGCAGTCTGCTGCTGGCTGCCATCATCAGCACTTCGGTATCGGCAGAGCCACTGGGAGTTCGCTGGCGCCCAGAAATCGAAGCCGCCAAAGCCGAGGCTCGTCAAACAGGTCGGCTCGTCTTGGTTCATTTCTGGACACCCACTTGCGCCCCTTGCCGACGCCTCGAACACGCCGTTTTCAATCAGCCAACCGTTGGGATTGCGATCGAGTCACAATTTGTCCCGGTCAAGTTGAATGCGAACAACCATCCAGCCGTTGCCCAAACGTACGGAGTCACGGCGGTACCAACCGACGTCATTATCACGCCAGATGGCCAGCCAGTGGGCAAGCTTCTGAGCCCGCCCACTCCGACCGCTTACATTTCGGAATTAACACAAATCGCCAATCGCTCGAAGACCCCGTCAAGTGGTGCATTTGCAGCTGCGACAAACAAGGCCCCGGCACAGCCGCCAATGAATGCTGCATACGCGCATCTGCCAGTTGAGCAACTGCAACTCCAGCCGTTGACTCCGGCACCACAGCCTCAAGCGTCCACCACACCCATCGCAACCGGCGTTGGGTTGACCACCACCAGCCACCCCGAACCCATGGCTGGAAGCCGAGGGCGGATTACCAACTTGCATGTGCAACCCGATTCCACCCCGGTGGCCCCCAGGGCGACCACATTGACGCAGCCCACCGCAGGCATGGCAGCCACCTCGCCTCGGATCCCTCCCGCCGCTGGCCAACCAGCGGTGCCCAACGGACCACTCCGCCCTGCGATCAACGAGACCTCACGACAAACGGTTGCGAATCAGTCACCCCCGCTGGTGGGTTCTCGCTATGCGTCTGCCAAGGACCCCACCCCTCGGAACGTCGTCGCGACTCCATGGCCCAAGGTGCCCCAGGGAAATCCGCCACTTGCGTTCGACGGTTATTGCCCAGTCAGCATGAAGGGTTATTGGAAATGGGTTCCCGGGGATGTGAGATGGGGCGCCATCCATCGTGGTCGCACCTATCTGTTTGTCGGAGAAGCAGAACAGCAGCAGTTCCTGGCTAACCCCGACAAGTTTAGCCCGGTGCTTTCCGGAGCCGACGCTGTGATTGCGGTTGACCAGCGACAACGGATCGAAGGTCGACGTGAGCACGGCCTTGAGTACAACGGACAGTTTTATCTGTTCACGACCGAGGCTTCCCTTCAACAGTTCTCCAGCAACCCGGAGAGGTACGCTGAGGGAGTTCGCCAGGCGGTGGGCACAACCCCCGAAAAAACGGTCCGCTAGGAAGCCACGAACGTGGCTGGAAATCACCCCGTCAGCCGCAGGGTCAGGTTGCTTGAGTTCGTTCGTCGCGTGCGAGAGTCGGAATCAGTCGATCCCAAAAATTCCTCAGCCGAGACTAGCTATGATCTAGTCGCTGTCTAAAGTTCGCTGCAGTTGAATGACCTGGGTACGAACTTTTTCCATGCCAGGATTAAGCCGCAGGGCAAGCCGAAATGCCTCCAACGCCGGGGCCGGACTATTCTCCAGCAAGTAACACTGTCCCATACCCGCCGCTGCGGTGAAGTGATAGGGATTGATTTCCAGAGCCTGACGACAATCACCAACGGCCTGTCGGTACTCCGAAAGGTGATAGTAGGCCATACCACGTTGGCACCAGGCTTCCGCGATCCAGGGGGCATTGTGGATCAACTCCGTTGCGATACGGACCCCATCACCAAATTTTTTATCATCGTTGAGCCGAATGACATTGCGTAGCGATTGTCGCTGAGACCGGCTGCCGATACGGCACCAAAGGTCACGGATGCTCCTTTCGGCGATCGAGCGCACGCCGCGGTCACGGTCAACCATGGCGTGGCCAATCACCGTGTTGGAACCGTAGTCACCCACATAGCCTATTGCCAGCACCGACGCACGACGCGCGACGCGGTCACCCGTAGAAACAAGACGCTGAAGTGTTGCAATCTCATAACACCCATTAACGTTCTTAATGAACCTGGCCGAGTCCTGATCAACCAAGTAAGACTGATAAAATCGTACGAGAAGTGGTCGGCGCGCTACGATATTATCCACAGTGCAAATCCTCCATTAGTGAGACCGGCGCCGTAAACACTGTGGCGTATGCCGACGTGGTCTCCACACTTCGTGACAAGTACGGGCAATCGTTGCTGCCCGAGACGCCGTGCATTCACCATCGCAACGTGCGTCGATCAGTTTCTTTCGGCGGAACCGCCAGCTTCAATGAGTTGAAAAGGTTGAATTCGTAAACCGCGGTCAACAACTCTCTAACTTTGAGTGTAATCAGAGTTTCACATGCCTCAACATTTTTGCGCAAGTTTTGGCGGAACCGAACCACGCCGCTTGGGAAACATCCAATGACAAAGTAAACTAAAGTAGTAACTTGCTTCGATCCGCGCCTAGAAGTTGACAAACAAAAGGACAAATAAACGTTTACTCGATTTTATACCCAACCAAAACTTGCAGTAGAAACTGCTGCTTGCACCGGCGGATACCATCATGGGCAAACAAAACAAGCAATCAATGAGCTTTAGTGGGACCGTGGTTGACAGGGGCTTACGCCTAAGGGGTTTGCCGTATCCCGCCACCCCGATTTTTTTAGTTGTTTTCCTGACAGCCATGGTCTGTGGCGGGCCTTTGTCCGCAACAGAACCCGTCAAGAACAAACGGTCAGCTCAACCGGACCGTCCGTCCCCCCGATCGGCAACGGAGGGTGCTTCGCTGACGCTCACCTGGAAGAACGTGCCGCTGCAGCAAGCCGTCACCCGGTTGCAAAAATCGACGGCCCGCCACCTGATGTTGGACCGGCGGCTGGACCCTGGCCGAAAGGGTTCGCTTGATGCAACTGAAGCGACGCTCGAACAGGTGTTAGCTTCCATCGCAAGTCAATACGGAATTGGCGTGGTCGACCTGGGAAAGCTTGTCTACCTGGGACCGGAGCAGACGTGCCGTGACCTGCGAACGCTGATCGCCCTGCGGGAAACCGAAATTGCCCTGCTACCCAAACGGCAGCAGGCGGCGTTTGAAAAATCAGCCGCCATCTCGTGGGCGCGACTTGCCCAGCCACGAAAACTTATTCAGGAGGTCGTCAGCGGGGCCGACAAGCAATTGCTGCATGCGGAACGCATTCCACACGACCTGTGGGCCGCAGGGGAGCTTCCTGCAATGTCACTTACCCGGCAACTGACACTACTTCTGGCCGGCTTCGAGGCAACATTTTCGGTGAGTCCAGCAGGGGATTCGATCGAAATTATCCCCATTTTGCAGCCACCCACGATCCGCCGCGCGTATGAGATTCCACCGAATCGATGGTCCGCCGTGGACCAATTACGGCAAACCCTGCCGACGGCGACAGTCACCGTCGACGAGCGTACCGTAACGCTTGACGGCCGCTGGGAAGATCATCAACAACTGCAGTCGCTGTTAACCGCCTCGCCCCCCCCGCCACGGCGACCGCGTCGTAAACTTAACCATCGCCAGGTCTTTACGCTTGAGGTTCGGGACCAGCCAGTGGGACCGCTGGTCGAGCATTTGGCAACAAAACTGAAACTGCAACTCGATTGGGACCGCGCCGCCATCCGGGCCGCCGAAATCCGACTGATGGCACCAGTATCATGCTCGGTGGAAGCTGCAAATTTGGATGAATTGCTGGAAGCAGTCCTGCAACCGGTCGGGCTGCGGTTTCAACGGGAAGGCACCCGGGTCCGAATCTTCCCGTCGAATCCGTGAAGTTGCCGAGGTCCCTTGACCGCCAGGGAGCTAGGCGGCGGAAGCACTGAGCAACTTCGCCAACACTTTCTTGATTTCTGACTCGATCTTCCCCTTGAACATCATCGCGGAGAAAGGGAGTTCACCGCTGACCTGAAGCTGATCCGCACAAACCGCACTCACACCACGAATCTGTATCCCGAATGTCTTGAAGCCGAAGTGCAAATCGTTGCCTTGCCACGACTGCTCTAAATCGCTCACCTGCTGATTGGTGCCCACGGTTTCGGTAAAACGATTGAGTCGCTTGACAGCCTCCTCTGTGGAAAGCGTATGAGGGATGGTAACACTAAATTTCGGCATGGATTGGCCTTGTGATTCCTTTCCAGTAGTGAGGGCCCGTTGACTACAAACTCACCCACGCTGGCAGGTTTGTGATCCCTGAGGGACTTTCTCAAACCGCTGGTTTGCCAACGGCTCGGCTCCCCCGGACTCTGCCCCCCTGGAATGATGAATGGATTAACGGTGGCAATTAGCCTGACGCGTTATCATAGTCGTTACAATCATCATTATGCCAGAGCGGCAAACCATCACGAGCACGCTCTGCAAGAATTTCGATTTTCTCTCTCGATCCAGGCATAGCGGCAGTCGAATCGTAACCAGCTTTTTCGACCAGGTCTGGTTCAAAATTCCAGAACCCCATTTTGATAGCTTCAAGCACGGATTTCGGCACGTTCTTTCCCCCAAAAACGCGACTTGAAAAAAAGCGGGAATCTTCCGTTGCATGTCTGGCCGCTTTAGAGAAACGGCTCGACACCCCCCGCTTGATCCTTACCCCCAAGTCCGTCCACTGGGGTAACCAATCTGCCAACCCTCGATTCCAATCGTCCCACGACCCCCTGCGATTTGGTTCAGCGAACCTCAGCTGGAACCAGCAATGGCCTCCACGAACCAAATCGCATTCTGAGGTCCCAGCCTACTTGAAAGCAGTATGAAACATTTTCCGCAAAAGTCAAGAATTTTTTGTGGTCAACCCGAAACGGCCTGGACGGCCCGGATTAGCCTGCAGATTTGGGCAACACGAGTTGCGGAAACTCGCCCAGACCGGCCCCCCAGGCAAGCAGCACCCCGAACGGCCACCAGATTGGGCCCTAACCGGGCAGCCCGCTGAATCTCCTCGCCGCGAAGTGATCCGGCCAACACAAGCGGTAAATTGGCAACCCGAACTTCGGCAATAAAGCGTTTCAAATCGTCTTCGGGCCATACGTCGAAGAGCGTGCCCCGCGACTTGAAGTAGGTATCAATCAAGACAGCAGGACTCTGGGCAATGATCGCCTCGTTGAGAATCTCCCGGGGAGAAGGTGCATCTGCAGGTTTCCAATCGGCATAAACCACCGCCACTGGCGGAGTTTGTGAGCAACATCCGTCGATCAACGCGTGCCAGCGTCGGGCCCAATTCGGGTCGGGCCCGCAATGTGCGAGGCCAAGCTTCCAGGCGGCAGTGCCGGCCTGAACGATTGGCTCTAAAAGTCGCCCTGATTGAAGTTCCTGAAATTCCCCGGCGGCGGCGCTCACCGGTGCACGACCGGCAACGGTCTCGAGAACCGACCGAATGGTTTCGGGCTCCGCAGCCCCGAGGGCACCCCGTTTCGGCTCCTTCACATCGATCCAGTCGGCCCCCCCGCGTAGTGCGACCTCGGCTTCCACCGCGTTGCGGACACTCACAAGCAAACCGGGGGAACTCATTTTTTCCCATTGCCCCGCTATTGCCATATTACCCATTTTGGCGGTATCTCCGTTTGGCGGCCACAAGTTTGTGATTAAGCTGCCGGATAAGATCCTCACCCAGCGGTTCACAGTGAGTCCCACGAATGGTGACGTAACCGTCGCACCAGTGCCCAAGCACCGGCTTGACGTCGACTTTCTGCCACTCGGTCGCCTTTTCTGCCAACCGGGCAATTAAATTGACCGTTTCGGCACCGGCCATGGCCGAGCCGGGAAGATGCACCGGACCTTGCCCCAAGAAAAAAGCTTCCACCACTTCCAGGGGAGTGGCGATGGGGGGTCCACCACGCAGAAAGAAAAATACCGCCCCCTCACAGTAACCGATTCGGGGTCGCCGAAGTTCCAGCAGCAGCCCGGCTACCACCGCAACACCGACCACTGCCATCGTTCCGCCCAGACAGGCAACCCACCAGGGGAACGCAGCCCGAAACCACTGCAGAATCAACACGACACCGATTGCCCCGAGCAGAGCAGGGGGTACCAACCCGAATTTCAGGAATCTGCGGTTCGGGAAGAGCCACGGCTCAATCATTTGGCAACCGATTTTTTTGCAGGCGAGCGGAGGAAAGAGTACAGAGCCGACTGGCTGAGTGTATCTCGGGCAGCAGCGGGGAAGAAGTCCTACTGTTGGGGTCCCCGGCCTGAGCGAGGCCTTGCAACCCTCTGGAAAATTCCGGCTATTGGGGTCACGGGGCTGTCAGGCGACAGGCGGCTCGCAATGGTCTGTCAAAGGCAGATGGACTCGACCAGTCGGCCTGACGATATTTATTCTTTGGAAACAGGGCTACCTGTGGACAGCCAACCGTCGTGCGGGACAGTTCGGCATGGACGAAATGAGACTGTCACTTTACCCTGTTTGTTCCTCAGCGAGATTATTGACCGCATGCTGGCTACGTTTTGTGGATTCCACGAACTGGCAAGTAAGGTGGACTTGAAGAGACAAGAACGTGGCAACAGGCACGGTTCGGATGCAAGAATCAAGAGAAACCGATAGAAACCGTTTTGGAGCAGCAACGTCGATCCTTGTTCTCATCGTGGCTTACGGGGTAGCCGCGATATTTGGGCTACCGCAGTATGGCAGCCAACTGATCCTGCAATCGGTTTATCACGAAACCGCAGACGAGTCGACTGGGGAGCACGGCAGCGTGATCGGGCATGCAGGGGGCGACCACGGCAGTGCCACCGCGGTGGTCGCTCCGGCCTTTTACGCAGTGATTCCGTTTGTGCTCCTGTTGGGAGCAATCGCGATTCTCCCACTCATTCCGGCCACCGAACAGTGGTGGGAGTCGAACACCAACCGTTTTCTCCTGGCGGTGGTGCTGTCAGGGGGCACCCTCTGCTACTACCTGTTTTTACATGCGACCCCCATGGACGGGCACTGGCCGGCCCACTACCTGGCCCACCCGGGTGAAACTGCAATCCAGTTCGGTTTCGCGAAAGCAATTCTTGGTAGTGCGATTCTCCGAGAATACATCCCGTTCATCGTACTCCTGTTCAGCCTTTACACGATAAGTGGCGGAATCCGAATTGAAGGAGACTTGCGAGCCAATCCGATGACCAACGTCGCGTTGATCGGGATTGGCGGGTTGGCGGCCAGCTTGATTGGCACCACCGGCGCGGCAATGTTGTTGATCCGCCCGCTGTTGGAGACAAACAAGGAACGGAAACACGTTGTTCATACGGTTGTCTTCTTCATCTTTGTCGTCTGCAATTGTGGAGGGTGCCTGTTGCCGATTGGGGATCCCCCCCTGTTTTTAGGTTACCTGGAAGGTGTCGACTTCTGGTGGACACTCACCCTCTGGAAACCGTGGTTGTTTGTCAACAGTTTACTCCTGCTCGTTTACTTGCTGGTCGACGGATACTGGTTTTATCCGAAGGAAACCATCGGGGATATTGAGCGTGACATGCCCCACACACGGCGGCTGAGAGTTCTGGGAACAGGCCTGAATGCTCCACTCCTCTTGGGTGTGGTTTGTGCCGTGGCCCTCCTCGACCCCAGCAGAACCCTCTCAGGTACGAACTGGCGTCCCTGGATGTTTCTCCGTGAGATCGTGCAGTTAGGATTGGTAACCATTTCTTTGATTTACGGGAATCTGCTGATCCGCAAAGCCAACAACTTCAGCTACCATGCCATAGTCGAAGTGGCAGTTTTGTTCTTAGGGATCTTCATTTGCATGCAACCTGCCCTACAGATTCTCAACTTTTATGGTGTTAACCTGGGCATCGACACGCCAGCCCGATTTTTCTGGATCACGGGAGGACTTTCGAGTGTGCTGGATAACGCACCAACCTATTTGGTGTTCTTCAAAATGGCTCAATCGATGGATCCCGGCGACGCGATCACGGTCGCCGGGGTCGCAGAGCCGACCTTGATTGGAATCAGTTTGGGAGCCGTATTCATGGGGGCGATGACCTATATCGGCAACGGGCCGAACTTTATGGTCAAGGCGCTGGCTGAAAGATCAGGCGTCCCCATGCCCAGCTTCTTCGGATACATGTTATACAGTGGCAGTATTCTACTTCCCATTTTGGCACTCGCCGTCTGGCAGTTCCTGCTTTAGGTTGTCCCCATGGTGGATCCCTCCCCACGCAAACTTGACCTCTCGCCCGCCAGGGCTTTTTGCCAATTTGTGCCACTCCGCAAAGCAAAAATATCGTGTATCATTCCGAAGGCGGGAGACACTACACACTCGCTCTTCAATTGACTGCCACGGATACGAATTGTCCTACCACTCCATCACAACTCCTGCCGAACTTGACGAACTGTGTCAACATCTCGCCGAAGTAGACCGGATCGGCTTCGACACCGAGTTCGTTTCAGAAGATACGTTCTATCCGGAGCTTTGCCTCATCCAGGTGGCCACACCAGCGAGGATGGTGGTGATCGACCCTTACCAGGCAGGCGATCTTACCCCGTTCTGGACGTCGCTGGCCGATGGCAACCACACGACGATTGCCCATGCGGCGAGGGAGGAACTGAATTTTTCATTGAAGGCCATTGATCGCCTACCCGCTAATTTATTTGACACCCAACTTGCGGCTGGATTCTGTAGTACAGAATATCCTTCCTCATACGCATCGGTCGTCACCAAATTCCTGAGGCGGAAACCCGGCAAAGGGGAACAGCGAACCGATTGGCGACGGCGACCATTAACTACCGCACAAATCGAGTACGCGCTGGAAGACATCCGTCACTTGTTCGACCTTCACGATGCGATTGCGGAACGCATCGAACTTGCAAACCGGACGACCTGGTTTCAGGGTGAAATCGAAGCGTGGCAAAAAGAAGTCTATGAGGCCAGATCTCGCCAACGCTGGCAAAAAGTCTCCGGGATTGGCAACCTACCCCCGCGCGGGCTGGCAATTGTCCGCGAATTGTGGCTTTGGCGACAAGCAGAAGCTCAACAGAGGAATCTCCCGGCGCGGCGCGTCTTGCGCGATGACTTGATTGTGGAGCTCGCCAAGCGAAAGAGCGACGATCCCGAAAAAATCCGTGCTATTCGAGGAATGCACCGGGGCGCCAAAGGTAAAATGGTCGACCAGTTGGCGGAATGTATTCGTCGCGGACTCGCCACTGATCTCGACGACCTGAACCGTGTTTCGCGCCCACAAATGCCTCCCCAGCTCAATCTGTTAGGACAGTTCCTTTCACCAGCCCTCGGCAGCATTTGCCGACGTGCGGACGTGGCCACCAGCCTCGTCGGGACTGCGAGCGACGTACGCGATTTAATCGCCTACCGGCTTGGGTTTGGTGGCGCCCAACACCGTGAGGTACCAGCGCTTGCACAAGGTTGGCGGGCAAAACTGGTCGGCAACCTGATTGACGACTTGCTGAATGGAAAAAAGTCGATTCGCATCCAGAACCCGCGGAGCCCCCACCCGATTGAGTTTGACAATCTGCCCGACAGCAAATTGCCTTAATCAACGTACGGCCGGGGTGGAGTGCTCACCGGCGGTGGCAGGGGCAGGCGATCCTCCGCCGGTTGGAATTCACCAGGTGGAACACTCCCGTTGATTGGCTCTGGCAATTGCGGCAGCGACATCTGAGTATCGGGCAACGGAATATCTGGTGACTGCGTCAGCTCAGCGGGTCCGTCTGCTACGGGCCCAACCGCAGCCGTAAAACCGGCCAACTCGACTGGGCTCTTGCTGGCTGGGCTCTTGCTGGCTGGCATTCTCCGGAGGTTACCGGCCAGGATCGCAGGATTGGCAAATGTGATTTCCTGGGCAATACCACCTATCGCTTCGTCACCAACCGCCTCCGGCGATCCATTGCCCCACTTCTCTGCAAACAACGGGCCGTTGCGGATCGTGCCGTACTGGAAAGGTCCCGCACCCAGTAACCACACATCGTTGAGCGTACTCTCTTGCAAAGCGATTCCGGACTGCCAGACAGGGCGTCCTGTCTCGCGATGATAGGCGAACATCGCAATCTTGGCGACACCCCGCTGATCACGCCGCTTTGCAATTGGAATTTCCGGAATCGCGGCCGGAATGCCTTGCAGTGGAAAGATCTGTGGCACATTCGTCGATGGGATCCCGAACAAAAGGTCATGTCGGTTTGTGCCGATCGCACCCGAGCGACCTTCGACGACGAAGTCAGCATCCGCACGTTCATCTTTCAAAATGCACCCACTTGCCAGCAAGTGCTGCCGAATTGAGCTGATCAAGTAGCTCGAGTCGACTGACTCGTGCAGATACTGATCGTCAAAGAAAATCGCCTGCCCCGATAGCTGGTGTATGTTCAATGCAACAACCGCGCGGTCGATCGCGTCGGAAATCAGAAGCTGCTCCGTTGCAGTGCGCGATGTATCGCTGGAGCGGGTTGTTCCGCACCCGACAAAACCCAGCACCAATAGCATCCCCCAGAGCCACCCAGTGGCGCACCTTAAACGGCAACTCGGACGGTATTCGCGGAAACGGTGATTCAGAACATCCATTGAAGTCGCTTGTCGTGGGTAAAATCGTCAGACACCTCCTGTACCCGTACTGGCAACGGGAAGGCGGGGCGATTATAGCGTGCACCCAACTTAGTCCAAGTCCAAATACCACGGCAGGAGACAAACCCCCTGGCTGAAAACGCGACAGGGGGCACCTTTCTTGCTAGCACTGCTGGTTTCGCCGGAACGGAACATTGCGCTCGACCTGCCTCAGTAGCGGGTGTCGGCGTGTGATTCGAAAGCATCAGCCGATTTTGGATTCGTGGAGTTCCCAGGTACCTCATCGGCAAAGAATCTGGTCGTCTCTTCGACTGCCAGCTTGATTTCCAGGTCGCTGCAGAGGACTTCCACCCGGAATACATGCACACCCGATTGCGTTGCCCGGGCATGAATCTTCAACACGATTTCCTGACCAGCTTCCAGCTTTTCGATCGTAGGGAAGGTAACCCGACCGTCGGCCACACTGTACTCGACACCTTCAACGGTTTGGACGTTGATACCTTCAGAAAAGAGGGCCACAACATCCACTTCTTCAGCCGTATTCTGACCACGATTTCGGACACGAATTTCATAGACCGCTTCTTGACCCACGGGAATGGGCCCCTTGGGATCGGTCACGTCGAGCTTAAGGTCGGCCAGTGCAATCACGTTGACTTCGGCTGATTTTGTGTCGGTAAGATCACCTTCGGCCGTGGCCGCCGTCACCACAAAACGGTTTGTACCAGCGTTGTTGAGGATACATTTGAGTTCCATGTACCGATCATCTCCCGGCAGGAGTGATCCGACCCGCCACGTCAAGGTTGGTTTGGCTCGATCAACGATGTGACCTTCACTGCCACTGACAAACTCAGCCCCTCCAGGCAGACGAACCTCAACCTCCACATCGTCTGCGGCAGCGGTCCCTGGATTTCGCACACGCAAATAGTACGTCGCAACCGTCCCGGCGTACTTCTGCACTGACCCGCGCCAATCGACTTCCAATTCAGGCTTGCGGCAAAAAATACCTTTCTCTGCTTCTGCGGTTACCCCTCCAAGCGCCGACGCGGTTGCCTTCACAAACAGCTTCCCGGCCTCTCGGGGCGTAAGTTCAACCTCAACCGTTTTACTGGCCCCCGGTTGCAACTCTCCAAGCTGGTGTGTGCTCAGTGACTCGTTCCCACCAGCCGGTGGTAGCAGGTTGATATACACTTCCTCCGCCATCCCTGTACCTGGATTGGTCAGGGTCAATCGATACACCTGGGGACTGTTAAAAAACACTTCATCAGGACCGGAGATCTGCATCCGCAGCTTCGGCTCTTGCACTTCCACTACCGCTTCCGAATCAACCGCCGCGTGGCTCCAGTGAACGCCCAACTTGAGTGCCCGACTTGCTCTCGGAACGAGTTTCAATTTCAGCGTTTCACTCCCTCGCCCCGCAAGTTCCTGGAGCTGCCAGTGGTAAGTGTTAAACTGCTCGGTAACTTCGGTTTGCTGGATGACCCCGTTACTCGCCACGGTATCGACCACGTCGGCCCAACTCGGGATATCGACTTGGGCAATCACTTCATGAGCGGCGATGTTG
>Ga0310120_10000329_pt1 | contig 38365 bp, 23 predicted proteins | sample CB27_AW_983_MG_FD_203506 | JGI IMG/M metagenome (GOLD analysis project Ga0310120, IMG submission 203506) | Marine microbial communities from Western Arctic Ocean, Canada - CB27_AW_983 | ecosystem: Environmental > Aquatic > Marine > Oceanic | place: Canada: Western Arctic Ocean | collected...
ATCCGATCGGATGGAACCTCGAAGCCTTCCACCTGGTTCGACGCTGCCACTCGTTCCGACTGGCTCATCGACCCTCTTCACATCGATGCCGCATTCCAAGCACTGATCCTGTGGAGTCGATCCCAGCATCAAAAACCCTGTCTCCCTTGTGGAATCGCACGACTTCGTTGTCATTCACCGATCGATAGCGGACTCCTCGAGACGAGGATTCACATCGAATCCGTGGTGGGCTCGATGGCCACTGCTCGGGTAGAGGTGCTCAATCGCACCGGTAGTCCGGCCATCACCATCGAGGGTGCAGAGGTGGTCATCGATGCGTCTCTCGAATCTGCGTTCCAACGAGATCGATTGACGGAAGAAGTCCACCCTTGAAGCCGATTGCGGTGATCGGTTTCGGCCTTCGATTTCCTGAATCCACCGACCCTGGTTCCTTCTGGGACGTGATCCACAGCGGGCGAGACACCTCCCGCACGGTGCCGGAAGATCGCTGGACCTTGTCGCTGGCGGAGGCTTTCGGCGGCCCAACGATTTCACCAGATCAGGTTCGCTCGGAACGGGGCTGCTTTGTCGATCCAGCAGTCGGCGACCTGGGAGATCTCGATCCGGAGCTGGCAGAGACGGTCGATCCTTCGGTGCGGTTAGCGGTGATTGCTGGAGTGGAAGCGGCGAAGTTGTATCGAGACCAGCTCGATCCAGATCGAACCCGTGTCATCCTCGGCCAGTTGTTGTTGCCGACCGAATCCAGTTCCTCGGTGGCGGAGGCGGTGATCGGCGACACCATCGAAGAGATGGTGCTCGATTCTCTGGGAATCCACTCTCTCGGCCTCGATGATCGAAGACCACGCGGTGTACCTTGCAGTCACCCTCTCGATCGCCACGGAGCCTCGTTACCGGCAGCGGCGCTTCAGAGAGCCCTGAAAATTCGTGGCGGTGCGATCACTCTCGACGCCGCCTGTGCATCTTCTCTTTATGCCCTGTCGATCGCATGTCGTGATCTCTCGGCAGGGCGCTGCGATGCGGCTCTCGCTGGTGGGGTCTCACGGCCAGATTGCCTCTTCACCCAGATGGGTTTCTCGCAACTTCGAGCCCTCTCTCCCGAGGGCCGCTGTCGCCCTCTCGACCATCGTGGGCAAGGCCTACTGGTCGGAGAAGGGGCCGGAGTCCTGCTGTTGAAGAGACTCGATGATGCCATCGCCGAAGGCTGTCCTGTCCTCGGAGTGATCCGAGGAGCGGGCCTCTCCAACGATCGCTCCGGTGGCTTGCTCGCTCCTTCCGGCGAGGGACAATTGAGAGCGATGCGTGCCGCCTATCACTCCGCCGGCTGGACTCCTTCTGCAGTCGATTACATCGAGTGCCACGCCACCGGCACGCCGGTCGGTGACGCCACAGAACTGCGAAGTCTGCTCGAACTGTGGCAAGATGATTCCTGGAACCCAGGACAGTGTGCGTTGGGATCGGTCAAGGCATGTATCGGACACACACTCACCGCTGCGGGTGCCGCAGGAGTGATCAAGGTCTTACTGGCGATGGATCGAAAATTGATCCCCGGACTCCCTGATCATGACTCCCCACCCGAAGGCATCGATCTCGATTCCTCACCCTTCAGAATTCCCCATGGCAGTGAACGGTGGTCAAGACGCTCCGGAGCACCACGCCGTGCAGCGGTCAGTGCTTTTGGCTTCGGTGGCATCAACGCTCACCTGTTACTGGAGGAAGCCCCCTCGCCACGGCTCACCATTCCTGTCGTCAAGAGTTCCGTTTCCTCCTCCCCGATGACACCACCCGCGCCGGTCGAAGCACACTCCTCCGGTGGGCGAATTGCCATCCTGGGATTGGGTGCGATCGCCGGACCTCATCGCGGTATCGATCAGGTCGCCGCAGCATTGCTCGGTCTTCCCGGCCAACAGGCGCCACTTCCGTTGCCAGGAGACCTGGGGATCCCCGCCGCCCACTGGGTAAAGGAGCGTGGACTGGAATTCCACACGGGAGAGAGTTGCGGCAGGCTCAGCGCTTCACCGATCGATTACAAGATTCCGCCGACTGAACTGGTCGAGATGCTACCTCAGCAACTAGCACTTCTGATGGTCGCCAGGGAGGCTCTTTCGAGCAGTGGACTCGATGCTCTCGGCGAACGCGGCGGATTATTCGTAGGACTCGGGATCGATCCCCGCAGCAGCATCTATCACCTTCGCTGGATGCTCCCCGATCGTGCTCGTCAGTGGCTCGCAGAACTGGGCATCGATGCCGAGGCGGAAGATGTGAGTCGCTGGATCTCGACACTGAAGGATACTGCGAGCCCGCCACTGGATGCCAATCGAGTGATGGGTGCCCTCGGTAGCATCGCTGCCAGCCGGGTGGCACGTGATCTTGATGCAGGCGGACCATGCCACACCGTCAGCGCCGACCAGATCTCTGGATTCAGAGCCATCGAGATGGCGGTGAGATCTCTACAGGATCAAGAGATCGATGTCGCTCTGGCCGCATCGTCTGACCTCGGCCTCGACATCCTGACTCGATTTCATGATGCCGTCGATGCACAGCCCGCTCGTACCGATGCCGCTGCGGCGGTGCTGCTCAAAAGACTTGAAGATGTGAAAAGTACCGACGGTCCAATCATCGCCACCATCGATGGAATCGGTGGCGCCTCTGGGGGGGTTCTTCTTCGACAGGATGCGGACTCTCCTGCTCGAGAACTTTCCCGCCACTGGGCATTACTCGAAGCGAACATCGACGAACATTCCATCGATTTGATTTGCAACGACGAGAACCACTCATCCACGGCATCGACGGCTGATCTCCCCGGCTGGCAGGTCACCCTGCCGACGGGTCTCTCTGCGGGTGGCTCTACCTCCTTCATGCTGTCATTGCTGCAAGGAACCTGCGCCGCCAGTCGAAAAGTCCTGCCCGGTGTCGACGATGCTGCACCACTGCCCTGGATTACCAGTGGCGATGAACGCCGCCGCGTGTTGATCGAGGGATCGGGAATGCTCGGAGATACTGCGGCTCTGGTGATCTCGACCGAGGAGATTTCGCTCAAGGTGACCGAAGAGTGGATTCCCCGCCCCTCCTGCCTCGGAGAACCGGGCTGGGGAATCATTGCACTCGAGGGAGATGATCGCCGCAGTATCGAATCCCTGGCCGAGAAGGTGGGCTCTCGTTATTACGGTCGCGGCGGAAGCGCCGCCTCCATCGCTCGACAATGGCTGATCCACCAGCCACGAATTGAATCTGCCGCACGTGCGGTCACCATCTTGTTCCAGGATGGAGCCGCTCTCACCGATGCCCTCGCCACTCTGAAGACTTTTCTCGATGGCATCTCGATCGAAAGAAAAGGCCACGGGTGGGAACTCCATCGCTCTTCGGAAACTCCGCTCGGTTATTGCGGAGATGTGACTTTCATCTATCCCGGGTCTGGAAGCCTTTACCCTGGAGCCGGCCGGCGACTCCTGACCCGATATCCAGGAGCCCTGGATGGCACCGCCCTGACCACTGGCGGTCGCGCCCGCTGGTTAGAATCTCCTGAGTCGTGGCAGTCAGATGCAACACTGCCCGGTGATCCACGAGATGCCATCCTTGCCCAGGTCACCCTCGGCTGTTTCGGAACCGATCTGCTGCTGGGATGCGGTATCGATCCGAAGCGAGCTGCCGGGCATAGCCTGGGTGAAACGACGATGCTTTTTGCATTGCGTGCCTGGCGCGATCGAAATTCGATGCAACAACAGATGGAGGATGATGATCTGTTCACCCACTGGCTCGCCGGAGAAAATCGAGCCGCCGCTCGAGAGTGGTCCTTGCCAACGGGCAGCCACGCACCCTGGAGCGCCGCAGTGGTCGATCGCCCTCACGCCGAAGTGCGTCAAGCGATCTCCCAAATACCACGCCTCTACCTGCTGATCGTCAATGGCGATCGAGAAACGGTGATTGGCGGAGACCCAGCGGTGCTCTCCTCGCTCTGCAGTTCCCGTGGCTGGACGGCGATCCACCTCGATGGTGTCACCTCGGTGCACTGTCCACTGGTATCACAGGTTCGTGACCGCTACCACGCACTGCACCACTGGCCTGTCCACCCACCGATCGGCGGAGTCACACTTCATTCCACCGCCACGGCGGAACCGATACCACTGACCAGTGATGGAGTCGCCGATTCGATCGTATTGCAGGCGACCGAGGGTTTTGATTTCCCACAGTTGGTCCACTCCCTGTGGCGAGCTGGATCGCGGATCTTCATCGAGCCTGGGCCCGGAGCGTCCTGTTCTCGCTTGACCCAGAATGCCCTGGGAGATCTTCCACATCGGACCTTGCCACTTTTCTGGCGTGGAGAAGATGAAGAACTCTCTCTCGGCCGGATCATCGCCGCCTGCATCGCCGAGAGAGTTCCCGCGGATCTGACTGCTTATCTGGGAACGGGAACCGCCGAGGCTGATTCTTCCAGCACCCTGACCATCGAAGACGGCACAGAGGCGATGGTGACTCCGGCAGTTCCAACCTCCAGAACCGCGCCCTTCAGCGAGCGAAAGGGGAGTCCAACCTTGCCTCCCACCTTGCCTCCCACCTTGCCTGTCACCTTGCCTGTCACCTTGCCTGTCACATCGCAGACTCCCGTTTCAACGGCCGTCCCGGTACCCACAGAATTTTCTTCGTCGAAGATTTCAGCCCCGTCGCTGGTCGATCGTCTCGAGCGGGCCAGAGAAGGTCGAAGACTCCTGAGTAAAGAGACCACCGGTAGAGGTGTCACCGATGCCGTGATGGAAAACCCCGCTCGCGCCGAACTGACTGCCGAAAAAGAACCATCGACCGTCGATTTACCCGAGACGCTCCCGGCTCTCTTCGACCGCAGTCTTTGTCTCGAATTTGCCCGCGGCTTGGTCGCTCCGGTGCTCGGAGAGCAGTATGCCATCGCCGACAAATTCCCGACCAGGGTCCGGTTACCCGACGAGCCGCTGATGCTGGTCGATCGGATCCTCGAACTGGAAGGGGAACCGCTCACTCTTGGACCGGGACGCATCGTCACGGCTCATGATATTCAGCCGGACTGCTGGTATCTGGATGCCGGTAGAATTCCGACCTCCATCGCCGTCGAAAGTGGCCAGGCAGACCTGTTCCTAGCCGCTTATCTCGGTGCCGACCTTCACACTCAAGGGCTCTCCGTCTATCGATTGCTCGATGCACAGGTGATCTTCCATGATGACCTTCCCGCTGCGGGAAATACCATCATCTACGACATCCACATCGATGAGTTCTTCCGTCAAGACAAGACGCTTCTCTTCCGATTCCACTTCGAAGGAACCGTCGATGGAAAACCTCTGATCTCGATGCGAGACGGGTGCGCCGGTTTCTTCTCGGAGGAAGAACTCGCCAAGGGGAGAGGGATCGTCAAGGCACCCCATCGCCCACGCCCTCAGCCGGTGGCGCCCGAGGGTTGGAGTCCTCCCGCCGGGACCCGTCCTCTCGCCCTCGATCACAGCAAGGTCGAGGCATTGCGTCGAGGAGACCTGGTCGCAGCTTTTGATGAGCGCTTCGCTTCCCTCCAGTTGTCATCTCCGATGCGTCTCCCGGGAGGTCGCATGCGACTGCTCGACCAGGTCTCGAGGATCGAGCCCACCGGGGGGCTATGGGGACTGGGAAGAGCGGTGGCTGAACTGGAGATCCATCCCGATGACTGGTTCCTGACCTGTCACTTCAGCGATGATCCGGTGATGCCTGGAACCCTGATGTACGAGTGTTGTCTTCATACTTTGCGTACGATGCTCACCGCCTGGGGCTGGGTCGGCGAACACGACCAGGTGATCCCGATGCCGGTTCCCGGAGTCGCCGGGCGCCTCCGCTGTCGTGGCCAGGTGCTGCCAGAAACTCGCCAGGTCAGTTACGAAGTGCAGGTCAAGGAGATCGGATTCCGTCCGGAACCCTATGTGATCACGGATGCCACGATGTATGCCGATGGTCGTCCCATCGTCGAGATGGAAGGAATGTCTCTTCGGCTGAAGGGGCTCGATCGCCAGCGCATCGAGGCGATGTGGGCTGGAACCGAGTCGAGTCCACGAAAAACTGTAGATGCCGTCGATCCCCGATCGATTCCTATCGATGCTGCGGGAGGCGGAGGAGACTCGCCGATCATCGCCTCCTCCGCAGCGACGCTTTTCGACCACTCTCAGATCCTCGAATTCGCCACAGGCAAACCATCGCTGGCGTTTGGAGATCGCTACCTGCCCTTCGACCAGGATCGTTTCATCGCCCGGTTACCCGCTCCGCCTTACTGCTTCCTCGATCGGATCATCGATGTTGAAGGGCCGCCTTGGGTCGTTTCCCCCGGAGCCGCCTGTACCGCTGAATATCTTGCGGTCCCCGATGCGTGGTACTTCGATGCCGGAGGCAACGAGGAGATGCCATTTGCGGTGCTGATAGAAATCGCACTGCAACCCTGCGGCTGGCTCGCGGGGTACATCGGCTCCGCCCTCACTGGCGACCATCCTCTACAGTTCAGAAACCTCGGTGGTGAAGCCACCCAGTTGCGTCCAGTGGGGCGCAACATCGGTTTGCTCACCACCAAAGTTCGACTGACCTCGGCAGACTTCGCCGCAGGAATGTGGATCCAGCACTTCGATCTCGAGGTGTGTGACTCGCAGGGACCAGTCTATCGCGGAAACACCTACTTTGGCTTCTTCCCGGCCGAGGCTCTCGCCCAGCAGGTTGGTCTTCCAGGTGCTGTCGCAAGGACCATCCCACCACGCGAGGCGATGCGAGGGAAATCGTTCCAGGTCCCCCACTACTCCGATGGACCGGATCCTCGATTTCGAATGGTCGATGATGTGGAACTTTTCGTTCCGGATGGTGGGACCGCTGGCCAGGGATTCATCCGGGGTGGAATCGATGTCGACCCGGATGCATGGTTCTTTCGAGCACACTTCCAGGGGGATCCGGTATGGCCGGGAAGTCTCGGCCTGGAGTCGATGCTCCAGCTGTTGCAGGTGGTGGCCAGGGATCGTTGGGGTAGTGACGAACAGTGGCTCCCCCGCACCCTGGCTCCCGGAATTCCGCACCGATGGACCTATAGAGGACAGGTGATCCCCGATCGGAAACGAGTCGTCGTCGAGGCCAGTATCCAGAGCATCGACGATCAGCGAGGATTGATCCTGGCAGACGGGCTGTTATTGGTCGACGATTTACCCATCTACTCGATGGAAGACTTCTCCATCGAGAGAAGGGAGCTCGATCGATGAATCGACAATCGACTCCACTCCACCAGGTCCACCTCGCCTCCATCGGCATCGAGATGGCCCCTGAAGTGGTCACCAGTGGTGCCATCGAGGAGACGCTCGCCCCCGCCTGGCAAACCATGGGCATCGCACCGGGACAGCTGGAACATTTGACCGGTGTCGCTGAGCGACGCTGGTGGCCGAAGAAGACCAGTATCTCCGAGATGTCTGCCAGAGCGTGCCAACATGCTCTCGACCAGGCCAACATGACCGGGGATCAGGTCGACCGGTTGTCTTACACCGGAGTGTGCCGCGAGTCTTACGAGCCAGCGACCGGCTGTGCAGTGGCAGCGAAACTGGAGCTCCCCATGGATGTCGAGATACACGACATCTCCAATGCTTGCCTGGGCGCCATGGATGGAATCGCCCTCGCCTCCGATGCCATTCGCCTCGGTCGGATCGATGCAGCGCTGGTCGTTTGCTGCGAGAGCGCTCGTGAAATCGTCGAAATCGCTCAGCAGAAGTTGCTTCACACCCCCAAGATGGATCTCTTCATCTCGACCCTGGCGACATTGACTGGCGGCTCAGGGGCCGCAGCGATGTTGCTGGTTTCATCGAGGATCTCCACCGCTGGTCCGCTACTCCTGGGAACCACTCATGGAACCGATCCTCGCTGGTATTCACTGTGTCGTTGGGGCGTCGAGATGGATCCTGAGCAGGATCATCCAGCAGCCCGGATCGAATTCATGGAAACGGACTCGATCGGCGTGCTCCAGCACGGCATCGAACTGGGAAATCGCACCTGGAGACGCTTCCTCGAGCAGATGCAGTGGTCTCCCGCCGATGTCGATCGCACCATCTGCCACCAGGTCGGCTCTGCTCATCGGCAGCAAATTCTTCCCTCTCTCGGACTCTCTGAACAAAACGATTTCATCACTTACCCTTTTCTCGGCAACATGGGTACGGTATCGATCCCGATGACTGCTGCGATCGCTGCTGAGAGGGGAATCCTCGAGGCCGGAAACAAAGTTACATTTCTCGGGATCGGGAGTGGTCTGGTGTGTCGAATGATCGGTTGGGAGTGGCGATGAATCGTCTATTTGTCGATGAGGAGTTCCCCTTCAGGAACCACTATTTCGATCGTGGTTGCGGATATCGAATGCATTATGTAGATGAGGGCCAGGGTGATCCCATCATCTGTGTCCACGGGAATCCGACCTGGTCCTTCTACTTCAGACGATTGATCTCTCAACTCTCGATGTCTCATCGGGTCATCGCGGTGGATCACATCGGATGCGGATTCTCTGACCAACCATCTGAAACGGACTACAGTTATAGACTCGCGAATCGCATCGATGATCTGGAGGGATTACTCGATCACCTCGGCATCCATTCCGGTGCGACTCTGGTCGCTCATGACTGGGGAGGCGCCATCGGTTTTGGTGTCGCTGGTCGAAAACCGGAGAGATTCTCCTCAATGGTGGCGATGAATACCGCAGCATTCCCTCTTCCCGAGGGGATGACGTTCCCCTGGATCATCCGGCCCGCACGAGGTCCGATCGGTGAGTTTCTGGTTCGCCGGCTCGATGCGTTCGTCCTCGGCACCCTGGCCATCGGCACTCGCAGACGACGACTGTCGCGGGCGGAGCGAGCCGGCTACCGCGCTCCCTACAGTGATTACAGGAGCAGACTGGCGGTCCATCGCTTCGTCGAGGACATTCCTATCGACCCTTCCGATCCTTCATGGGATACCCTGGCAGAAGTCGAATCAGGGCTCTCCGCCCTGTCCGATCATCCATTGCTGTTGCTCTGGGGATCGAAGGATCCAGTATTCGATGATGGTTTCCTGGCCGAATGGCTGCGCCGTTTTCCATCCGCAGAACATCACCGATGGGCTGATTGCAGTCATCTTCTTCTCGACGATGCTCCTGAACGAGTGATCCCGGCAATTCAAGCGTTCCGCGAGTCTGTCGCGCGAAAACTGGAGGGTGTATGAATTCCCTCACTCCCACACGCACACCTACTGCGGGCGTCGCCCTTCGCTTGCGAGAGCAGGCCAAGACTCGTCCAGACCAGGTCGCAGTGTGGGAAATGGATGGACAGAGTTGGCAACAACGGACCTTTCGGGAACTCGATCAACTGGTCGATCGCACCTGTCATGCGCTCACCCGTCAGGGCATCGAACGTGGAATGAACACGGTTCTGATGGTTCCTCCAGGCCGTGAATTTCTGGCCTGTACCTTTGCTCTCCTGAGAATCGGCGCACCGATCGTGATGGTCGATCCAGGAATGGGGGTTTCAGGCCTGGGACGATGTATCGCTCGTGCCGCTCCACAGGCATTCATCGGAATCCCTCGCGCTCATCGTGGACGAGCTCTCCTGGGCTGGTCCAGAGCCACGATCAGGCACAGGATCTCGGTGGGTCGAGGGTGGATTCCACCCTTTACCCACAGACTAGAAAATCTTCGAAGACAGGTCGATCATGCCATCCCCTTCGATGAACCCGTTCTCGATGCTTCGGAAACTGCCGCCATCCTCTTCACCTCAGGGAGCACCGGCCCGGCCAAGGGAGCGGTCTCCCATCACTCGCTGATCGAGAATCAAATCGACTCGATTGGCGACTTGCACCGGATCGAGGCTGGTGAGGTGGATCTTCCGACCTTTCCACTCTTCGGCCTGTTCGGCGTGGCATTGGGAATGACATCGATCATTCCGAGCATCGATTTCACTCGACCTGCAGACGCCGACCCGGCGCACCTGCTCGAACTGATGGAACGCTTCAAAATCACCAGTCTATTCGCCTCACCGGCATTGCTGGGAAACCTGGCTCGCTACCTGAGCGATCACCAGAGGCAAGCACCAGGATTGCGTCGAATCATCAGCGCTGGTGCTCCCGCTCGACACGATGAAATCGAGTCACTGGCCGAGGCTCTGTCACCCGAGGCAAGGATAGAGACGCCATATGGTGCCACCGAAGCGATGCCTCTCTGCTGCATCGATCATCGAGAGTTTCTCGAAACTCGAACGGAAACTCTTCAGGGGAAAGGTGTCTGCCTCGGTTGCCCGGTCGCTGGAATCCAGATCCGCATCTCGACCATCGACCGGAAACCGCAACAAGATGATGTGCTTCCACCAGAAACGGCCGGTGAGATCTGGGCCAGTGGCGCAGTGGTGACCAGAAGTTACTTCGATGACGTGGAGTCGGATCAAAGTCACAAGTACATCGATCGTCAAGGAGTGCTGTGGCACCGTACAGGGGACCTTGGTGCCTGGGATGGTTGCGGCAGGATCTGGTTTCGAGGTCGACGAGGCCAGATGGTCACGGCTGCCACCGGTGATCTTCACACCGTCGCCATCGAACGAGTTTTTGATCTTCATCCGAAAGTTCTCCGCACTGCGTTGGTGGGATGCGGGCCTGCAGGCCAGCAGATCCCGATCCTCTGCATCGAGTTGGTCGAAAACTCAGATGCTGCACAGCCAGCGCTGATCGAGGAGTTGAAAATCATCGGATCTGCAGTGCCTGGTTCCGATCGGATCGAGCATTTCATCTTTCCTGGTCGATTCCCGGTCGACATCCGCCACAACGCCAAGATCGATCGAGAATCACTGAGCCAAACCGCTGCGAGGAGCCTGCGATGAAGATCCTGGTGACCGGTGCCGGTGGGTTTATCGGTGGAGAGTTGAGCCGACGCCTCAAGGAATTGGGGCATCAAGTCGTGACCTTTCAGAGGGGACATTACCCACAACTGGAAACTGAAGGGATCGCGACCCTTCGCGGTAACCTGGCCGACCTTGAAGCCGTGAGATTGGCGGTCACCGGCTGCCAGGTTGTGTTTCATGTCGCAGCGCTCGCTTCAGTCTGGGGTCCGGCACGCGACTTCGAAGATTGCAACGTGAAGGGAACCGAGAACGTCATCGATGCTTGCCGACATCATCAGGTACCTCGCTTGATTTTCACATCCTCCCCGAGCGTGGTTTTCCATGGCGACCACCAGGAGGGGATTGACGAGCAAACTCCGTATCCGCAGAAGTACCTGGCTCACTATCCGAGAACCAAAGCGATCGCAGAAAAATCGGTACTGGGAGCCAACGATGAGCATCTATCGACCATCGCCCTCCGTCCTCACCTGGTATGGGGGCCGGGAGATCGTCATCTCATCCCTCGTATCCTCGAGAGAGCGCGAAAGGGACGCCTTCGCCTGATCGATGCTCCCGGAACGCTCATCGATGCGACCTACATCGACAATGTGATCGATGCCCACATCGCAGCACTTTCGGCGTTGACGGCAGGATCTCCCTGTTGTGGACGTTGCTACTTCATCGCCAACGGAGAACCGATCGAATTGCACCGATTGATCGCAGGAATTCTCGAAGCAGCGCAACTTGAAGTGGTCAAACCGGATGTCTCCCCTCGGATGGCCTGGTGGTTGGGCACCCTTCTGGAATGGATCCATCGAATTCCTGGAGTCACAGGGGAACCGGCTTTGACTCGCTTCACCGCCAAGCAACTCTCGACCAGTCACTGGTTTGATCTGTCTGCCGCAAGAAATGATCTGGGTTGGGAGCCAAAGATCTCCACCGAAGAGGGACTTCAGCGACTGGCCAGAAGCCTCCGGCCAACGGCAGAACTGACCCGATGAATCTGCAATCCACACCAGAGGATCAGAGCATAGAGGTGTGGTGCTTCCGTCTCGATGAATCTACGGAGAGAATCGATCAACTGGTCGAGTTACTGCCCGATTCAGAGAAGCAGATGAAGGATCGAGGGGTCGTTCCCGAGATCGGCCTTCGTGCCACAGTCGCACGAGCAGGCTTGAGATCGATACTATCCCACTACCTCGGTGTCCCCGCTCCATTGATTACCCTCAACATCGGAGAGCATGGTAAACCCACTCTCGATGACGCATCGATCGTCTTCAACCTGTCCCACAGCGAATCTCTGGCGATGGTTGCGATCGCAACATCTCACAGCATCGGTGTCGATCTGGAGCGAGTCCGTACAGATGCTCCCATCGAAGACCTGGCGGTACGCTGCTTCAGTCGAAGGGAGTTGAGCCAATGGCAATCGCTTCCGATACAGCAACGCCTGACCTCTTTCTTCCATCTCTGGACCCAGAAGGAATCATTCGTGAAAGCGCATGGCGGCGGAATGACGATTCCATTGCACGAATTTGACTGTCAGGTGGATCCTGCTGGAGGAGGTGCGCTGCTCGACTCCAGAATTGACGGAGATGATCCGAGAAACTGGTCCATCATCGCCGGAGAGCGCACACCGATGGTCCGATTCGCCATCACCTATGCCGGTGTAGGTCATCAAATTGTGGATGTTGACCCTCAACAGGTCGGTCTCAGTCGATGGTGATGCTCAGTACTCCCGAGCCGAAGTGCAGATTGTCCCAACCTCCGACACGGATCAGATAACTCGCTCCCTGGCTGATCGGAATCCCACTCAAGCGAGATCTCAAAATGTCCAGGCAACTGTTGTCGTCTCCATTACAGCCGAGTTGCACCATCGAGGAGCAAAATCCCTCGTAGACCACCAGATCCGAATCAAAACCGACCGGATCGCAAAGCGAAAAGGAGGCGAAGCCATCCGTGGGAGCCAGGAAACTGAACCAGAGATCCTGCTCCATCGCTCCCAGCAAGGTGGCTGAGCAACCATCCTCACTGTATGGATCGGTGGAAGTGGTCGAGGTCGAGGTATCGAACGGGGTCGCTCCTAGCCCCACCAGGATCGCAGTACTGCACTCATCTCCGTCCGACTCGATGAAACACGCTGGAACCGTACACGACACCTCGCAGCCGAGAGCATCGGGTGTCGGATCTGATCCCACCGTCGGAAATGGCGCCGCCGGTGGATCTCCAAGAATGAAGAGGTAGGAAAGGAACATGATCCCATCACTCAGATCCAGAGTTCCATCATCATCATGATCGGCCGCCGAAGCACACGGCAACTCTCCTCCAGTGAACAGGTATTGCAACGCAGTGACAGCATCTGCCAGGTTCAGGTTTCCATCGGCAGTGCAGTCCCCGCGGATGAACAGGCCAGCCGGGATCGGAATATCGATCTGGCAAGAGCTCGCTTCACTCGATTCCCCACCGATCGATCCGACCACCTGGTAATCGAGGATGCCCAGAAGATCAGGGTCGTCATCGAGAAAGCTGTTACTCCCTGTGGGAAGAGAAACCAGAGGAGAACCATTTCTGGAGATGGAAATCGACTGATATGGCAAAGGGTTCTGCCAACTCATCAAGATCCCTGAGCCACTGTTCACACAAGACAATCCCAGCGGACTGGAGATCGACCCATCGACGATCAATGAACAAGTAGAAGCAGTCGAGGGCAGGGTGGATGAGAATCCTCGTACCCGATAATTCACCACCGACCCGACGGGAATTGCTGGATCCTCGAAATAGCCTGCTCCACCAGCGATCTCTGCCAGCAGAACTCCATCGCGCTCGATCTGGACCAGGTCGAAAGCGATCGGTTCCTGCCAGGTCAGGTATACCGTCTCTGCTGCAGATGCACACTGAAGAGTAGTCGGTCCCTGAAGATCGCTGACCGTCAGATTCAAGGGGGCGGCCGTCGTTGCGATGATATCTCCGGTGGGATCGGTGACGATGGGTCCCAACCAACCACAGGAAAGATCAGGAGGGGGAGCCGAGAGTTGAGAGTCTCCGTTAGTCGCGAAGGAATTGACTCGCATGTGTAACACCGCCAGCGGTGTCGAAGTCTCGGTCCAGGATCCATCCACTACCATACCCAGACTGAACGCCTCTTCGCCCTGTCCATCCCACCACTGACTGCAGCCAAGATCACCCCCCGCTCCCACAGGTGGAGGTGCATTCCAGACCAGTGCGACTGCTGGAGGAGCATCTGGAATCTGATCCGGAAGGGTCAAGGAAAGCAATTGGAGTGTGGAAGAGTTCCACGATACGACCTGCTGGATTCCCTGAATCTGCAGTCCAAGAGAATTTTCGATTCGTAGTTCAACATCGAATTGCATCCCCGGAGCCACAACCAGGTCGGGAGTGTCCAGAGTCAGCACGACACCCTGTCCGACTCCGGTAGTGCAGATCAACAGGGTCAAGAATAGCGAACAGAACGATGGCCCGAATCGATATTGACCCGGTCCAGAGCGTGCAATCCTATCACTCTGTTTCATGATAATTTCCCACCGTTCAGGGTGCTCAGAAGAAGCTACCCAACTTTCCCAGGCTCTAGGATATCACCCGGGGCGAACGGTGCGAGAACTGGTGGGACTATCGATCGTCAGAACTGGTGAGGGCGTTGAGTGCAGCACCCTTCCAGAACCAATTCACCTGACTTTCGCTGAAAGTATGACTACAAGCCACTCGATCCTCGGAACCATCTAGATGGCGGAAGACCACAGTAAACTCGCTACCAGGACTGAACTGGGCCAGCCCTTCGATGGAGATGACATCGCCTTCTTTTGCCAGGCTGTAACTGGCTGGGTCGACTAATCGAAGTGCGAGCACACCTTGCTTCTTCAAGTTGGTCTCATGAATCCTGGCAAATGATCGAACGATGACTGCTCCACAGCCCATGAACCGGGGACACATTGCGGCATGCTCTCGGCTCGACCCTTCGCCGTAGTTTTCATCTCCTACAACCACCCATGCACTGCCAGAATCTCGGTAGTTCGCTGCGATTTCGTGGAGCACTCGACTCACTCCATCCGCCGTAGCGTCATGACCGATACCTGGGGAGTCATGAAACTCGTTGATCGCCCCCAAGAACATGTTCCTGGAGATGTTTTCAAGATGGCCCCTGAAGCGAAGCCACGGCCCTGCAGGCGAGATGTGATCGGTGGTGCATTTCCCCTTGGCCTTGAACAGAAGCCTCATCTCCTGGTACTCAGTTTCTTCCCTGCGGGCAAATGGAGTCAGTAGTTGAAGCCGTTCACTGGCCGGATCGATCTCGATTTCAACGGATGATCCATCGACTGGAGGATTCACCAATCCTGTCATATCCTTGACGAATCCGTCAGGTGGGAGGCTCTTTCCCGATGGAACTGCCAGCAACCGAGATTCCCCATCTTTACCCTCGATCGGATCGACCAATGGATTGAAGTCCAGCCTTCCGGCGATCGCAAATGCAGTGACTATTTCTGGACTTGCGAGGAAGGACAAGGTCTGTGCATTTCCATCATTACGACCCGGGAAGTTCCGGTTGAAGGAACTCACGATGCTATTGCTGCTTCCCTTCTCGATATCTTCTCTGTGCCACTGACCGATACAGGGACCGCATGCGTTCGCCAGTACCGTACCCCCCAGTTTCTCGAAGGATGCCGCTTGACCATCTCGTTCGACAGTCCGGAAGACCTGGGTCGAGCCGGGTGAAACCAGAAATCTGGTACGAGCTTGAATACCGACTTCTGCGGCCTGATCTGCGATCGCCGCGGCACGATCCATATCCTCGTAGGATGAGTTGGTGCAGGAACCGATCAGTGCAGCGCTGATCTCGAGAGGCCAACCCTCACTTCTCGCCTCGGTTCCCAGTTCAGAGATGGGGCGTGCACGATCGGGAGAATGTGGACCGACCACATGGGGTTCCAGTTGATCGAGATCGATCTCCAGAACCTGATCGTAGGCCGAAGCCGGATCCGCCTCGACCTCTGGATCGGGTCGCAGCAAGGCTGCGTGGTCTCTGGCCAGTTGTGCCAGGTCACTTCGACCGGTGGCTTGCAGATACACCGCCATCGCCTCGTCGAAGGGAAAGACCGAGCATGTTGCTCCAATCTCGGCCCCCATGTTCGTGATGGTCGCCTTACCCGTACATGAAATGGTCCGGGCACCGTCACCGATGTATTCGATGATGGCACCGGTACCCCCCTTGACGGTGAGTTCACCTGCCACCTTGAGGATGACATCCTTCGCGGAAGTCCAGCCAGACAACTGGCCCTTGAGATTCACGGCAATCGCCCCGGGCCACTTCACATTCCAAGGAAGTCCTGCCATCACATCCACGGCATCGGCTCCACCGACTCCGACCGCAAGCATCCCGAGTCCTCCCGCATTGGGCGTATGGCTATCGGTACCGATCATCAATCCACCGGGAAACGCGTAATTCTCCAGCACCACTTGGTGGATGATTCCGGAACCCGGTTTCCAGAACCCGATTCCGTACTTCTCGGAGGAACTTCTGAGAAACCGATAGACTTCGGCATTGATCTGCTCCGCTGCAGCCAGATCTTGCGAGGCTTCCATCCTTGCTTGAATCAGATGGTCGCAATGAACCGTTGACGGGACTTTTACCCGATCGAGTCCTGCTTGCATGAACTGCAGGATAGCCATCTGCGCCGTGGCATCTTGCATCGCCACACGATCAGGATGAAAGTCGCAGTAATCGACACCACGTTGCGGAACTCCGACAAAATCCTCGCCCATGTGGGAAAGAAGTATTTTCTCGGCGAGGGTCAGGCCACGACCCAGAGATTGTCTCGCTTTCTCGTGAATCTGCGCAGCACCCTCGAATAAAGCCCTGATTGAATCCTGATCCGACATTTCTGGCTCCATTCCCGAAGCGGAGTGCTCCACTACCACCTGGGAGCCTCTACAACTCTGCTGGACCGCATCATCCGGCATCCCTGGCGGTCGGTTCGGCATTCCTGGTGCTTGAGCCACGCCGTCCAGCAGTTATCATCAAGAAAGTGGCTGTTGGCGTTTGAACTCGATCGCCTAGTCACTATATCGTTTGGATGATCTCTCAGGGAGTGATTCTGACAGTTTGGATCCGAGCTCGCCCGCCTGGTTCCTGGGGGTTCGATGAGTGATGATTGTGTACTTCAATTGGAGAATGACCCCGCCACGGCGAGGCTCAGCCTCCCGTTGCTGCTCCTCTTCTGCGTCTCCTGGATGATCATGGTCGGCCCTGGGGCCACGCCAGGCCTCGCCCAGGAAACGATGATCCGTGTCAGCACCATCACGACCGAAGCGGGCCAGCCCTTCAACCTGCCGATCGAGGGAGACTGGGATGGTCTGCTCGAAGGCTATTCCTTTTCGATCGCATTTCCACCGACCGCTCCCATCGAGAACCTGATCGTCGATGTCTATGGCTCCCTGGTAGGCTCCATCGAAGCGGAGTATGTGCAGGAGCAGGTGGATCCCACTGAAGGCACCATCATCTGTGGAGTACTCTTCGATGCTCTCCCTCCTTTCGATGGTCAAACTGTCCCCTCACTCGGATATCCGCAGGAAATCGCCTACTTGCTCGGTGAGATCAGTGCGGGTTCTCTCGACCAGGATATTGCCTTCGTCCCACAAGACGGCTTTGGAACTCCACCGATCATGAACATGTTCGTGATTGGGAGCAATTCCGTCTCGGTGTCCACTCTCGTCTCCGGGATCCTCGAAGTCAGGGCACCTCCAGTAGAACCCGTCTTCATCCGTGGAGACGTCAACATGGATACCCTGGTTGACTTGGCAGACCCGATCTACCACCTCGACTATACTTTCCTCGACGGCCCACCACCCACTTGCATGGATGCTGGAGATGCCAACGATGACGGGATCTCTGACATCTCCGATGCGATTTTCCTGCTCTATTACTTCTTCATCGGTGGTCCAGGACCATGGGTTCCATTCCCCGATCCAGGTATCGACTGGACTGACGACAGCCTCGATTGCGAAATCGGGCTTTGAGGGGTTGAACAGGTCATGAGAAATTAGGACCGGCGACCCAGGAGCCTGGATCGCCAGAGATGGTGGTCCCGTTCTTTTCAGTCCGGTTCTTTTCAGTCCGGTTCTTTTCAGTCCGGTTCTTTTCAGTCCCGTTCTTTTCAAATGGTCAATGAGTTAACTACAGTCGCGGAACAAATCGAGGAATCGATCCTCGAACTCCTCGTACAGCCCCATACGATCCAGCTCCGACTTCAAGAACATCGCACTCTGACGATCGCCGCCCGCTTCGTGAAACAGAGCATCCAATCTCGCCGCATCAGTACTCGAAAAATGGTGGCTTGGATTCTCAGGTACAGGTAATCGCGGTATTTCTGGCACAGATGAACTCAACTCGAGCATGTACTCCTCATACACCTGGATGGTGGCATCCATATGACTCAGATCCAGATTCGCTGCCGTGAGACTCAGGAAAGCCTGAAGGAGAACCCTGGTGGTTTTCGGATTCAGCATCTGCAATCCCAGTGTCGGGACTTCTCCAACTAAACAGGCCGCCGGTAGGCCTTGCTCTTGAGCAGCGAGGAGCATCAGTCCATTCAATCCTTTGATCTTGCCCTCTTGAATCGGTTGCACACCCTTTTGCTTGACGGTATTTCCAAATTCTGGATCAGTGCAACAGTAACTCACCTTAGGAATCTCTCTGGGATCGAGGGTGCTTGCTTGCGCAGCGAAGGTAATCACTCTGGTAGCGCCCTGTGTCACTGCAGTTCTCAGCACACTCCTACAGAGTTCGAGGCCCCCTGAATCCGGCTGGCGAGTTGGTTGAAAAAGCAGCAGGTCATGACTGCTGCCCAATTTTGCATTTCGAAAAACCATCTTTGGAGATTGACCAGGAAAGACTACGCCATTTCGTATCGCAATCTCATCGAGTTCGAAGGCGTCCTCCGCAATGTTGTATGCGATCGTCTCGGCTCCGAATCCTTGGTCCAATTTTTGAATCACCTGTCCGGCCACTCCACCGATTCCAGGCCAACCAACGACAAGCCATTTCTGCTTATTTGGATTGTTCACCGTGATAAACGGATCATCTAGATTAGGCATTTCAGTATCACCAATAATTTCTTCAGCAGCGGTTACTTTCGATCAGCAACATAGTTCAGCACCTTAGTGCCGAGTAACCGGTGAGCATTGATAGTGCAACTTTTATAACGCTAGGATTCGCTATCGAATCCGCTACGCACGGACCGAGAAACTATAAAACCTTCCACGTATCTAAAATAACCTGCGCCAGATTCCATCTTCGAAAATCTAGACCCTCTAGTACAATACTACTCATACATATAGAGCACTGCCACACAGTACACCCCTCAGGGGTCTCAACCTAGGGCCTACCTGAAGGGAACTCAGGTATCGAGAGTCCAGGATCTATGGCCGCCATTCTCATCTGTCGATCGCCTTCGAATCCTCAGTGATGTCCCTGCGAACCCATATATACGAGAGACTTCTCATCTTACCTGATCTAAATGGCCAATTCCAAGGCTTCTCTTCTATGCTTAACCTGTCATCCCTGACTATCTCACCTACTGGCGGTTGAAATGGGACGATAGTTCCCCTCTATTCGAGGCTCAACCAGGTCAAACTGGCCCAGCATATTAGTAGGAATTGAATCCAGCGCGATCGAAGTACCATCTCCACTGGGGATCGCTGGTCATTCGCCACCAGGATTCGCTGAATATAATACAAAACACCGCCATACATCGACGGCAAACTCCACCACCATCTTTCTTCCTGGTAGATGGAAGAACTCCAACAATACTCCGAATAAAACAACATCACCCCGAAGCTCAGAACCTTGATCGTGCGATCCATTCCTTTTTCAGTGTACCAGTTCAAGCTCTCACGAAAACGAATGGCCAGATCTAGCCGAAGTTCTCCTCTCCGCTTTCCCAAGGCCAGGAGCAGAGCGATTCCGGTCCCCCCCACTAACAATCGTCCACTGGGAGGAACTCCGAGCAACGCACACCCATACAGGATCCGGAGAAAGAAAAAGGCCGCGAGGAGAAGGACATCGACCACCGGAACATCTCGGCCCCACAGTGAATAAATCAGGTTCAGCAGCAGGTATACAGAAGCGATGGCCAGAACCTCTCCATTCAACCCCGCATTCGTTGTCAGGAGTACGGCCATGAGGATGAGCGAGAAGGATGTCACGAGGGCGGACCTCGTGCTGATCTGTCCTGCTGCGACAGGTCTGTTCTTCTTTCCAGGATGACAACGATCGCGATCCCTATCGATCACATCATTGAAGGCATAAACTGCGGAATTGAGCAGAGAGAAGGCGAGAAGACCCTGGATAAATGGCCACTCATCGAGATCCACACCTGCGGCGAGGGCAAAGGGGACAGGAAGCAAGACGAACAAGTTCTTGACCCAATGGTGTGGCCTGATCAATGAGATGTAGGCGGTCAACAACTTGGTCCTCCTCCGGGTGGCCGAGGATACCATCCTGCTCGATGAGGTAGAGTGGTCATTTTCACCGATCACACCCTATAATCACCTTCCAGCACTGAAGTGGGATGGGAAACAAGGAGTCGATGAGCCAGCAAAACCATGATCCACAAGTCGACTTGATCTCGGAATTGAGAGAAATAGCTCTCGAGATCGGGTTCCACTCTCTCGGAATTGCAGCTGCCGGGCGCTCCCCACATGCCGATCACTATCTCGATTGGATCGAGACTGGAAAACACGGATCGATGGAGTGGATGACCCGCAATGTCGAACGCCGAATCGATCCCAGGAAGTCACTGCCCGGTGCCAAGAGTGTAATCGTAGTCACCCTTCCATATTCCAGTTCTGTGGATGAAAGTCGGGACGGTGGAAAAATAGCACGATATGCCCAAGGTCGAGATTATCACAAGGTGATGAAACCGATGCTCGAACAATTGAGCCGCTTCGTCACGAATGATGGTGAGTGGGACAGTTGGTATACCGTTGACTCTTCTCCGATGCTTGAAAGAGACTGGGCGCAACTGGCCGGAGTGGGTTGGATCGGCAAGAACAGCCTCGTGATCGATCTCGACATCGGAAGTTATTTCTTCCTCGGAACGGTGGTGACCGATCGACCCTATCCTATCACTTCACCTGTTGAAGACCGCTGTGGTGAATGCACTCGATGTATCGATGCGTGTCCCACAGATGCCTTGCGAACGCCCCGAGTCATCGACTCGAAAGACTGCATCACTCACTGGAATGTTGAACATCGAGGGCCATTTCCGGAAGAAGTTCGGCTTTCTGACTGGCTCCTTGGCTGTGATCGTTGCCAGGAAGCTTGTCCCTGGAACCACCGCCCGGCGCGACTCATTCCAGAAATTCATCCGGAACTGGCCCCCAGAAATCCGCTCACTGATCTCGAAAAGATCTCATCCATCAGCCATGACGACTGGCTGGATCAGTACTCCGGAACTCCCATCACCCGTGCCGGTCATCCAGGATTGATGCGGAATGCCCGCAAGATTCTCGAGGAGAGAGAAGACCCCTCCAGATGACCACCCCTGCTGGTCCGCGCCAAGTGTTCCGGACTTCGCTATACTTCCACGGCTCGATGGGAATCATCGCCCTGATAGGAATCTATCTCTCTGACCACCAGAAGTGGATCCAGGAGTGGATCCAGGACTCCCCCGAGGAAATCCTGCTGGGACTACTGATCGGACTTGTACTGGGCTCGGTAGCCTCGCTGCTTTCGCAGATCCTGCCGCTGGTCTGGCGGGATGCACGCCAGTTGGAATCTCGCCTGGCCGAGATTTTCGAGGGCAGTACCCCCATCGAAGTGATGGTGCTGGCTCTGATCTCGTCGGTCGCCGAGGAATTACTGTTCAGGGGACTACTGCAGCCTTTTCTCGGGATCTTCATCGCCAGTTCACTCTTTGGCCTGGCCCACTGGACCGGAGATCGACGCCTCTCCGCTTGGCCGTTGATCGCGATGCTCGCAGGGTTGGCGCTGGGAAGACTGGCGCAGTGGCCCACCGCAGGTCTTCCTGGGGCCATCGGAGCCCACCTTGCGGTCAACTGGATCGGCTTGAATCGGCTCAGTCGGCCATTATCTCCCCCAGCATCCGATCCCGCCGGTTGACAGCCCCCCCTCATCCACCGACGATGTCCGGGTTCCTTGAGGGCAGATTCTCCAGTTTCAAAGGGTGTCCGAGTGCTCCTGTCTGCCTGTGGGCGAGGGACTCCTGACGCAAAATCAGGGACCATCCCGAGAGAGTCGTCAGATCACTGTAAGTGTTCTCGGATCTGTTTTCTGAACGGATTCGATTCCGAGGAGCGTGGGATTCGAAGGGTTAAGCCCTGGCACCGACTGGCCGTGAGGCCATCTCGACAGTCAGGAGAGAGGGGCTTTCGTGGGCGTAAAGAGGATCGATCCAGACCGTGCCAATGAACTGATGAACTCCGATCAAGAATATGTATTTCTCGATGTCCGGATGCCAGAAGAGTACTCCAAGGGCCATGTCCCCAACTCGCGAAATATTCCCGTGATGATCCGCGGGGATGGTGGAGTCGGAATCCGCATGAATCCAGATTTTGTCGATTCGGTCAGTTCCGAAATGAATGCTGATTCTCGCATCATTCTGTGCTGCCAGAAGGGCGGTCGATCCCAGAAAGCTGCGGATCTTCTCACCGCCAAGGGGTACGTCAACCTTCATGACATGAGGGGCGGATTCATCGGTGAAACGGATGTGCTGGGAAATGTAACCTTCCCCGGCTGGTCATCTCGAGGTCTTCCCACCACACGTCGCTAGAATACACACAGACCTCTTTCTGACCTCTTTCTGACCTCTTCCAGATCTCTTACAGGCCGATTCTGTAGGCTACTCCGGAAAAAAGTAGTGGCATGTCGTATTTGATGTGCCAGAACCTTTGATAGTTGCGCCCCCGCCATTCGTTAATTTCCAAGAAGAAAGTGGGACGCCATGACAGAACCATCCTGTACCAATCCAAATCAGCAACTGTGGGAAAAGGGTGACTTCACGGCCATCGCGGAAGCCTTCATGCGCGAGCCTGGTGCCGCCCTTGTGGACTCGCTCGATGTGACCCCTCAGATGCGAGTGCTCGACCTCGGTTGTGGCGACGGGACAACGGCCCTGCCGCTGGCTCAGCACGGCGCAGATGTCCTGGGGATCGACATTGCCAGAAACCTGGTCGATGCCGGCAACGCACGTGCCCAGGCTGCAGGTCTTGAGAACCTTCGCTTCGAAAATGGGGATGCGAGCGATCTGACCGATGTCGCTGACCACGCCTTCGACCTGACGATTTCCATCTTCGGCGCCATGTTCTGCCCGAAGCCATTCGATGTCGCCCGAGAAATGGTCCGCGTCACCAAACCTGGCGGTCGTATCGTCATGGGCAACTGGATTCCAAACGATCCGACTTCATTCGTTTCCGACGTGCTGAAGATCAGCAGTTCATTCACTCCGCCTCCCCCCGAAGGATTCATCAGTCCGATGCTCTGGGGCGTCGAAACGAATGTGCTGGAGCGGTTTGGAAGCGCCGGAATAGAAGCGGACCGGATCTCCATCGAGAAAGACACCTTCCAGTTCACTTCTTCCAGCCGGGGCTCAGATGACTGGGTAAATATCATGAAGGATTACTACGGACCAACGATGAACGCCTACGAAGCGGCAAGAGCCTCCGGCAACGAAGCCGAACTCCACCGACAGTTGACGGATTTGACCCACGCTCATAATCTTGCATCGGAGGATACCCTCCAGATCCGCGCCACCTACCTGCGGGTGGTGGTACAGGTGTAAGCCGACGTTCTTTCTGAATGCTTGTGAGTGAACGAGGCGGCTGGGCTTCAGGTCTACTGGGCTTCAGATCTACTGGGCTTCAGGTCTACTGGGCTTCAGGTCTACTGGGCTTCAGGATCGACGCGAATATCCTCCGAGCTGTCCATCCCACGAATGCTCTCGGCACCAACCCCTGGAGCATCAGCAACATCCGATTGCCGATTCCCGGAACGATGATCGCGCGGCCCCGAGCCAACCCTTTCAACGCTTGCCTGGCCACCTCTTTCGAGGACATACTTCCCGTCCGAATGTCCATCGCGTCGATTCCTGCCGATGGGAAGAATGAAGTCCTGGTCGCTCCCGGTGCGAGGAGACTCACTGCCACTCCCGAGCCGTGTAATTCCCATCGTAGGCCTTCAGCAAACCGATGGATGAAGCCCTTGGTTGCAGAATATGCACAGAGTCCTGGTCCACCAGCCCACCCCGCCAGAGATCCGACGAATAACAACGATCCCCTTCTCCGTTCGAGCATCCCCGGGAGGATTGCACGGGTGAGCAAGATCACCGCCTCGCAGTTGAGCCTGATCATCGAGACGAGGCGATCATCATCCTCATGAGATGCAAAGGCTCCCGCCAGACCCACACCCGCATTATTGACCAGGACATCGATCTCCTCAGTTGCCAGGCGCTCGATCAGATCGGTCAGTTGATGGGAATCGGCGAGATCTACCTGCTCCACCCGAGTCTCGCTTTGACATCGGGATGCGACCTGATCAAGGCGAGTGGGATTGCGGCCGATCAAGATCAGTTTCCGAACTCCCAGGAGGTCAAATTGCTCGACCAGGTCGCGCCCGATTCCATCACTGGCACCAGTGATGAGGATCGTCTTCCCTGACCAATCCATCATGATTCGATCCCTTCATCCAATGGCTCATTCACCACATATGGCCCCATGCTGTCCATTCTTGCCCTCCACTGCCCACCGGAACAGAAGGGAGCCTTGACAATAAAGTACCCCTACGAGATCCTGAGTGTACGCCGACAGGAGAAATTCACGGAGCCATTGCTCGAAAACTACCTCACCTGGGAACATGTGATTCCATCGATCATGTCATTCTCAGGACTCTTTCTAGCAGAACTGCCCTCTGCTTCGACCTTCGGTCAAGCTTGGGCCCAGACCAACTGGATCGACATGGTGGTGATCCTCGGACTTCTGTCGGGGGTATTCACCGGTGTCGGTGTCGGTTTCTATCGAACATCCGCACTGCTACTGGGTTCAACCGTGGGACTGGTTCTGGCCGGGCAGTTCGCGGTCCCGCTGGCGATGACTCCTCTCTTCTCGACGATTCGCGCAGATATGGGACCACTGGTCAGTCAGTTGCTGGCTGGATTCATCATCTTCAGCAGTTGCGCAAGCCTGGCATTCCTGACCACTGTGGTTCTTCGCACCTTCTTCGATCAAACCCTTCGGGTCTGTGACAACGTGCTGGGTGGATTGATGGGAATCTCGCTGGCAGGGATTCTCCTTGGAGTGATGTTTCTGGGAGTCTTTCAATGGCCCGATAGTCGTCTCCATCAGCCCATCAACACATCCCTCAGTGGACCTGCCATCGCCGAATGCACCCGCCAGTTGGGACGCTTTTTTCCGCAACCGTTCCGCGATCGATTTGATCTGTCTTTCGATGCTTCCCGACCTCTTGCCGGAGTGCTGGCCATATCCGGTGATCCTCCCCCCGCCGATCCATAAGAGAAGTTGCCCCGCGCAGCGCCACGACACTCGTGAGGATGAAGTAACATTTTCAATCGAAGGGATCCTCATCTCAAACGACTGTTGCTTCTCTCGATTGTCATCTACTTTTGCATTGTTCGATTTCCGTTTCACCTTGGACCTCACTAGGTCTACAAGGAAATGAAACACCTCTACCTCTGACCATTGTCTCGATGCCTCGACAGTTCTCATCGTGTATCCTGGGAGCCTCCAGGCGCAGGACTCCAGCGATAGGAATGAACGGATGAACACCTCGAAAAGAATGGCCATACTCTTCTGCTTGGCTTTGATCCTCTCTCAACCCTGGCTCTCTCCTGGCCGCATGATGGCCCAGCAGAGCAGCCCGCCGTCAAACGCCCAGAAGTCGACTCTTCAGTCACTCGATGAGATCTATCAACAATACTGGGATGGCCTGCTGGCCGATTCTCCCTTGCTCGCTTCCAGAAATGGCATTCGAGAGGCGGATTTCCAGCTGCCACATTGCGGTGCAGATCAGGTGGCGAAAGATCTGGAGTTCCATTTCAACCTCTTGCAGGGGATTCAAAGCCTCGATCTCTCGGTCCTCACTGCCAGCGCCCGTCAGCAAGCCCAGATGCTGATCCGCATCCTTGAAATCCACATCGATGGTGTGCGGATCGGATTGCAATACACACCGGTCAGTCAGCGCCGAGGTCCTCAGGTGTGGCTGCCGATGCTGGCGAGCCGGATGTCATTTGAGCGCAGTCGAGATCACGAAGCTTACCTCTCAAGACTGCAGCAGGTTCCAAGGTACATCGATCAGACTCTGGAGATGTTGCGTAAAGGAATGGACCTGGGATTTCTGCCACCTGCGGTCACTCTTGAGGGAGTCATCGATCAGATTGCATCTCAGGTAGGAGCGGATCCGCAACAAACCATGTTCTATTCACCGTTTGGATCGATGCCGAGCATCGTTGACGAGCAGGATCGAACTCGACTGCAAAATCTTGCGCAGGCAGTGATCGGAGATCAAGTACAACCCGCCTTTCGCAAGTTCAAGGACTTCATGCAAACCGAGTACATCCCACTGGCGCGGGATACCTTCGCTTGCCTCTACTACCCGACCGGGTCCGATTACTATGGACACTGCATCCGGAGACACACCACCACTCACAAGAATGCCATGGAGATCCACAAGATTGGCCAGTCCGAGGTGGCGCGAATTCTTAAACAGATGCAACAGATCATCTCGGAAGTCGGATTCGAAGGCGATTTTTCCGCCTTCATCGAACACCTTCGCACCGACTCCTCTTTCTATCACGATGACCCCGAGGAGTTGCTTCGCGGTTATCGAGACATCTGCAAGCGAGCCGATGCAATGTTGCCTCAACTATTCGGGCGGCTACCGAGAGCACCCTATGGGGTGCGAAAGATTCCAGATTTCGAGGCACCTCGGTCCACCACTGCGTACTACCGTCCCGCTCCCCCCGATGGGAGCCAGCCAGGGTGGTTCTACGCCAACACCCATGATCTAAAAAGTCGGCCCCGGTATGAGATGGAAGCACTGGCATTACATGAAGCAGTGCCGGGGCATCATCTCCAGCTGGCCCTGCAGAATGAACTGGAAAACCTGCCTCGCTGGAGAACCACGACACACTTCACCGCCTACATCGAAGGCTGGGGACTCTACTCCGAGTCCCTTGGCGAGGCGATGGGCTTTTACCAGGATCCCTATTCTCGATTCGGCCAGCTCTCCTATGAGATGTGGCGGGCTCTGAGGCTGGTGGTCGATACCGGAATTCACCATCTGGGCTGGTCACGCCAGCAAGCCATCGATGTGATGCTCGAAAACTCCGCACTATCGATAAAGAATATCGAATCCGAAGTCGATCGCTACATTTCATGGCCTGGCCAGGCGTTGGCCTACAAGATTGGTGAACTGGTGATCCAGGAACTGGTTCAGGACGCTCGCTCAAAACTGGGTGAACGCTTTGACATCCGATCGTTCCATGACCATCTGCTGCAGGAAGGATCGATGCCTCTCGATCTTCTCCGATCACGAATGGAATCGTGGATCGCCAGCAATCTTTCCGCAGAGGAAGATTGATCAACGCTGGAAACTGAGACTTTGACCATTTTCGGCGGGGCCCAGAGACAACAGAAACTCGACCGCCTGTGAAGCCCACTGCTGTGGCTCCACCGCGAGGCTCGCCTCCTCCTCGCCGAATGCCCTCGCCAGCATCGAGGTATGGACCACCCCTGGAGAAAACGACACAGCACTGACTCCCGCAGGTAACTCCTGAGCAAGGGCTCCGATCAGTCCTTCCACCGCAAATTTCGAAGCACAATAAGCAGACACTCCCGGGGAAGTGGATCGACCCCACCCGGATGAGAATGCCACGAAGGTTCCTGACTTCTTCTCGATCATCGAGGGCAGAAAGGCCCTGGCTGTGTTGGCCACACCCTTGATGTTGACATCGATGACCTGATCAAACTCTTCAGCACTGAGTTCCCAGAATGGTTGACGCGGATTGAGTAAGCCGGCATTGGCGATGACCAGATCCGGAATCAGGCCGATCTCCTGAAGATCTTTGGCCCAACCAACCATCGCATCGCCATCTCGGACATCTACGCTCCTGAAAGTGGGGTCAGTTCCCAGTTCATGCATCGCTGCGGTAGTTCGCGAACAACCGGCAACACGATGCTCCTTCTCGATCAATTGCTGAACTAGCGCTGCTCCGATTCCACGGCTACACCCGGTGACGATGGCAGTTCGTGACATTCTCCTCCTAGTGCATCCGAGCTTCGACCGGCTGTTGTTCGAGCAGTGTTGCCTCCATCTGAGCCACCTCCTCGATTCTCCGATTCACCTGATCTGGATCGCATACCTGATGGGCGAGATCTCGAAAAGACTCCCAGTGACGAGCTTCCGCCTCCGCCAAACGCTGGTAGAAGTCTGCCAGTCCTTCTTCTTTGGCACCGGCATCTTGCAACCTTGCCCCGAGGATCCTGAAGCGCTCGCAACTTCTCGCCTCGACGAAGGCATTGAGGACCAGATGATCTCCGATCTCCCCGAGACCGTTGATTCTGGTACAACAAACTCGTCGCAATCCTCGAACATATCGATCCGCGATGGGAGGACCCAACTCCACTCCTCGCTCTTGCAATAAATCCGTGACCTGGCGAAAGTGCAGCATCTCTTCCTGGGCGAGGGCGATCATCGGTCTCACCAGGAACGACTGGTCGGGGAACCTGGAGATCATCCCGAGACCTGCGCTGGCGGCCTTGAACTCGCACCACGCATGATCCCGCAACACCTCATCGAGGTGCGCACAGGCCACTTCTCCCCACTGCGGCGCAGTTTCTGCCACCAGCGGGAGTCCCTCAAGAAATGAACTCATCTGAGACCGTTCTACAGGTGTCCACCACCGTCAAATCCACGCCGCCACGATCTATCGTTGCGATCCATCGTTGCGGTCATTTTCAAACAGGTATGCACGAGGGTTCCTGGCGAGCGGGCGCGGCAATTCTCGTGGTCTACGCAAGCCGCCATGCAGCTCCGGGCTGGCAGGACGAGCCAGTGAGATCCACCTTTTATGAGCTTCTCTCGACTTGGTCCGATCCACCACCACATCGCCATACTGGTCGGTGGAATCGGCAGCGACCAGTCGTACCTTCTGGTGCCAGCAATGCATTCCACTGACCGGATCCGTTTGGACCGGGAATGACATGTTCTGGTGAACACCTTTCTCTTCCCACCAACTACGATCGACATCCGGATCGATGTTCCCTACCGGCTTCTCGACCTTGATCTGGCGCATCCGGATCCGGCCATCGGGAAGGTCTTCGAATCGAACCGTCGAACTGCCCCAATTGGAGCCTGGAGAATCCTCCAGTTTCCAGCGTCCCATGTGATGGGAACACGCCAGAACCCCCGGACTCATCCCATCCGTGACTCGGGCTCGATTGACAAAGTGACCGATCTCAGTCTCGATCCTCACCAGCTGTCCATCTTCGATTCGATGATGGCTCGCATCATCAGGATGAATCCACACAGGGTTGGCATGAGAAATTTCCATCAGATGCTTCGAATTGGAGGAGCGGGAGTGAACCATCGTCGGCAAACGGAAGGTCGGCAGCAGCACAAAGATCCCGTTGTCAGGATCCAGCAGTTCCGGCGCCACGTGACTGAGGGGAGCCCCTGGCAACGCCATATCCTCGAAGCCCCACTCCTTTAGCATCTGCGAAAACACCTCGACGCGACCGCTGGCGGTGGGAAAGCCGATGCGGATCGCCCCGTTGACCGCCACTCCGATCTTCTTGCCATCGAGAGTCGCCACCGAGCTGACCGGATCTACGATGACTGCGGCTCGGTCGGGGATTTCTACCGGTTTCTCGTGGATTCGATCGGTTTTCCCCTCCAGTTCGAAGGCGCCGACCCGTGTCATGTACTCGAACGGGTCCATCCCCATCTGAGCCGCCTTTTCCGGCAGTCCTGGGATGTCGTTCTCGAACATGTATTTGTACTGTTCCTCGACGGTCACCTTTTCGCCAGGCCGATAGGGCGACTCGAAGTGTTTTCGGATGCCCAGTTCCCCATCGGGGTCGATGCGCCAGGAGAGTTCGATCCAGAACTCGTCTTCCTCCCACACCTCACCGGGGTTGAATCCCCGAGTATCTTCCGCTGGCTTGCCCTGCAATCTCGCGAGAGTCCGGAAGACCGGCTGACGAAATGAAACCCAACGACCGGAGTGAGTTTCCTGGCTCTGAATATCATGACGTTCGGTCGAATGGCCCATCGGAAGGACCAGATCTGCAAACAGAGCGGTCTCGTTCCATGTCGGCGTCATGGCGATATGCAGTCCCACCTTCTCTTCATCTCGCAACATATCCATCCAGGACATACCATCGGGAAAGGTCCAGACTGGATTGAACACTCGGGTGAAATACACACCGATCTTTCCCACACCGTCCTCAACCAGGTGTGGCAAAAGATGGCTCATCTCGTAAAAGGAAGTCGGGTACTGACGAGGCCAGATCAGTTCATTCCAGCGCTCGCCATGGTCAGGCATCGAGAAGAAATCGGGTTTCAACTTGTTCCACCCGGCAGGGGAAGTGCCACCCTCTTGACCCAGAGCTCCGGTGAAAGCGGTCAACAGCGCCAACGAGCGAGCGATCTGCCATCCTCCCAGATTACCACTCGCCGCACTTCTCCAGATGTGGGAAGCCATCCTCGGACCGGCTCGCTCGATTTCTCGTGCCAGCGCCACAACACTTCCCGGCTCCAGCCCCGCCTGCCGGTCAGCCTCTTCGGGAGTCCACGAATCGAGGTGCTCGGTAAATCGGTCGAGAAATTGTTCCACCGAACTGGGGTCGGTCGGATGCAGTTCTCTCAAGTAGCCACGCCAATCGACCCAGTTCTCGACAAAATCAAGGTCGATCTTTCGATCCAAGATCAACAGTCTCAACGCTGCCAGGATCACTCCCCCCTCGGTCCCCGGCCGTGTCGGCAGCCACAGGTCCGCACGAGAGGCGGTGTTGGAAAGGCGTGGGTCCATCACCACGATCCTCGCTCCACGCTCCTTCGCCTCCATGATTCTTTGAGCATGAGGATTGAAGTAGTGACCCGATTCCAGGTGTGCACTGATCAAGAAGATCAGCTGAGCGTTTTCATGATCAGGAGCGGGACGATCAAAGCCCCACGCCATCTGATAGCCACAGCGTGCCGAGGCAGAGCAGACTGTCGTGTGGCTGTTGTGGCCATCGACACCCCACGCCTGCAGCACTCGTTCCATCGATCCCTCATGGCCGGGCCGACCGACGTGGTACATCACCTCATCGTGACGCTGCTGCTGCAGCAACCCGCGAATCTTCAGGGCGATGGTATCGAGAGCCTCATCCCAGGAGATGGGCTCGAAACCACCCTCTCCTCGCGGCCCTTTTCTCGCCATCGGCTGCAGGATTCGCTCGGGGTCGTTGACCTGATTGAGAGTTGCAGGACCCTTGGCGCAGTTGCGACCGCGGCTTCCCGGATGCAGTGGGTTCCCCTCGATCCGGACGATCTCCTTCGCATCCACATCGATGGCCGCCAACAATCCGCAGCCCGCCTCGCAGTTGAAGCAGGTGGTGGGAATCATCGCCATCTTGCGAGTACGATGCGTAGAATCCTGCTCCTCCACCTCGAGCCATTTTTCAAAGGGTGGGTAGTTACGCAGGCCATCTCCATAAGGTGACGGCTCAGGTTTGACGACCTGCTCCGGAACCAATCCCAAACGGGAGGCCATCTTTTCAATCCAGTGTGGCTTCGACGACATGATTCTCCTCAGGCCAGTGGAAGGCGCTGTGGTGCCTCTACCCAGAGATGCTCCCAGATGGCAATCCCTGCCAGCGCCAGCAATCCAGCGCAACGGAATGTCCATTCTCCCTCAGGCATTCCCCACAACAACATCATCGGCAGGATCCTTCCTGCACCGATGGCTCCGATGTGAAGCCAGATTCCTCGTACTCCCTGAGTCATCGACCGTGCCGCAAGGCGTGCCGCTTCCGTCGAGTGCTTGCCAAAGACTTCGAGCAGGATGAAGGGGAGTTCGATGGTGATCGCGATGGCCAGCACACCTCGCAAGTCACTCAGTTCCACGGGGCGAATCAGCAGGAGCATCGCCGAGCCCGCCACCAGCGCCTGGAAGCCGAGATGGATCGGCGACAGGGCAGACTGCCAAAGGTCTCGTCCTTTCGCCTGGCCAAAGAGCCAGCCGGTATAGATGGCCACGAAGGTGCCACCGAGACCGGCCAGGACCAGCAGCACCATTCCAGGAGTCGAGCCTGAAGAATCGCTGCGCCACCAGCCGAGGGTGATCACACCACCGTAGAAGGTGATGCCGTAGGCTCCTCGGACCAGCCAGGAGGACCATTGCGGACGCAGCATCACCCACAGGAATCGCTCCGGTCGCTTGAGATCTGCAACCAGAAGCGCACCGGTGATCGCCAGAAATATCAACGCCAAGCTCCAGCCGAGCCCCATCGATGAGTCGATCAGTGATCTACGCTCAAACGGTGCCAGCATCGCGGGCACCATCAACACACCGGCAGCCACCGATTTGGTCCACAGGTAGGCACTCACCTTCCACCCCCAACTGAGGGAGTGGCGCTGCTGGATGTCATAGGTTCGATGGGGAGCTCCCCGCTCCAGTGCGGGCTCGAGTCCTGCGGGTGGATCGGTTCCATCACGGGGTCGGGTACCCCACAAGGTTCGAATGCTTCGTTGGCTCGCGAGTGGATCCAGTGCTTCACGATGACCCTCGATATAGAACACCTTGGGGCCGGTGCCCTTCTCCGGTTTCCGGACCATCGTCGGCTCCCCCGCCACCAGAGTCGCGATCCGACTCCCAGGATCGGACAGGTCTCCTGTGATGATGGCATTGGTCGGACAGACCACGGCACACGCCGGCTCGCGTCCGGCATCCACCCGGTGAGAACAATAATTGCACTTGGTCGCAGTTCCCGTCTCGGGATGGATGTCGATGGCATCATAAGGACAGGCTTGCATGCAGGCCTTACAGCCGATGCAGCGGCTAGAATCGAAATCGACGATGGCATCTTGCCGCACCGTCAAACTGGCGGTGGGACACATCTCGACGCAAGGAGCATCGGTGCAGTGATTGCATCGCAAGACGTGAAAGGATCGCTCGGCCCGGGGATGAACCCCTTTCTCGAGGTACTGGACCCAGGTCTTGTTGACCCCGACCGGATCGGAGTGCTCGGTCTTGCAGGCAACGGTGCATGCGTGACAGCCGATGCAGAGGCGATTATCGATGACAAATCCATAGGAGGGCGAATCTTGGGAATCCATTCCAAGAATCTACCTTCCCCAGCACCCTCAGGCCATCTTCCTCCATAGGTTGACTGAGATCTCATCAGACCTCACATTTACATTCAGTTGTCAGGATCACCCTGGATGGATCGTAGAGGATCCGAGGGGATCACGATTTCCCCCTGGGATTGGCAACAAATCGAGAGGATTCATCCTTGGACCGCAGTTTCCTGGGCACTACCTCTGAATTCCTGGATTCCTCGGCGAGGAATCTCCTGGCTCTCGACGATAGAGGGCCTCCCAAGGGCTCTCGCTCGCATCCATTCGACCTGCGGGAATGGGTGGTACTGGTGCCCGGTCGTCAGGCGGGGCGACGTTTACGCCGATTGCTGGTCGAGCAGGCAGACGCCTGCGGTCGCGGACTTCTTCCCCCTCTCATCACCACTCCGGGTCACCTTGAGGAGGCGCTCTGCACCCCCGAACAGCCCTTCGTCAGCGTCCTCGAAGATCGAATCGCCTGGATCGACGCCCTTCGCAACTGCCCCGAGCAAATTCTCACTAGCCTCGGAATCGACCCAGAATCCCTCGGAGCGCCCACACTGCTCCCGCTGGCACGCCTCTTCTCCCGCCTCGGTTCAGATCTTCGCCGAGAAGGTTTGACCCTCTCTGTGGCGGCAGAGGCCGCTTCACAGGACGACCCGGATGCGGCGCTGCGGCTGCGGGCGGTCGAGCGGATCGAGGCGCTTCGCTCTGCGCGTTTGAGAGCGGTCGGCCGCACCGACACCGGCACCTTCCATATCGCCCCGATGGCAACACAGCCTCGAGTCATCCTGATCGGAATCCTCGAAATTCCGACCCAGATGCGACTGTGGCTCGATCAGTATTGCCGAGCAGAGGCATGGATCGATACCGACCAGGATCGTGCCCACCTGTATGACGAGTTCGGGATTCCCATCCCTGAAGAGTGGGAGAATTTGCCCTTTTCTGCACCGATCGACCTGGTGGTGACGGATGATCCGCGCTCCTTGACCGCCTCCTTGCTACAGCAGATCGATCAACACTCTGGCTCCTCGAGCAGTGACGATGTCACTATTGGCCTGGTCGACCAGGAACTGTCCCCTTGGCTGCTGGAAGGGTTTCGGCGGGCTCAGGTTCCGCTCCACATCGCCGGCGGAACTCCGCATTCAGTCTCCTCTTGTGGACGCTTGCTGGCGGATCTTCGGCAGGCGCTAGAGACTTTTTCCAGCCACGCAATCGCCGCTCTGGCCCGACATCCGGCGATCCATCCTCGTTTACCGCGAGCGACCGATCGACACGGTCGGGAACTCGATCCCCTCGAAACGATCGACCGCTGGGCCACCTCTCGGCAGCCGGTGCTGGCAACCGACCCCCTCGCCCCTGAAGCGGTACAGTTCATTCGAAGTGCCATCGAGCCGCTCAGAGAAGTACCCAGCACTCGCGGCGATCGGGTCCAGCCACTACTCGATGCGATCACTGCCCTGGTCGGGGGCGACGATTGGCAGCAACCTCTCTTGCCGCAATCTGGTCTCGACGGGCTGATCTCAGCGGTGCAGAAGGTGATGCAGATCGAAGATCGCAACCTGCAACCGCTCTCCAGCGTCGACACCATCTCCTTGATCATCGATCTACTGGAAGACTCCCCGATCCCTGACCGACACGGAAACCGTGCCATCGGTGTACTGGGCTGGCTCGAACTTCCCTTCGATCCCGCTCCACTGCTGCTACTGACCGGGGCCACAGAGGGACAACTCTCTCCGGCCCCAGCTGGAGATCCGTTGCTTCCCCATGGGGTCCGAGAACAGCTGGGAATGCCAGGTCCTGCGCAGCGCAACGCCAGGGATTCACATCTCCTCCATTCCCTGATCGATCAACGGCGCAAGACGGTGGTCGCGATCTGCGCCAGAAACGGAGATGGGAATCCACTGCTGCCCAGCCGTCTGCTGTTGCAAGGGTCCGATGGCCTCGCGCGATTGGAGCAATTTCTCGATCGCAAGCGTCGCCATCGCTTCCACCTCCCCGAGCCGAGTCCGCCCGCCAGCAGTCCCGCCTCCCTGGGTGCTCCTCAGGGGGTGACCTTGCCACCACCGGAATCGGTCTCCATCACATCTCTGTCGTACTATCTCGAGGACCCGGTACTGTTTCAGATGAATCAAGTGCTTGGTCTTCATGACTGCCACGATCGTGATCGCCAGCTCAATCCGCTCGCGTTCGGCAATCTGATCCACAAGGTACTGGAGCAATACGGTCTCAATCGTGAACTCCGTGACCTATCGGACGAGGGACAGATCCGCGACGCTCTGCATCAGTTACTCGATCGATATCGGCGAGAGAGAATCGCAGATCCAGCACGCTCCGCTGTACTGGTGCAACTGGAACAGGCACGAGTTCGCCTCGATGCGTGGGCTGCGGTTCAGGCGCACCAGCGCGCACTCGGCTGGCGGCTGGTCGCAGCGGAAGTGGATCTCCTCCCTGCAACGTGCCGCATCGAAGTGGCCGAGGGGACCATCGGACTCTCCGGTCGAATCGATCGCATCGACTATCATGAGCAGGAACAACGCTGGCGATTGCTCGATTACAAGACCGGCGATACGGGCCATCCTCCAGAAAAGGATCACAGGAGGGGTCGGTCGAAAGACGAGAAAATCTGGGTACGCCTACAACTTCCCCTCTATCGGCACTTTGCCCATCAACTGGAGATCGACGGACGGCAAGTTTCTTCCGAAGCAGAGGTGGGATTTTTCCTGTTGCCCGCGAAACCCGCTCAGACCCGTGTCGAGATCGCCCGCTGGCATGAGGATGATTTCGGACAAGCCTACCAGCGAACCTGCGAGGCGGTCAGTGGCATCCTGACCGGATGCCTGGATCCTCTCGCGGTGCTGAAAACCCCCTGGCAAAGAGCTCTGGCCGGGGTCGTGGTCGAGTCGGCCGCTCGCCTCGATGGCATCCTCTCCTCCGATGAGGAGGAGCAAGAATGAGTTTCTCTCCTCACCTACTGATCCGTGCCAGTGCCGGATCGGGCAAGACTCACTCGCTGACCAGTCGATTCATCGGCCTGCTGGTGATGGGAGAAGAGCCTTCCGGAATTCTCGCCGTCACCTTCACCCGCCTCGCCGCTGGCGAGATCATGGAGAGAGTACTGCGCCGGATGCTCTCTGCCACAAGAAGTGCCGCTGCACTGAAAGAACTGCAAGCGTCACTGGTGACGGCAGGATTCCCACAACCCAGCGATGAGCAGATCGCTGCAGCACTTCGACGATTGCTCAGCGAGTTACATCGCTGCAATGTCTCGACCCTCGATGCCTTCTTTGCACGGCTGGCGACCGCCCATACCTTTGAATGTGGCCTGCCCCCGGGCTGGACCATTCTCGAGACCGAAAAACTGGAGGCGATCCAGGCCGGAGCGATCCAGAAATTGCTATCGATGGGCACAGAAGTAGAAGCACGACTTCTGATGCATCGGCTGAGCCGCGGAAGTGCCTCGAGCCAGGTGGCAAATCAGTTGCAGGCGATCGTTTCTCACGCACACGACAAGTATCTCGAGTTCCCTCCCGAGGCATGGCTGAATCCGGAGCCGGTCGCAGCGCCCAGCGATCGAGAGATTCAATTCGTCCGTGAACAGTTCGAGTCGGTGGAGTGCCCCAAGACCAAGAGTGGATCTCCTCAGAAGAACTGGCTCAAATCCCTCGAGTTGATCCGCACATGGTTCGACGATCCGGCATCGGTCAACCTGATGAACCTGTTCGAAGCCGGAATCCCCAAGAAGGTCCTCGCGTCGGAGACTCGATTCGACTCCATCGATATCCCCGATGAACTACGAGTGACAGTCGAGTTGCTGGTGCACAGCGCTCGGGCCAGCATGGCCGCGGTGATTCGTGCCCAGAACATTGCCACCGGAGAGTTGCTGGCAAACTACGATCATTTCAGGGCCATCGGACTGCGCGCCCGAGGCGGAGTGGGATACCAGGATGTACCCCAGGCGCTGGCCATCGCCGATGTCCTCGCGTCTCCAGGCACCATCCTCTATCGACTCGACGCATCGACTCGTCACCTGTTACTCGATGAGTTTCAGGACACCTCGATGATGCAATTCGCCGCGCTTCGCCCGCTCATCGAGGAGATCGCCAGTGATTCTGCAGAGGGGCGCACGGTCTTCTGCGTGGGTGATCCGAAGCAGGCGATCTACGGCTGGCGGGGAGGGCGAGCAGAGGTCCTCGATCTGCTCGAACAGTACCTGGTTCCAGGGTCGAGCATGAGTCTCGATGATTCGTACCGCTCCTCCCAGGAGATTCTAGATGGGGTCAACGAGGTCTTCTCCTCCTTACCCCTACCCCAATGGTTGGAAGAGGATCGCCAGGCGGTGGTCTCCTGGTGCGAGCACTTCCACGACCATGTCACCGCCTCCGGCGGACCGGGAGACACTCCGGGTCACGTGGCGTTACGAGTGGCTCGAGAGCATCCAGAGCGCGATCCCAAAATTTGCCCCTATATCGACGCCATCGAGGAGGTCGAGAGAGTTATCCAGAAGTCACCGGAGGCTTCGATCGCCATCCTGGTCCGAAAGAACAAGAACATCGCCAAGATGGTGGCCGCCCTCAAGGAGAGGGGCATCGATGCCAGTGAGGAGGGTGGAAACCCGCTGGTCGATTCGCCGGCAGTCGGACGGTTGGTGGCATTACTGGAACTGGTCGAGCACCCCGGGGATGCGACGATGCGGTTCGCCGTGGCCAGATCTCCGTTACCCCAAATCGCCAGCAAACTCCCCGGTTTCCCCAGCGGTGACTGGCTCGATACAGCGGTTGCGCAGGAAGTCACGAATCTGCTGAGAACTCGGATTCATCAGCTGGGAATCGTCGATGCCATCGCTCCGCTGGCGGATGGACTGGCACAGATCTGCTCGCTCGAGGACCGCAGTCGAATTCATCAGATGATGGAGCAAGTGCGCATCCGGAAACCCGCCAACGGACGACTGCAAGAATTGATCTCTCATCTGAGAAAACATCGCCTCGCATCTCCCAGCGGGTCGCGGGTACAGGTGATGACCGTTCACCAGGCCAAGGGGCTCGGGAGAGATGTGGTGATTCTGCCCGAACTTTCAGCGGACTGGTTCAAAGTCCTTCCACAATTGTTGGAGAGAAAAGGGGATTCAGAATCTACCGATCCTCCGTGGCTCAGCCGCTACATCAAGAAA
>Ga0310120_10000331_pt1 | contig 38186 bp, 27 predicted proteins | sample CB27_AW_983_MG_FD_203506 | JGI IMG/M metagenome (GOLD analysis project Ga0310120, IMG submission 203506) | Marine microbial communities from Western Arctic Ocean, Canada - CB27_AW_983 | ecosystem: Environmental > Aquatic > Marine > Oceanic | place: Canada: Western Arctic Ocean | collected...
GCAGCCCGCTGAACATGATTCTCGATGACGGCGGCGACCTGACCGCAATGGTCCACGACAAGACCCCCGAGTTCCTCAAGGAGATCAAGGGCCTGACCGAGGAGACCACCACGGGGGTTCACCGTTTGCACCAGATGCACGAGAAGGGTCGGCTGGGTGTCCCGGCGATCAACGTCAACGACTCGGTCACCAAGAGCAAGTTCGACAACCTCTACGGCTGCCGCGAATCGCTGGCTGACGGCATCAAGCGGGCCACCGACATCATGATCGCCGGCAAGGTCGTGGTCGTCTGTGGCTACGGCGATGTCGGCAAGGGATGTGCTCACGCCATGAAGAGCCTCGGGGCTCGTGTGGTGGTCACCGAAATCGACCCGATCTGTGCACTGCAGGCGGCGATGGAGGGATACGAGGTGACGACGATGGACGACGTCGTCTCGCGAGGTGACATCTTCGTCACCGCCACCGGCTGCTGCGGCGTCATCACCGGAGCACACCTCGAACAGATGAAGAACGAGGCGATCGTCTGCAACATCGGGCACTTCGACTCCGAAATCGACATCGCCTACCTGGTCGACCACGACGAGATCCACCGCGTCACCGTCAAGCCGCAGGTCGACAAGTTCGTCTTTTCCGATGGACGGGCCGTGATCGTGCTGGCCGAGGGCCGACTGGTCAACCTGGGCTGCGCGACAGGCCACCCCAGTTTCGTGATGTCCAACAGCTTCACCAACCAGGTGCTCGGCCAGATCGCCCTCTGGAAACCGTCCGAACTCGGATTCGGCGATGATGATTTCCCGCTGGGCGTCCACATGCTGCCCAAGAAGCTGGACGAGGAAGTGGCTCGGCTGCACCTCGGAAAACTCGGCGTCCGTCTCGAAACGCTCTCGGGAGACCAGGCCGAGTACCTGGGCATTCCCGCCGAGGGGCCGTACAAGCCCGAGTACTATCGGTACTAGCCGGCCGACCGCGGCGGTTTATCCCTCGCGGATCCGTCGAGAGAACTCGGGATCGTCGATCGCCGCGCGGACCGGTCCGCCGATCTCGAACGACTCGCGATCGACCTCGATCGAGAGTTGACTTTCGATCAGGCCCAGGGCATGGGCCAGGCGATCCGAGTATCCGGGGAACAACACGCGGGGATTCCACCAGGGCACGCGACGGTCGGACACCTCGTTGAGATGCCTCACGATGTTTGTGGTGCAGGTGTTGCACAGCGTGTTGTAGAACTCGGGCCGCTCTCCCAACCGGTTGGCCCGGCGGAGCATCGCAACCATCATCGTCCGGATCCGTTCGGCGTCAGCACGGATCGGGTATCGGTAGACCCGGTTGCCACGGTGCACGGATCTGAGTCCCACCAGGTCCCGTTCGGTGGCCACCACGTACATCAGCTCGAACTGCCGGATCAACCCGCCCAGCACGCTGAATTCCTCGCCCTGCTCACGCCGGACCTCGATCGAGATCGCCAACTGCTCTCCATCGTCAAAACCGAAGGAAAGAAACGTGTGGGCCGGCCCACGCCATCCGGCAAAAGGCTCGACGAAGAAGTCGAGCCGTTCCAACCGGGTGAGATCGAAGGCCCGATCGTGATGGGCGACGGTGAAATCGGTGGTCGAGCGGTAGCTGCAGTCACGGATTCCGGTGATCTCGACCAGGTCTCCGTCGAATCGCGCTTCGGGCAACACCACCTGGTCGGGTGACCAGTCACGGTTATTCGAGGGTTTCCGGAACAGCCACTTCATGGCGTCATTGCGCTGGAGGAACCGACACGAATCGCCGGGGGAGATGCCGGTCCTGAATCTATCCGTCGACAATCACGATCCGGGCGACGTTGTAATAGATGATCACGCCGACCACGTCGACAACTGCAGCGATCAGCGGGTTGGACATCAACGCGGGATCGAGTCCCATTTTCTGGAATCCCAGCGGGAGCATGGCCCCGGTGACCGTCCCCATGGCGACGACCAGGAACACGGTGATGCCGACCACGGCCGACTGGGGGATCTCGACGAACCACAACGCTGCCAGGAAGCTCAGCACCGCCAGTCCACCGCCGAGCAGCGCGGCCAGTACGAGCTCCCGGGCAAGCACCTTGACGCTCTCGCCGCGTTCAAGCTGGCTGATGGCCAGGGCGCGGATGATCAGCGTGGCCGATTGCGACCCGGCATTGCCGCCGCTGGCGAGCACCAGCGGGATGAACAGCACCATCCATTTCAGGTCGTCCGCCTGGGGACCCTGCCTCAGCGACTGCAGCGCCAGGGCGGTCAGCACGGCAGCAAACAGCAGAACCACCAGCCAACCACCTCGTTTCCAGGCCAGGATTCCCAGTGAAGTCGAGAGATAGTCGTCCTGGAGCGGCACGACGGCTCCCGAGCGGTAGGCGTCCTCGTCGGCCTCCTCCTGGGCCACGTCCATCGCGTCGTCGTGAGTCACGATGCCGACCAGCTGGTTCTGAGTGTCGACCACCGGGATCGCGATGAAGTCGTAGCGAGCCAGCCTCTGGACCACTTCCTCCTGGTCGTCGTCAACCCGCACCGAGATCACGTCCCGCTCCATGATCTCATCGATCCGCGTCTCGGGCCGTGCCAGGATCAGGTCGCGAAGCGAAATGAACCCCCTCAGCCGGCGCCCGTCATCAATCACGTAGACGTAGTAGATGGTCTCCCGATCGGGCGCCTGTTGCCTGAGTTGTTCGAGGGCCTCGGCGACGCTGGCTTCGACCGGCAACGACGCGTACTCGGTCGTCATGATCGACCCGGCACTGTCGTCGGGGAACGAGAGCAACCGCTGGATGTCCCGTCGCTCGGCCTGCGCGACCATCGGCAGCAGGTTCTCGACGCGCTCCGGATCGAGCCGTTCGAGCAGGTCAACCCGGTCGTCGGGCGCCATCTCCTCGATCAGCCGCGAGAACGATTCGCGGGGGACGGTTTCGACAAGTTCGAGTTGATCGGGCAGGTCGAAAAAACTGAAAATCTCGGCCTGCCGTTCCGCAGAACAGCACGAAAGCACTCGCCAGTTCTCGTCGGCCGCGAGCCCCTCGAGCACTTCGGCGACAGCCGCCGGGTGCAACGCCTCGCAGAACCCGACAACGCCCGCAGTGTCCCCGGCGGCGAGCAGTTCCCGAAGATCGGGCAACAGCAGCAGGCGGTTGTACATCGTCGACCCCCCGTCGGCTCGCGGCAACTACGGGGCGAGTCCGGACAGGTGGATTCCGGATTCGCAGTGGTGTCGGCGAAGCCTACCGCTTCGAGAACTGGAAGCTCTTCCGCGCCTTCTTGTACCCGTACTTCTTCCGCTCGACCATCCGGCTGTCACGGGTCAAGTAGCCACCGCCACTCAGAGCCTCGTGCAGATCGGGATTCTTGGCTTGCAGGGCACGTGCAATCCCCAGCACGATCGCACCGGCCTGGCCGGTCAGACCGCCACCGTTGACCCGCACCCAGATATCGACCGAACCCAGGGTCTCGGTCGCCTTCAATGGTGCCTCGATCAACAATCGATCTCGTTCGATCTGGAAATAGCGGTCCAGTTCCCGCCCGTTGATCGTCATCGCTCCGTCACCATCCGTGATCCGGACACGTGCCACGGCGGTCTTTCTCCGACCAGTCCCAATCGCCACACCGTGCCGATCGATCTTGCCGCGGATCAGAGTCGGTTGTCTCGGGGGACGAGGCTCCTCTTCTTCCTCTGAACCCTCGCCCAGTGTCAATTCGCCTGCCTCATCAGTCGCCTCGCCGGACTGCTCCTCTTCTCCGTCCGCCGCCTCTGCGGAATCATCCTCGGAAGCCTCTTCGCCGGCCTCTTCCTTAGCAGCCTCTTCGCCGGCCTCTTCCTCAGCAGCCTCTTCCTCAGCAGCCTCTTCGCCAGCCTCTTCGCCAGCCTCTTCGCCAGCCTCTTCCTCAGCAGCCTCTTCGCCAGCAGCCTCTTCGCCAGCAGCCTCTTCGCCAGCAGCCTCTTCGCCGGCGTCCTCGGCAACCTCTTCGGAGGCCTCTTCCTTAGCAGCCTCTTCGCCAGCAGCCTCTTCGCCGGCCTCTTCCTTAGCAGCCTCTTCGCCAGCCTCTTCGCCAGCGTCCTCGGCAACCTCTTCGGAGGCCTCTTCCTCAGCGTCTTCGGAGGTTTCCGGAGCGTCTTCGTCGAAGATCATCGTGGGGTCTCTCGGATCCCGCCCCAATGGGCGGAGAACAGGGAATGGTAAGTTGTCGGTGTCCGGGACTAGCTGGGCATCAGGTATTCCGGGAACGGCTGCGGGTTCTGGGCCTGGTGAGGATGCTCATCGCCGCAGTAAATCTTGAGTTTGTCGAGCATTTTGCGGCCGAGCTTGCTCTTGGGCAGCATCCGACGCACGGCCTCGTGCAGGATCCGTTCGGGGGCCTTCTCGAGCACCGTGGCGGCGGTCGTCAGCCTCCGGCCGCTCGGATACCCCGTGTACCGCTGGTAGATCTTCCTGAGCATCTTCTTGGTGAACTGCGGATGCGAATCGTGAGCCATGCTCTTACCGCTGAATCGAACCCGGTGAGCATTCAACACGACAACGTAGTCGCCGGTGTCGACGTGAGGCGTGTAATCGGGGCGGTGCTTGCCCATCAGCACGGTGGCGATCTGAGTCGCCAGGCGGCCCACGATGTGGCCTCCCGCGTCAACAACAAACCAGCTGTGGGTGACCGTCTCATTTCGAGCCATCGTCGAACGAGCCGGGCCGATCGGTACCGGGGACACGATATTGCCCTCGATCAGAGAAACTATTGGAAACTGGAGCGAGTCGATCTGCGGATGCCACCGGGGCAGGCAGGTGAGCAAACGTCCCAGCCTAGCGAACCGGCCAACCAGCATCAACGCCCAGCGACGCGCTCCGGACCCACGCCGCGGTCGTCAACTGGACAAAAAAAACGGGGCAACCCCCGGCATCCGGAACCACCAGCCGCCAATCTCCGTACCGGCCCACGGCGCTGTCGCCGATGCCTGAGCATGCGGCGGGGTCAGGCGACCGGGGGTGGCCCTCCGTGTTGGCTCCGGCTGGTGTGAGTCCGGATGAGTCGGATGATGTAACCGACACTCCAGGGATGTCCCCGCACCCGCCCGGGGAACTCCGAAGAACTCCTCGAGACGGGAGATTCGAGTCCGGCCTGAGCCCGGCAAACCGGGTCAAAACGACCCGGACTCGAACAGGAATCGCAACAGCCTACTCCCTCTCGCGGAGATTTCAACCGACCCCAAGCCGATATTCGCGTGAGCTCAAGGATCCGTTCGGCGGTGGTCGCCGACCCGAAAATCAGAGCGAGCCCTTCGACGAGGGGACCCCGTGCTGGCGAGGATCGATGGCCACCGCTTCACGCAACGCCCGTGCCGTTCCCTTGAACAACGCCTCGGCGATGTGATGAGAGTTCTCACCGTGGTGCAGCACCTGGTGCAGGTTGATCCGCGCGTTGGCCGCCACCGCCTGCCAGAACACCTCGACCAGCTGAGTATCGAACTCACCGATCTTCTCGGTCGGATAAGTCACGCGCTGCACGAACCAGGCTCGGCCCGAAAGGTCCACGGCCACCGTCACCAGGGTCTCCTCCATCGGCAACACCAGCCCGCCGTAACGGCCGATGCCCTCCTTGTCACCCAGTGCTTCGACCAGGGCCTGCCCCAGGCAGATCCCCACGTCCTCGACCGTGTGGTGTCCATCGACTTCAAGGTCACCGTCGGCGGCGACCTCGAGATCGAACAGGCCGTGACGGGCCAGCAGTGTCAGCATGTGGTCGAAGAAACCGATTCCGGTCTGCACCTGGGACGCACCGCTGCCGTCCAGTTCCAGCGACAGCCGGACATCGGTTTCGTGCGTCTTCCGGGAAATCTCGGCGCTGCGGCCCATCGTCTGCCTTCCTTATCCAGGACCCTCCCATCATAGGACTGGCCCAGCCCTCGGCAATCACCGCCAGTACGGTTCAACCGGCCGAGACCAGCCGGCACCGTTTTCGGCCCGCACAACCGCTACGACCCGACACCGTCGAGCGCTTCGAAGAACCGATCGACCTGTTCGTCGGTCCCCACTGTGATCCTCAACCCCTCACGCCCCGGCTCCTCGGCCTCGAACACCATGTACCTCACCAGCACCCGTTGGGCCTTCAGAGCCTCGAACCGCCGCCGGTGCTCTCCATCGGGGTGTGTGGCCCAGACAAAATTGGCCTGGCTGGGAACCACATCGAACCCCCGCGTCGCCAGTCCCTCGACCAGCCGACCACGCGTCCGGCGAATCCTCGCGGCATTCTCGCGCATCCAATCGCCGTCTTCCAGTGCCGCCACGCCGGCAACCAGCGACAGCGTGTCACAGTTGTAGCTGTCCTTGACCTTTCTCATTCCCGCCACCAGGTCGGGGTGTGCCACGCCGAACCCCAATCTCAACCCCGCCAGGCTGTACGACTTGCTCAGCGTCCGCGTCACCACCATCCGTACCGCCGCTTCCTGCGACCTCAGCAACTCGCCCGCGTGTGGCTCGTCGCAGAAATCCCCGTACGCCTCGTCGAGCACCAGCACACCGTCATCTGGCACCAGTTGCAGCAGGTCCTGGTCGGGGAATCGATTTCCCGATGGCGAGTTCGGGTTGGGCACAAACAGCAGACGGCAGTCCTCCAACCGCCTCCCGGCCTCCTCGAGCGGCCACGACCAGTCGTCCCGCAGCACGATCCGGTCCACCACCGCCCCCTGGATCTCGCCCAGGGTCTCATACAGCACGTAGCTGGGATAGGGGTAGGCGATCTTCTGCCCCGGATCGACAAAGGTCCTCAACAGGATCGTCAGGATCTCGTCGCTCCCGTTGCCCGGGATGATCCATTCGGGATCGACGTCGAACAGCCGGGCGGCCGCCTGGCAGAAATCCCGCCCGAGTGGATCGGGGTAGAGGTTCAGACGGCCCTCGGCCGCATTCCGGATCGCCTCGACCACCCGCGGTGACGGGGGATAGGGGTTCTCGTTGGTGTTCAGCTTCACCCATCCCTGCTCCTGCGGCTGCTCGCCGGGAAGATACCCGGCCAACCGGGCCACGTCGGGGCGGAAGGGAGGTGAATCGGAAGACATGGGACCGCGGGGGTCAGGAGCATCGAACGGGACCAGACGGCGATTCTCGGGACCACCCCGATTGCCGTCAACCACTCACCCACGGTGACCACTCCGCCGGGCTGCTTGACCGGTCGGAACAGCGGCGCGAGGATGAGGAGTTGGAAGGTCATTTCTGGATCGCACCGGGAGATGCCGTTGATGAGTCGACAACTTGGGCTGGTGGTCATTGCCACCCTCGCCGCGCTGAATCCCTCCCGAGTGCACTCGGCCGATCCACTGCCACCGGGCACCCACGACCGGGTCACCGTCACCGCCCCCACTCGACTCGACTGGGTCTTCGCGCTCTCGAACCAGAGTCCGGCCGAGCCACCGGCCGAATGGACCAAGGGGTACGTCTCAACCGAACAGACCTACCGCCTGGTCGTCCCCGCCAAGGTGAACACCAAGCCGCTGCCGCTCGTGTTGTTCATCTCGCCCGGCGACAACCCCTCGGGGTTCTCAGCCTTCGCGGCGACATGTCGCATGAACGGAGTGTTGATGGCCAGCCCGCGGGGCGCGGGAAACCGTTGCCCGTTTCCGCGACGGATCAACATCGTGCTCGATGTCCTCGACGACCTCCGCCGCAGATACCAGGTCGATCCCGACCGCACCTACCTGGCAGGTTTCTCGGGAGGTGGCCGGGTGGCCTGTACGATCGGATTCGCCCTGCCCGAGATGTTGGGGGGAATCGTCAGCTTCTGTGCGGCCGGAGACCTGAGACCCGAATCGTGGTTGAGGCACAGGGTGATGGACCGCCTGAGTGTCGCGTTGGTGACCGGCGAAACCGACTTCAATCGCGGCGAAGTCGAACGGTTCCGGGGTCCCCAGTTGAAGGAGTTGGGAGTCCGGGCGAAGGTGTGGGTCGAACCGGATACCGGACACGCGGTGCCGGCCGGGCCGGTTCCGGCGGTCTTCGAATGGCTCGAGCAGGATCGACCGCGTCGAGTGAAACTGGCAGCCGCCTGGCCCGCCGCGCGGTTGGCTCGCGACACCAGCCGGGACCGCCGGGCGGCCGCACGGGTCCTGTTGGCCGAAGCCAACAAGCGGCTCACCAATCCCGAAACGCTCTACTCGGGACTGATGCAACTCAAGGGAATCCGCGTCCGCTGGACCGGGCTGCCCGAGGCGGCAGCGGCCGAGAAGACGCTGTTGGAGTACGACGCACGGGACAAGCGGCCGTGGGAGAAACAGGACATCGCAGAGCAACGGCGAATCCTGGTGGCCCGCGCGCGTGGCATCGACGCCTACGGCAGCGGCCCGCTGCCCAAGCAGTACGCCTCGGGGCGAGCCGACATGCTGAAGGTCGCCGTCACGCTCTGGTCCCGCATCCTGCAGGATGGACAGGACGCCGAGGCAATCCAGCAGGCCCGGAGACGAATCCCGGTGCTCCGCAAGAGACTGGCCGAAATCGACAAGGGCAACGGCAGGAAGAAGTCCAAGGACGGCCGATGACGGTCGAACTGGTCAGAACCCGCACCGATGACAATGTCCGGCTGGATGGGGCACTGCTTCGGTCATCCGATGCCCGGGCCAACTCGGCGGCCTGGCCGGCCGACCTGGTGATCCTGGTTCACGGCACCGGGAACAACTTCTACTCGCCCGGAATCCTCGAACACGTCGCCGCAGCGGCGGCGGCGGCGGGAACGCCGGCATTGAGGATCAACACGCGAGGTCACGACGGGCTGGCGGGGGAACGAGGGGGGGCGGCTCTCGAGCACATCGACGAGTGCCGGCTCGACCTGGCCGCGTGGTGGGAGTGGAGCCGGCAACTCGGCTGGGAACGCATCGTGCTGGTCGGCCACAGCATGGGTGCGGTCAAGTCGATCTACGCTACGGCGGCCGGGGCCGTCGACCCGGCGGCGATCATCGCAATCTCCCCCCCGAGGTTCTGCCACCGGATGTACCAGCAGCACCCCGCAGCTGAAGCGTTCCGCGAGGACTACGCCAGGGCGTGCGATTTGGTCGAAGCGGATCGCGGTGACGAGTTGATATCGGTCCGGCAACCGTTACCGATGTGGATTCGAGCCGGAGGTTACATCGAGAAATACGGTCCCGAGGACCGTTTTGACCTCGTCCGGCACCTGCCACGAGTCACCTGCCCGGTCCTGGTGCTGATCGGTGGCGACAGCGTCGAACGCTCGCCCGCCTTCGGCAGCCTGCCCGGCGACCTGGCCGCGCTGGAACTCCCGGCCGGGCGATTGCGCGTCGAGTTGATCGAGGGGGCGGACATGCACTACACCAACGATCCCGACGAGCCGCTCCGACGCGTGGTCGAGTGGTTGGCCAGCGGATGAGCCGAAGACGTGTCGGAAGGCCACGCCTTCTTGAACGCGTCGCGCCAATCCGGTTCAATCCGGTTCAATCCCTCCACGGCCCGCCGTTCCAACGAAACACCCACCATGCATCGACTCCGCTGTTGCGTCGCTCTTTCAGTCTTCGGCACCCGGTTGAAACCAACTCTCAAGCGGGCGGCCGCGACCGGAGCCGAGGGCGTTCTGGTCGATACGCGATACGGGATCGACCCGGCCGAGTTCTCTGCCACTGCCATCCGGCACCTCCGCAAGCACCTCGAAGAACTCGGACTCGTCCTGGCCGTGACCAGCTTTCCCACACGTCGAGGATTTGCCGACCGACGCGACCTCGAAGCCCGGGTCGAGGCGGTGCGGGGCGCGATGAGCTTCGCCAGGGCATTGGGGACCGATGTGGTCACGCTGGGAATCGGACCGATTCCACCGGACGAGGTGAACGAGGCGGGTCGCAACGACAGGGACCTGCTCGTCGAAGTCCTCAACGACCTGGCTCGACACGGCAACCACGTCGGTGCCATCCCCGTCATCGATGTCGCCGCCTGCGACCTCGAGACGTTCAAGACGTTGCTGGAAGATGTCGACGCGGGTCCGATCGGCGTCGACTTCGACCCCGCAGCCTGGACCGGTCGCGGGATCAATCCGGTCGAGACCTTCCGCGAGTTGTTCGATGTGGTGAGACACGTGTGGGCACGAGACGCGGTCCGCGCTTCGGACGGGTCGTACCGCGAGGTGCCGGTGGGGCGGGGCGAGGTGGCCTGGGACGAGATGCTGGCGGTGCTGGCCGAGGCCGAATACACCGGCTGGCTGACCGCCGGAGCCTCGGGCGGTGACGACCCCGCCAACGACGCCGCTCATGCCGTATCGATGCTGCGGGCCATCGCGGCGGGTTAGCAGAACCGGACGAACACGGAGCTGAGAGTCGCGATGACGGCAACCACACGACACGACGGGGGCGAGACGGCACGAACGGTCTCGGAATTGACCCGCGAGATCAAGGACCAGCTCGAGAGCCACTATCCCGACGTCTGGGTCGCCGGCGAAATCTCCAACTGCCGACCCGCCCGCTCGGGCCACGTCTACCTCACGCTCAAGGATGAACAGTCCCAGATCTCCGCGGTGATCTGGCGGAGCACCGCCTCGCGTCTCAAGTTCGACCTCGCCGATGGACTCGAGGTCGTCGCCCGAGGTGGTGTCGAAGTCTATCTGCCGCGCGGGCAGTACCAACTGGTCATCAAGCAACTGACTCCCAAGGGCGTCGGCGCCCTGGAACTGGCCTTTCGCCAGCTGCAGGAACGCCTGGCCGCCGAAGGCCTGTTCGACGCCGATCGCAAGCAGCCCATTCCACGCTTCCCCCGCCGCATCGCGCTGGTCACCAGCCCCACCGGTGCCGCCGTCCGCGACATGCTGCAGGTGATCACCCGCAGGTGGCCGGCGGTGGAAATCGTCCTGCTGCCGGTCCGGGTGCAGGGGGAGGGGGCGGCCGAGGAGATCGCCCGGGCGATCGAACTGGTCCCTGACCTGCCGAGGGTCGACGTGGTGATCGCCGGTCGAGGAGGCGGCAGCCTGGAGGACCTCTGGGCGTTCAACGAGGAGATCGTGGCACGGGCGATTGCCGAATGCCCGATCCCCCTGGTCAGTGCCGTGGGGCACGAGATCGACGTGAGCATCGCCGACCTGGTCGCCGACGTCCGGGCACTGACTCCCAGCGAAGCCGGTGAACTGGTCGTCCCGCACCGTGACGAATTCACGGCCTCGCTGACCGCCGCGCGGGCACGGCTGACCGGGGCGCTCCAGCAACGGGCCCAACGAGCTCGCGGGCTCCTGGTCGCCCTCGCTTCCAGACCGGTGCTGGTCCGTCCCCACGGGCGGATCCGCGAACTGGCCGGCCGTGTCGACGAACTACAACGACGCATCGACCACGCCGTCCGAGCCGAAACACGCTCGAACCGTGACCGGCTGGGCGCCGCCGCTGCGGCCCTGCAGGCCCTGAGCCCGCTGGAAGTGCTCGGCCGAGGTTACTCGGTGACACGCACCACCGATGGCGATGTGATCCGCACCCTCGAGCAACTGGAGGTCGGCAGCCGGATCATGACCACCCTGGCCGACGGACAGGTCACCAGCCGGATCGAAACGATCCAGGAGACCGGCTAGGCACCGGGAAGAGAGAAGCCAACCAGACTCTCAATTCAACAGGAACCAGACGATGGCCAAGGACAAATCCGCCCCGGAAACCACACCCGACGTGTCGTTCGAGGAGGCATTGCAGGCGTTGCAGGAGATCGTCGAGTCGCTCGAATCGGGCTCGCTGGGTCTCGAGGAATCCCTGGCTCGCTTCGAGCAAGGCATCGGGCTGCTCAAGACCTGCAACGACGTGCTCGAGCAGGCTGAACAGCGGATCGAAACGCTGACCGGATTCGACGCCGACGGCAACCCGCAGACCGAACCCCTGGAGAACGAGGCGACCATCGACAAGGAACCGAACGCCGATGACCAGGACGACGACGGGTCGTTGTTCTAGCGACCGGCCGACGGCAGCCGCATCGCCCCGACCCGTCCCTCGACAATCACCAGTTCACCATTGGCCGCGACATCCTTGATCGTCGTTGATTCTCCCGACGGCCACTCGACCAGCAGGCTCTCGACGCGATCCCGGGCCCCGAGCCCGATGACCAGTTGCCGCTGGTTCGAAGCCATGTAGCCGTCTCCGGCGGTCAAAAAGTGCACCCGCCGCCACTCCCCATCGGCAACCGTCACGCGGGCCCCGATCGCCTCTCGCGTCGTCGATGTCGCCACCAGGCGAACCGCCAGCCAGCCCCCGCATTTTGGCGTGCGGTTGAACAACAACGACGCCGGCTGTTCCAGATGCGAGACCACGAAGTCTTCGCGGCCATCCCGATCCAGGTCCGCCCGCGCCAGTCCCCGTCCCAGCAGTTCCCTGGCGAAGTAGTCGCCCAACCCCTTGGCCGGCAACTCGACAAACCGGCCGCCCCCCGAGTTCCGGTAGAACTGGGGCCGCATCCGGTACGGCTGATTCAGTTTCTGCAGGTCATCGACGTGGCCGTTGGCGACCACCAGGTCGAGTTCTCCATCGAGATCGGCGTCGAGGAACTGGGTCCCGAAGCCGAGCATTCTCCAGCCCGGTTCACGCAGTCCCGCCCGGCGTGTCGCCTCGCGGAAGACCAGGTCGCCCACCTGGCGGTAGAGGGCATTGGGCTCGTCGAAGTAGTTTGTCACGAACAGGTCCAACCGTCCGTCAGCGTCGGCATCTCCGGCGGCCACGCCCATGCAGGCCTGCGACCGCCCTTCGCGATCGACAGCCAGGCCGGCGATCATCGCTCGCTGCCCGAACAGCCCCTGTCCCGTCGAGACCCCGTCGGCAGATCGAGTGAACAGGAAGTTGGGCACCGAATCGTTGGCGACAAACACCTCGACTCGCTCCGGTCGCGAGAACCCGCCGACGACGATTCCCAGCCCCTTGCCGTCCTCGACAGAGAATCCCCCGGCCCGGGTCGCATCGACGAATCCGCCCTCACCGTCTCCCTTCCACCAACGATCCGCAGCAGCGGGAAATTCATGCGGATGACACGCCATCTTCACTCCGCTTGACTCGCAGATCGTCGAGAACAACCGGCGGCCGCCGAGGTAGTTGACGTCGTAGAGATCGACGTGGCCGTCGCCGTCGATGTCGGCCACCAGACAACTGGTCGTCCATCCCGTCTCGGGAATCGCCAGGCCGGGGGTGGCGTCCTGGAACGTCCCGTCGCCGTTGTTCCGGTACAGCCGGTTGCGACCGATGTTGGCCACGTAGAGGTCGGGCCAGCCATCCTGGTCGAAATCACCAACGGCAACCCCCTGGCTGAAATGGCCGTCGCCCAGGCCGGTCGTCTCGGTCACGTCGACAAACGTGCCGTCGCCCCGGTTGCGGTAGAGCCGATCGTGATACTCCGGGTCGCCACCCTCGACCACCGGCCACGGGCAGCCCTGGGTGAAATACAGGTCCGGCCAGCCGTCGCGATCGTAATCAAGTACGGCGACACCCCCCCCGGTGTACTCGAACATCAACGCGCCCTGTGTCGAGGGGTCGGGACTGTTGAAATAGGTGAAATCGACCCCCGCGGCGGTGGCCCGGTCTTCAAACCTGATCTCGCCGGCCCCCGTTTCGTCCGGCCCGGCAATCACCTCCGCCGGCTGCAACTGCCGGAAGTCGAGACGGGGAAATCCCGAGAGATCGACGGAGTGGGCGGGGTTGAGTTCGTCCAGCGTCTGCGGGGCATCCCGGTCGGCAGCCAGCCTCTGCTTGACCCGGCCGACCAGTTCGCGGGCCCACGGCACCTGGGAATCATGCACCTGGGCCTCGCTGGCCCAACCGAACGCCTCCCACAACCGCCCCATCCGCTCGCACTGCTCGGCCGCGTTCCGCAGCAGGCCCAGGTCGTCCCAGTCCGACTCCAGGTTCAGGCGGGTCTCGATCAACCCGAGCGTCCGTTCGAACGCGGCCAGTTGACGGGCCCGTTTGCGGAATCGCTCGGCGTCGTCGGACCTGTCGAGTTGCACCAGGATCTGGGCAAGCTGGTAATTGGCCGCCCGCTGGTCGGGTTCCAGGCGGATCGCCTCCCACAGGCAACGGGCCGCCTGGCGGTCCAGCCCGTTCAGCCGTGCCCACCGCGCGTCGGCCAGCCACAACCCTGGATGTTCCAGCAACCGCTCGTCAACCAGCAATTTTCGTCGACCGGCGTAGTCGTCGGCCGCGTCGGGGCTGCCGCGCTCCAACACGGTCACCAGTACCCGTGCGTGGGCTTCGGCAAGGCCGCGCCGCGCCGCAGTCACCGACTCGAATCTCCCCAGGGCTCCCGCGAAGTCCCGCCGCTCCACGTCGATCAACCCCAGCCCCAAGTTGGCCAGGTGCTCGTTCGGATCCTGACGCAGGCAGGCCTCCAGCATCACCGGATCGGCCAGCACGTTCTCAAATTCGCCCAGCAGCACCAGGTGCCGCTTGGTGAAGCGGCCGCGCTGCAACAGCCGCAACAGCGGTCGACGGGCCTCCCAGCGGCGACCCGAGATGGTCAGGATGAAGGCCAGGTGATCATTGGCCATCGCGTGCCCGGGCTCCTCGACAATCCGCTCTTCCAGTTGTTTGGCCAACCGGGACAGCGATCGGAGGCTGTCCATCCGGTCACCCGGTCCCAGCATCCCGGTGAGCCGTTCGGGTTGATCGGCATCAGGCAGTTCGCACAGGTACGCCACGCTGCGGTCGTAGTCACCAAGCTCGATCGACAACTCGCCGGCCAGTCTCAGGGCCTCACGATGGCCGGGTGACCGGGCGATCACGCGGTCGGCCAGGTCGAGTGCCGTATCGAGATGCCGCAACCGATAGGCCCGCTGAGCCTGATTCAGCAACTCCTCGTCGGATTCACCACCCAGCCCCAGCCACCGCCAACCGACCGCCACCACGACCACCAGAATCACCAGGACGGCCAGCCTCGACAACAGCAATCCTTGCGACTTCACCGTCATCCTATCGCCCCGCCCGACCGGTCGATTCGACGTGGCCGATCATCTTCACAGGCCGCCACCGCGTCTCGACCAATTCCGGCTGTCCCTCGCGGCACTCAACCAACCGATCGACACCAACCCCGGTGAATCGATCGGTTGTTCCCGATGTCGGCCAGTGGACCTCGATCCGGTCCACGCGGGTGGCCGACCCCAGTCCAACATGGGCGGTGAAGGGGTTGCCGCCGAAGCTGCCGCCACTGCCGATCCGCTGGTGCACAACCCGCCGGCGGTCTCCCTCGTGAAACTCGACCCGCAGCCGTGCCCCGACACCCAGCCGATTGGAGGATTCGCCGCGCAGCCGCACCGCCAGCCAGTGCCGATCAAAACCCGGATTCTCGAAGAGAGCGTTGCCGAAGGCGTCGCCGGGATACCACCCGCCGATCTGCTGGAACACGTCCAGGTCACCATCGTGGTCGAAATCGGCCAGCGACACGCCGTGCCCCTTCTGCAGATGGCCAAAGCCGGCCGCGAATGTCACGTCGGCAAACTGAGTCCCGCCCTGGTTGTGGAACAGCAGGTTGGGCATGATCCCGGCGTACTCGGGGTACCCTGTCCCCAGGTAGAAGTCGGGCCAGCCGTCGTTGTCGAGATCGCCGAAGTTGCACCCCATTGGCTGGGTCACGCGGACCAGCCCGAACTCGGCTGAGACCTCGCGGAATCCCCCGCGGCCGTCACCCAGGTACAACGCATCGGATTCGGACCGGTGGGCCTGCCCCAGGTAGTCGCGGGCAACCTCCTCAACCCCCTCGCGGTAGCTGGCCACGTACAGGTCCAGGGCGCCGTCGTTGTTGCAGTCCCAGAACCAGACCGGAAAGCTCCGCTCGGGTCCCGCAACGCCCAGCTTCTCGGCCACGTCTTCGAAGCGACCGCGGCCGTCGTTGCGGTACAACCGGTTGGCTCCGCCGCGAACCGACACGTACAGGTCCTCGTCACCATCGTTGTCGTAGTCACCCCAGGCGGTGCCCTTGACCACGCCCGCCCCGTCGACACCAGCCTCGGCCGCAACATCGGTGAACCGACCGTTCTCGTTCCGGAACAGCTGCGCGGCAAAGCCCTCGTTCCCGACGTAGAGATCCAGGTCACCATCGTTGTCGTAGTCGGCCCAGGCGGCCGTCTGGGTCGGAAAGTCCAGCCCCCCGCCGGCCAGCCCGACCTCGAAGGTCACGTCGCGGAAATTCCCCGCGCCGTCGTTCTGCAGCAACGAGTTGGGATGGTCGAGACCGTCGGTCTGCAACCACCCGCCACGGAGCACCAGCAGGTCGACATCACCGTCGTCGTCGTAGTCTGCCGGCACCAGGTTCAGCCCGCCCAGGATCCCCGAAAGCCCCGCCCGCTCGGTCCGCTCGACAAACGTCCCATCGCCGTTGTTGCGATACAGGCGGACCGGGCCGGCCGTGTCCCAGGTGCTGGTGGCGATGTCGACCCACCCGTCGCCATCGAAATCCTCGGACACGCTTCCGCCACTGAGATTGACCTCGTTGAGACCCAGCCCGGCGGCGATGTTGGTGAACCGCGGAAACTCGGTCGACGAACGGAACACCTCGGGCGCGATCCGGAACCGCTCGGGCACCTCGTCGGGGTACCCGCCGACGGCCATCGTCGAGATGTTCAGCAGCCAGCGGCCGGCGGCGTGATCGGGATTGGCTCCGAGCAACTGCTCGAGCACCGCGATCGCCCGGCGGGCCGATTCGGGATGTTCGTGCACGCCGCCATCCTTGATCGGCAGCAGACAACTCTCGGCCGTGTGACACTCGATGCAGTTCTCCGTCTCGCCACGCCGCAACCAGGCCACCGCCACCTGGAACAGCACGTCGTCCCGCTCGTCGGCCGACAGCGGTGGCTCGAGTCGAGACACCAACCCGATCGCTTCGCTGAGCCGCTCGGTCGCCAACCGGTTCTCGCCCAGCCGCAGGTGGTGGTGCCCGACCGACCACAGCAGACCGAAACGGGTCCGCGGAGACGCATCCGGTGACAGCGATTCGAGTTCTCGTCGAGCCGTCTCCAGTGGCCGACGACCCAGGTACGGATCGTCCTCGGCCATCCGGTCTCTGAGTGCCGCCAGCACGGCGACCATTCTCGAAGCCCCGGGGACGCCGGCGCCCTCGGGCACGACATCGACGAGCGAAGGTGGCCAGCCCCACCAGGTGGCGGCAACCGCCACGGCGATGACCGCGAAAACGACCGGCGGCCGGCGGATTCCCTCGGCCGGACTGGCCCCGAGCTCAGTCACCAGCTCCCCCGTACCCACCGTGTTGGCCCCCCGCTCCGGGAACTTCCCGTCCCAGCAACTCGTTGAACGCTCCGCCGGTGTCGCGGAACCAATCGAAGAGAATGCTGACATCGGTGCCGACACAGAAGTGCTTGACGCCCATCTCGAGGTATTTCTCGGCCTGTTCAGGCGTGTTGATTTCGGCCCGCGGAGCAATTCCCATCTTCAGGGAGGTCTCGATCACGTGCTTCTCGGCCTCGACCACCTCGGGGTGCTGCCACTCGCCGGGACGGTCGATGCTGTTGGAGAAGTCGGCCGGGCCGAACTGGGTCATGTCGACGCCGGGAACCGAGAGCAGGGCTTCGAGATCATCGACAGCCGACTTCTTTTCGATCATCAGCGCCACCACCGACTGGTCCAGCGCCTCGGCAAATGCCGGCGACCCGCCCTCGAGCACAAACCGCACGTCCCGACGCATCCCCACACCGTGGATGCCACGGTTGGAGGGGGTCTCGGCCCGCACCGCCTTGACGCATTCCTGGACATCCTCGACCGTCCGAGGATCGGCGAACAGTACGTTCTGGATTCCCGAGCCGATGGCACGAATGGTGAGGTAGGTCCGCGGCTCCTGCTCGATCTTCATCATCCCGCTCATGTGCGGGAACAGGTCGATCGCCCGGCCGATGTTCTCCAGGGCGTAGAGGTCGTAGGGAGCGTACTCGGCGACGAATTCGACGTAGTCGAACATCCCGCTGTGACCGACCAGTTCGGTGATCGATGGCCAGGACGAGTGCAGGTGTGTGCCGAGGCTGGGGAGGTCGGCGTCGAGGAGTTGCCGCAGTCGGTTGTGCCGCATCGTGTGGAGACTTTCCTGGTTGTGGGTGACGGGAAAACGGCTCTCGCCCAGCGGCGGATGCCTGTCCCTGCGATTCTACGTCAACAGGTAGATCACGACCACCAGCACCGCTGCGAGGCCGTACACGATCGCCCAGGCCCGACCGGTGGCCAACCGCCTGGCCAGCCAACTGCGTTCGATCGGCGTCTCCTCCCCGACATCCTCCTCGGGCACCGGCAACAGGGCATCGGAGGCGAAGATCATGCCGGCGACGAACAGGGTCAGCACGGCCAGGTATCCGACCACGTTCCAGGGCCGAAACGAATCGGGCAGGCGGTGATCCAGGAAACCAAACCCGATCATCGCGACCAGCCCGATCGCCGCGACCACCGCCCCGGCTGAACTGGCCGGTGTCCAACCGGCACGACGGAACCCCATTTTCCCGAACAGATCCCGGGTCTCGCCGGTTTCGCCACGTCCGGTGACCAGGCTGAAGGCGATCAGCACGGCGGCCGAAAGCGGCATGCCGACCAGCGCACGAACCGGGGCCGACCCGTGGTCCCAGGCAAAGAACTTCGACACCAGCGGGACGTTTTCGAGCCCGGTCTCGGTGCCGATATAAGCCACTCCACCGCTGGCGGCCAGCGAGGTGTACCCGATCCCCATCAACAGGCAGGCGATGCCCCCGGCCCGCGTCGCCCGCCGGAAGAACAACGCCCCGGCGACGACGATGAACAGCGTCGGCTGAAAGACACTGCCGATCTTCCACGCCGAATCGAGCAGGGTCGACTCGATCCGGTGGCTGTAGACGGCGTACCCCAATCCGACCAGTCCGGCAGCGACGGTCACCATGCGACCCACCTGCAACGACCGCCGGTCATCGCTCTCGGGCCGCAACGGCCGGTGGATGTCCTGTCGGAAGAGCGTGGCGATGCTGTTCAGGTAGCTGCTGGCCGTCGAATTGGACGCGGCAACCAGCGCGGCCAGAAACAGGCCGCCGAGTCCGACAGGCATCACCGTCTGGGCCAGGTAGGGCAGGATCGAGTCGGGACCACCGGGCAGATCCTGGAAATCCGGGTTCATTCCCGCCGCCATCGCGGGCACGATGTAGCACAGGGTCAGCGGCCCGGTCAGCACCGCCGCCCACAGCAGTCCCTTGCTCGCCTCGTGCACCGTCTTCCCGGCGAAACTCCGCTGCAGCATGTACTGCGAGGTGAACCAGTAGGGGAGTCCGAGCACAAACAGCATCAGTATCGTCAGGTAGTCGGTCCCCGCATCAGGCCCGCTGGGCCGCCACATCACCCACTTGTCGGGCGACATCCGCTCGGGATCGAACAGGGCTTCGATCCCGCCGCCGGCCTGGATCCCCAGCGGCAGCAGGATCACCGCGCCGCCGATGATCAGGAAACTCTGCAACAGGTCGGTGTAGACGACCGCCAGCAACCCGCTGGCCAGGCAATACAGCACCACCACCGCGGCCACCACCACGGTGACCGTTTCGAAGGTGTCCAACCCCGGCAGGTGAAACGAGTCGGGGACGCCGAAGGCCCCGGTGATGATCGTCGCACAGGTCATCATCGTCACGCCCGAGAACAGGGCATAGAAGATGATCCACAGCAGCGAGACGCAGACCGAAACGACCGATCCGTACCGCTGCTGGATCAACTCGGTGATCGTCGTCAGCCCCAGCCGCCGGAACCGCGGCAGGAAGGTGACCGCGGCGATCGCCGCCAGCATGTTCCCGCTCCAGGCCATCAGCAGCAGCGGGGCGCCCACCTCGAACGCGCTGCCCGCCGGGCCGACCAGGTACAGCGCCGCCACGTTGGTGGCCATGATGCTGCCGCAGATCACCCAGCGGTTCAACGACCGGCCGGCGATGAAGTAGTCGTCCCCGCTGCGGATGAACCGAGCCAGCCACAGGCCCAGCCCGAGCATACCGACCATGTAGACGATGACTATGCCCAGGTTGATCCAGCTGGCCGGTGTCATGGCATGGGACTCGTGGTTGGGGATCGCTGCTGGAAGCAGCCTACCAGCGCTGCTGGGAATCTCGTACCCAGCCCCTTATTCTGACCGACTCACCCCGCCACCCGATCCCACCATCCCGGTTCGATGACCCGCACCGCCTTTCGCCTGATCCTGCTCGTTTCGTGCGCCCACGCCCTGGTGCACGTCTTCGAACTGGCGTTGCCCAGCGTCGAACAGATGATCGGCGAGGACCTGGTGGGAAAGACGGCGGCCGAGAACAAGGCGGCCACCGGGAGACTGGGAATGGCCTGGCGGCTGCCGTTCGGCCTGTTGGCGATGGTGGCCGGATGGATGGCCGACCGCTACGGATCCAGGCGACTGCTGATCGTCTACCTGGGTGGCTGCATCATCACGGCGATCACCGCCGCGAATTCTTACAGCATGCCGCCGCTGTTCATCTCGATGCTCGTCATGGGTTGCTTCGCCAGCATCTACCACCCCGCCGGACTTTCGTTGATCTCCCGGGTGACCACGCCCGAATCCCGCGGCCGGGCCCTGGGCTGGCATGGCATCTTCGGTTCGATCGGCATCACCGCAGCACCGATGGGAGCCGCCGTGCTGTTCGGAACCGGGTGGCTGGGCTGGCGAGGCTACTACATGGCACTGTGCGTTCCGGCGGTGGTGATCGCATTGCTGATCCTGGTGTCGATCCGCCGAATCGGCTCGACCCGCGAACCCGGTTCGCAGGTGGGTCCGGTCGCCGAAGAGGACGGGCCGTTCCAGCGAGGCCTCTACATCCTGCTGATCGCCTCGGGGGCTCTCTCGGGATTCGTCTACGGAGCATTCCTGCACTTCCTGCAGAGGTACCTCGACGGCGCCGGCATTCGCCCCGAGTCGGTTTCGGCCGAGAGTTTCCGCAACCTGCTGGCGGCGGTGACGCTGTCGTTCGCCGTCGGGGGCCAGTGGCTGGCCGGCCGGCTGGCTCGACCGGGTCGACTCGAATGGCTGCAGGTGGCCATCCTCTCGGCCAGCGCCCCCTGCCTGGTCCTGATGGGACTGGCCACCGGCTGGTTCTGCCTGGCCGCCGCCTGTTCGTTCGCCTTCATCCACTTCATGACCCAACCGGTCTACAACAGCCTGATCGCCCAGCTGGTGCCGTCCCGCCACAGGAGCACCGGGTACGGGTTCAGCAACATGATCTGCTTCGGCATCGGTGGACTGGGTCCCCTGATCGTCGGGCAGTCGACCGACAACCTGTTGATCTACTGTGGCCTGGCCGCCGTGGTCGGTCTCTCGGCACTGCTGGCCGCGGCCCTGTGGTGGACCACTCGCCGCATGTCCACCGACGGCCCACCCCCTCCACCCGAGAACGAATGATGACGAGCCTCGTCCCCGAGAACCCGACGACCCTGGTCGAGGCGGCCGCGGCCGTGCGAACCGGGAAAACCACCGCCACCGAACTGGTCTCGGAGTGCCTGGAGCGAATCGAGACCTCCGACGGAGACCTGCAGGCGTTCGTCTCGGTGCAGGCTTCCGACGCCCTGGCGCGAGCGGCCGAATTGGACGCCTGTGCCGAGACAGGACGCTTCGCGGGGCCGCTGCACGGGATCCCGGTGGCGATCAAGGACATCGTTGATGTGGCGGGACTGCCGACGGCAGCCGGGATGTCGGTCGAGGCGGTCGAGGCGACGACCGGGCGTCCACAACCGGCAGCCTGCGACGCCCCGCTTGTCTCGAGACTCAGGCAGGCCGGCGCGGTGCTGATCGGCAAGACGGTCACCACGGCATTCGCCTGCTTCGACCCCCCGCCAACCCGGAATCCCCACGACCTGGAATGCACACCGGGGGGATCGTCGAGCGGTTCCGCCGCGGCGGTCGCCGCGGGCATGTGCCTGGCCGCCATCGGCTCGCAGACCGGCGGATCGATCACCCGACCGGCCGCCTTCTGCGGAGTGGCCGGGGCCAAACCGTCCCTGGGTCGAGTGCCCTGTGCGGGCGTGGTGCCGATCAGCGAGCACCTGGACCACCCCGGCCCGATCGCCGGCTGCGTGGCCGACCTGGCCGTGATGCTCGATGTGCTCATCTCGTACCACCCCGCCGATTTCACCTCCCGAAACACTCCCGCGCCGGGACTGGTCTCCTCGCTGGCCAATCCCGGGCACGGGCCCCAGCTGGGTCGGTTGGGAGGGATTTTCGCCGAACGAGCCGATTCCGAGGCGATCTCGGCCATCGACGCCGCGATGGCCGCCTGGGAATCGGCCGGGGCGGGAGTCGGTCAACCCCAACTGCCCGCGAGTTTCGAGGAGGTGCTGGACCATCACCGGATCGTGCTGGTCTCCGGCCTGGCAGCCAACCACCAGGACCACTATCCCGACCACGCCGACCGGTACCCCGAGGGACTGAGCGGGCTGATCGCCGAGGGACTGGATTTCCGGATGAGCCGCTTCATCGAGGCCCGCCGTCACCAGATGAGGTTGAAGGCCGAGATCCTGGACTGCTTTGGCGAATGCGACGTGCTGGTCTGCCCGGCGGCAGTCGGTGGAGCCCCCGACACGTCGACCACCGGCGACCCGTCGATGAACGCTCCCTGGAGCTACACCGGCCTGCCGACGGTTTCGTTCCCGATCGGCCGCACCGCCGACGGCCTGCCGCTGTCGGTGCAATTGGTCGGTCGGCCGGACGGTGAAACGGGGTTGTTCCGAGCCGCGGCATGGTGCGAGGACAGCTGGTCGGCCACACAAACCTCTTGACCCGTCGGCCACTGTTTCCGATGATCCCGCCCCGCTCGTGTCGCCCGCCGGGGCGACGCCGCGGTGGGCTGGCAGAGACTTCGGGAGAGACGACCGCGTGGGCAGTTTTGCGCGACTGTTGCCCTACGTCCTGCCGCACCGTCGGCTGTTCATTGTCAGCGCCATCTTCGGCCTCGGCGTGGCCCTGCTGTGGGGCACGAACCTCTCGGTCGCCTTCCCCATCGTCAAGGTCCTGCTGCAGGGTCAGTCGCTGCAGCAGTACGCCGACCAGGAAGCCGACTGGTACCACGACGGGATCGCGGCCACCACCAGCGAACTGGACAGCCTGCCGGCCAACAAGCTCAAGGAGCGAGCACGCCTCCAGGGAAAGATCGCCGAAAAGACCAGCAAACTCAGGCGACTCAACTGGGCCCGCGAACAACTGCTGCCCCATCTGCCCGGTGATGCCTTCGACACCATGGCACTGGTGCTGGGACTGCTGATGGTCGGCACGCTGCTGAAGGGGGTCGGTATCTTCATCCAGGACGTGCTGGTCGGCAGCGCGGTCGAGAAGTCGGTGCGAGGTGTCCGCGAGGCCTGTTTTGAACACTGCCTGTCGCTGGACTACCAGACGCTGGCCCAGGACGGCACCGCGCCGTTGATGGCCCGCTTCACCAACGACATCAACGTGATGTCCAGTGGGCTGAAACTGATGGGCGGCAAGGTGATCCGCGAACCGCTCAAGGCCGTCACCTGTGTCGCGATGGCCTTCTTGGTCAACTGGCAGTTGACCATGTTGTCTCTCCTGTTCATCCCGATCTTCGGACTGGTCTTCTACCGATACGGCAAGGCACTCAAGGCGGCCAGCCACCGGATGATGGAGAGCATGTCGAGGATCTACGAGACGCTCGAGGAGTCATTCCATGCCATTAAGGTGATCATCGTTTTCAACGGCACCGTTCGCCAGCAGGAGAAATTCCGCCGCGATAACCGCGAGTACTACCAGAAGGCGATGCAGGTGGTGAAGGTCGACTCGCTGACCAATCCGACCACCGAGTTGCTGGGACTGGCAGCCGTCTGCGTGGCGTTGTTGCCCGGGGCGTACCTGGTCCTGAGAGGCACTCGAGAGATCTGGAGCATCCGGTTGACGACCGAGGTGATGGACGTGGCGAGACTGTCGCTGCTGTACGCGTTCCTGGCCGGCACCATCGACCCCATCCGGAAACTCTCCAGCGTCTACGCGCGACTGAAGCGGGCCTCCGCCGCCACCGATCGCATCTTCGAGCTCGTCGATCGTGTCCCAAAGGTCACCACCCCCGAGTTGCCTCAGCAGATCGAACGACACCACCGCTCGATCGAGTTCCACAACGTCTCGTTCCGTTACGACGGCCAGGTCGTCGAGACCCCCGAGGCCCTCTCGAAAGTCAACCTGCTGGTCGAAGCGGGCGAGGTGCTGGCGCTGGTGGGTGCAAACGGTTCGGGCAAATCCACGCTGGTCCACATGCTGCCCCGGCTGTTTGATCCCACCGAGGGAACCGTGAGAATCGACGGGATCGACATCCGCGAGGTCAACCCGCTCGAGTTGCGGAAGCAGATCGGGATCGTCACCCAGGAACCACTGCTGTTCAACGACACGGTGTTCGAGAACATCCAGTTCGGACGACTCGACGCGACTCCGGACGAGGTTCACGCGGCGGCACGCCAGGCGCTGGTGACCGAATTCGTGGAACAGTTCCCCGACGGGTTCGAGACCGTCGTCGGAGAACGAGGTGGACGACTCTCCGGCGGGCAGCGACAGAGGGTCACCCTGGCCAGGGCAATCCTCCGCGACCCGGCCATCCTGGTGCTCGACGAGGCCACCTCGTCGATCGATGCCAGCAGCGAGGACAAGATCCACGAGGTGCTGAAAGATTTTGTCTGCGACCGCACGGTGCTGATGATCACCCACTCGATGGCCCCCAGCGTGCTCGAACTGGTCACCCGCGTGGTGGTGATGGACAACGGCCGCATCATCGCCACCGGCCGCCACGAGGAGCTGCTGCAGTCGTGCCCGATCTACCGGCAGGCGTACTACGCCCGCATCCACGTCGACACCGACGCCGCCTAAGCCGCCTCCCCACCCTCTTCGTCGGCGCGGTACAGTGGACCGACGCCCATGAGTTCCCTTCAGACTTCCCCCGCACCCGGATCTCCCCCCGCTTCGCCACGGCGGGCAGTCCTCGTCGTGATTCCCGTCGTGGTCATCGCGGTACTGGTGTTGATGTTCGCCTTCGGACGCGTCAAGCGGCGTGAGCCGGGGTTGACCGAAAAGCAGGCCCGTTACCTGCAGGACGTCGAACACCTCGGAGGGTTCGTCCTGGGAGACCTCTGCCTGCCGAAGCTGGCCGAGGCGATCGCCGCTGATGACACCGACGTGCTTTCGGCCGCTTTCGCCGCCATCGACGGAGCCTGGGTCCCACCCCGAATCGACCGGATGACCTCACGGCAGCACGGTGCGGTGACGGTGACCGCCTGGCAACGGATCGAGCAGAAGCGCGAGGACGCCCTGGACGGAGAGGAACTGGTGTCGTGGTTGCGAGACCAGCGGCACCGGTTTGCCTCGATCGATGCGGTGAGGCTGAAGGTCAAGCGGATGCAGCCGGAAACCGCCGGCCGACTGGACGGTCCCTGGGTCGGCACCCTGCAGTTGAACATCACCGGGCAAGCGGCCGAGGGACGACCTCGGTCAACCACCTTCGAACTGTCCTGCCGACTCGGCTCGCTCGACGACCAACTGCCCGAACGCGACGACTGGTTTCTCGAACTTGTGGTCAACCGGGTCGACACCACCGAGAGCTCCCGGCAGTTGATGGAGGAAATGACCGACGAGACGGGCATCGACGTGGCGCGACTGCACGACAACTGGCGGGACGTCAGCGGCCCGCGAACACCCGCCTTCACCGGAGGCATCTACCTGGCCGATTACGACGGCGACCGGCACGTCGACTGCCTGGTGACCGACATCTCGGGACCGGTCCTCTACCGCGGGACCGGCGGCGGCCGGTTCAAGGAGGTGACCGAGGCGGTGGGATTGCCGAAGTCGTTCAACGAGTTGCCGGCCGCCTGGGGCGACTTCGACAACGACGGCGACCCCGACCTGGTGCTCGGCCGACGTTTCTACCGCAACGATCTCGTTGAAGCGGACGGCAGATCCGGTCGCCTGTTCAATCGCCTGGCCAGCCTCGACACCGGCCTCGAACTCGAAGACGCCGTCGGCTACGCCGTGGCCGATGTCGATCTCGACGGACGACTCGATCTCTACGTCGTCGGCATCGGTGAGCGAACCAGCGGACAGAAGTGGATCGGCCGAAACGACACCAACCGCAACCAGTTGTGGCACAACGACGGCCAGTTGCGGTTCACCGACATCACCGCATCCAGTGGCACCGCGGGTCGCGGGACCAGCACCTTGGCAGCGGTCTTCTTCGACGCCGACAACGACGGAGACCCCGACCTGATGACCGCCTGCGAGTTCGGCAAGAACGACTTCTGGCTGGGCCAGGGTGACGGGTCGTTCGTGCCGACACCGCTGCCTGAGATTTACGGGGGATTTTCGATGGGGCTGACCGTCGGAGACATCGACAACGACGGCTACGCCGATCCCTACCTGGCCAACATGTACTCGAAGGCCGGAGAACGGGTCGTCGCCAACCTGCCCCCCGACATCTACGCCCCGGATGTCGACAGACAACTCCGCGACTTCGTCGCCGGCAGCGACCTGTACCGGAACACCGGTGACGGCAGATTCGAGCGTATCGGGCGCAAAGCGGGCGTGGCGGACGTGGGATGGGCCTACGGACCCGCCTACATCGATTTCGACAACGACGGCCGGCTCGATCTCTACGCCCCGTGTGGTTTCCAGAGCGTCAGCAGGAAGCGACCCGACGGGTGACGTTGTGTCTGGCTGGCTGTCGTGTCACAGCCGTTCGACTGCCACGCGGTGACACCGGCATTGCGCGAGGTGGATCGCAAGAATGGCGAGTTCTGGGTGCCCAACCCGTGGGATTTCGCCGACCGGCGAGAAAACCTCTCGGCCTACGAACGCAACGGCGTCTTCCTCAATCTCGGTGACAGCCGGTTCGCCAACATCGGCCACGCCTCCGCGGCCGACAGTGACGGCGACGGCCGCAGCGCGGTCGGGTGCGATGTCACCGGCGACGGACGGCCCGAGTTGTTCGTCCGGCAGGCCGGCGGCGGACCGCTGCGGGTCTACCGGAACCGCTTCCCCAACGCCGGCTGGCTGACCGTGTCGTTGGTGGGCTCGGCAAGCAACCGGCAGGGAATCGGAGCACGCGTGATCGCTCACGTCGGCAACCGCACCGTCCGCCGGGAACTCTACCCGGTCATCAACTTCCTCTCGCAGGCCCCCGCACGAGTGACGCTGGGACTGGGCAAGGCAAAGACGATCGAGCGGCTGGAGATTCGCTGGCCGTCGGGGAAGGTGACCGAGTTGGCCGACGTCGAGATCAACCGTCACCTGGTGGTGCGGGAACCGTAGGCTTGCCCCGCTCGGTGTGCTTGTTGAAGAACTCGAAGATCGCGGGCAACCCGTCGAACGCCGGGGAAATGTGGCCGCCGTTCTTGTACTCGATGTACTTGTGCGTCATCTCCAGTTCCTTCATCTTCTTGACCCACCGGCGGGTCGCCGACGCGCGGACCAGGCGGTCTCTGGCTCCCTGCACGACGATCACCGGCATGTCACGAATCGCCGCCAGGCCCTGGGGCGAACGGTAGATGGCCGGAGCAATCGGGGCCAGGGCTGCCCATTTCTTCGGGTACTTCATTCCCAGGTACAACGTTCCACCCCCGCCCATCGAATGGCCCATCAGGTAGATCCGTTTCGGGTTCACCCGGTAAGCCACCTCGGTCAGCTTCAGCACGTTCAACACGTCCTTCTCGCTCAACTCGCCCAGGTTCGACGGCCTCGAGAACCGGGACCGCTGCCCCTGAACGCCGTACCAGCCGCTTGAGTTGTAGCCCATCGGAGCAACGACGATGTAACCGTACTTCTCGGCCAGCCCCACCAGGCCACGGTAACGGAGAATCTGCTGCGGATTGCTGCCCAGACCGTGCAGCGCAACGACCAGCGGATATTTCTTCTCCTTGTTCGCCTCGTCCTTGTAATTCGACGGGACAAACAGCCCGTACTCCATTTTCTTTCCTGCCTCCTTGAAGTCGTAACTCAGCTTCTGGATCCGCCTGGTGGGTGAAACCGGCCTGGATGCCGGCTTCTTCCCGGCTGCCTTTTCGGGCTCTCCGGCGGCCAGCGGGGCCGGGAGCGAGGCCGCCAGGACGAACAGCTTCAGGAACAGACGTGGCGAACAGGACATGTCTTGCTTCTCCTGCGTGACTTGCCGGGATTCTAGCAGGTGCGTCGCCTGCGGGGTCACTCCAGCCCCAGTTCACCCCGAATTGCCCGCCACGGCACCAGGTAGTCGTCGATCGACAGCCCGTCGACACCGACAACCGCCCGTCCCGAAGGGCCGTCAACGCCCGGTCCCTCGGCCACCATCCGCGCCACCAGTTCGTGCTGCCACTCGACCGACATCGGATCGATCAACTCGACCCGTCCGGCTGCCAACGCCACCGCCGCCGCCAACGCCCATGCGCCCCAGTTGCTGATCCCCGCCAGCAGGTTCCAGTCGGTGGCGATCCGGCAGGGGATCCGCACCGAGTGCTCGCCCGGCAGTCTCACCACCAGTTCCTCCCACGGCACCGCCCCCATCCCGACCTCGTTCCCCCCGTCGCCGATCCCCACCGTCACGGCCTCGGCACAGAACTCGTGCAACCGGTCAAACAGCGCCGACACATCGGCGGTCCATTCGTCGATCACCCGAGCCCGCATGTTGTGGCAACATCCCCACGACTGCTCGGGCACGCATTCACCGAAGTCCGCCTCGGGCGGTTCGCCGGCACGGGACTGGGCCAGCATCGAATCGAGTCCGTGGCTGGGGCCGACCCGCTCGATCGCGACCAGGTGATCCAACCCGCCCGCATCGCGGCGTCGAGACAGAAAATCCAGGCACCAGCGGTCCGCGTCGACCAGCGGGGCGATCGCCAGTTCAAGGTCTTCCAGTCCGGCCGCGGCGGCGGTGGCCCGCAGGGCTCCCCCACACGGTTCGTCTGTCACCAGCACCACCTCGCGACCCAGTCCCGCCAGGACCCGGGCCAGCGTGACGGCTCCCGGCGGTCCATCGGTCTCGGCCGCGGGCGGGTCTCCATGAGGAATGAAGAACCCGGTCAGGATCGCCACCGGACCCCGCTTGGCCGACAGGCTCAACGCCGCTCCGGCCAGATGGCCCTCGCACAACACGCCGCGTTCGGTTTCCGAGGAGATCAACCCGCGTTCGGCCGGATCACGCCGCACCAACGACTCGAGTCTCCTGACCCGATCCTCCCACTCAGCTGACCTGATCGACTCACTCACCATCAACCAATTCACCCCCGTTTCACGGTCTTGCTTGGTTGCGATTCGAACGCCATAACTCAAGAATACTCACTCGTCACTCAATTCCCTATTCGCCTTTCCCCTCCCGCAACCCCCCATCGAAATTCTCGTCCCCGGAAATCACGGAACGGGTTTGGTGGACGTGGTTGTCGAGACCTGATCGACGTGACAGAATTGCCTCGACACGTAGTGGTGTCGCCGCTCGGTGCGGTTGATTGCCCTGCGTCACGCGGCGGGCGTCCTGCCGGACGGGTCGCTGCTACCGGAAGCTGACGATGGCGGAAGAACGACCTTCGATCGATGACATCTTGGCAAAGGCCCGGTCACAGGACAGTGGCTCGGGTGAGCCTGAGGCTGCGCCCCCGTCTGCCGAAGATGCGGAGACTCCAGAGGAAACGCCCACAGCCCAGCCCTCGAAACCGGCTGCTCCGGCTGCCGAAGATGCGGAGGCTCCAGAGGAAACGCCCACAGCCCAGCCCTCGAAACCGGCTGCTCCGGCTGCCAAACCCTCGGGAGCATCCGACATCCTGGCGATGGCACGTGCCCAGGACAGCGGTGACAGCGATGCTCCCGACGCACCGGCGGCCGAGCCGCCGGCCAAAAAAGCGGCTGCGGGTGACGACAAACCTGCCGCCGAGAGTGCTGAGAGCGGGGACGACGGAACCCGACCGAGCGTCCAGGAGATGCTCCAGCAACTGAGACAGACCGACGGTGCCGGCCGTGGGACGGCACCGGTTTCCGAGACTCCGTCAGAAAAACCGATGCCGGTCCGGCCGGCGGCCCCTGAAGCTCCGGTGGCACCGCCGACGCCCGGACGCCGAAGCGTGCTGGTCGCCCTGCTGCTGGCCCCGACACAACTGCTCGCCTCGCCGTTCGCCATGGCCTGGACCGCGTTGACGGCCGCCTGCGGCGCCATGGTCCTGGGGCTGGCCCGGTTCATGTTCCCCAACACGCTGGTCGAGCCGCCGATGACCTTCAAGATCGGGCCGCCCAGCGACTATCCCCCCGAATCGGTCTCAGCCAAGTTCAAGGCCGAACGAGCCGTGTGGATCGTCCGCTCGAAGATGTACAACGGCCAGGACCAGATCGTTGCCGTCTCGACCGTCTGCACCCACCTCGGCTGCACCCCCAACTGGCTCGAGGGCGAACAGAAATTCAAGTGCCCCTGCCACGGGTCGGGGTTCTACAAGTCGGGAGTCAACTTCGAAGGACCGGCCCCGCGCCCGCTGGAACGCCACGGACTGGAACTGACCCCCGACGGGATGCTCGAGGTCGACAAGAGCAAGAAGTTCCAGCAAGAACTCGGACAGTGGGAAGACGGCGGCTCCTTCGTCGCGACCTGACCCGCTCACCAACACCCTGAACACTGCAGCATGAACCGGTCGATGGACCGGACACCCGGAGCCCAACAACTCGATGTCTGTCGGCGACTACATCCGCGGATCGCAGATCTGGAAGAGCATCTTCCGACACCCGGCGCCCTACGATCGTCGCAACCGGGTGGTGGTGATGCTGACCAACTTCTTCCTGCACCTGCACCCGGTCTCGGTCAAACAGCAGGGCATCGCGCTCTCCTACACCTGGTGCATGGGCGGCATCACGTTCTTCCTGTTTCTGGTCGAGACGATCACCGGCGTGCTGCTGATGTTCTATTATCGACCCACCCTCGAGTGGGCCTACCAGGACATCCTCGCCCTCCGCGACGTGACGACGCTGGGGATCATGCGCGAGATCCATCGCTGGGGGGCTCATGCGATGGTCATCACCGTCTGGCTGCACATGTACCGCGTCTTTCTGACCGGCAGCTACAAGCCGCCGCGCGAGTTCAACTGGGTGATCGGGGTGTTGTTACTGGTGCTGACATTGCTGTTGAGTTTCACGGGATACCTGTTGCCGTGGGACCAGTTGGCCATCTGGGCGATCACCGTCGGTTCGAACATGGCCCGGGCCACACCGGTGCTCGGTCACGAGGGTCCCGGGTTCCAGTTGTTGAACCTGGGCGGCTACGACCTGATCACCAGTGGGAGCGATGCGCGCTTCCTGCTTCTGGGCAGTCGCTTCGTCGGCGAAGAGACCCTCAACCGCTTCTACATATTGCACTGTGTGGCGATCCCGCTGGCCGCGGCCGGCTTGATCGCAATCCACTTCTGGCGAATCCGCAAGGACGGCGGCATCAGCCAGCCGTTGTAATGCCCCGACACCCGTAACAGCCCCCATGCACGTCGACCCGTTCATCGATCCGCACCCCAACCTGACCCCCGCAGTCCTGCAGGGGCTGGGCTGGTTCTACCTGGTGCTGAGCGCGATGAACCTCTGGTGGACGATCCGCATCTACAAGGAAGACCGGCACATGACGGTGCCGGTGCTAAACATCAAGCTGCCCCACGCCACCTTCTGGGCACTCTACACTTCCGCACTGCTGATCCTGGGCTTCATGCATGTCAGTTGGAGCAACGAGGACTACATCGACAGGTTCCCGCTGGTGTTGGAGCCCGGGGGTCCGTTCCAGACGGCCATCGACTTCGTGTTGGCCAATCCGGTGACCTACTTCGTGCTCTCGATCACCGGCACCATCGCGGTGCTGAGGTTCCGCGAGTTCCTGGTCAAGCCGACCGTCGGCTGGGTGCTGCTCAACGTCGCCGTGCTGTTCATGACCCTGTCGATGACCGATTACGACTTCCGGAAGATCGTCGGCAAGCCCGACAACGTGCCGATCGTGGCGCTGTTGTACCTGGTCGGCGGCTTCACCTGGCTCTACTTCTCGCAGGCCGTCGAAAACGACCGGCGACTGGCCGAGTGGGACGGCGAGGGTCCGCTGCCGGTGCTCGAGAACGACGAGAACGAGAAGGTGCTGGTCTGGCCGGACCTGGTCTACAGCGAACTGATCTGCATGATCGCGATCACCACGCTGCTGATCGTGTGGGGCATCGTGCTCGAAGCGCCGCTGGAAGAACCCGCCTCCAGCGCCAAGACGCCCAACCCGTCGAAGGCGCCCTGGTACTTCCTGGGCCTGCAGGAAATGCTCGTCTACTACGACCCGTGGCTGGCCGGAGTCGTCTTCCCCACCTTCATTCTCGGTGGGCTGATGGCCATCCCCTACATCGACTTCAACCGGATCGGCAACGGCTACTACGTGTTCCGCCAACGCGCCTTTTCGGTCATCACCTTCCTGGTCGGGTTCATCACCTTGTGGGTGGCGATGATCATCCTGGGAACGTTCCTGCGAGGTCCCAACTGGAACATCTTCGGGATCTACGAGTACTGGGATGTCCACAAGCTCGAAGCACTCAACAACGTCATGCTCTCGGAACTGTTCTACCTCGACTGGTTCGGCCAGTTCCTCGACATGCCCTCCTATGAAAACAGCGATCCCATCGGCACGAGGGTGTCAATGATCCTGCTCCGCGAACTGCCGGGTTTCGCCGTGATCGGGATCTATTTCATCGCCCTGCCGCCGTTGCTGGCGATGACCTGCCTGCGGACCTTCTACCAGCGGATGGGTTACCTGCGATTCATGGTCTTCACGCAGTTGTTGCTGTGGATGGCCGCCCTGCCCCTGAAGATGGTCCTCCGCTGGGCACTGAACCTGAAATACCTGGTCAACATTCCCGAATACTTCTTCAACATCTAGCTCCGACATCCCATGCCCGCCACTGACAGTTTCTTCCGCAGCCTGTCGAAGACCCACACGGTCTTTGCCCTCAACAGCATCCTGCTGCTGCTGGCCACGCTATGGATGCTCCACGACGACCACAACGACGAGTGGCGATCCTGGCAGCAGAAATGGGACCGGATCGAGGATGCTCGCCTGGCTGGCATCGGGCTCGATCAACAGGGCACGCTGGACTCCGAAACCGAGAAATTGAAGGACCGGATTCAAGAACGAGATACGTTCCTGGAACGGATCGAAACTCAACTCAATGAACTCAAGGCCGAGTTGGCCGTCCGGAAGGGGGCGGCGGCGACAAAACTGAGGGCCACCAAGCCAAAGCGAACTTTCCGCGACGTGGCCAGGGCCAACTACGACCTGGCCATTCGTGACATGGATCCCAACGCCCACGAGAAGCTCACGGCATTCAACGAAAAGAGGGACGCCGTGGAAGTCCTCGAACGGGAACTGCAAGCGGCCGATCTCAAGGTGAAGGAAACCCAGGGCAAGATCGCCGAGTTGACCGGGCAGGAAATCGACGCCAAGAAGGCGAAGAAAGAACTGGCCGACGCCGTGACGCTGACCCGGGACACCCGCGAAAAGATAGCACCCGAAAACACTTTCCAGGCCATCAAGCGATGGCTGATGGAACAGCCGGTCATCGATGGATTCAATTCGCATCACAAGATCCGGCAGGACTGGTTGCCCGACCAGAGAATCACCCTGGGCATGTCCCAGACGGCCCGCTTCGACCGCTGTCGCACCTGCCACCTGGGCATCAACCGCGTGCTGACCGGCAACGTGCCCGAGTTCCCGTTCGCCGCGGAGGCCGAGATCGGTGCCAGCCCCGCCAACTGGGTCAAGAACGCCGGTTTCCCGCACCCCTTCGCCACACACCCCCGCCCGGATGTCTACCTGACCGCCGCCAGCCCGCACCCCCTGACCGAGTTCGGCTGCACCGTCTGCCACGACGGACAGGGATCGGCCACCAGTTTCCACAACGCCCAGCACGGAGCCAACCACCCGGCCGAGTACAAGAAATGGAACGGCAAGTACGGGTTCTTTCCCAACCACTACTGGGAATATCCGATGCAGCCGCGTCGGCTGCGGGAATCCACCTGCCTGAAATGCCACCACGAGGTCGTCGAGTTGGGAATCAATCCCGACCACGGCGCCACCGCCCCGAAACTCTACCGCGGCTGGCAACTGGTCCGGAACTTCGGCTGCTTCGGATGCCACGAGATCACCGGGTTCGACGGCACCAACCGCATCGGACCCGACCTCCGGCTCGAACCGGCCACCGCCGAACTGAAGACGGCCATCGATGCCGACCCGAACCAGGTCGCCGGCCGGATGAGGAAAGTCGGCCCCAGCCTGGCCCACGTCTCGCTCAAGACCAACGCCGACTGGCTCAGCCGGTGGATCCGCAAGCCCGCCGACTTCCGGCCGACCACGCGGATGCCCCAGTTCTTCGATCTCAGCAATCAGCAGGATGACGAACACGGCAAGCCATTCGGCCCCGTCGAAATCGCCGCGGTGACGCACTTCCTGATCGAAACCAGCAAGACGGCAAGCAAGGGCTTCTCGCTGGACACCGTTCCCGAGGGGATCACCCCCGACGCGAAACGTGGAGAGATCGCCTTCCGCCAACGCGGTTGCTTGGCCTGCCACGCTCACAAGGCCGTCCCCGATCCCGACAAGAAGCTCTCGGCCACCTTCGGCCCCGATCTCTCGCGAATCCAGGACAAGATCCCGCACGACGAAAAGAACCCCGCCGCCGCGTCCTCGAATGGCTTCCGCTGGCTCTACACGTGGCTGAAGGATCCGCAGAAGCACTCCCCCCGAACCCGCATGCCCAACCTGTTCCTGGAAGCCGAGGGCGAGGGTGAAAAGCGAACCGACCCGGCCGCCGACATCGCTGCCTTCCTGCTGTCTCAACCGGCCGGAAGCCTGGCCGGCGAGGCCGTGCCCAACGCCGACGACGCTGTGCTGGACGAACTGGTCAAGCTCTACGCCGGCAAGGTGATTGGCGCTGCGAGGGCCGAGGCCATGGTCAAACTGGGCGGCAAGTACCCCGAAACCGACCCCACGGGTGACGAGATCGAGCTGGTCGGCGAGGAACTGACCCGCGAGATGAAACTCGCCTACGTCGGTCGGCGGACCGTCAGCCGCTACGGCTGCTACGGCTGTCACAACATCCCCGGCTTCGAGACCGCCCGGCCGATCGGAACCAAGCTCGAGGACTGGGGCCGCAAGGACCGGACCAAGCTGGCCCTCGAACACATCGAGGAGTACCTGCACCACCACGGCGAGGCCGACGGGTCGAGCACCCGTGAACGGGTCGAGACCGAGATGAAACAGGCTCGGGCCCACACGCTGGGAAAACGGAAATTCGGCAGCCGGGATGAGGAGGAAGCGGCAACCCGCGGATCGTTCTTCTACGCGAGCCTGCTGCACCACGGCCGCGAGGGGTTCCTCTGGCAGAAACTCCGTGCCCCCCGCAGCTACGACTTCGAGAAGACGAGGACGAAGGGGTACGACGAGCGGTTGAGGATGCCGAAGTTCACCTTCGCCCCGACGCCGGCCGAGAACGAGGAGGCGATCGAGGCCATCGCCACCTTCATCCTCGGGCTCGTCGCCGAACCGCCGCCGGTGAAATACGTCTACACGCCCGACACCCAGGTCGCCGACCGGATCGAGGGCGAGCGGCTGCTGCAGAAGTTCAACTGTGTCGGGTGCCACATGGTCGACGCGCCCGAGATCCGGGTGAAGACCACAATCGAGAACCTGCCCGACAGCTCGCTGACTCCGGCGGAGTTTCCCGAGGCGCGTGAACTGCTGCTGAAGATCCGGCCGGCCCGGACCGTTCAGCTGACACCCGACAAGGACGGAAACGTCTCCTATTCCTTCCACGGCCTCTCGGTCGCTCGACCCGGCCCCGATGACGACGATCTCGACCCCGAGGAACGCGAGTTCGCCTACAACCTCTGGGAATCGATCACGTTCAACTGGATGGGCAAGGACGAAAAGGGCAAGCCGACACCGCAGACCCGCACCGTGCTCCCATCGGCACGGATGCTGGTGCCCGAACCGAACCTGATCTCCGAGACCCCCGCCCGCGGCGGACGGTTCGCCCAGTGGCTGGTCACCGACATCCTCTCGCGGGCCAGGGAACCCAACCGCGACCTGGCCTGGCAACAGTCACCGCCGCCGTTGATCGCCGAAGGCGTCAAGGTGCAGACCCCGTGGCTGTACCGGTTCCTGAAGAACCCCAACCGCCTGCGGCACACCACCGTGCTCCGCATGCCCCGGTTCAACCTCGACGACGACGAGGCCCGGGCCCTGGCCAACTACTTCGCCGCCGCAGACAAGGCCGAGTACCCCTACCAACCGGTGCCGCAGAGACAACCGGACTACCTGGGTGACCGTGACGCCGAGTTCAACGGGGCCGATCACGACTACCTGACCGAATCGTGGCGATTGTTCAACGCCCCGTTGTGCATCAAGTGTCACTCGCTGGGCGGACGCCAGTTCAAGGCGGTCGATCCCAAGAAGGACATCCGTGGCCCCAACCTCGACATGGTCCGCGACCGCCTGCAGTCCGACTGGGTGCAGGTGTGGCTGTCCAATCCCAAGTGGTTCACTCCCTACACGTCGATGCCCCAGCCGTTCGCCAAGAACCAGAAGCTGTTCCCACAGCATTTCGGCGGAGACGGCCTGAAGCAGACCACTGCCGTCCGCGACGCGTTGATGAACTACAACCGCCTGATGGAACGCGACGGAACCTACGTACCACCCGTGGCGGCCAAGCCGGCTGCGGGAGCACCGGCCGCCAACAAGCAGGGGGCCGCAAAGCCATGACCTCAGTAGTTCGTGCAATCGCCGCCACCGCCATCGCCACCGCTTCGCTCGGCCTGCTGACCGGCTGCGGCGGAGGAGCCTCGGCGACTCCGACAGTCACCTACAAGGCCGGGGACAAATCGGTGGACACTGGCGGCGGTCCGGTGACACAGATCGACGGGACCGGGACTCTCTCGGGTACCATCAGGCTGGTCGGCACCGCGCCGACACCCGAAGTCTTCGTCGCCAAGGGGACCGCCAAGCGGGACACCAACGTCTGTGGTGCCGAAGTGGCGATCATCGACCAGTCGCTGCAGGTGGGCGAAGGCAACGGCATCGCCAACGTGTTCATCTACATCGACAAGGCACCGCCGGGCGCCCCGATCCCGGCAGCTCCCACCGCACCGGCGGTTTTCGACCAGAAGGGATGTGTCTTCCTCCCACACGCCATGGTCGTCCGCAGCAGCCAGACCGTGCTGATCAAGAGCCAGGACAACGCCGGACACAACACGCACACCTACCCCGGACGCAGTCGCAGCTTCAATGGAGCCATCAAGGCCCTGGAACGTGACGGCGTCCCCCTGATCTACAACAAGCACGAACGCACCCCCTTCCCGGTCAAGTGTGACATGCACTCGTGGATGCAGGCGTTTCACCTGGCGCTGGATCACCCCTGGGGAACCATCACCAGAGCCGACGGATCGTTTGAACTCAAGGGGCTGCCGGCCACCGAGCTGACCCTGCGGGTCTGGCACGAGAAGGCGGGGGGCAGGGGCGGTTTCCTGGAACGAAAACTGAAAGTGACGATTCCCAAGGATGGCAGCGCAACCGTGGACAAGGAATTCCAACTGAGTGACTTCGGGCTCTAGGCTCACATGCGGACCGGGTTCGGACCCGGCTGAGGACAACACGTTGACCACACGCCACTCGATTCTGAGACTGCTGGCCCTGTTGCCACTGGTCGTCGGCTGCGCCGACTACCAGGCGGAGTTCGTCAATGATGAGCGAGTGGCCGCGCTGGAGACCACCAGTTCCGTTGCGGCCACCAACCTGACAAACAGCCTCAACACTCACTTCGGCACCCCGAACGCCCTGGTCGCCTGGGGCGCCCTGCCGATCGAATTCGGAGAAATCAGCGGCACCGTGCTCTCAGCCACCGGCAATTCGCTGAGAGTCTCTCTCGAGAGCGATCCGCCGACCGCACTCAACCACGTCGCCGTGGTGCTGGAAACCAAGACCCCCCAGAACCGTATGGCCAGCTCCTACGATGCGGACACCCGCATCCTGACACTGACCGAACAGGAAGCGGCCCCGGCGGTCACTCCCGGCACGCCGTTGCGGCTGATCGGGCACAAGCTGCAGGCCGGTCGCCGGTTGTACATGCGACACTGCATGCATTGCCACGGGGTCACCGGCGACGGCAACGGGCCCACCGCACGCTACATCCGCAACCACAGGTTCAACCCGCTGCCCCGCGACTACCGCCGCGGCCTGTTCAAGTTCACCTCGACCAAGAACGGGTTCTACGCC
>Ga0310120_10000333_pt1 | contig 38078 bp, 35 predicted proteins | sample CB27_AW_983_MG_FD_203506 | JGI IMG/M metagenome (GOLD analysis project Ga0310120, IMG submission 203506) | Marine microbial communities from Western Arctic Ocean, Canada - CB27_AW_983 | ecosystem: Environmental > Aquatic > Marine > Oceanic | place: Canada: Western Arctic Ocean | collected...
GTGTATCTAAACCCCCATCCCGGCTGGTAACATCCAAGAGCAGCCAGAAGGTTTGGGGACAACTTTGGGGCTAACCCTCTAGGTGGTGAAAACAGAAGTCATGCATTAGGTATGGCCTAGGGCGTCAATTCGACTCCAGCCGTCTTCCTCACTGTCTCTTCCTGAGCTACTAGCAATGGACAGCCATTTGCGACGAATCAGTAAACCCCCGGAGGATGAGTCATGAGTGAAGGGCAATCTCGTGGTGCAATTCGTGGCGTGGCGCTGGCAGCTCTCGTGGTCATACCTATCGCCGCCTTTCTATATTGGTTCCTCGCGTGTCCCTGCGATCGAATGCCCGGTGGCTACTTGCTGGGTGCTGAGGCCGAGGAACAGGTTACTGACTGGTCGTTCGCAAACGAGGTTCAGCTCTGTCAGATTCAGATCAGCGCTGGTTTTCTGCCCCACTCGATCAATCTGAACTGCATGTCGACGAGTGCTGGAGATCTTTATCTTAGTTGTTCCCAGTGCGGTAGCAAGCGTTGGTCCAATGCAGTACTTAGCAACGGTAGTGCCAGATTGAGACTGAACACTACGGTCTACCCAGTGAATCTGACGCGGGTAGTAGACCCTAGCGAACTTGACCGTGCCTGGGGCGCACGCGTGATGAAACTGAATACACTCGTCGTACCCGAGACTTCCCCTCCGCCACCTGGCGCACCACGGCCTGACGATTGGTGGTCCTTCCGTGTCGTGTCTCGCTAGCGATTTTTTTCGAGCAGCGCGCGCACGGTTCGCCGCAGACACCGCGATGGGATCCGAGCGGTTAGTCCTGCTTAGAAATTAGCGGCGCGATTGCACGGTCCACCACGGACACGATCGTCGACGCGACCAGCGCGTAGCAGAGCGCACTGGCCGCTAGGGTTAAGAGCGCCGCGGCATTCCTGAACAGACCGAGTCGTGAAACTGACATGACTAGGAGCGGTACGAAATAAAGCATTCCGTTCCACCGGCCGATTGAGCTCATCTGTAGTTGTTTCTGCTGGTGAAGCAGATAGGAGTCCATCACATATTGGCTAAAAGCCACGACGATCAAGACGGGCAGGATGGGTGTTACAAGTCCAGCCATGGCCGCACCGGCCAGGGCGGCCGTCACGAACACGAAATCAGTGCCGTGGTCAAATAGCTGCCCCCACGCGGAGGCCGTTTCCGTCATGCGCGCCACGCGTCCATCCCAATAGTCGGTCGTAATCGCCACACACAAGAGAAAAAACAAGATGTTGGGGTGCAAGAAGTCTGGTCGGTTAAAGGCGAGGGCGACCGGCGCGACCAGCAGCAGTCGTGCCGCGGTGAGCGCATGTGCCATTACCGCCCAAGCAGTTCACGCTGAGCCCGGGGCCAGAACGCCACTCCGATCAGCGCGTTGAATAGGATGAAGAAGTTGTGCTGCACGAAACCAAACGCCGCCATCTGGCCTTCGTTCTCGGGAAACAGAATGACCCAGAAGGTGATCGCCATCGCTCGCATCGGTGTTGGCGCGGCTGCCGCAAAGAAAATAACCGGCAAGTACCCGAGTAGCGAGAGGAAGGACGCCTCCACGCCAAACAGTCTCAACGCAAGGGTGTAGACAAGAACTGCCGCTAGTAGTGCCGGTGAGCGAAACAGAAAGAACAGCCCGTAGTGTTTGAGTGTCGCCTTCTTGAAGGCGAAGAAAATTTTCCTGTTCCGCAGCTGGTTATCGGCCAAGAACCTCCCCCGAAAATAGAGAATCCACACGATGAAAACTACAGCACCGGCTAAAGCAATGTAGGGGATAAGACTGAATGCGTCTGGAAGTGAATTCCTGGTAAGAGTGAAGCCGATCGTTGCCCAGGCTAGCAGATAGAAGATTTCGCAGAACATGATGAACAGCATCACCGATGCCACTTCCCATCCCGGCACCTGGTCACGTTTGTTCAGGTAAAAGGCCATCGCCCCTTTGCCTATCTGCTCGTTGAAAATTGAGATAATGTAGGCGCTCGCGCGAATCGGTAAGATGTCCTGGTAGCGGATCGGTTTAACGAACCAGTTGAGAGCTCGCGTCACGACCAGCGTATCGACCAAGAAATAGAAACCGGAGTACACCATCATCAGGCCTAGCCAGGGCAGCCACCGTACATTGGAAAACACCTGAGTCATGTACTCAACGAGTGATAATTCCTCCCGAGTGGCGGCGCCGTTCAGGCGGTAGTACAGGTAGGTGAAGCACCCGGCGGTTATGACTAGGAAGACAATACGACCAAGTGTGTTTGAGCTGCGGGATACAGCCGGTTCGTCCTTGAATTCTGTCACTGGCGGTGGGCTTTCTCAAGCAGGAGTTTCTCAAGGGTTACGGACAGTGGTGTGAGTCTGACGCCTAGGTCAACATCTGCGTTCGTTTGCACGGTTTCGTCAGCAGTGATTACCTCGATCACCGTTGGCGTCATACCGCCCCGTCGTATCCAACCCGCCATTGCCGCACCCAGCTTGGCGGTCCAGACTGGCATGGTGCCGATCGAAACATTGTGACCCATCAGCTGCCCTGTCGTAGTTATAAGTTCGCGATGGGTCATAGGTTCTGGTCCAAGGAGTTCGTGGACGGTCACACCGTCCGCCTGTACCCGACAGCAGTGCAGAATGGCGTCGCTCAAGTCGTCCACGTCCAGCGGGCGTAACGAGTAGTCTCCACCACCCAGCATTCTTACCGATGGCCGTGATGCGAAGCGAACGAGTGACTCTGCCCCGGCAGTACCAGGGCCTAACAGCATTGAAGTGCGGATGATGGTGGCACAGACATCAGAATGCATGATGATTTCTTCGGCCACACCTTTTGAGCGGTAATAGCGATTTCCAGAGTTGCTGTCAGCACCAAGGGAACTGACGAACACGATGTGCTTCACATTAGCGTGTCGACACGCCTCCACTACTGCCTGAGTCGGATCTATGTTGGCAGTCTGATAGGTGGAGTGCTTGCCTTCAATGAGAATACCGGCGAGATGTACCAGACAGCTGACTCCATCGAGCAGTGTCGCCAGCGTTTCCTTATCGTCGTAGCAAATCACACATGGGGTGATCCCGGGATCGCTCGGTAGGGTCGCTACAGTCTGTTGTGTGCGAACGCCCGCCCGAGCCTGAAGGTCATCCTGATCCACAATGTGTTTCAGTAAGATGTTTCCTACGCTACTGTTGGCTCCGGTGATTGCAATGCGCACAGGTCGGGTTTTGAAGTCGGTCGGAGAACGGCTATGTAGAATCATCCTACGGTAAAGTATGTGATCGGTGGCCAGTGCCAGAGACGGTTATTTCGTCACCGGTCGATAGGTTCGAGATCAGTCCAGATGTTTTAGAGGAATGGGCTGCCACCATGGAGACGATTAACACTTGTATCAGCAACATGGAAGATAAGACACAGTTACGGCCGTCCCGGGACGAAGCGCTGAGTCTCGTACATGAATCCGATTTGGTAGGGCTCATGGATAGGGCGTCCACTCTTAGAGATACAGGGTTCAGGAACGTTGTAACTTACTCAAGGAAAGTATTTATTCCTCTAACTCAACTGTGCCGTGATGTTTGCCACTACTGCACATTCGCCCAACCCCCTAAGACTGGTGAACGCGCCTACCTGACGATCGCTGAAGTTATCGACATTGCTCAACAGGGCGCTAATGCTGGCTGCCGCGAGGCTCTCTTTACTCTCGGAGACAAACCGGAATTGAGATATCCACAGGCTGGAGAAGAACTAGCTGAGTTGGGATACTCAACAACCATCGCGTATCTCCTTGCCGCCGCCAAAGCCGTTTTTGATGCCACGGGCTTGTTTCCTCACGCAAATCCTGGAGTTGTCACACGCGATGAACTTATCGCATTGAAGGAGACCTGCCCGTCGCAAGGCATAATGCTAGAAAGTGTATCAAGACGCCTGCTTGAGCGAGGCGAGGCCCACTTCAGTTCACCTGATAAAGATCCGGATGTAAGGCTTGGGGTAATGAGAGCGGCTGGCGAACTCAAGATTCCATACACATCAGGCATCCTAATTGGAATTGGCGAAACGCGAGAAGAACGGATTGAATCGCTTCTGGCACTACGTGACTTGAGCGACACATATGGTCACATACAGGAGATCATTATTCAGAACTTCAGGGCAAAAGAAGGCACAAAAATGGCGTGTTCTCCTGAACCTGAGTTGAATGACCTCTTATGGACGATTGCCAGCGCCAGGATCATTTTTGGTCCTCACATGGCCATTCAGGCGCCACCCAACTTGAGTCCGGGAACGTTCAGCACCTTGATCCGAGCCGGAATTAATGATTGGGGGGGGGTCTCTCCGATTACACCTGACCATGTAAATCCTGAGTCACCATGGCCGCACCTGGAACTTCTCGAGAGGAAGACTGAAGAAGAGGGAAAAGTCCTTGTAGAACGACTCACCGCATATCCGCAATACGTAAGAGATGCGGACACGTGGATCGCAAAAGACCTAAGGGCTGCACTAGTACAGGGATCAGATGCTGAAGGATTTGCACGAGCTGATCCGTGGTCGCCTGGTGATGGAGATACTCTACTGCCTCAGAAGTTATTGCGTCGCATTCGAACAGTCTCCACTCTGAACGTTTCGACCCGCACAGAGGAACTGTGTGGTAAGACGCGGCGCGGTCTCAGATTTACGGAGTTTGAAATTGCGGAGTTATTCGCCACCCGAGGTGACGATGTTGTTGCAGTCTTGAGGGCTGCCAATGAACTTCGACACCAGGTTAATGGTGACGAGGTGACGTACGTTGTCAATCGGAACATCAATTACACAAACGTGTGTTATTTCCGGTGTCAATTTTGTGCATTTTCAAAAGGCAAGCTAAGTGAGAACCTAAGGGGTGCTCCCTATGTTCTCGATCTGGATGAGATCAGCCGCAGGAGCATCGAAGCCTGGGAGCGAGGCGGCACCGAGGTCTGCATGCAAGGAGGAATCCATCCAGACTATACGGGGGAGACGTATCTAGAGATTTGCCGAGCGGTGAAGTCAGCTGTACCGGAGATGCATGTTCACGCATTTTCACCGTTAGAAGTGTGGCAGGGCGCTGAGACTCTCGGAATATCGCTCAGGGAATTTTTGGTGCGATTGAAGGATGCAGGATTAGGCACCTTGCCTGGTACTGCTGCTGAAGTTTTGGATGATGAAGTCAGACAAGAGTTGTGTCCTGACAAACTTTCCACGTCCCAGTGGTTCGAGGTGATGGAAACCGCCCACGCAGTTGGGTTTAAGACCACTGCCACAATTATGTACGGCCATATAGATCGTCCCCTACACTGGGGTAGACACCTAAAGAGAATTAGAGAACTGCAAGTGAAGACAGGTGGGTTTACAGAGTTTGTGCCATTACCGTTTGTGCACATGGAAGCACCGATTTATTTAAAGGGTAGAGCCCGGAAGGGCCCTACTTTTAGAGAATCACTTCTGATGCATGCAGTCGCGAGATTGGCGTTGCACCCGGTGGTTCAGAATATTCAGACGTCGTGGGTAAAAATGGGACCGCGCGGCGTGGCTGAGTGCCTAAACGCTGGGGCAAACGATCTTGGTGGGACCTTGATGAATGAAAGTATTACGAGGGCTGCTGGTGCCTCTTTTGGTGAGGAGCTTTCCCCCGAGGAAATGGAATCAGTTATTTCATGTGTGCGTCGAACTCCAAAACAGCGTTCAACGGTATATGGTCAGCCGACGGACCAACAGATGAGACGATCATTTGGCGCTGCAGAACTGCTACCGATCATCCAGACACCTCTTATCGAGCGGTCGCGGTCCGGTTCGGCAGGCTAGCTGAGTCGACGGGACTTGAAATGAGTTTGGAGATGAGGTAGTGAGGTGCTGTTAACCAGTCGCTATACCTTGCTGACGACTTCGCGAAGCACCGTACCGTATCAATTGTCAGGCTACTCGCTTAGCTGGGGTTCGACGAGGCGGTGCCGGACTGTTCCTGAATCGTGCCGTGCCGCGGCCGCATCCGCTACCGGCTGACTGCCACCCTCAGGTAATAGTTGGTCCAGCAGCAGTGGAAGCCGAAGGCATTCCCCACGTCCCAGTCCACCGCCTGCAGCCGTAGCACGTACTCACCCGGTTCGTCGAAGGTGGCGGTCGCCGTGCGCACGAAGTTCTCGCTCTCTTCGGTGACCTCAGTGTCCTCTTCACTGAATACCACGGTCCCGGCTCCCTGATGCTTCCCCCAGATGAGGCGTGTGACACCCAACGGGATCTCGTCCGGGTCGGTCACGGTGAATGAGAGCCGTAGTGGTTCCCCTACCCTTGCTGGGACCGGAGGGCGGCTCATATCAGTCGTGCGGCCTCGGCGAACCGGTTGATCAATTGGCTCCTGGAACACAACTCGCGGAGCACTATTACCCCGTGAGGACTGCAGGAGCTCGTCCATCCGGTAGTGCTCGGCGCTCGAGCCTGGAACGGAGTAGGTTTCGCCTCCCACTCGGAGCGTCCACCGGACCTCTGGTGCGATAGCCAGGTCCGTCACGTTGACGGTGAACACACAAAACCGTCGCCGGTATTCCGGCGGGACTTCGTCGAAGTGCTCCGGCTGCACACCGTTGTATTCGGCCGGCTCGATGAAGTTGTCCGGTCCGAGCGGGATCTCGACTTCCGCTTTGGTATTCAGATTGTGGTATCCGAAGCAGAGCTCGTAGCTACCGTCCGGTTGATGAAACCAGCCGTCGAAGAGCGGAACGACGGGCTGACCCGAGGCCCGGAGATTACGGAGCATCCAATCTCCAGCCGAGGAGGGTAGTTGGTTCTGCGCGGTGACGCGAGTAGGCGCTGCCAACAGCACCAGCAGGAGCGCTACCACGATCGCATGCGTGAGTCTCATGGGGCAGCTTCCAGCCCTGAGTCTAGCGGCTCGCCTGCAGGTCGCGACCCTCCATCCTCGACAGGAGCAGTTCCCTCTCTCGCACGAGCCTCTCGAAATCCTCCTCGTTGTCGAAGTATGTCATGCCGATTCTCGAGTGGGACATCTCGTCGACGGTGCGGTCACCCCGGACCACCCATTGGTTGGGGTCGGGGTTGTTGGGGTTGTCAGCCGTGTTGTCGAAGTGGTTGGTGACGATGAGTACCGTGCCCTTGGGCAGGAGTGGCATCACGTGGTCCTCGTAGAGGAAGGCCGTGTGCCAACCGTGGGCCCAGTTGAGCTTGTTGATGATTTCCCATCGCCCGTCTGGGTACACGGCCTCGATGACCTGGTATTTTCCGCGAAGATGCATATGGCCGCGTACGCTGTGGATCCGGGCAGGCCGGTCCATCACGTAGACGCCCTTGTACGTGGCGGTGCTGTTCGGTGGGATCAGTAGGTCGACCTGGCGCGGGAACTGGGGTTCGCTGCTCGTGCCGCCCCGTCCTCCACCGATGCCTCGATCAGGACCATATGCGCTCGTCGAGGAGGCCTGATGGCCGAAGCCCGTGCTTTGACTGGCTTCGTGGAGCACTTCTCCCGGGGTCTCGAACTCGGGCCGCTCTCCCTCCGGGTACAGCCAGAAACCGAGCTGAAGCACGGCGTCCACGTCGCGTTCGATGGGAAAAAGGTGCATGCCGAACCTGACCCGGGCTCCGGGCTTCAATGGCTGACCGGTATCCTCAGGGAAGATGTACCCCACGGTGCCAGCCGCCGAGTGCCCGACGGCGACACGGCCTCCGTCCTGGAGGATCGAAGGGTTAGCGTGGTGGAAGACGTACCGCGTGTCGGGGTCGGCGGGCCGGATCTCGACACCTTTAATCCACCGGTTTCCCGTAACTCCAGGGATGTCGGTTTCGAGGTCTGGCCAGTGATCGAGCTCGTTGCCTGGCACGGTATAGGTAGGGGAAATCACCACGATGTCAGGCGGGCTACCGAAGTACTCCTCGTACTGCCAGTCGTTCTCGAAGGACGCCCACTGAACCGGCGGTGGCATGTCGGCGGGGTCACCCTTGGGAGCCCCAGCGTCGACCCAGGCGACGATGGTCTCGATCTCCTCGTCGCTCAGGGAGATGTCGTTCTTGAACTCCTGGATGCCGATGGTGTGATCGAGTGGCCACGGAGGCATCACCCGGTTCGCCACGCGGTCCCGGATGCGGGTGCTGTAGCGCCGAGCCTCGTCGAAGGTGGTGAGCGCCATTGGGGCGACCGACCCGTCTCGGTGACACGTCTGGCAGTTTTCCTGGAGGATCGGGGCCACGTCCCGCGTGAATGTCGGGGACGGACCCGACTGGGCGAGCGCGGGGACCGCGGCGATCACCCAGATGCCCACGGCTGCGAGTCCCACTGCACTCCGTGTCTTAGCCACTCTCGCTTCTGCACGCGCACGCCGTTCGGTTTCTGTCTTTATCATCCTGATGTCCTCCAGCGTTATCCACCCATGGGGAGGCCCCGCTCCGTGAACACCTCGGCGGCCACGCGCGCCGCGGTGAAGCCGGTAGACCTACCCGCGTAGAAGGTCACGTTTGTGATGATATCCCGGATCGTATCCTGGCTTAGGCCATTGTTCAGCACTAGACCAAATGATTATACTCGCCCGCACCTGGGGAGCGCTCTGGCGCGGAGTCGGCCGGGCAGCGCATTCTCCGTGAGGGCCACCTAAACCCCGGAGGGGGACTTACCAATGAAGCTGCAAAACGAATGGAGCCGTCGCGACTTTGTCCGGCTGACCGCTAGCGCCGCCGTAGGCGCCGCGGCCCTCCCGGCCTTACCCAAACGCTCGCACGCCCAAGCCCCAGCTGCCACGGCAACACAATCAGACGAGCTAGCGCGACTGACGATCGCTCAGGCTTCCAGGATGATCCGTACGAGAGAAATCAGCTGCACAGAGCTCACGCAGGCCTGCCTGACACGGGCCGAGGCATACAATCCAAAAGTCAACGCTATCATCACGATCATGTCTGAAGAGGCCCTCACGCAGGCCCGGCAGCTGGACGTCGAGGCGAGCGCGGGGTCCTTCCGCGGACCTCTACACGGAATTCCCCTCGGTCTCAAGGACAATATCGACACGGCTGGAACCCGCACGACCGGAGGTAGCCTGGTGTTCGAGGAAAACGTCCCCGACGAGGACGCCTTCGTGGTCAAACGCCTGAAAGAGGCCGGAGCCGTGATCATGGCCAAGGCTGGCCTTCAGGAGTTCGCAATGGGTGGGAGCAACGTTTCCACCTACTTCCTTCCGGTCCGTAACCCGTGGGCGCTTGACCGGATCTCGGGCGGCTCATCTGGGGGGTCGGCGGCCGCGGTAATTGCCGATATGACTCTCGGAGCGTTGGGAACGGACACCGGCGGCTCGGTTCGTATGCCTGCGGCGTATTGTGGCATCGTTGGACTTAAGCCCACGTACGGTCTGGTCTCTATCGGCGGGATCATCCCGCGCACCTATTCGCTTGACCACTGCGGCCCGATGACCAAAACGGCTGAGGACTGTGCGCTGCTTCTGTCCGGCATGGTGGGCTACGACAAGCACGACGTGGCCAGTGTCGAGCACCCTATGCGAGACTACCATGCGGCTCTGAGCCAGCCCGTGAGCGGGTTGCGCCTGGGAATCCCGAGAGAGCCATTCTTTGATTTTCTCGACGCCGAGATCGCGAGTGCCGTGGAGGAGGCCATCGGGATCTTGACCGGGCTCACTCAGAGTGTCAGCGAGATGCGCCTGCCACCCCAGGGGGAATACTCAAGATCGTTCCTCGCCGGGGAGATCGAAGCGTTCCACTGGGAGTGGTACCAGCGCAGCGCCAGCCGCTATTCGCTGAACCAGAGGCGGACAATCGAGGCCGTCCACCGGAGACTCAACGACGTGGCGACGACGCAGTGTTCGACGAAGGTCGTCGACTACATTAAGGCCCAGTGGGAGCTTCAGCGAATGCGGAAGACCATAGATGACACTTTCGTCGATCATGATCTCATAGTGCTACCCACCTGGCGCGTAATGCAACCCACCATCAACGAAGCGCTGGAGAGGGAAGAGAATCAGGGAGACCCGAGGGAACCGTCGGTCACTTCGAACTGCTCCCCCTTCAACAGCTTCGGCCTTCCCGCAGTGTCGATCCCATGTGGTTTTGCGGCCGACGGCCTCCCCATCGGGCTCATGATCGCCGGCCCGCGCTTCTCGGAGGGTAGAGTGCTGGCACTTGCCAACGCCTATGAGCAGGCCACGAACTGGCATACGCGGAGGCCAGTCCTCAGTCCAGACACACCTGTTCCACCCATTGAGCGGAAGGACGGCGCGTAGTTCTCAGAGTTTTCAGGGAAGTCGCAGAGCCACGAGCGATCCGGGTAAGCCCTCTCGCCTCAGACCTGTAGGACGATGTGCTGCTGGCCCCCGTGTAGATACGCCATGAGGCAGTATTGAATCGGTGCCGGAATCTCGAGGGTCACCAGCTCTTTACCGGTCTCCTTGTCGACCGCGCGGTGGAAAGCAATGGACTTAACCCGTTGATTCCGTCTGGGTGCCTCGTTGAAACAGACCGGTGGGGGACTTGACGCTAGTCGAATATTTCGGCGAACTTCTTCCGTTGCTCCAAGCTGCCAAGCATGCTGAGCTGGTCACCAGCAATAAGCTGCATCGATGCGCTGAACCTGGTAACTAGCTTGTCGCTCTTCTGAACCGCGACTAAGCTCAGGCCCGTACGTGACGCAATCCTGGTCTCCGCCAGAGTCTTGTTCTCTAACGATGCCGGCAGCTTCATCTCGAACAGTTCGATCCCTTCTCCCAAAATAAGGGGCTCGTGCCCCTCGATGCGTGACATGACGGATTCCACTCCAAGGGACATGTAGCTGAGCACGAAATCCGCTCCCGCGCGGTAGACCGCTTCGAGATTTCGGTCGTGAGTGACCCGGCTCGCGATGCGGAGGTCAGGCTTGAGTCGGCGGCAATAGACGGTAAGGTACACATTGATCGCATCGTCGTTCGTGGTCAGCAAGACCGCCGACACATCGTTGAGCCCAGCCCTCTTGAGGACGTTCAGATCGTTGGCGTTACCGATGACGACATGATCAGCCATGTCTTTCAAACGCTCTTTCTTGTCCGGGTTGCGTTCGACCAACTGGACGGACACGCCCTGCTCTTTCAGTGCGCGCGTCGCTACTCTTCCTATGGTACCCGCCCCGATGACCATAACGGACGTCCGGTCGTGGGAACGGATGTTGAGGACTGTATTGAGCGAGTCCAGCTGCTTCGAGAGGCCCGCGACGACCAAGATGCTGTCGTTACTGATCAAGGTCTGTGGAAAGGCGGGAGTCAGCCGTCCCCTGTGCCAGATACCAACGACGTTCAATCCCGTCCGTTCTCGCAGTCGTGTATCACTAACAGTGAGGTTGGCTAACGGGGTGTTGCGAACCGACACCTCGGCGACCCGAAGCTCTCGGAAGTTGCCGATGATGTCCATCTCGCCAATGGCGCTGACACGGTTGGCCAGATACTCTCCAAGACGAACCTTGAGCGGTAAGACGTGTGTGCTACCGCTGAGCTCCAGGATGTCGATCGAGTCCTCTTGCTCGGCGATGCTTATGATCGGTACGTCGTCGGAGACCTCACGCACGGTTAACGTGATGTTGGTGTTCGTGGTGTCCTTACAGTTGGCGAACAGCAGACGGGCTTGCTGCACTTGCAAGTCCTCGTAGGTTGTCCGGTTGTCGAGCTCACCGTTAATCACGGAGACGCCTTGGCTTAAGAGATTGCCTGCCGTCTCTGGATCTGACTCGACGACGTAGTAGGGGATCTGACTAGCCCGAAGCCTCTCGATAAGCCCGGCTGCGATGGCGTCGTAGCGGGCGATGATGACGTGATCTCGAACGTTCGTGGGCACTTTCCGGGGCGCTCGACCTTGCAGTTGAGCTTCGAGCCAGGGGGAATAGAAAAACCGGATGAATGTGAACGGCAAAACGACTAGCAGCAGCAGTATCCCTGATATCAAAACGGCAAGACTGAACAGGCGACCGATATCGCTGGAGAAGGTTACGTCTCCAAAGCCGAGCGTGCTCATCGTGACCAGTGTCCAGTAGACAGCCGTGACCCACGAGTGGGATTGTCCCTCCACCTGAACCATGATCAATTGGAACAGCGTTGTGTAGAGAAGAATGATCACAATGAGGAATGCGGCATACAGACGGATCGCTCTTGCATTTCGGCGCATCTCGCCCTCGCCGAAGATATTCAGCAACTTACCTAAGGGAGATTTCATGATCATGTCTCGGCCACAAGGTCAATACCGCCGTCAATGCCCCAGCAACCGGGCCACTTGTCCCAGGATAAACCTGCTTCAGCCGTGCGTGGTAGACGGGGTTGGTCTCAAGTAACAATTTCTAGACCTGTTCCCACTGTGAGCGGTGTCTGTTCGGATCAAGATCGAAGGTGTCGAGGAATGAGGCGAAGCGAGCCTGAAACATTTTAAGTCTAGCCTACTCAGATGTGGCGGTCGGTTCAACAGAAACGGGCTGACGGCTCACACGGGTCGAGTCGAAGAATGTATCGTGTCGGAAGCCCGGTCAGCATACGGAACACAATACCGAGGCGATACTCGACGTTCACATGATCGTGCTCTGTGCAGAAACGGGGAGAGCGAGACAGCCCTCTCGCTCCCTATCGATGGCGACCTGGACCCAGGGGTTCTCCAGGCCTCGGTCATGCCAAATTCGAGGCCGGTGATTCTTCACCACGCAGAGCTCTGGCCATGGGTGTCGAGGCGCGCGACGATGCGGTCATACGAAACTCCACGTGCGTTCGTGGTGGTAACTATCATCGTGCCCGCATTCAAGGGTTGGAAATAGCCGATCACGGACTCGAATATCACGACGACTCAGAACCTAGGGAGTGATGAGGGGGTTGACCCATCCTGCCGGTAACACCTTGTCGGGATCGGGTCGAATACTCAGGTACGTCACGTGGTCCACGATCTCAGTCCACCCGTGAAAAACCCCTCCCGGAATCACAACAATATCGCCTTCGGAGACCTGTCGTGTCTTGCCACCCGTCGCCGACGCACGGTAGCTCTCCCCGACCAGTGTCGTAACGATTTGGCTGTCAGCCGGGATGTCACTGCGGTCACTCAGCGTACCGCCCGTCATTAAGGCTCCACCGCCAGAGTAGATGTAGTAGACCTCGGTCACACGCGTGTGCACAATGCCCACCGCCGAACCGCCGGTTGCCTCAAGTGCATTTCTATGCAGGATACCCACAGCCACGTTGGACTTCCCAATGTCGACAATCTTGACCTGGCGGTCGATCCCGCTTGGTGTTCCCCACGGATCTTCGGGCGCGTTCGTGACCGCCAGATATTCTTCTTTCGTCACGTCAGTCGCCGTAGTGACCTGTCCGAATGCGGCCGACGATACCATCAGACCCACCATGGCACCGATCCCAATTACTGCGTTGCGCATACCAACTCCTTTGGTCACTGTTAGATCTCTGGTGACAACTGACCTCGCCAGAACACGTCATCCTACCGTTGGCTGGCAGGGAGTGCAATGCACGCGACGGCGGCGGTTCAACGGGGGCGGGGCTGACAGTTGTCGGGGTGGGCAGTTGAGGATGCGGCGTGGCTGACATGATTGGCATCCGAGACAGGCATGTCGGGAGAAGCATCGTATGATCAGGGGTATGGCTAAGATCCGATTTTTCCACAACAAGCATTGAGACTCGTCGGTCAATGCCGTGCGCATTGCTGATGAGTTGGGAGTGGAGTTCGAAGAGGTAAACTACATGCAGTTTCCCCCGGACGCTGAGACATTACGGGCGATCATCGCCAAGCTCGAAGATCCTCCTACGGCGCTGGTCCGTCGTGACTCAAAGTTTAGGAAGCTAGGACTCGTGGACGCCGATGTGGCGACCGAAGATCAGATCGTCGATATCCTGGTGAAGCACAAGCAGTTGTTACAGCGGCCGCTGGTCGTGACCGAGGACACCGCCATTATTGGTCGGCCCAAAGATCGTGTGCGAGCACTCCTGAGCTAGACCTCACGGGTTGGGTCGTCCAGGACCCTGTCTCGCAGTTGAGCCGTAAATCCCCGTGAAAATTCACGCCGGTCGGTAGCAGGCTAGATGGCAGCCTTGTCAGGGAGCGCCCATGAAACAGGTCAGATTCTTTAACTCGGAAGAAAATATGTATGCGCTCACGGCGACGACATCCGCCGATAGCCGCCGTGACATCCGACACAGGTGTTATAGATAGCCTCCCCGGCTTCGAGGACCTGATCAGCATTCTTAGACTCTATCGCTTCAAGGGTTAACGTAGCGGAATCGATGATTGCTTGAGACCATTTCAGCCAATTCTTATCGTCCTCTCCCTGAGGATCCTTCTTGAGAAGGCGCCCACCTTCAGCGAGAAGATCGGCTGCGTTTCGTAGCTCCGTCCATTCACTCTCATTCTGCGGAGCTTTCTCCTCAATCCCCTGAGCAGTCACAGTGGTCGAAACGGACCTCCAGATAAAGTTGGCTGCAGGATCTACCATCCTTGCCATGATCTCTTGTGGTCTTGACCTCTGCATCGCCACTCCCAGAAATATTGGAATGGCCACGATTAAAGCAAGCTGTTGCGATCGCATTACGGGAACGACTGTAGCCTGTCTTTGGTAATCAGATCATTCAGTTCGGAGTCTGAAGCGACGGCAAAGAGGAGAGCTAGTCTTTTTGTAGCCCGCTTTAAAATTAGTGGGTCAATGGGGACGGGGGTTAGTTGCGCGGCTGCGTGGCGTCACTCCGGCAGGGCGAAGACGAAGAGCGCGTTTCCCCCTTCGGGCTGGTAGACCTCTGGGTTGAGCTTCGACGTGAGACTGCGGAAGACGCCCCCCAGCGCAGCTGGGACGGCTATGTACTGCCGTCCGCCGGCCGCGTAGGTGATTGGGTAACCGTGTGCCGACGCGGCGAGACGCGTCTCCCAGAGCACCTCGCCGGTTTCGATATCGAACGCCCGGTAGTAGCGGGCGGCGTCACCGGCAAAGACCAATCCACCCGCCGTTGTCAGTGCGGACGTCAGGAACGGTGTTCGCTGCTCGTGGCTCCAGAGCTCTTCCATCGTCCGCACGTCGTAGGCGGCCAGCTTCCCAACGTTGCCGTTGCTGCCCGGCATCTCCAGCAGTTCGTAGCGGCCGGCCGTTCCGCCGCCCCCCTCGGTGAACTCCACCTCGCGCCCGGTCAGGTGCATGCACGCCTGGTGGAGCGGGATGACGAGGGCGCCGGCGCCCGGATGGTATGCCGATGCTTGCCAGTTGTGGCCGCCCAGCAAGCTGGGGCAGGCGAACACCCGCTCGCCGATGGCGATGTCCTGCAGGTTCTCTCTGTAGGTCAGCTCGCCCGTGGTCCGGTCGATCGACTCGAAGACGTCCTGGTGGACCGTTTCACGCAGAGCGACGAACGCACCGGTCCGCCGGTCGAGCTTCCAGAGGATGCCGTCTTTGCCTATCGTAAAAAGCCACTTTTCGTCGTCGGCATCGACCAGCACGCGCTCGTACACGATGTCGAGGTCGAGCGTCTCGCCCGGCGCGTGCTGGAAGTACCACTCCACCTGCCCGGTTCGTGGGTTCAGCGCCAGCGTCGAGTTGGTGTAGAGCGCGTCCTGTCGCGTCGTCATGCCGCGGCTTGCCGCCACCCACGGCTTCGCCTGCGCCGTGCCGATGTAGAAGAGATCGAGCTCCGAGTCGTAGCTGCCCGGGATCCAGGTGTCACCACCCGCGCGGAGGTATGGCGGCGTGTCACCCCACGATCCGTTGTTCGGATCACCCGGTAGCGCAATCGTCGACGTACGCCACAATTCCTCGCCGGTGTCCGGATCGTGCCCGGTGATGAAGCAGGTCTGTTCGGTGTATCGATCGCAGCCGTTGGTGCCGGTGATGACGACCCCGTTGGCGATGATCGGGCCGGCGTTCTGCCGGAAGCCCTGCGTGTAGTCTGTTTTGACCGTTCGCCACACTTCCGCGCCGGTGCGTGCGTCGAGGGCGACGATCGCGGCGTCGGCCGTGGCGAGGAACAGCTTGTCGCTGTAGAACGCCAGCGTGCGGGTGGCACCGGCCACCGCGTCCTCCGGTAGCCGCGCGCGGTACACCCAGATCACGTCGCCGGTCGCCGCATCGATCGCCTGCACCACGTTCCCCGGATTGGCGAGGAACATCACGCCGTCATGCACCAGTGGCGTCGTTTGGTGGGTACCCGACCGGATCGAGATCGACCACGCGAGCTTCAGGTCGGCGACGTTGTCGCGGGTCACCTGATCGAGCGGGCTGTAGCCGTGGCTGTTGCGCGTTCGCCGCCAGCTCAGCCAGTCCTCCGCTGGAGGGTTCGCGAGCATGGCGTCGGTCACCGGGGTCAGCTGGCGCGGCACCTCTTGGTTGACGAATCGCGACGAGCGCCGCCGTAACCGTTCGCCCCTTTGCGCCGCGCGGCGCACCTCTGAGATGTCCGCCGCAGCGCCGATCATCAACCCCGCATCCGCGGTCAAGGTGCGCTCGCCAGGTACGGCGCCGTTGGACTCCAGAAGGTAAGCCACCAGCTCTACGTAGGACTGCTCGCTGAGCGAACCGGCCTGTCCTGGAGGCATCTCGTCGCTGAGGTAGGCCAACAGCTCATCGGTCGTCTGTCCCGCCCAACTGTTCAGGAAATCCAAGCCCGAGAGGGGCGGCGCTTCCATCCCCTCCAGGGCCAGTCCGTGACACTCTGCGCACTGCACGCCGTAGACCGACCAGCCGCTGGCCGCCTGGTCCGCGGTGAAGGCTCCATCCGCCGACGGGGGTTGTGCTGCCGCAACGACGACACCCGGCGGGAAACCCAGTCCGCCGGTCAGGCCACCGGCCACGATCAGTGCAGCGGCTGCCACCCCGACCACCGCCGCCGCGAGATTCGGTCCGCGCCAACGCGATCCGCCTAATCCGACCCAGGTATGCTTTGACATGATCTACAACTCCTCAAGGCCATCAGTTGGCACCTTCACACCGAGTAGCCACTTGTAGCACCTTTATACCACTAAGCCGAAGAAAAGCCGTGCATCAACGCCTCGTTAGCTTGACAGAGCCGCTTTCCAGCCTGCCAGTGCGGCGTCGACGATCTCACTGACGCCCACATCTTTAGTGACTTGTGCGAACACGACTGGCCCGCTGCCGCGCATGTGTGCAGCGTCTCGAGCCATGACAGCCAGATCGGCACCGACGAGTGGAGCCAGGTCTGTCTTGTTGATGACGAGCAGGTCGGATTGTGTGATGCCGGGCCCCCCTTTGCGCGGAATCTTGTCTCCACCGGACACGTCGATGACGTAGATCGTGAAGTCGGCGAGGTCGCGGCTGAACTGTGCGGCTAGGTTGTCCCCACCGCTCTCGACAAACAGCAGGTCCGGGTCAACCTTTACCATCAGTTGGGCGAGGGCATCCAGGTTTTGACTGACATCGTCGCGCACGGCAGTATGTGGACAGCCGCCGGTTTCGACGGCGACGATGCGATCAATTTCGAGCGCTTCGTGGCGGACCAGGAACTCGCCGTCCTCCTTCGTAAAGATGTCGTTTGTAACAACCGCGAGACTGTGGCGGTTTCGCAGCTGGCGACAGAGCGCTAGTAGCAGCGCCGTCTTCCCGCTTCCGACCGGGCCGCCGATACCGACGGTGAAGGCGCGCGACTGGTAGTCGCGCGCGAGCCGAGTCGGGCGGTTCGCGAAATAACCTGGGCTCCGTGGGTCGTGGTCGTGCGAGTGCGGCGTGTCGTGCATCGTAGAGCTCCTGGTCTTTGAATCGTTCGTCCTACGACTGAAACAGTCGGGAGTATAAGCGGTCGTGTCCGGCCTGCAGCAGGTCGAGGATGGGCGCGGTCTGGCAGACATCCTCCGGGTCAAGTGCGCCACACTGCTTGAGCGTGGTGTCGAGCCAGGGTTGGGCGTGGTGCTGCAGCCGCTGAGCTTCATAGCTTCCGACGATGCCTAAACGTACCGCTGCAGCCAGCACGCCTCGGGCCGTACCGTAGAGCATCACCTTTTTCGCCGTCTCGACCGGTAGACCAATCACCTGAAAGACGCAGCCGGAGAGCGGTGCCACGTGTGCGTGTCCGCTGGTCGCCTGGGCAACGAGTGTGGTCATCGCGTCCGATGGCCACACTCGTGCTGCCGTCGCAACGAGTGTGCGACCTTGCACACGACTCGCTCGATTAGTCACGCGGTTGATGAGAAACGTGTCGGCGAGCTTGTCCAGCGCCGCCAATTTATCGGGCCGTCGATAGCCGGCACCTAGAAACGGTAACGCACCGTAGCCGGTTTGCTGGATGGAGGCGTGCAAGAACCGCTGCAACGCCTCGGAGTCGGGCACGTGCCCAGACTGCCAGGCGGCCTCCACGCCCCACGAGTGGGCGAACACGCCGATCGGAAACGCCGAATCCACCACTTGCCAGGCCAGCCAGTCGGACATGGTTAGTTCAGAAGAGGAAGTAGCGCTGGGCAAGGGGGAGCACATCGGCCGCCTCGGCACGCAACTCTTCGCCATCGGCAGTGACTACATAGGTCTCCGGGTTGACGCTGATGCTGGGCAATGAATCGTTCAGCTTCATGTCGCGCTTGCCGATCGAGCGACACCCGCGCACAGCGGAGAGGCGTTTCGTCAGACCGTAGCGATCGAGGTCGCCTTCTTGCAGCGATAGCTCGGAGACAAATGCGAGCCCTGTGGTACCCGTTGCGAGTCCATAGGCTCCGAACATCGGCCGCATCAGTTGGGGCTGCGGGGTTGGGATGGACGCGTTCGCATCGCCCATCTGCGCCCAGGCGATAAACCCACCCTTGATGACCAGTTCTGGCTTGACGCCGAAAAACGCCGGTTTCCACAGCACCAGGTCAGCCAGTTTCCCGATCTCGACCGAGCCGACCTCGTGGGCGATGCCATGCGCAAGGGCCGGGTTGATTGTGTACTTGGCGACATACCGCCGGATGCGCAGGTTGTCGTTCTCGCCCTGCTCACCGTCGAGTCGACCCCTCTCGCTCCGCATCTTGTGGGCCGTTTGCCAGGTACGCGAGATGATTTCTCCCACTCGTCCCATCGCCTGACTGTCGCTTGCGATGATGCTAATGGCGCCGAGATCGTGCAATACGTCCTCGGCCGCGATCGTCTTGCCGCGAATCCGGCTCTCAGCGAAGGCCACGTCCTCTGGAGTGTTCTTGTCGAGATGGTGACAAACCATGAGCATGTCGAGATGTTCGTCGAGTGTGTTGACGGTATACGGCCGTGTCGGGTTGGTCGAGCTGGGCAGGACGTTGGGCTCGCCGCACACACGTATGATGTCCGGTGCGTGTCCTCCACCCGCGCCTTCTGTGTGGTAGGTGTGAATGGTCCGTCCCTTGAACGCCGCAATCGAGGCATCGACGAACCCCGACTCGTTCAGCGTGTCGGTGTGGATTGCGACCTGCACGTCGAACCGTTCCGCTTCGGTAAGGCAGCAGTCGATGGTAGCCGGCGTTGTGCCCCAGTCTTCGTGCAGCTTAAGCCCCATGGCACCGGCTCGGATTTGTTCTTCAAGTCCGTTCGGCATCGAAGTATTGCCTTTTCCTAAAAACCCGAAATTCATCGGCAGAACGTCGGTCGCCTGCAGCATGAGCTGCACGTGTCGGGTTCCGGGCGTGCACGTGGTTGCCTTGGTGCCAGTGGCCGGCCCCGTTCCTCCTCCGACGAATGTGGTGACACCGCTGGCTAGCGCCTCGTAGACCTGTTGTGGGGCGATGAAGTGGACGTGTGCGTCGATACCACCAGCCGTGAGAATCAACCCCTCGCCGGCAATTGCCTCGGTGGTCACGCCCACGACCATCCCATCGGTGACGCCAGCCATCACGTCCGGATTCCCGGCTTTACCGATACCACTGATGCGGCCGTCCTTGATGCCGACATCCGCTTTCCTGATGCCGGTCCAGTCGATGATCAGTGCGTTGGTGATGACGCAGTCGAGCGCGCGCTCATCCGAGACGCCGGTCGCCTGCCCCATGCCGTCTCGTAAGACCTTCCCGCCACCGAACACGCACTCGTCTCCATAGGTAGTGGCGTCCTGTTCCACCTCCGCGACTAGCCCCGAATCCCCTAGCCTGACACGGTCACCGGTCGTAGGACCATAGAGGTCGGCGTAGTGGCGTCGGTCGATGTGATGAGCCATGGTTACTCCAGATTCTCCGACGCTTGGTGCTGGGACATGATGGGCGACTCACGGTTGTCGGTCACCGGACCACTTGCCCAGGCGTTCCCTCCGCGTATGGTCCGTCTGCCGGCAATCGGCACCAGTTTGACGGTCTTCGTTTCCCCTGGCTCGAACCGAACGGCGGTCCCAGCCGGAATGTCTAACCGGTGACCGTAGGCTGCGCGCCGGTCGAACACCAGTGCCAGATTTGTTTCGAGGAAGTGGTAGTGGCTACCGACCTGAATCGGCCGATCGCCGGTGTTGGCGACCTTTAACTCAAGCGTTTCGCGTCCCTCGTTGAGCACAATCTGACCGGGGCGAGCTTGTATCTCGCCTGGCCTTCCTTCGAGCCTCGATGCGGGCCGGCCGGTCGACGCGTCGGCTACGGGCGGGGTCAAGAAGCTACCGTAGAGGGCCAGGGACAGATCTCCGTGCTCGACGACGATTGGGTGATGAACGGTCACCAGTTTGGTGCCATCTGGGAACGTGCCCTCGACCTGCACTTCGTCCACCATCTCAGGGATCCCTTCTAGTACGTCCTCGGTGCCCAGCATGCGACGGCCAAGATCCATCAACTCGGCTACTGATCGGCCGTCGCGGATGAATTCCAGGATCTGCGTCGCGATTAGCGCCACCGCCTCCACATAGTTCATCCTGAGGCCGCGGGCGAGGCGTCGCTGCGCGAGGAATCCAGCCTGGTGAAGGATGAGCTTGTCTACGTCACGTGGTGTGAGATGCATAGCCCTACCATTTCCGTGCCCATGGATCGTCGCCTAGCAGCGTCGGCACAAAGTCGAGGAAATCGACCAGTATGCCACCGACATCCTCGACAGACCGGCCCGCCACACGCAGCAAACAACCGGAGTCACCGATCGGCGCAGCTGCGACCAGTCGACCCTGAGTCTGGCCAACTGTAGAGTCCTCGACCCTGGCCAGGATTCGCTCGGCGACAGGTTCCAGTGGTGTTCCGACGATCAGCACCAAAGCGAGCACGTCGTAGTCACCGAGGCGCGCCGCGAGATCACCGTCCGACGTGCGAAGTGCCAACGCGTCGTGCACGAGTCGTCGACCGCCGAGATGCACGACCGTCCGGCTCACATATTCGTCGAACGCCCAGCGCTCGCCTGATTCACGACGACCGGATGAAATCCAGTCCAGCAGCACGAGCCCGGCCCTCTCATTGAGATCGAATCTCTGCGTCTGATGATAGCGAGACCGAGCGAAACACACCACTGGATCAGGTGCGAGGATGAGCACACCGGTGTCACCCACTTCAGCGGTCATCTCCAGTTGTGTTCCATGCGGCGATTGGTAGACCTTTGTGGACGCCTGCGTCGAGACGAACGCACAGGCGCCGGCCCCGACCGTCGTGTGCATTGTGATCGCGTCACCATCGACCAAGCCTCCGCCATGGCTCGAGGTGTAGACCCAGGCCGCGTGGCCATGGTTGTCCGGCGTCAGGAGACGCAGCGGGCTAGTCGAGAACGCTCGACTCACGACGCTGCAGTCGCGGCGGCGAATCACCTCAAGTTGCCCTTGGCCAGACCTGGCGTCGGTGGATGGAGTCACGACTCTGCTATCTTACGTTGCGGTCAAGATTACACGGCAAGATACTCGCGCACGACATCGTCGCTCAGTTCCTCGATGGGGCCTAGGGCCACGCGGCGGCCCTTTTCGAGAATGCAGAAGTCGCTGGCCACGCGGCGGGCAAACGGGAGCTTTTGCTCGACGAGCAGCACGGTCACTCCGGCCTCACGGTTGAGCTTGAGAATGATGTCACCAATTTCGTGAACGATGTTGGGCTGAATACCTTCAGTTGGCTCATCAAGGATGAGCAACTCGGGCTCGAGCACGAGCGCCCGCCCTATGGCCAGCTGCTGCTGCTGTCCTCCCGAGAGGTCGCCGCCTCGCCGTTTGAGCATCTGCTTCAAGACAGGGAACAGATCGAACACCTGCGACGGGATCGTCCGTCGGCGATCTAAGCGCGCCGTGAGTCCCACTTCAAGGTTCTCCTCGACCGTCAGTTGAGGGAAGATTTCTCGCCCCTGTGGGACGTACCCGATGCCGAGGCGCGCGCGACGCTCAGCGGGGGCAACGCGCAGATCACTGTCGCCGAACGTGATCTCACCCGAGGCGGCCGGAATCAACCCCATGATGCACTTGAGCAATGTCGTCTTGCCCATGCCGTTGCGGCCCAAGAGGCACATGCACGAGCCTAGCTCCACGTCAAGGTCGACTTCCCAAAGTATGTGGCTCCCCGCGTACGATTGATTAAGGCTCTTGATTGATAGGAGGCTCATACTCCGAGATACACCTCGACGACTTGTGGGTCGTTCTGTACCGTGTCCAGGTCTCCCTCCGCAATTACATGACCTTCGTGCAAGACCGAGACGCGCGTTGCGATCGATCGCACGAAGTCGATGTCGTGCTCGACGACGACTACCGAGTGTTTGCCGGCGAGCGACAGCAGCAGCTCCGCGGTTTGCTCTGTTTCCTCTGGCGTCATACCAGCCACCGGTTCATCCACTAATAACAGTTGTGGATCCTGCATCAGGAGCATGCCGATCTCGAGCCACTGCTTCTGCCCGTGCGACAGCGCGCCTGCGAGGGCAGTACGTTTCGCCTCTAGATCGACGATCTGGAGCACTTCGTCGATGCGATCGCACTGGGCGGATGTCAGGTCCGCCATGAGCGTGTGCCAGAAGGATTTGTTGTCACTCAGGGCAAGTTCAAGATTTTCGTAGACGCTTAGGAATTCGAATACGGTCGGCTTCTGGAACTTGCGGCCGATACCAGCCTCCACAATCTCGGGTTCGGTGAGCCGCAACAGATTGACGGCCGTCCCGAAGAACGCCGTACCTGCGTCGGGGCGGGTCTTCCCGGTCACAATGTCCATCATCGTGGTCTTACCGGCACCGTTCGGTCCGATAATACAGAGCAGCTCCCCAGGGTCGACGTAGAGTGTCAAGTCATTGAGCGCCTTGAATCCGTCGAAGCTCACCGTGAGCTTGTCGAGGTAGAGGACATTTCCGCGCATCAACGACGGCTTTCGCTGCGCCACCGCTTCCCGCATGTCACGCATCGAGCCTCGGGTCGCCCGCCCGCCGTGCGGTTGGGGAAGCAGGGAAGTCATTCGGAGAGGCTCCGGTTCGGCACGAGGCCTGCCAGGCCGCGTGGGAGAAAGAGTGTGACGCCAATAAAGATTGCGCCGAGCGCGTAGAGCCAGAGCTCAGGTAGAGCCGCGGTGAAGTAGGTCTTGGCGTAGTTGACGAGGATCGCACCGGCCACCGCGCCATACAGGGTGCCACGTCCGCCCACCGCCACCCAGATGACGATCTCGATGGAATTAATAGGTTCGAATTCGCTTGGATTGATGATGCCGACCTGAGGCACATACAGCGCCCCAGCTATACCGGCCAAGACCGCTGAGAACATGAATAGCCAGAGCTTGTAGGACTCGACGCGATAGCCTAGAAATCGCGTCCGACTCTCGGCATCACGGATCGAGCGAACCACTCGCCCGGCACGAGACTGAACGATAAACCGACACGCTCCAAAGCTGGCTGCTAGCGCAACGACCGTTGCCACCAGTAGCGCCGAGCGCGTGCTGTCACTCTGCAGGTCGAAGCCCAGGAGGTCCTTAAAGTCAGTGAATCCGTTGTTGCCACCGAAGCCCATGTCATTGCGGAAGAAGGCGAGCATCAGCGCGTAGCTTAAGGCCTGGGTCATGATGGACAGGTACACGCCGGTGACGCGCGAGCGAAACGTGAGCCACCCAAACACGAAGGCGAGCGTGGCTGGCACGAGCGCCACCATGATGAGCGCGAACCAGAAGCGATCGAAGCCGTACCAGAACCACGGCAGCTCGGTCCAGTCGAGAAAGACCATGAAGTCCGGAAGGACCGGGTGACCATAGACCCCTCTCGTGCCGATCTGACGCATGAGGTACATCCCCATCGCGTATCCACCAAGGGTGAAGAACGCGGCGTGACCGAGGCTGAGGATGCCGCAAAACCCCCATACCAGGTCCACGGCGGTCGCGAGGATCGCGTAGCACAGATACTTTCCGAGAAGCCCGACGACATAGCTCGACACATGCAGCGACGACGACTCAGGAACTGCGAGATTAAGGAAGGGCACCACGAGCGCCACACCAGTCAGAAGCCCAAAGACACTGAAGCTGGCACGATCGGATTGAAACAAGGACAGGGCCTGATTGCTGAGCTTCACAGGCTCTCCGCAGCTCGTCCGGTCTGCGGAAAGAGCCCTCGAGGACGACGCTGGATGAACAGAATGACTCCGATAAGAACCAGGATTTTACCCAGTACCGCCCCCGTGAACGGCTCGAGTACCTTGGTGACGAGACCCAGGGACACACCGCCAATGAGCGTGCCCCAGATGTTGCCGACGCCGCCGAAGACCACCACCATGAAGGAGTCGATGATGTAGGACTGGCCGAGGTTTGGACCGACGTTAGTGAGCTGGCTTAGGGCTACACCGGCGACACCGGCGACACCCGACCCGAGCCCGAAGGTCATGGCGTCGACCCATCCACTGCGAACGCCCATGGCTCGCGCCATCATTCGGTTCTGCGATACAGCTCGAATGTCAAGACCCACACGGGTGCACTTGAGGACCGCCAGCAAGACGCCGAACACAATCAGGGTAAGCAGGATGATGTACAGGCGGTTGTAGGTGAGTGAAAAGGCTTCATTGAACTGCAGGGTGCCGCTCATCCAGGTCGGGGTCACCACCGGGCGATTGTTCGCCGAGAACACGGACCGCACGAGCTGTTGCAGCACCAGGCTAACCCCGAACGTCGCCAGTAGAGTTTCGAGGGGTCGGCCATAGAGAAACCGAATAAGAGTCCGTTCGATCAATATGCCCATCGCGCCGGCCACGATGAATGCCATGGGAATAGCCACCAGAATCGAGACATCGATGTAATCCGGCATCGCCAGCTGCACGACGTACGTCGTGTAGGCTCCGAGCATCATCAGTTCGCCGTGAGCCATATTAATGACGCCCATAACGCCGAAGGTGATCGTCAGTCCGATCGCCGCTAGCGCAAGCACCGATCCTAGGCTGATCCCGAAGAACATCGTTTCGACGATTGCATAGAGGCTGTGTGCTTCGTTGATGCCTCGTACGGCCTCTTCGGCAGCAAGACGCACCTTCTCATCACGTTCGATGAAGTTGCCGTTTTCGTCTTGTTCGAGAAGCAGTGCTAGGCGATTGCGAATATCGAGACTCAGCCGGTCCCTGAGGGTGTCAATCGCGGCGAGACGAACGCTCGGCTCCTCCTCGTCGAGCGCGACGAGTGCCAGCGCGGTGTCAATCTCGTACGAGACCCTGGCGTCGGTCTCCTCGCCGGCGTGCTCGCGAAGCAGCTCTATACTTGTGGCGTCGAGCGATCGAAGCATCTCCTTGACCGCATCCAACCGAATGTTGATGTCGGAACTCGACAACGCAAATCTAGCGATGCTTGTTCGCAGGAACCGCCGCAACCGGTTATTGGTGAGGACTTTCCTTAATTGCTCCGGATTGGCCGACCCGGCATCCTCGAGCGACACCGGGTCGATGAGCTCGTAGACCTCCCGGCTTTCGTCTCCGGATGCGACGATGACCACTTGCTCGTTCTGTTCGATCAGATAGAGACGATCTTCGAGCAGGGCCGTGAGCACGGTCCTGGCGCTGGAGTGCCCCGTGTCGATCAGCCGGTCAGTAATCGACTCCTTCTCACGGAAGTTGGCGTCGACAAACTCCGCTACGACGGACCGAAATCCGCCGTCGTCCGTCTGGGCCGAGACCGCGAGACCAAACATCCACACGGCGAGCAGTAGCCATAATGGCTGCCACCCGCCGAACGTTGTCCGTCTCATTCGTAGTTCTGTCCAGAGCACACTTTCGTCTTAGTGTTGTAGTTACCGCATTTCAGTGTCACCCAGTCAGCTACCGTATCTTCGCTGACCGGAAGATAGTCTGACCACGCGTCTCCCGCGACCGTGTTGTCAGTCTGCCAAACGACATCGAACTGGCCATTCGCCCTTACCTCCCCGATGTAGACCGGCTTGGTGATGTGATGGTTCGGGAGCACGCGCGCAACTCCGCCGGTGAGGTTGGGTGTTTCCGTACCTGGCAGTGCGGCTAGTACCTGGTCGACATCGGTTGACCCGGCCTTCTCTACCGCCGCGGCCCAGAGGTTAAACCCAATGAAATGGGCTTCCATCGGATCGTTCGTCGTCCTGTCCGCACTGCCGACGAACTCCTTCCACTTACTGATGAATTCCCTGTTAGCGGGTGACCTGACGCTCTGGAAATAGTTCCACGCCGCTAGATGACCAACAAGCGGTGACGTGTCGATACCCGATAATTCTTCCTCACCCACTGAGAACGCTACGACCGGAATGTCTTCGGCCGAGACCTCTTGGTTGGCGAGCTCTAGGTAGAACGGGACGTTGGCGTCGCCGTTGATCGTGGACACCACTGCCGTCGGTTTTCCGGTTGACCCGAATTGCTGAATGTCAGCGACACGCGTCTGCCAATCCGAGTGCCCGAACGGTGTGTAGTTGATGGATATATCCGCCTCCGCCACGCCCTTTTGCTTTAGATACGCTTCCAGGACCCGATTCGTTGTGCGTGGGTACACGTAGTCGGTGCCTTCGAGCACCCAGCGCTCGATGCCTACCTCGTTCATCAGGTAGTCGATCGCCGGAATTGCTTGTTGATTCGGGGCCGCACCAGTGTAGATAACGTTTTTCGAGGATTCTTCTCCTTCGTACTGAACTGGATAGAAAAGGAGGCCGTTATTCTCTTCGAACACCGGAAGCACCGATTTCCTCGACACGGAGGTCCAGCACCCGAAAACAACGTCGACCCGCTCAGACTCGAGCAACTCTCGTGCCTTTTCGGCAAAGAGTGGCCAGTCCGACGCTGGATCGACAACGACCGCCTCGAGTTGTTTTCCTAGTAGGCCCCCCTTCTTATTTTGTTCTTCGACCATCAATAAGATCGTGTCCTTCAGGGTCGTCTCGCTAATGGCCATCGTGCCAGAGAGCGAGTGCAGGACGCCGACCTTGATCGTCTCTTGTGCCCCGGCGGCAGACGGCAATGCCAGCCCGGTGGCCACACCAACGATGAAACAAGCGTGCTTGAATTTCATGGTTCACTCCTGTGGGTAGTCAACGAATGGTTACATCTGAATCTGCAAACCGACACCGATTTGCGTGTCATCCATACGCACAGCCGTGTAGTCGGTTTTCTTAAAAAAGACCATCACGCGTGCGTTGAATTCGTTAAGGATGTAATTGAAGTTCACTTCGGACGTCTTCTGGTCAAAGTTTGGATACGCCGCATTCCTGTCTTGACTGAAGGTCGCCAAACCGTATTTCGCGAGAATTTCGAACTGGCCTGGTCCCGACGTCTCTGGGAACAGGTAGGCGGCCAGTAGGAAGCCGCCCGTCAAGGTTTGATACGCGGAACCCGGAACAGTGGGATACCCCCCCAACCCGTCGTAGCGCACCACTTCGGCTTCGAGCGACACCGCGCTGCCATTGCCAGTCATGCGCTCGAGCAAGAAATCAAAGCTGGAGGCAGTTTTTGTGGTTAACTCGTCTATCAGCGTTCCATCCGTACCCAGCACCGCCGGCACCACATCCCCCGCCTGTGTCTGAGCAGCGAGACCAATCGCCAGGAGATTTCGCTGACCGTAGTAGGTCCCGTTCAGATAGTAACCAGCTTCCGGATCCCAGAAATCCACCTGCATACGTCCTGCGGTCATCAAATTCGTGCTGCTGTTACCAACTCCCGTCGACGACCCGTCGTACGCTCCAGCAGACAGCTTGACCTTGCCGAACTGGCCCCAGTAGGTTGCACCGTTTTGGCGACCCTGGAAGAGGAACGGATAGCCGTCCTGCAGGCTGTCGCTGAAAACGGCCCAATGGTGGGAATAGAAGGGACCGTGAAGGTTTGCACGGTCGCTCGGTGGCAAGTGCCGACCGAACCAGATATTGAATTTATCCGATATTGCAATCTGGGCCACCGCATCGAGGACCTGCACCTCATTGCCTTGGTTCCCAAAACCAGCCCCGCAGCTGCCATCCTTGGGGCAGACAAACAGCGTGCCCCCATAATTGATGTCGGTATTGACCATGAAGTTGATGTTGTCGGACGCCTGACCGTTCAGGTAGAAGCGCAAACTATTAAGTCTGAAGTTGTCTACCGAATCCCCTTCGGCAGGTTGGTGATGAAGGAAGCTGGTTTGCATTCCCGCACCCACCGAGACGTCCTGCGCGTATAACGGCACCCCGGACGTGCCTATGTAAAGCAAGGCCAGCACCGCGCCAGTCCGCCAAATCCGTGTAGTGGTTGTAGTGTCCTCTCGAATCCGTAGAGTCAACAAGATTAGTCATTCCCCCTGTCGCTTGGTTTCCGATGGTGCCGACCGAATCTCGGTGCACACCAGAGGCGGTAACCGCGCTTATGTGGTCCCCGTTACTCGTATCAAGGAGAAGCAAATTCCGTGCCGAAGTTACCCGGACGGGTAAGACTACTTTTGAGGGCCGATAAATGTCAGCAGATAACGCGTAACGGGCGTCATATCACTCCGTTACAGCGACTCGAATGTTTTCGCGTCGCGTCGCGCGGGTACCGAATGAGGGTACGAGCTGGCGACAGTATTGTCGCTATGGCATCGCTTAGGCTACATTTTCGTAGAATTAGATGTTTGTCTTCGTCTGAGATCTGGTCTAATGATCGACTTGGAGTCGAAGTTAACGAGCCGACATTACTTGGTTCTAGACCAAATGTACGGAGCAATCACAAGTGGTTTATGCATGAATCTTGTTTTTACGTTTTCTGCCTCGACAGGAGCGACATCGGCCAAGAACCTATCAGGTAACATTTTTGTCAATTAGGCGAAACATGCCGACATTCTCGTAAACAAGGCAATGACGCCTCACCGAGTGGCATTGCCTTGCACCCCGCTACAGCGGTGACAGGTTTCTGGTGATCGCGAAGCTAGTGCTCGGTGACCGTAGTCAAGAGAGGGTCCGAAACCAGCAAGACAGGGAACGTGTCGAGGCAGGTTACGTAGCAGTAGCCGAAGAGCCCGAGTACTCCGACCGTGACCAGGACCTCCACGATACCCAGCGGCACGCCGACGCCGCTGGGCAGTTTGGCGCGCACGGGCTTTAGCGCTTGTTCGTGATCTGGAATCTTATGCGCTACTTAGTAGCCGAATCACTTGCATGAGTTGATCCGCCTAGACGAATTTCGATTCTTATCTCTGGACTGAGCAATACAAACCCAAGCACACCAACCAGTAGGCCAAGAAGAAAGATTAAAGCGTTTTTCTTGGCCACTATTTTCTCGCTCATCACTAAACCTCCCAATCACTCCACGCCAAGCCTGTCAGGCTATTACGTTGCCGAGGGCCACGCAACTGGGATGGGGCTTGATGTAGCCATAGAACAAGACGGAGGGTAGAATCCGCCAATGAAACGACGATCGTTTCTGGCTCTTGGTGGCAGCGTGTTTTCTGGCTCGCTCCTGTCGCGCACTCCGGTGTTCAGCACGCAGATCCTCCCCGGTGCTAGACCGATTGGTGGGGGTCCCGTGGTTGAGACCTCCACCGGGCGTGTGCGGGGTAACCTCATTGACGGCGTCCAGGTCTTCCGGGGCATCCCCTACGGGGCTCCGACCAGCGGTGCGCGACGCTTCATGCCTCCGGCGCCGCCTGACCCGTGGACTGGCGTCCGCGACATGCTCGCCTTTGGCCGACGTGCCTTTCAACCCTTCCGGCCGATGATTCCTGAGATCGGTGACGCGCTCACGGGCACGGGTCCCATGAGCGAGGACTGTCTGCGGCTTAACGTCTGGGCGCCGGACACCGCCGACCGCCGGCCGGTGCTCGTCTGGCTGCACGGCGGTGGGTTCCGGACCGGATCCGGTAACTCACCCTTCTACAACGGACAGGCGCTCGCTCAAAATCACGACGTTGTGGTGGTTTCACTTACCCACCGACTGAATGCCTTTGGGTTTCTCTATTTGCCAACGCTCGGCGGTGACCGATACGCCGAGTCGGCCAATCTGGGCATGCAGGACATCGTGCAGGCACTCACGTGGGTACGTGATCACATTGACCAATTCGGAGGGAATCCGAACGCGGTCACAATTTTCGGCCAGTCTGGTGGGGGCGGTAAGACGAGCATACTGCGGGGAATGCCTGGGGCGCGGGGACTATTCCATCGGTCGGTCATCATGGCGACACTAGCCGATACGGCGGTCACCGCACTCGAGCCCGAGTCCGCCGAAGACGCCGCTGGGCAGTTCCTGCAGCGGCTTGGACTAAGCGCGGAAAACCTCAATCCCCTCCACACCCTTTCTCCGGATGCCATTCTCGCGGCGCAGGCTAGCCCGGGTGGGGATATCGCTCTCCGATTCACACCAGTCGTGGACAGTCGCGTACTGGCGGTGCATCCGTTTGCGCCCGGCGCCTCTGCCATGGCGGCCGGTATACCGATTATCTGTGGATCGAACGAGACCGAGGGCGTCCCGTACGGCAATCCGGATGACGTCTTTTGGCAGACTGAGCCCACCGATGAGACTAGCCTGGTTGCAGACGTCCGGCGCCGGCTCCGGATTGACGAGACCGACGCGCATACACTCATCGCGCTTTATCGGCGCGGGCGCCCCCAGGCGAGTCACGCTGATCTCGCACTCATCATGGGAGCCGATAATTCTCCGCTCCGCTTGTCCGCGTACACGATCGCTGAACGTAAAGTCGAGCAGGGCGGAGCCCCCGTGTTCATGTACTCGTTTCGGTGGCGGTCACCTGTGCGTGGGGGTAAGCTCCGATCGATGCATGGTATGGAACTGCCTTTCTTCTTTGACCACGTCAACGACCTGGACTATCTCACAGGTACAGAGCCCGACCGGTTTCCTCTGGCGCGGAACATGGCGGCTGCGCTGGCCGCTTTTGCACGCACGGGAAACCCAAGCCACGAGGGGTTACCTGAGTGGCCGGCTTTCAACCCGACCACTCGCCCCACGATGGTGTTCGACACTGAGACCAGCGTCGTTAATGATCTGGATGGCACTGAGCGGCGCGCCATGGCGGCCATGCGCGCACGACGCGACAGCGGCGTGTAGCGTGCCTGTCAGCTGGCGTGTGCTGCGCTGACCTTTCCTATTCGCACACGATGCCATCGCCGTCACCGTCTCGCATGTAGGCATAGGCTGGATGGTCGCGACGCACTGGGGAGATTTCATGTCTGCGCGCTTCAGCGCAGGTAATCCGTCCGTTGCCGTTGTCGTCCCATTGCGCCACCTCCGCAGGTAATGCGTCGAGACGCCCGTCGAGGTCAATACGCTCTGCCGCACTGGTGCCATCACGAATAAGAGTTGTCGAAGTACACGAGGCAAGGACCCGTTCCAGGGCGTCTGCCTCTCGACGATCAATTGAGAGATTGTATTTCTGGCGAACTCGCACGACTCGATCGGCAAACCAGCACCGGTTCAGAATCGGCAACCAGTCTGCCGCGTCATGGGCTCGTTTCTCTTGGCGATTGACGTTCGGGCTGGCCAATGTCAGATTCAAGAGATCCGTGGAGAAACTCCATCGTGTGTTTGCGTTAGCTGCACACAACCCACTGTCGTGGGCTTCCGACCTCGCAACGATATGTTCGATATCTGTTTCTCGTCTATCTGCAAATACGCGTCCGGTATACGGACTCCAGATGCTCTCAAGGCTCTCAATAATGCGTAGCTCAATGGACTGCGGGTAGGAATAATCTGATGCGTGGTAGCGACTGCAACGCGATTCTGGCACCACGCTAAGTCCACGCCACGTTTGCGCCTCCACGGAACTCGTCATCCACAATTCCATTACAACGGCAATCGTGGTGACTCGGACCAGGGTCAGACATCCATCTTGAACAGCCACAGGCTCCTCTAACTACAACAACACACACTGCGGTTCTAGCCTACGACGTTGCGGTATGTTGTCGGGTTACAACACCGTAAATCTCTGGCTCCATGGCGAGCCGCTTTTTCACCGATGAGGGCCTCTAGCGCTCAACCGGCACGAAGATGCCGCGGGCCGGCATGTCCACAGTCGGCAGCGTCTCAGCGTTCATGATAGCGTCGTTCGAGATCAGCCCATTCTTCGCCAGCAGCCAGGCGACCAGCCCATAAACTTGATCGGCGTCGAGCGACCCCGGGGCATTCGACGGCATCGCGCGGTTGATGTAGTCGTACAGTGTCGCGGCATAGGGCCAGTAGTTGCCGATGGTGTACGGCACGTCCGGGCGGTCGCCTCGCCACGCTTCATAGCGTGGGCCGAACGGTGGCGTGCTCTCCGGGTCGGCCCCGACTAGCGGGGCCGCGGTCGCACCTTCCCCTTCGCGGCCGTGACACGACGCGCACAGCCGGAGATAGATCCCGGCGCCGGTCGCGGCGGTGCCTTCGCCCGCGGGCAGACCGTGTCCGTCGGGCATCACGTCAATGTCCCACGCGTCGATTTCGCCGTGTGTCGCGGCTCGTCCGAATCCGAACCGTTCGGGGTAGTCAGATCCCGAAGTGCGCGTCTGGCCGTGGGACGCTGCGGCAATAATGAGGACCCCGGCGATCGTAATCGCGACTGTCCGTTGTCGCCTCACCATGGAGGTTCCTCCTTGTAGAAGACCCGTCCGTCGGGTCGAATTGTCCACGCCGTGACAGGGTTCAGGTGATACCCGCGCGCGCGCCGGCCGCGTGCAGCGCGAAGTGCGTCTCGACTGGGCTGCACGTATCCCGTCTCGTCGACCGCTCGGCTCATGATCTCAGTGTTTGTGCCGTCCCAGTTCCACAAGTGGCGGAACCGGACGTGGGCTTTCGGCAGTACCGGCTCCTGCAGACGCGCGTTTGTCCAGCTCCGTCCGCCGTCGCTGCTAATCTCGACCCGCGCAATGGTGCCACGTCCGCTCCAGGCGATCCCGCGTATCTCCACCCAGCCAGGCTCGATTGTCTCCGGATAGGCCGGCTTCGTAATGATCGACCGGGCGTCGAAGACAAAGCTGAACTGACGCGCGGTCCCATCGGCGAGCGGGTCGGTATATTTCGACGTTTCCTCACGGGTCATGAAGGGCCGGTCCGCCAGCTCGATCCGTCTTAGCCACTTGACGTTGGCGTTCCCTTCCCACCCAGGTAGAAAGAGCCGTGCCGGGTAGCCTTGCGCCGGTCGGATCGGTTCGCCGTTTTGTCCGTAGGCGACCATTGCGTCGTTCCACGCCTTCTCCATCGGCACGCTGCGGGTCATGACGGCAGCGTCTTGTCCTTCCGCCACCAACCATGTCGCGTCCGAGCTCGCGCCGACCTCGCGCAGCAGGGTTGATAGCGCGACACCGGTCCATTCGCTCTGACTGGTCAGCCCGCAGATCTGCTCAGGCTTGGAGTCTGGTCCAGCGTTGCGGCCGTAGTTCCCCGAGCATTCGAGGAAGGCAATCCTGGATACAGCGGGAAAGCGCTTCAAATCGTCGAGCGTGAAGATGGTTGGCCGTTCGACCATGCCGTGCACCAGTAATTGGTACCCCACCGGATCGATTTCGGGGACTCCGGCGTGATGCCGCTCGTAGTGGAGATCGGATGGTGTGATGCTGCCGAACAGATCCTGATGCGGCGTTCTCGAGACATTACTGCCACTGGTCGGTCTGAGCAGCCGCTCATGCGGGGACCGCAGCCCCAGTTCGGTCGGCGGTCCGCCTGGAGACTTTGTTGTGTCGTTTGACTGTGTCTGTGCCGACCCTTTAGACGACCCGATCACCGCCGCGCCAACGGTACCCGCCGCACGCGAGAGCAAATCACGTCGGGTCAGTGGTTGTGTCATGCCTCACCTCCGTATCAGTGCGATTCCCCTTGGGGACGCTATCATTCTTCTTCTTCCGCCGAACCGAACTTAAACACGCCGTCCTCAACGACAAGTACGTCGAGGTTAACTTTGTGCTGACAGTGGGGACACGTTGCTGTTGAGCAACTTTCAAGATACTCCTCGTCGAAATCGTCAAGATCGAGATTGACCGAGGCTCGATACCAGTCTTCGTAGAAGCGTCCGCACTTTGGACACTCGACGGTGATTTCTTCAGGCGGAGAGGTCGTTATCGTCCTCCGATCACAACAACAAACGGCGAGGCGTCCAGTTTACCGTGGCTCACCGGGCGGTTCAATGCGGGACGGGAGCAACTGCGATATTCAGGCGTAGGCGGTACGGTAGGATGCGTCAGGTCGAAGGAGGTTCAGATGCTCGAGATCCTCATCATTCTTGTCATCGCCTTGATCGTGTTTGGGCCGATGCTGCTCAAGGCTCGGAAGAAGGCGGACGACTAACCCTTTCCGGTAAATGCTCGCGAAGGTTCAGATGCGACGACTATCCCTGATTACAATTGCGGTGATTGTGAGTAGTTGCGGGGGTGACAGCAGCCGCTAGGCAACGACGCATCCGCACCCATGAAAAACAGGAGAATAGATACACCGCATCACCTAACTTCTAGCTGGTCGGCGGTATGTGGGCGGGAAGTACTGGCACTGGAAACAAGCTATTTTTCTGAAGCCTTCTCCTGGTTTCTGGCACCCCTCAAAATGTTGGTCATGGCGTAGTTCCTCTCGTGACACGCATATTCGAACACCACATAATTGTCATCCTTCTGCCAAGGTAGAAGGAATGTCCAGGGTTTAGTCCACGTCGTCGGGTCGGTCAGCGTGGCTTCGTAGTTGATTGTCGTCGGATCGACTCGGGTAAAGCGTTCGACCAGATGCAAGGCCCCTTTCTGGACGCCTGCCGCGAACATGCCTTCCGTTCTGAACTCTTGCTTGTCGGTGAAATTGGTTGTGTCGACAATCAGTGTATCGCCTTCCCAATGGCCCCTTGAGTCTCCATTCCATTGCAAGATATTTTTGTTGACATGCGGGTGGTCACTCACAGGGATGATGCGAGTGTCCAACTGCTCGTAACGGAGGACCACCCACCCAGGAGTCTGCACAATCAACGTGCCGCTGTTATAGCCTTGTGGCAGTCGAGGCATCACGCGCGAGAGACACCGAGCGTACGTGGCGAGATCCGTCCATGAGTCTGGAGAGTCCGCGTGTGTCCGTGTGTACTCTGATCTTATGGCTCGTTTCTGCTCTGCCTCAGGTGTCAGCGGCGGAATCCTTCCATCCGGTGGATCCACAATAAGCGACGTTCGCGTGTTTCTAACGGGGTTCCGGATGTACCAGATTTCTCCGTAGGCCCGATTTAAATCGGCTTGCGCCCCTCCATCGCGGCGGTCCACACTGTTCCGTTGCAGACTGTTCTGCTCAAGTTCAGCAGCCTCGTCGTCTGTAAACACAGCTTTGTCAGATAATCCGCTGGGTCGTTCCAAGGGGGTCGTGCTCTGGTAGTCCCAGACACCCTGAAAGTCTGGAACACCCCAAGACGTCCGAGGTGAAGTCCACTCACCCGCAGCAGACGTTTGGCCCTGAACAGCGGTGACGACCGATAAGGAAATAACAACAACCGTGGTTAATATGGTACCGAGACATTGATCACTCATCTGGTTCTCCTACGCGCTCTTTCGACAGCATCCAGGTGCGCGCATCACGGCTCGGCACGCAATCACCTGAGCCCAACGCTTCGCCCGCGAAGCGTCAAGCCGGATCGTAGGGATTCTTAATCCCTCACGTATTTTGTCACGCCCTTCACACGCCCGCTGGCAACATCAGCGGGTTGTGCCTCCGCCGTGTAGATGTTGCCGGCGGTGTCGATGGCGATGCCTTCCCCCATGGCACCGTCGGGAGAACTCGGCGTCACGTGGGCCGGAATGAACACTGTCACCTGCCCGTCGGTGAGACTCCCGATGCGGATTCCTCTCTGCCAGCCCGGATGCCGTTGCGCATCCGATTCTGAGTCGGTCGTGTAGATGATGTCGTTCGAGTCGATGGCCAGCCCGCTCGTGCGGGAGAAGTTGGCGAATTCCTCAATAAACGCGCCCTGCTTCGTCAGAACCTGGAGACGATGATTGTGGCGATCGGCCACGATGAGTCGCCCTTGCGAATCGAACTCGATTGCATGTGGTGTCCGCAACTCGCCCTGTGCCGTGCCGCTGTTGCCGATACTTCGGAGAAATGATCCTCTTCTGTCGAACACCGAGACGCGACCGATCAGGTCGGGATCGGTCACGGGCGTGTGGCTTTCGGCCACGTAGATATCACCGGTCACCGGATCCGTGACGACGTCGGTCGGGTCGGTCAGTGCGTTGGGAGGATTACCCCTGACGCCTGGGGTGCCCAGTGTCATCAAGACCTTCCCGTCGGGACTGAACTGGACGACGACGCTACCCTTGTTACCTTCGCCCGGGAACATCTCGAGTTCGTCGGGGCTCGGCGTGCGTGCGTCGGCCACCCACACGTTACCGTCGCGATCGACGTGGATGCCATGTGGCCACACGAACATCCCCGCGCCGAAGCTCCTGATCTCTCTACCTGACTCATCAAAAAGATGTACCGGGTTTCCCGAACTGCCGAGGCAACCCGGAGACGTGTCTGGCGAGCACCGGTCAACGGCCCACACCGACCGGCCATCCAGGTCGATGGCTACGCCGTTGGAGCCGCCCCACGGTCGTTGCTCCAAGGTAAACTGCGCCCAATCCCGGATAACACGATAGGGATTTGCTCCGCTGTTGACGGGCTGGACGTTCTCCGTCTGCACGGTGCCTCCCTGCTGCTGCGTCTGGACGTTGATTCCAGGCAGCGCAACACCGCCAACGATGGTCAATGGAAACACCCAGAACCGCTGCCACCCGTTCAGGTGCATGGGCATGTCCTGCTCGGGCGCGCTCGTTCCGCCATATGACGTTCTGTAGTCACTTTTTCTGCGTGCTGCCGCGCTTCTTGGATCGGTCGCCACGGCTGGACCCACGTCGCTTCTCTTGTTCGTTCAGCCACGCTTGGCAGCGTTCGTAGCGTGGATGACCCTCTGCGAGACTCCTGCAGTACGCGATCCTTCGCCGTACATCGTTACCGGGCTTTTTGGATCGGTCGCCACGGCCGGTCCCACGTCGCTTCTCTAATTTGTTCAGCCACGCTTGGCAGCGTTCGTAGTGTGCATGACCCTCTGTGAGACTCCTGCAGTACGCGATCCTCCGCCGTACATCGTTACCGCGCCCTTTGGATCGGTTGTCGCCCCGACGGATATCCGAGATGCCGGTTACACCGTTACCCGCAAGCTTCAGCGTACCCGTTGATCCCAAGCTAGAAGAGGACACCCCCGGAGACATTCCAGTCGTTATCGTCGACGGGGTGGTGGGAAAGTTACCACCTTGGCATGCGATGGTTACACTGGCAAGGATTCCAACGGACCCCAGAGCCAGCCATCCTCTATAACTGAGTTTTTCGTTTCTCATGTGATCTCTTCTGTCATCCAGACGCCGCGCACCCACCTGAGCCGTGAGCTTGCCGCGTCATCTCTTCTCTCTGTCTCGCTCACGCTAGGCGACGGCCTACCTGCGGCGACGAGGTCCGTCAAAGGAAGGCTAGTAACATCACGATGAGTACAGTCGAAAGCACCCACCCCACGAGACACACACCGACTGCCCTGAAGGTGCTGCTGTAGTCCAGGGCCTGACGAATGGCAATCACCATGGCGACCAATAGCCAAATTTGGGTGAGACTCAAGACGAGAGGACCCACGCCGGGAAGGCTGCCGAAGACGCGAAGCAGACCCGGTGATTGGGCAAACGCCAGGGTTCGCATAAGCTGGCCGACGTCTGCGTGAGTTTGGGGTTCTGGCAATAGCCTGGTGCCAATGATGTAAGTCACGAAGGCCCAGGTAACCCACCCGATCAACGCCGCGATGCCGCCGAGAATGAACGAGCCAAGGCCTCCAGCTCCCAAGCCAATTGATCCGATCCCACCAGCGAGACTGGCTAGAAGCACGACTCCCGTAGCTTGGT
>Ga0310120_10000334_pt1 | contig 38063 bp, 33 predicted proteins | sample CB27_AW_983_MG_FD_203506 | JGI IMG/M metagenome (GOLD analysis project Ga0310120, IMG submission 203506) | Marine microbial communities from Western Arctic Ocean, Canada - CB27_AW_983 | ecosystem: Environmental > Aquatic > Marine > Oceanic | place: Canada: Western Arctic Ocean | collected...
GCTGATGTCGGCAAACAGCTTGACGACAAACAGCATGCCGCAGAAGACGTAGGGATCCTCGTAGAAGAAGACGATGCCGATCGCCAGCGTGATCGCAGCCAGGAACTTGCCGGCGAAGCCGACCAGGCTGCGGACCCAGCGACGGCTGCCGGTCAGGCGGATCAGCCAGTCGCTGAGATACCCGCCGACGATTCCACCGGTGGCGCCACCCAGCAGAGGCAGGGCGGAATAGATGCCCATCTCCTTGTACTTCAGCTGGTACTCGACAACCAGGAACAGGGGGATCCAGTGCGAGTAGATGTGGTCGGCGATCGAACTGAAGGTCGAAGCGGCATTGACCGCGACCAGGTTGAGTATCGAACGACGGTCCATCTGGGACACCAGTTCGCGAAGCTTCAGGGGCTTTTCCTGGTCCTGCTGCGAATCACCGGCAACAAGGTCTTTCTCGGCCTTGTTCACCCAGGGGTGTTCGGCCGGGGAATTGCGGAACAGGGCCAGGAAGGCCAGCCCGTGAGTCACCCCGACACCTGCCAGGATGTACAGTGCCAGCTGCCACTTGATCCCCATGATCCCGATCATCACCGTCATCAGCAGCAGGTTGGCCGACAGGCCGCCCAGGCGACCGGCCGCCACGCCGATCCAGCCCTGGACGGTGGTCCGGACACTCACCGGGACCCACGACCGGATCAGGCGACCGACCAGGGAAAACACGCCCGCCTGGCCGGCACCCAGCATGGCCCGAGCGGCATAAAGGACCGGCTGATTCGGCGCCCAGGCGTGCATCGCCAGCGACACCGACCAGAGCAGGATCAACCCGCCCAGCAACCAGTGCACGCCCGCCACGTCTCCCCACAACCCGATCGGAAACTGCACCGAGAAGTAGGTCAGCCCGAACAGCGTGTCCATCGCCCCCAGTTCGGTGTTGCTGACCCCCAGTTCATCCTTCAGGAACGGCTTGATCAGCGCGAACGAGTAGCGATGCAGGTACAACAACCAGCTGGTGCCGAAACCCAGCACGAAGACCATGTAGCGGACTCGTGTCGGAGGATCGACCGCCGACCGATTAAGCGGGCTCATCCCCACCGGTCACCTCGAGCTTCTTGGTGCAGTCGATGAACAGCCAGGACACCGACGAGATGAGATAGATCACGCCGAGAAAGATGAACAGTGCATTCCAACCCGAGCCGTAGTCCAGATAGTCATAATCGAGCGTGATCTGCGATGCGCCCGGCTCGCGCGACCAGACCAGGTGAATGCGACCGCGGGTGGCGTCGAATCGGCAGAGGTTGGGCCGAAGTCCCTCGGGGAACGGTTCGCCGTCGATGGCCGACACGAACGCGTTTTCAGGTGTCACTCGAAACTGCCAGTCAACTCCTCCATCGTCAGTCATCAGCCGGCCACTTGATGCCGCAGCCACCAGGTTCTTCCGTGTTGTGTCTTCAAACGCGACCCGCCAGAGGTCCAATCGCTCGTCATGACTCTCGGCAGTCATCGGTTTCGGAGCCAACGTCTCGGACTCAACTGTCACCTGCTGGCTGTACCAGAGAATGATGCCGCCGATGATCGGTCCGGCCAGGAAACCGGCGATGCTTCCAATGGTGTTGACCGAGGCGAACACGCTGGCGGCGTTTCGACCTGCCAGGTCGGTGACCGTGCCCCAGACGGTCGGCTGGCTCCAATCACCAAAGAACTTGACCAGGAAAAAACAACCGACAATCAGAAGAGCCGAATCGAAGCCAAGGCTGGTGAACATGAAGACAGTCGCCAGCAGCTTTCCGATCATCCCGATCCAACTCCGCGACCAGCGGCGACTCCGCCCACTGGCAATCAACCGGTTCTGAAGCGTCCCGCCCAACATGCCACCAATTGCTCCACCAACCAGTGGAAGAGCAGCCATCCAACCGGCCGACTTCACATCGGCGCCCTTGACGACCAGCAGGAACAGGGGAATCCAGTTGGTGTAGATGTTGTCGGCAAACGCACTGGTGAACTGCTGGAGGTAGAAAACCCACATGTTCCCACTACGCAACAACTGGCCCCAATTCAAACGAGTGCCGGTCGCATCCATCATCTCGGGATCGTCCCCGGTCACCAGGTCCACCTCGGCCTGATTCGCCCACGGGTGGTCCTCGGGGCGGTTGCGAAACAGGAAGATGAACACGAATCCGAATAGAATGCCGATGGCCATCAGTGCTACCAGCGATTGCCGCCAGGTGAGTTCCAGCCATCCCATCAAGACGGTGCCAAACAGCACGAACGAAACCGCCCCACCACCTCGACCGAAGAAGGTGGCAACCCAACCCTGGACCGACGTTCTTGTCGACAGCGGAAACCAGAGCTTGCTGATCTTGTTGAGAATCGGATAACAACCGGCTTGACCCGCCCCGAACATCAACCTCGCAAGAACCATCGTCGTGTAACCACCGGCCAGGGCCACCAACCCCATCGACAGCGACCAGACCAGGATGATCGATCCCAACAGTCCATGCGGACCAAACCAGTCACAGAGAATCCCCGAGGGAATCTGGCCGACTCCATAGGAGACAGCGAACAGGCTGTCGAGCCACCCGAGCTGCACTTCTGACCAGCCGAACTCATCGCGGATGTCGGCCTTTATGAAGCCCCACGAGTAGCGATGCAGGTAGAGAACAAACGACGAGCCGCAAGCCAGAGCAAAGACCAGCCACCGCACACGGGTCGGCTTCTCACCAAGGGGTCCTGCAGGAGGGTCGGACGGAGAAATCGACATCAGGAAACCCACAAGGGAGAAAGACGTAGCGGTCGCACTGTCGGCCTTCCCCAACCCGATTGCAAGCCTCTCACCAACGCTCGATCGGTCCGTTGGGCACCTTGACCAGCGCCGTGGCGACATCTCCCTGCCGGGTCCCGTGCCGTCGGCGAACCTGCTCGACGATCTCGTCGAACTCGTCAAACGACTCGAACCGCCGCAGCCGGTCCTCCAGGTCCTCGGGAATCCCCAACCGGACCCCGTACCAGGCGGCGAACTTGCGGAACAGCATGCAACTGTATTCCTCGTGCTGCTCGACCATCAGGGCAAAGTGCCGGACCAGGAACGCGACCTGCTCATCGACGCTCGGCTCCCACGACGGATCTTCGCTCTCCAACGCGCGTGCGAGGCGAACAAACAGCCATGGATCGAGCATCGCCCCACGGCCGATCGCCACCGCGTGGCAACCGGTCGAACGTCTCATGTGGAACGCGTCCTCGACAGTCCGCACGTCGCCGTTGCCCACAACCGGGATCCGTTCAACCGCCTCGACGGTCTGACGAATCCCGTCGTGATCGACCCCACCGGTAAACCCCTGCGAGCGGGTGCGTCCGTGGATGGTGATTGCCGCCGCCCCTACCTGTTCGAACGCCCTCGCCAGGGCCGGTGCCGTGATCTGATCGCGGTCCCAGCCCAGCCGCATCTTGACCGTCACCGGGACGTCCACGGCCGCCACCACCCGCGCCACGGTCTCGCACGCTCCGTCGGTGTCGCACATCAGGCGGGCTCCGCCGCCCTGGCTGTTCACCTTCGCCATCGGGCAACCCATGTTGATGTCGATTCCCTCGTAACCCTGCTCGGCCAGCCACGCCGCCGCCTTGACCAGGTCGTCCACCCGGCCGCTGAAGATCTGCACCGACAGCGGACGGTCCTTTGGGGACGTCTCGATCAGGTCCAGGGCCTTCTGTCGACCTGACAGCAGGGTCGAGGCCTGCACCAGGTCGGTGGTCGCCAGCCCCACGCCGCCGAGTTCGCGGATCACCCGCCGGAAGGCCAGGTGCGTGTAGCCTGCCAGCGGTGCCAGGAAGTAGCGCGACGGCAGGCTCCGCGAACCGATCGCGATGGTCGGATCGTCGTCGATCACGGGCCCGGTCGTTATCGTCTCAGTCGACATCGATTCCCAGTTCACACAGCATCTCGGTCACCGCCTCGATCGGCAGCCCCACCACGTTGCTCGTACTCCCCGCGACCCGCTCGGTCACCTCGCCGGCCCGCCCCTGGATCGCATACCCGCCAGCCTTACCCACCGACTCGCCGCACTCCAGGTAGCTCTCGAGCCATCCGGGTTCCTCGTCCCGAAACGTCACCGCCGATTCTACCACCCGCTCCGACAACCGTCCCGATCCACTGACGATGCAGACCGCCGTGGCAACACAATGAGTGCGGCCGAAGAAGTGGTCCTGGAACCACTTCCGCACCACGTCTCGCCATTCCGATTCCGGTGGCTGGCCCAACACGCGGGGTGTTCCGTCGCGTTCAGAGACGACGACCACCGTGTCGGCACAAAGAACCGCGGCCATGCCGGTGGCCCGCCGTTGGGCTCCCAGCTGCAGCCGGACATCGTCGGCCTTGGCCCGGGCGATCTCGAGCAGGCGACGGTGAATCGAAGGCCGATCCGGCGTATCGGCAAAACCGGGTTCGTCGGCCGACGACGGTGGCAGCACCTCGATCCGCTCGTCCCCGACCAACTCGGCCAGCAACCTGCGACGCCGGGGCGATCGGCTGCCCAGCACGATCCGTGGCACGAATTCAGACATCAGCCGGTCACTTGTCGAGACATCACCTGGCCGTCTTCAACAACGGCCCCAGCACTTTCGAGAAGGCCTCGGCCTGTCTCATGAATCCCAGGTCGTTGGGGTGAGAACTGTCGACTGTCGCCTCGCCGTCGTCGCCGAGCAGATCGGCTCCAGGCAGGTAGTGCAACCGGTCCACCCCGTCGCGCTGCAGGTTCTTGTAAGCCACGCTCAACGCCCGCCAGTTCCCCTCGTTCCGCTTGCGCTTGCTGGTGACCAGAAACGAATCGGCATAGCTGCGGCCTTCGACCAGCATGATCGGAGTCGTCGGTCGAGCCTTCCGCAGTCGTCGCACGAAGGGCTCGACCCGCGATGCCACCGCCTGGGCATTCATGTTCGGCAGGCAGTCGAGTATGTAGACAGCCGGATCGAGCTGGGACAACAGGTCGGCCAACTCGATCTCCATCTGCCCGTTGCCCGAGAAGCCGAGGTTGATCACCGGCCGCTCGTAACGGCGACCGAGAATCGCCAGGTGGGTCATGCCGGGTCGCGAAGCGCAGGCGCCCTGGGTGATCGAGGTGCCGTAGAACAGGATCGGCTTGAGATGGGATTCGGGCCGGGCCGGTGCCTTGCTGATTGACGTCCCTTCGGGAACCCCGATCTCGACCGACGTCACGCCGTTGTAGAGCGGCAGGTACAGCATGTACTCGCGGCGTCCTTCGGGAATCCCCGTAACCAGCCGCACCGAGTTGGTCGGAGTCTTTCTCGGAAATCCACAAGCCAGCCAACGCCAACGAGCCTTGGAGTCCCGGACATACAGGTCCACGCCACTGACACCGGTGGCCGGCATGTGTGGCAACGCCAGGCGGCTGCGACGCAACGTCCAGCGGGCGTGCAGGGTGGTCGACGCGGTGACGAACCGCACACACATTCCGGCCGAATCCTGGCTGAGAGCCCAGACCGGCCCACGGACCAGCTTCTCGGCCGTCGCCGGCAGGCGATCGAAGTACGACTTGGTCTTCTCGAATCCCCGGCCCTCGACACCCAGTGTGCGGATGTCGGTCCAGGCGATCTCCTGGGCCGACACGGGCGGAGTGACAATCGCGAGGACGAGGCCGACGACTACGGTGCGGGTGATCGATGGCATGGTGTGGCTCCACGGGTAAAGGTCTGCCGCCATGATAACTGTCCTGTTCGCAATCACCCACCTGCCGCCCTACGATACCCGTAGCACTCACCCCGACCGGAGACGACTCGATGTCACGCACCGCACTGCTGGCGGCCGCGATGCTGGCCACGACGGCTGTCCCGTCGATGGCACAGACCCCCCCCGTCCAGAAGCTCGACGGGCTGGTCAACTGGGTCTACGACTACGAACAGGGTCGGAAACTGGCCGGACAAACCGGCAAGCCGATGTTCGTGGTCTTCCGTTGCGAACGCTGAGAGGCCTGCAACGACTTTGACGGGCAGGTTGTCCGTCGTGACCCCCGAGTGGGACGGTTGTCCCGCCAGTTTGTCTGTGTCCGCGTCCAGTCGATGAACGGCATCAACCTGGACCTGTTCCAGTTCGAGTTCGACCTGACCTGGATGTCGTTTTTCATGGACGCCGAAAACCGGATCTACACGCGGTACGGCGGCCGGGACGACTCGTCTCCAGAATCGCATCTCAACCGCGATTCGCTGCTGGCGACGATGCGGTCGGCGTTGTCCCTGCACAAGCTGCAGGACGTGTTGACGAGCCGGCTCGAACCGACGGGCCGGACCGTCCGCACTCCCGAGCAGATTCCGACGATGCGGGCGATGTTGGCCAAGCGGAAGAACAAGTGCATCCACTGCCACGACGTGAAGGTGGCCTCGCTGAGGCATCTCCGCAACCAGGACAAGCTGAAGCGACACATGGTCTTCACCTACCCGACCCCGGCCAACCTCGGCATCACCGTCGCGTCCGATCGGCAGTCGGTGGTCCGGGATGTGAAACCGGGGACACCGGCGGCCAGGGCCGGTGTCCGCCGTGGCGACCGGATTGTCCGTGCCGAGGATCACCGCGTGCTGACCCTGGGTGACCTGTCCCACGTGCTCGAAAAAACTCCCGACCCCGGTCGTCTGTCGCTGGAACTGCGGCGAAACGGCCGGGCCGTTCCGGTTCGGCTCGACCTGCCCGCCGGCTGGCGGAAATCGTCCGATCCGTCGTGGCGGGAATCCCTGCACGTGGTCGGACCCGGCTGCGGACTCTGGGGCCGCAGGCTCAACGCCAACGAACGTCGTCGACTGAAGCTCGACCCCGGCAAGCTCGCCCTGAAGGTGACCTACATCTGGGGACCGCACACCCGGAAGGCGGGAATCCGGGTAGGAGACGTCATCGTCCGGCTGGACGGCCAGGCCCGCGACATGACCATCAAGCAGTTGAATGCTCACCCCATGCTCAACAAGGCCTGGGGTGACACGATCCCGGTCGTGCTCAGACGAAAAGGTCGGAAACTGACCGTGCAGATGACATTTCCCCAGCAACCGGCCGACTAGGCCGGCGTCCACGCTTTGACCGGGCCGCTCGTCGTGCGAGCCGGGACGACCCGCCAACTTTCTTCAATGCGCCGATCGGACCGAGTACTTGTCCTCGATCTCTCGCTTCTTCTTCAGGTAAATCGCCTGGGTCAGGTCACCATCTTCGAGTTGCCTGTCCAGTTGTTTGAATTCCCTGTCGCGATTGGCTTCCATCTCGGCCACGGTCGCGTAGAAGTTGATCTTCTTCGCTGCGTCCGCCCCGCTGATGGGATCCCACAGAATCGAATACGGCCATACCACAAAATTGACGATGCCCAGTCCGATTTCTCCGGTGTAGAAGGACCCACCACCGGGAAGAACCCCCAGCACCGCGGCCAGCTTCGGGTCCTTCTCCTCGACGAGCAATCCTCTCGCAGCAAGAGATTCGTACTCGGATTTCTGACGGCTGTTCAACGGTGTCACGCAACCTGTCACGAGGCAGGCCAAGGCGATCAACAGCGTAATCGAACTACGGTTCATTGCGGGTTTTTCCCTTTGTGCAGGACGTGTGCATGAGGTGGAGAGATACGCGGAGTGGAGTGGCGGGACCGTAGTGAAAGGAAATTCCACCGGCAAGACGACTTGCCGCTCGAAGAATCGTTCTCGAGCTTGTGGCAGTTGATGTCCTCCTGATCTGGTCGGTTCTCTCCGAATCAATACAATTCCACGCTGTTTGAGTTGACCGAAACGGTGGAGACGGCGATGAGCGGACGGCGGATCCTGGTGACCGCGGCCTTGCCTTACGCCAACGGGCATATCCACATCGGTCACCTGGTCGAGTACATCCAGACCGACATCTGGGTCCGGTTCCAGAACCTGCGTGGCCACCGCTGCATCTACCTTTGTGCCGACGACACCCACGGCACCGCGATCATGATCCGGGCTCGCCAGGAGGGGCGGAGCGAGGAGGAGTTGATCGGCGAAATGCAGCAGGCCCACGTCCGCGACTTCGCCGGCTTCGATATCGCCTTCGACAACTACGGCAGCACCAACAGCGACGAAAACCGGTCGCAGTGTGCCGAGATCTGGCAGTCGCTCCGCGACGCCGGGCTGGTCCACCAGAAACAGGTCACCCAATTGTTCGACCCGGTCGAGGGCACGTTCCTGGCCGACCGGTTCGTCCGCGGCACCTGTCCCAAGTGCGACGCCCCCGACCAGTACGGCGACAGCTGCGACCAGTGCCTGGCCAACTTCAGCCCCACCGACCTGGTCGATCCCCGCAGCACGCTCTCGGGTGCCACTCCCGAAACCCGCACCGCCGATCACCTGTTCGTCCGGGTCGAGCAACTGCACGAGTTCCTCGACGAGTGGACGCAGGACGGCAAGCACCTGCAGTCGGAGGTCGCCAATTATCTCAAGGGGCACTTCCTGGGCGAACCGCTGCGTGACTGGGACGTCTCGCGACCCGAACCGTATTTCGGCTTCGAGATTCCCGACGCCCCGGGCCATTTCTGGTACGTCTGGTTCGACGCTCCGATCGGCTACATGGCCTCAACACGCCAGTGGTGTGCCGCCAACGGCGAGGACTTCGACACGTGGTGGCGAGACCCCGAGACCGAGGTGCACCACTTCATCGGCAAGGACATCACCTACTTCCACACGCTGTTCTGGCCGGCCATGCTCAAGACCGCCGGCTTCAACCTGCCGACGAAGGTGCACATCCACGGCTTCCTGACCGTCGATGGGCGGAAGATGTCGAAATCGGAGGGCACCTTCGTCCAGGCCTCGACCTACCTCCAACACCTCAACCCCGTCTGGCTGCGGTACTACTACGCCACCAAGCTCGGACCTCGCCTCGACGACCTCGACCTGAACCTCGACGAGTTCGTCGCCAAGGTGAACACCGACCTGGTCGGCAAGCTGGTCAACCTGGCCAGTCGCACGGCCAAGTTCGTCTCGGGCCGTGACCTGGCAGCCAGCTACCCCGACGACGCGGGACTGTTTGCGGCCGCAGCCGAGGCGGGTGACCGGATCGCCGAGGCCTACGAGGCCTGCGACTTCAACTCGGCGATGCGAGAAGTGATGGCACTGGCCGACGTGGCCAACAAGTTCGTCGAGGACGCCGCTCCGTGGGTGCTGCGGAAGGACCCCGACCGCGAAGCCGAACTGGTCGATGTCTGCAGCATCGCGTTGAACCTCTTCCGGCAACTGGTCGTCTATCTCGCCCCCGTTCTGCCCCGGCTGGTCCAACAGACCGACCAGTTGCTCGGCGATCCGATCACCCACTGGGACCAGTCCCAGGTCCCCCTGGCCGGAACACCGGTCGGGGAATTCCAGCACATGATGCGACGAGTCGACCCCAAGCAGGTGCAAGCCATGATCGATGACAGCAAGGAAGCTCCCCCGATGGGAGACGCCTCGCCCGAGGAGACACCTGGCGAGGCTCCCGGCGACAAGGCCAACGACGATGAGGCCGTGTCGGAGAACACCGCCGAAAAGTCGTCAGCGGATGAGTCTGGCGACGACGCAGCCGTCACACCGGCGGCCACGTGCGAGGCCCACGAGCAGGAACCGCTGACAACCGAGCACTGCACGTTCGACGACTTCATGAAGGTCGACATGCGAGTGGCGCGGATCGCCCAGGCCTCGCATGTCGAAGGAGCCGACAAGCTGCTGCAACTGGTGCTGGACCTCGGCGGCGACGTCCGCAAGACGGTCTTTGCCGGCATCAAGGGCATCTACCAGCCCGAGGACCTGGTCGACCGGCTGGTCGTCTGCTGTGCCAACCTGGCGCCGCGGAAGATGCGGTTCGGAACCAGTGAAGGCATGGTGCTGGCCGCCGGACCCGGCGGAGAGGACATCTTCCTACTCGCCCCCGACTCGGGCGCGGTCCCCGGCCAACGGGTCCACTGATTCGTCGCCTGGATCCGTGTCACCACGGTGATTGCCGAAGAGCGTGACGACCAGGGACCAGGTGGCCAGGGGGATGATCTGCAGCACCAGCCGCCCCGCCGCCCAATCCAGGTTGTTCTCGTAGTCGGGAATCACCAGGAACGGGACGCAATAGGCGGCCAACATCAACACGCTGGTCACCAGGGGCCAACCCACCGCGGGAATCCGCCAGCCGCCCCGGCTCCGGACGATGGCCACGGTCAGCAGGATGCCGATGGCTCCGAACCATGGTGCGACCGCGGCTTCCAGCAGAAATCTTGTCGCGACCGTCGGCAATCGGCCCAGGCCATCGACCGCGGCTGCGAAGTTCAGCAAACGGCGATAGTCATCCGGCAGCACTCCGGCCACGACGCCCCGCGTGAAAATCATCTCGTGCGTGGCCAGGACCGCACCCACAACGGCAACGGTCAGGACAATCCACCCCAGCGACCGTCGTTCGCGGTGAGCAACCGCGGCAGCGGTCCCCACTCCGGCCAGAACCGCCACCGCCACCGGCCCCTCGGCCTTGGCCAACCCGGCCACCACCAGGCACAGGCCAACCAGAAACCACCAGCCGCCCCCACATTCGTGTGCTGCCAGCGCTGCCACCACCGCTGCCAGCAGCGCCGCCCCCACAACCAGTTCGGGACACCCGTTGAATGCGGCAAGGTTGTTCTGGAACGCGCCCAGCCCGCACCAGACGGGCATCACCAGCAGCAGCATGCCCCCCAGCACCGGGTCCCGGCTCTTCATCCGCCTCAGACCGCCGATCACAACTCCCCCCAGGGCCAGCCAGGTCAGGGGAAAGATCAACACCGCCGACGACTCACTGAATCGGCCGTCGTTCGGACTTTCCCACACCCCCACGCCCCCGAAAACCGCCTCAGCGGCCGGGACCAGAAGCGGATATCTGGGATGAAAGTGTACGTGATCAGGATCCTGGAACACCGACTCGCCCCACGGCCCCGGCTCGGTCTGCATCAACCTCGCCTTGTACCCCCACTGCATCCGCTGGTCGAACCCATCGATTCCCCGTGCCGCCCCGATCACCACGGCCCCGCCGAACAGCACCAGCAGCAGCAGACGGATCTTTCCGTTCAACAGGCCCACCGGCGATTCCGCACGTTCGGCAACATCCTCGACATGGCCGCCGTGCACCCACTTCCGGAAGACGACACCCACGATTACCAATCCCAGGTTGGGCAACAATGGCAACCACGAGGGCGTGACGGGCTTGCCTTCCAGGAACATGAACAGAGCGGCGAGCGACGTGATCGAGAGCCCCGCCAGCCACGACCACCCCCACCGCTCGCTCGCCGACGTCAACCGACGATCGACCCCCAACCACACCAGCAGACCCCAGCCGCCGGCGATCGTGACAACCACGGCCACTCCGACCGCCAGCCAACCCGTCAGCGAGGGATACCGCAACGGACCGAACGGTGTCAGCGAACGAGACATGGCACCGGGCTCGCTGCCTGGCGGACCCAACGGCTTCAGCACCGATTCGACTGTTTCGGCCTCGATTTCGACGAGTCTTTGGCCGCGGACCCCCCATCCGATCTTCCGCGTCCGCACGAATTCCTCGAGTGAAACCGGTGACCCGCGAATGGCGGCTGCCGAATACACACGACGGGGGAAGACCCAGTAGGCCAGTTCGCGTTCCAGGAACTGGTTTGCGGGAACGTGCGGTGCCTGCCAGGTGTCGACCAGCAGAGCCGCATCCCCCGGAACGCGTTCCAGGACCTCCGCGACGAGTCCATCCAGATCACCGACGGCACGGACCACCCGGATCTCTGGCCGCGCCCACCCGATCACGGCCGGGAACAGGTGAACCAGGAGTGCCACGGCCGAGAGCCCCGACCACACGACCAGCACCAACCGGCCCAGCCTGCGGGGCGCCGTCTGATGGCTGGACTCGATCACACCTCATGGCTCCTCAATCGACTGACCGGAGCAGAATAGCACACGGCATCCGGCGACCGGCTATAATGCCACTCTGCCATGCCCGAATCGACCGCCTCCCCGCCACGACGTCGCCGACTGTTCGTGGCGGTCTACGCCGTGTTCCTGTTGATCGCCGCCGCCGCGGTCCTGCGGCTGGTCCGCGTCGATGCCGACGTTTGGGACTACTACTACCCCGAACTCGATGCCTCGGGGGCCACCTCCGCTGCTCCAACTGCTGACGACAAGACGATCGACATCCTCACGCTCGGTGGCTCGGTTCTGCTGCAGGTCGAAGAGCGTCTCGAGCAGCGCCTGAGAAAGGAACTGGGGGCCAACGTCCGCTGCTTCCATCTCTCCACCACGGCGCACACCTCGCGCGACAGTTGGCTGAAGTACCGGCTGCTGGCCGACCAGCGGTTTGACCTGGTGCTGGTCTGCCACGGCATCAACGACGTGCGGATGAACTACTGGCCGGCGGACCAGTTCCGCGACGACTACTCCCACTGCCCATGGTACGCGGGGATCGTCAGCGATACGGTGACCGGCCGACTGACGTTGTGGGATCGGCTGAAACGGTTCGCCACGCAGGAGGGACTCGGTCCGCCCGCAGCGGCCGACTACCCCCTCGGCAGCGATCTCAAGACCCCGGCGGCCTTCGAGAACAACCTGTCACAGTTGGCCTCCGAGGCGGCCGCTCGAGACGACCAGGTCGTCTTTCTGACAATGGGCTCCTACCTGCCCAAAGGCTATACCCGCAGGGCCTTCCAGGACGGCGGGCTGGACTACGGCGACGGCGATGCGAAATACGCGACCGAATTGTGGGGCGAACCCCAGCAGGTCGTGGCGGGGATCGTCGAGCACAACCGACGCACTCGAACCGTCGCCGGTCGACACGAACATGTCCGGCTGGTCGATCTCGAGGCAGCGATCGAAGCCTCGGGACAGAACTTCAGCGACGTCTGCCACCTGACCCGATCCGGTCAACAACGACTCATCGCGGAAGTCGTGCCGGTTGTGGTTGAGATCGTCACGGGCCGCTGAGCCTTGGTCGACTCGGGGCCGGCTTCGTTCATTCCAGTCAGCCCGATGGCACGTGCATGCCAGGTACTGCCGAAGGCCAGTGTTTGCACCCGTGTTGCTGCCCCTAAAAATCGCAAAAAACCCGTGAAAACAAGTCTGAAAACGACTTGGCTCGCAGTTGCTCGCTGGACGACGGGAAACCGGTTCAATCCTCACAACCGGCATGATCAGGTTAACCGGCAGACAGCGCAAAACCGGGTTCACTTGTGTACTTCGCCCAGCCGATAAGACGAGAGAACCGGTTGTCCCATTTCTCGTTTTCAAGATCAGCTTGCGCATCATGACCCAAGCCGACTGCCTTCGGTCTGTCACAACGCTGACGCTACTGTGGTGCGGAATGACTTGCTCGGCACTGGCCCAGGATGCTGGGTCATTGACGGCCCTGGAACAGCTTCAGCAACAGGTCAATGCCCAGGAAGCGGAACTGGAGACCTTGTGGCAGATCCTGGAAGGTCGGGAATCGACCGGCGGGGAACAGCGGAGTTCCTCGCAGACGGCGTCGAAGATCAGGCTGGTCACCGACGGGTGGGTCGGAGATGACGATGGCATTCCGGTCAAAGATGCGTTGGCCGCATTTCGCGAGCAGCTCGACGGGACCGTCAAGTCAGGCACATCGGCGTCGAAGATGAAGATTGTCGGCCGCGTTCACGTCGACTACTGGGGCTTCCCAGGCTCGACGGCGGGCATCAACGCCATCGAAACCGGCGACTCGACGATCACACCACAGGATCGAGTCGGCTTCCGCCGGATGCGGTTTGGCGTTCGAGGCGACGTGGCCCCGAACATGGAGTACCGGATCGAGGCGGAGTTCGCCGGCGGGAACAATTCGGAATTCCGTGACGCGTGGCTCGGTTTTCACGACCTGTCGTTTCTACAAACAGTACTGATCGGCAACCAGAAACGGCCCTACGGACTGGCTCACCTCAACAGCAGCCGCTTCAGTCTCTTCATCGAGCGCGCGTTCGTGATCGAAGCGTTCAACCAGGATGCCCGCCGCCTGGGAATCGCCTCCTACGGCCTCTCGGATGATCTCGAATGGAACTGGCGATACGGGGTCTACAATCAGCGGTTGATCCAGGACGAGGGGCAGCACATCAACGACCACCTGCAGGCTGAGATCGCTGGCCGCGTGGCCAACACCTATCTCTGGGAAGACGATGGCCGCGATCACGCCCACTGGGCCATCAACGGCACAATAGCCCATCCGGATGGATCGGCCCCCAACGATGGCCTCCGCGACAACGAAGCCCGCTTCCGCCACCGACCAGAAGCTCGAAGCGTCAATCGCTGGCTCGACACCGGGCGGATTGACGGAGCCGACTGGTATTCGGTGCTCGGATTTGAATCGCTGGTGAACTTCGGGCCACTGCAGTTGTGTGGCGAGTACCAGAGCTTGTGGTTGGATCGTGATGCGGGATTTGGCGACAAAGTGCACCTGATGGGTGGCTACGCCTACGCGGCATATTTTCTGACAGACGATCACATGGTCTGGTCGAGACGCACCGGCACGCTGGGACGAATGACACCTAGTGAGAACTTCTTTTTGGCACCCGACGGTGAAGCCGGAGGCTGGGGTGCTTGGCAGGTCGTGCTGCGATGGTCCTACGCAGACTTCACCGACGAGGACGTCCTGGGAGGCGTCGGAGAAGCCGTGACGGTGGGACTCAACTGGTACTGGAATTCCAACGCGCGGATGCAGTTCAACTACATCGACGGGCGGATTGCCGATCGCTCGATTACCGACTCCAACGGCCTGACCTTCAGCGGTGGCGACTACCAGATCGTTGGTGTCCGGTTCATGATCGACTTCTAGGATCGTCCGCGGAACACGGGGCGGGCCGCAGTGACCACATTTCCGAACAGTCGATCCGCTCAACATTTCGCACGCGTGTCCCGGCCAGCTTCTTCAACGGTTGACACGTTGTGGCCCTCCCCAGCCATGACATCCGCTCGGAATGCCGTCGTGTGGATCGTCGCCCTGGCGGCCTGTCTGCACACCGCGACCTCCCTGGCGGGCCAGGTGACCACGCCCGAAGAACTGGCTGGCGCGATGGCCAGCACGGCCCAGGCCTCTCTGCTGCAGGATCTGCAGCAGCGGCTGGATGCCCAGGAGTCGGAAACCCAACGGCTCAGGACCAATGCCGTCGAGACCACATACGACAAGGGGCTCCTGTTCCAGACCATCGACCCCGACGCCGTGCCATTTCAACTGAAAGTCAACGGACGCATGCAGGGCCGCTACACCGGATTTTCGGGGAGCGGGAGCAGCCAAACGACTCGCAACCACTTCGAGATCGAACGAGGCCGACTGGAGTTCCGGGGTCACATGTACGACCCGGCATTGCAGTTCTTCTACAACCTCGACGCCGACACCGACGACAACCACGACGTGAAATTTCACGACTTCTGGATCAACTACAACTTCGATGACGCGTTCAGGCTCTACTTCGGCAAGCAGAAGGTCGCTTCGGGCGAGATCTGGTTGCAGCCCTCGACCACCTTGCGATTTGCCGATCGCGATGTTGCCACCACATTTTTCAAGGCCGATCGCACGATCGGTTTACGAGCAGATGGAGTGTTGGGCGAAGAGGGCCGGCACTACTACCAGGCCCTCCTCGGCAATGGCCTGCGATCGACCGACTTGCAGGCAGCCGACATTGATGACCTGTTCATCTTTTCCCTGCTGCATTGGACCGACCTGACAGGCAACGTCGGCAATGGCTATTCGGACCTGGCCTGGCACGAGGAACTGGCGGTTCGACTGGGACAATCGCTGGCCTACACGAACCAGAACGAAGCCGGGGACAGCGGCGTGGCGAGTGAAGCCCGCTAGGTCCGGCTGGGAAACGGAACCAGGCTGACCGACACCGGAGCCCTGGCACCCGGTGTCACCGTCAACGGGTTCGACTATTACCTCTACACCGCCTTCCTGATCGCCAAGTGCCAGGGCTGGAGCGTCAATTCCGAGTTCTATTACCGGTGGCTGAACAACTTCGACACCAGCGGCGGATCGGTCACTGGCGACATCGACACGCGAGGGTTCGTCGTCGATGTCGGGTACATGCTGGTACCGAAGTCGGTGGAAATCATGGCGCGTATCGATGCCGTCAACTCGGCATTCGGGGACACCTGGGAATACGCCGGCGGCGTCAACTGGTTCATCAACGGGACGCATAGGCACAAGCTGACTTTTGACGTCGCCGAACTCGACGGTGTGCCCGCCGGCAGTTCCAGTCCCAACTTCGAGACCGGCCAGGTCGGAACCCTGTTCCGGCTGCAGTACCAGGTCGCCTTCTAGGCACTTCGCGACCGGCTGTTCCAGGCACGCCTCTAGCGGCTGTACCAGCCGATCGCCCGACTGATGTCGCCACCTCGGGCCAGCATCGCCACCTGCCAGCGGTACTGGTGCCGGTTGAACTGCGGCGTGTAGCCGTGGTAGTGATCGGCCAGTTCAATCGCCTTGGCCACGTCAGCCGTCTCGAGCCGTTGGCGACCGTCGGCTGCGACCATGAACCGGGCCAGCCACAGCATCGACGGAAAGACCAGTGCCAGCGACCGGAAGCCCTCGATCAGCCCGAAACCGAAGAAGGCCCGTCCGCAGAACTGCAGCCCCCGGATCTTCACCCGAAAGTATCGCGTGAACATCTCCTCAGCCTGAGGTGTCAATCCGCCGAAGGGCTTTTCGAGCCGGTCGAAGGTCACCGGTTGATCGATGTCCTGCAGAGGTGGGATGCGACCGCGGCCCAGGGCAAACCGTGTCCCGACCCGCAACAACCGGAATCTGCCCATCAACCCCGTTTTCCAGTTCGACAGCGAATCATTGCGGGCGTACTGCGCAGCGAGCATTCGGAACAGCAATCGGCCGGCCGCCGAGAGGGGCTGAATCTGTCCCTCACCGGACTCGCCGGCCGCTTCCAATTCGCTGCGCGACGCCTCGCAGATGATCTCGACAAAGTCCGACAGTTGCTGGTTGCTCAATCGATCCACCCGCGACTCGGCCACCATGTCGATGAAACGGACCGCCGTGACCAACTTGGTGGCAACCGGCACGTCGGGGGGAGTCATCAACGCCTCCAGCGAGTTGACAAATTGGCGGAACGGCAACCACTCGAGATCACCGGTGCGTCTCAGCCCGGGCGAGGGGGCCTGGGTCACGCCCTTGGGCACGACCTCGGCGGCCATCTCCTTCAATTCGCTCTCCTGTTGGGCAACCGGCCGGCCCTTGTTCTCGACCACCGACGGGCAACTGTACCGCAGGCTGACGGTGACCTGTCGCCCCTGGGGATGGAAAGCGTAGGGATAGACCCGGCAGGCCAACGGCTTGGTCGGTTCGCCGAACTTGGCATGAATCCGACACAGGCCCTGGCCGTCGAGAAACACGCAGGCACCGTTGGGTTTCTGCCCGAGTCGCCAACGACGATTCCAGAATGGTCCCAGGTCGCGGACCGTCACCGGCGTGCCCTCGGTGAAGTCGTCGTCATCGGACCACCCCTGGTCCACGATCCGCTGCCGCTCCTCCTCGGTGATCTCGACCACGTGCCGCGTGCAGCACTCGCTGCAACTGTGACAGCTCCAGTTCTGGATCGTCGGCAGTTGCAGGCCGAATCCGTCCATCGATATCGTCTCGTTCCGAGTGTGTCCGAACGGAGATCAGCGTCAGTTTCCGACGTAGCGGGCGTACAGCGAACGGGCAACCCCGAGATCCTGCGTGCCCTTGACGATCGCCCGACCGTCGGAAAAGACCGTCAGGTCGATTTCCGGGTCGGTCAGCACCAGCCTCAACAGGTAGCGGTTGGCCGTGATCTGGCCGGTCCCCTCCAAACGTCCGGCGAGATCTTCGAGCGAAAGCGACAGTCCTGGCGGGGGAGCAACCTGGACGGCGTTGCGGCCGCACAGCACGGTGGTCTCGGTTCCTCGCTCCCCCTTCAACCAGATCCGCTCACCCCCGACACATGCCGGGCAATCGGATCGATCACGCAGATCTCCGATGCCCATATGGCGGTAGGTCCCGTCCCAGACGTCGACGATCGTCAACACGCGTTCGACCTGGTCGGGGTGTCCGGCAAGGATCTTCAGTGCGGCGACCGTCTGCAGCGAGGCCACCACGTTGATCGCGGCTCCCAGCACTCCCGCCGTATCACATGTCTCGGCCGCTCCCGGGGGCGGCACGTCCTCGATCAGGCACCTCAGGCAAGCCGATTCGCCGGGAAAGATCGCCATCGTCTGCCCGTGGCTGCCCACGCAGCCGCCGTAGACCCACGGAATGCCGGTCTCCAGGGCTGCGTCGTTGACCAGGAACCTCACCTCGAAGTTGTCGGTGCCATCGACGATCAGGTCGATGCCGTCGAGAAACCTCAGGATGTTGGTGTGGTCGATGTCGGCGACGATCGGTTCGAGCGTGATGTCGGAGTTGATCCGGGCCAGCTTCTCGACGGCCGCCACCGCCTTGGGCATCCGGCCGGCCACGTCGTCCTCGTCGAAGAGCACCTGCCGCTGGAGGTTGGAGAGTTCGACGAAGTCGCGGTCGACAATCCTCAGGAAACCCACGCCGGCCCGGGCAAGACTGTCGGACAGCACGCTGCCCAACGCGCCGCAGCCGCAGACCAGCACGCGGCTGGCCAGCAATCGCCGTTGGCCGTCCTCGCCGATGCCGGGCACCAGCATCTGGCGACTGTACCGCTCCAGGTCATCGCTCATCGTCAACTCGCCTCCGCTCACCCCCGCCTCGCGTCTCGACTGTAGCCTACCCACCAGTCGGCCTGCAAACCGTGTCGTCCGACGTGCGTCGCCTGAGGCGATCTGTCATCATCGGACGGCACGCTGGAACCAGGAACATCAACGATGAGCGGCCCCAGCCTCGATGCCCCGTCGCCGGCTCACTCGCCTGCGAGCCGAAGCCGAACGCTGGTGCTGGCCGCGGTGATCCTGATCGGAGTCCCGCTGGGGACCATCAGCTGGCTGAGCAGCCTGTCGGAGGACAACGGGGGATTGGTCGCCTGCCAGGGCAGCATCCGCGTCGATGGCCAACCGCTGACCTCCGGAACCGTGATCGCCCGTCGCGAAGACGCGGCCGATGGAGAATCGAACGTGACGGGCACGATCGACGCCAGTGGCCGGTTTCGGTTCACCACCGACGGACAACCCGGAGCCGTGGTGGGTTTTTATCGCGTGACGGTGGTCGCCGGCGCGACAGCGGGCGGAATCGGGATTCCCAAGGGGGAGCAGGCGATGGAGACCACGAGGCTGTCGATCGATGTTCAGCCCGAGGCCCGTTTCAACATCTTCACGCTCAACATCTCCGTCGAACGCTAGGCAGCCTCGGCCAGCGATTCGTCGTCCGCCTCGGGATCCGGAACCTCGTGCCCGGGTGGCACCGTCGGCCTCGGGACACCGGTCAACTCCACCGCGTGCTCGTTGAGATCCTCGACCGCCTGCTGGACCATCCGAACGTAATCGGCGAGTTCGTCACGGCCAATTTTCGGCGGCACGTGGATCGGTTCTCCGTAGATCATCCATGTTCGCCCGAAGGGAAACGGCACGATCATGTCGGTCCAGCTGCCGCGGATCAGGAAGGTGTGACTGGCCGTGCACGCCACCGGCACAACGGCCAAGCCGGTCCGCGAGGCCAGGTAGACGACGCCCTCCTTGAGCACCCGCCGCGGGCCGCGGGGGCCGTCGGGAGTGATCGCCATGTGACGCGTCCGGGTCAGCTCCATCGCCTGCCGCAGGGCCCGGGTGCCACCGCGCGACGACGAACCCCGGACGATGGCCATCCCCATCGCCCGAAAAGCGCCCGCCACCAGGGCCCCGTCTCGATGCTGGCCGATCAGGGCCGACAGGTGACGGCTGCGCCCGGCAAATCCACCGAAGAGCAACTGTTCGTGCCAGCCGCAAAACAGGAACCGTTCGCTCGGATTCCGCCCGTAGGGATTACCTCCCCGGTGAGCCGTCCTCACGGTCAACCGCTGAGTGAGGAACAGAAATCGGATCGTCCAGCCCAGCACCCATCCAGCCGCAAAGGCCAGCCGCGACCGCAGGCCGCTGTTGAACCGCTTCAGCACGAGGTGACTCCGGGGGACACGATCGCCGGATCGCATTCTAGTCACACCGCCGAGGAGGCCAAGACGAGTGTGCAGCAGGCGGCACGGGAGCGGGCAACCTACCGCGCCTTGTAGCGCTTTGGCTTGCCCTCGGGGCCGATCTGAACCGTGTACCTCTTGCCGCCCGGCGAAACCCTCGCCTTGACCCACACGCCCTCACACCCCTCGGTCTGACCCCCGTTGGCGATGAACTTCGCCGGAGTCTGCAGCTTGGGTCCGAGCTTGACGTTTCGGTGCAGTTGGTAGAGCGCCTTCAGGGATTTGCACTCGCGCAATGTCTTGATCACGCTCTCGGCACCACCCTTGGTCGGCCCGTTGCACATCACCGCCACCCGCGGATCAATCGCTCGAACCAGCACCGGGTTGTTGCTCGAGGGCAAACCGTGGTGGGTCACCATGAACATGTCGACCCGGCCGATCGGGTTGTTCGGCGTCATCAGCTTCGCCTCGATGTTCCAGGTCAGGTCGCCACAGCAGAGGAAGCGGAACTTGCCGAACGTCAGCAGAAAACTGAGACTGGCCGCGTTGTCTGACTTGTCCTCGGGCAAGGGCTTGTGCAGCTTGGCGTACGGATTGGGCTTGCCCGTGTTGGGGATCACCCCACGACTGGCTGTCACGATCTGGATCGAATACGGGGTCTTGCCCGACTTCAGCGGCAGCTTGTCGCCGGCCTTCAACGCCTTCGACTTGTTCTGGGACGCCGAGCGATAATCGGCCACACGGGCCACGAACTGGGCGTCCTCGGTCAGCACTTCGGGGATGCCGCGATCCCAGAAGTTCTTGATCTTGATCTGGGTCGACAGCGCCGCGTGGTTGCCGTAATGGTCGCGGTGCCAGTGGGTCACCGCGGCGTGGTCGATCTGTTTCAACCCCGCCACGTCGCGGACGACGTGCAGGATCCGCTTCAGGTCACGGCCGTTGTTGTCGGGATAGCCAGAATCGATGACCAGCGACTCGCCCGAGGGAGACACGAACAACGTGCAGGCTCCGCCCTCGACATCAATGAAGTAGATGTCCAGGTGCCCACCCTTGTCGGCTGCGGACAGGGATGGAGCGGAGACCGGCAGCAGCATCGCGACGGCCACCAGCATCATGACGGCGGTCCCTGAGACGGGAACGAATCGGGGCGAGGATGTCGAGTTGATCGGGGTCATGGCGGTGCTTCTTTCGGTTCGACCTGGGTTCGATTTGGGTCCGGTCCCGGTCCGGCGGTCAGCCTCGCCGGACCAGCCAGCATATCGACGCCCCACGACGATTTCACCCGTCGTGGGAAGCCGATTCGTCCGGGGACCCGCCCTCGCCGGACGCCTCGTCCACCTCACCCTCGGCGGCGGCGGCGGCGTCCTGCTCGCCGGCGGCGTCGCTCGATTCCTCTTCGCTGTCCGGAGTCTCATCGTCGGCGGCACCCCAGAGGAGTTTTCGCAGAGACAGGCGGCCCAATTCGGTGTTGAACATCCCGATCAACGCGTGCAGGCAACAGGCGACGATGGGACCGATGAACACACCCCACAGCCCCATCTCGTGCACCCCGCCCAGCACGCTGACGAACGCGAGCAGCGGGTGCAGCTTCGTATCGCTGTGCAGCACGTGAATGCGGATGACGTTGTCGAGCGTCCCGATGACTGCGATACCGAAGAGCGACAACAGGATGGCACCGACAAGATGATCGTTGAAGCCCAACCAGATCGCCACCGGCATCCAGACCAACCAGGCGCCGGTGATGGGGACCAGGGAGGTGAGCGTCGAGAGGATGAAGAACAGGAAAAAATGCCTGAGCAGGTCCGATCCGATCGATGCGCCGACGATCCACAGGGCCGCGGCGGTCAACAGGCCCTGGACGACGCTGGCCAGCAACGTCGCCGAAACCACGCTGCGAACGACCGTCTCGAACTCGTGGAGCAGCTGCTTCTGGTAATCGTGGTTGAATGGGAACAGTCGAACCGCAGCGGCCAGCAACGTGGGACCGTCGGCCAGGAAGTAGTACAGCGCGATCCCGAACATCGCCGCACTGATGACCATCCCGATGATGCTGCCAACCCAGCGGCCCAGGGTCGTCCGGGCAGCCCCGCCGCTGCGGTCGGCCAGTGCTCGCAACGCTTCGGACAGTGACCGTCTCAATCCCCCCCGGTCCGACGAAACCGCCGATCCGTCAACTGATCGATCCGGGTCGGCAGACGCCTCGACCAGGCCCCACTCGGCCGCCAGGTTGTTGATCCGGTCCAACTGCACATTCCACTCGGCAGTCCCGATCGACTCCTGGGACACCGAGTACAACTGCAGGGTCGCCACCAGCACCCCCAACAGCAACGGCACGAGGATGATCACCAACACCGTGGCGGTCGTCAGCCCGGCCGCCAACCGGGGCCTGCCCGCCATCCGCCGCAGGAATCTCGCATGAAGCGGCTGGCAGAGAACCGTGACCACGCCGGCCAGAAACAGCGGCAGTATGAAGGGGGCGACGACCTGGTAGAACGTGACCCCCAGGAAGACGATCAGGATCAGCAGGACGCCGAGAGAAACCAAGCGGACCATGACGGTGTTGTACACCGAGCCGGCCGAACCGTGCCAGAGACCGGCGACAACTAATTCGAACCCACCACCGACAGCACCGGCCGCGGCTCGGACAGACCCAGATGTTCATCGATCAAAGCCAGTCGACGAGCGATCCTCGCGTGCTGACCGGCCAGGCGTCGATTCCACTCGGCCACGTGTCCCCGGCTGTCACCCCGTTCATCGGTCTCGATCTCGGGCAACCTGAACAGCCTCAACAGGGCTGACTCGACACTGCCCGTCCGCCGACCGCCCGGACCCCACTCCATCCCCGTGCTCTCCGTCTGCATCCGTCACTCCCCAACTCTCGGAAATAGCTCGCTTCGGACCACCGTTCGGCCGATGACAACGGCCCGCCGGAGAATCCTGGCCCCGTTTGCCGCCGGGACTTTCAAGATCGACCTTTCCGGTCAGTGAACTTGAGCAATCTGGGCCCAAAAACTCAGATTAGAGAGTATCGGGATTCTGCGGGACTTGAAGAACTTACGTAATCACTAGTGGATTGGCCAACGGCCGCAGATCGTCCAGTGCCGGTCGGAACTGGCTCGTACGAACTCGGACCGGCCCCCACAGGCCGCGACCATTCGGCGGGTTTCTTCGAGCGTCAGCGCTGCGTGGAACGACTGGTGAAACAACTGCCTGGCGTGCGGGGATTCACTGCCGGCATATTCCTGGACCAGTCGATCGACGGTGGCCGCGTCATCGGGTCTCATCAGGTCGCGGACAAACAGCAGCCCACCGGGCTTCAGCACGCGGACCATTTCGTCCAGCGCCCCGGCGGGTTCTGCGATGTGGTGAATGATCGAATTGGAGACGACGGCATCGAACCGGCCATCATTCCAGGGCAATGCCTTGGCATCGGCCTGCTCGATCTCCACGGTCTCTGCCACCCCGGCCTCGTCCACGTTTCGCCGGGCCAGCTTCAGCATTTCCCCGGCGAGGTCGACCGCCACGATCCGACAGCCGGTTCCCCGCAGCGCCAGTTCGACCGGAATCTGTGCGGTCCCGGTACCAAGATCGACCAGTCGAGCGTTGGCCAACGGAACGGGTGGATCTACAGAGAGCTCATTCCAGGCGACAAGGAACTCGTCGACGAAGGCATTATTGACCGTCGAGTGATCCATCCGATCGTAATCGGCGGCATCCTCGACGGTGTCCATCACCTCGGGTTCGAGAGTCCGGGGCAGCATGTCCGCGTCCGAGCTATTCGTCCCCGTCCTCGTCGGTCGATTCTCCCGATCCCACCGCCGCCATTTCCTCGTCCTCGCCGTCGGTCTCTTCTTCGACCAGCGTCCCCACGAAGTCGAGTTGTTTCTGGTCACCGACTTCCTTGACGCTGACGGTGATCCGGTTCTGCCCCTCGAAGGCACCGCGGAGGATCTCCTCGGAAAGCGGATCCTCGATACAGCTCTCGACGCTGCGTCGCAGCGGCCGGGCACCGTAGTCCAGGTCCCCACCCTTGTCGATCAGGAACTCGCGGGTCTCGTCGGTCAGTTCCAGTGTCAGTCCACGGTCGGCGAGCCGTTCGTAGACCTTGGCCAGTTCGATGTCGACGATCTCCTTGAGGTCTTCTCGGGTGAGTTGCCGGAACACCACGACCTCGTCGAGCCGCCCGAGGAATTCGGGTTTGAAGAACCGCTCGATCTCCTGGGTCAGCCGTTCCTTCATCTTCTCGTAGCTGGTATCGCCGTCCTTTTTTCCGAACCCGAAGGGTTCAGCGAGGATCGTGCTGGCCCCGGCGTTGGTCGTCATGATCAGCACGACGTTCTTGAAGTCGACCTTGCGTCCGAAGCTGTCCGTCAGGTGGCCTTCCTCCATGATCTGCAACAGCATGTTGTAGACATCCAGGTGCGCCTTCTCGATCTCATCCAGCAGCACCACCGCGTAAGGCCGCCGTCGAATCTTCTCGGTCAGCTGCCCCCCCTCTTCGTAGCCGACGTATCCGGGCGGCGCCCCGATCAGCCGGCTGACGTTGTGCTTCTCCATGTACTCGCTCATGTCGATCTGGATCAGGGCGTCCTCGTCCCCGAACATGAATTCGGCAAGCGTCTTGGCGAGCAGTGTCTTGCCGACACCGGTGGGCCCGGCGAACAGGAACACCCCGGTGGGCCGCTTGGGGTCCTTCAGCCCGCTGCGGCTGCGTCGAACGGCCTTCGAAACCTGCTTGATCGCCTCGTGCTGGCTGATCACCCGTGTATGCAGTTCGTCTTCCATTTTCAGCAGCCGCACGGCGTCTTCGCTCGAGAGCCGCGTCAGCGGAATCCCGGTCATCTTAGCAACGACCTCGGCGACGACCTCGGCATCGACCACCCCGTCAGTCTGCTCGCTCTTCTCGCGCCACTCGCGGGTCAACTGCTCACGTTTCTTCTTCAGCTTGTCGGCCTGGTCGCGGAGGCTGGCGGCCTTTTCGAAGTCCTGGTCGGCAACGGCCTCCTCCTTGGCCTGGTTGAGCCGTTCGGTCTCTTCCTCGAGTTCCTTCACGTCCGGCGGCCGGACCATCGACTTCAGACGGATCCGCGCCCCGGCCTCGTCGATCACGTCGATCGCCTTGTCAGGCAGGCAGCGGCCGGTGATGTAGCGACTGGCAAGTTCGACGGCCGATTCGAGTGCGTCGTCGGTGATCTGTACCCGGTGGTGCTCCTCGTACCGGTCTCTCAACCCCCTGAGAATCTCGACGGTCTGTTTATCCGTGGGGGGTTCGACGAGCACGGTCTGGAACCGCCGCTCGAGCGCCCCGTCCTTCTCGATGTACTTGCGGTACTCGTCGAGCGTCGTGGCACCGATGCACTGAAGCTCTCCCCGTGAGAGCGCGGGCTTGAGCACGTTGGAGGCGTCGATGGCCCCCTCGGCTCCGCCGGCCCCCACCAGAGTGTGCAGTTCGTCGATGAACAGGATCGTGTTCTTGGCGCGGCGAACCTCGTTCATCACCGCCTTGATCCGTTCCTCGAACTGGCCGCGGTACTTGGTACCGGCAACCATCATGGCCAGGTCGAGCACCACGATGCGGCGTTCCCGCAACAGGTCGGGCACAGTGCCGTCGACGACCATCTGGGCGAAGCCCTCGACGATCGCCGTCTTTCCCACGCCCGCCTCGCCGAGCAGAACCGGGTTGTTCTTCTGGCGGCGGCTGAGAATCTGGATGACGCGTTCGATCTCGTCGGAACGGCCGATGACCGGATCGAGTTTCTTCTGGCGGGCCAACTCGGTCAGGTCGCGACCGAAGCTGTCCAGTGCCGGAGTCTTGCTCTTGCCCGACTTGGACGACCCGCTGGCCCGCTCGCTGGTCTCGGCCCCCTCAAGCCCATGCCCGAGCAGGTTGAGCACCTCTTCGCGAACATCCTCGAGTTTCAGGCCGAGGTTCATCAGCACCTGGGCCGCCACTCCCTCCTGTTCCCGCAACAACCCCAGCAACAGGTGCTCGGTCCCCACGTAGTTGTGGTTGAGGTTCTTGGCTTCCTCGAGAGCGTACTCGATCACCTTCTTCGCCCGAGGCGTCTGGGGCAGTTTGCCCATGGTGACCATGTCGGGACCCGACTGGACAATCTTCTCGACTTCGAGCCGAATCTTGCGGAGGTCGACGTCGAGGTTTTTCAGCACGTTGGCGGCAACACCCGAGCCTTCCTTGACCAGCCCCAGCAGAACGTGCTCGGTGCCGATGTACTCGTGGTTGAACCGCTGGGCCTCCTGGTTGGCCAGCTGCATCACCTTCCGTGCCCGATCGGTGAAACGTTCGTACATCTGTCCCTCTCCGTCCTCGTCGGAATGTCATCTGTCATTGTAGGTCACCGACGATGGTGACAAGAACCGATCGCACCTCGGAGATCCGTCTCCCGGCTCCTTGCCGGACATCACAACCGCTACAATGCATCGGGATTCTAGTTCTCGTGCACCCCGGTGGCAAGATGCCCGCTCACCGTGGTCCGACGACGGGGGGAGAAACGACGATGATCCCGGGGGACTGGACCGAGTCGGCGGCACGTGCGCTCGCGGCTGTCGAACACGACATTCGGGTCGCCGTTCCCCGCGAATTGCTCTGGGCCCTGGTCGACCAGGAGTCGCGGGCCAGCGAAATCCTGGCCTCCGGGGGACTCGACGCCGGCACGCTGTCAGAGTGTCTGCCCCGAGTCGACGAAGATGGCGGCTCGAACGCCTCGGGCCTGGACCTGGTGCTCCACGAGGCGATCCGCCTGGCCGGGTTGGCCGGCCGGGTCGCCGAGGTGGGGACCGAGCACCTGCTGTGGGGATTGGCCCAGGCCGACGAGACAATCGGGCGTGTGCTGGCCGAGCACGACCTGCAGCCGGAGTCCCTGGCACCGGTGATCGAAGCGGCCACCGGAATCGAAACGACTCCCCTGGAAACCGACGAACGACTGGACCCGTTGCCGGCACCGGACGCCTCCACCGACACCTTCCGCGTGATGGATGCCTCGGCAAATCGTGCCCGCGAGGGCCTTCGGGTGGTCGAGGACATCGCCCGCTTCGTACTCGACGATTCGCACCTCACCGGTCTGCTCAAGCAACTCCGGCACGACCTGGCCACCGCCCTGGAGCCACTTGATGGGGGCCGCTTCCTGGCCGCCCGCGACACGACCTCCGACGTCGGCACGACGGTCACCACCGAACAGGAAAACCAGCGGGGGTCCCTGCGAGACGTGCTCGACGCGAACCTCGGCCGGGTCCAGGAATCGCTGAGGACGCTCGAGGAACTGGCCAAGCTCGAGCCGGCCGGACCCGACGTCATGGACCCGTCGCCGGCGGCTCGCTTCGAACGCGCCCGCTACGATCTCTACACGCTGCACAAGGCACTGGCCACGACACTCGAGGCGCGACGTCGGCTCGACGGACGCGACCTCTACCTGCTCGCCGGCGAATCCGGTTGCCGCGGCGGCATCGGCCCGGTGATCCGGGCGGCGGTGGCCGGCGGCATCGGTGTGGTGCAACTGCGAGAAAAGACGCTCGAGGACGCGGCGCTGCTGGACCTGGCTCGTCGTGTCCGCCGTTGGACCAGTGACGCGGGCAGCCTGTTCGTGATGAACGACCGGCCCGACCTGGCCGTGCTCGCCAACGCCGACGGGGTCCACGTGGGCCAGCAGGAACTGGACGTCCGCAGCGTGCGGCGGATCGTCGGTCCCGACCGGCTGGTCGGCGTCTCGACCCACTCGATCCAGCAGGCCCGCCAGGCGGTGCTCGACGGGGCCGACTACCTCGGCGTCGGCCCGGTCTTCCCCTCGCAAACCAAGTCGTTCGATTCGCTGGCCGGGCTCGACTTCGTCCGGGCCGTTGACCGGGAGATCACCCTGCCATGGTACGCCATCGGAGGAATCTCGGCCGAGAACCTCGCGGAGGTGGCCGAGGCAGGAGCGACGCGAGTGGCCGTGGGAGCAGCCGTCTGCGGGGCTGACGATCCTGAAGCGGCTGCCCGGGAACTGTGCCACGGGTTGACGAGAGACCCGAGCTGAATCCATCGGGATGCGGACAAGACGCCCCCCTCCTTGCCCGGATCCCGAACGGAAGAGCCGCCTACTTCTTCTTTTTCGTCACCCGGCTGGCGGCTTCCCACGAATCGAGCGTCACCTTGAGTGTGACGATCTTCTTCTGGCCATCGACAGTCCGACTGACCGTCAGGATCACCTTGTCACCGGGCCGGTGACTCTTGATCAGGTCGACCAGCTGCTGGAAGTCGGAAATCGGCTTGCCGTCGAACTTCTGCACCACGTCACCGACCTTGACCCCGGCCCTGTGAGCGGCCAACCCCGGTCGGACCTCCTGGATCTGGCACGGCATCGAAAACGACTTGACACCCAGGAGTGCCCGGCCGCGACGGACGACCATCAGCATCGGCACCGCGGCGGTCAGCGAGGCGAGTTGTTCATCGGAGGTGTCGGCCCCGTCGATGATCAGCAGCGATCTGAGCCGAGTCAGCCGACGGACGAACTTCAGGCCCTGGCCCCCCCCCTTCCACCCCTTGCCCAGCTGCAGGGTGACGATGGGGTGTCCGATCATCCTCGAGTTGTTCGGATCGACAACGTTGTCCTGGGCGTCCTTGAAGATCCCGCCGAGGCGGCGAACCTGTTCGACGGCACGCCGCTGCCTCAGGTCGGTGTGTGATTCGAGCACCTTGCGGGCCCGTCGAGAGACACTGCGCGGCCCCGTCTCGGCCAACCCCTCCAGCACCGACTCGCTGGAAGCCACCACGTCAAGATCCCGGGCGGTGTACATCCGCTCGAGCACCCCGATGGCCCGGGCGGCCACCTCCAGCTTGTCACCCCGCGCGGCGCGGCCCAGCAACGGCGCGGCCGCCGCCCCGGACCGGTAGAGTTCGCGGGTCGCCCGCTGCCGTCTCGCGAAACTGTGACTCTCCAGTTCGACGATCAACTCGCCCACTGGCCGGGTCGCCGCCAGGATCGTCCGGGGCAACGGCGGTGGGGGTGGGACGGCAATCCCCTCGACGGAACCGGTCAACAGGACCACCGTCAACAGCACGACCCCGAAGCTCCGCCGCCCCATCAGCTCCCTTTCCTCCTGGCTGTCGCCCATTGTGCCGCAAAGGCTCGACCCAACGCCATGCCAGTCCGTGAACCGTCCCGACCCGCCGACCCCATATCGGCCGATCCACTTCCTTGACGGTCCGCCGGAGCCACCCGTACACTCCTCGTCGACATGCAGGTCTACGTCAACGAAGAGCCGCGAGAAGTGGAGGCCGGGGCGACGGTGTCCTGGCTGGTCGAGCAACTGGGACTCGAACCGCGTTACCTGGCGGTCGAACGCAACCGCGAACTGGTTCCGCGACGCGAACACGCCGGCTGCATGCTGGTCGAAGGTGATCGACTGGAGATCGTCACCCTGGTGGGCGGCGGCTAGGCCTCGAGGGATCTCAAAGAAGGGAACAAGAACGGATGAGCGTTTCCGAGACACCCGATTTTTCCGCGGGAACGGCCGGTTCGGACCAGGCCGACCCCACGCTTGACATCCCGATGGTCCTGGGCACCCACGAACTCAAGGGCCGCCTGGTCGTCGGCACCGGCAAGTACGCGACCTACGAGTTGATGCAGGAGTGCCTGGAGGCGAGCGGGGCCGAGGTGATCACCGTGGCGGTGCGTCGCGAACGGCTGGTCGACGCCGACGGCCGCAGCATCCTCGACTTCATCGATCTCGCCCGCTACACCATCCTCCCCAACACCGCCGGGTGCTTTTCGGCCGAGGACGCCGTGCGGGTCGCCAGGCTCGGTCGCGAGATCCTCGAGGGTCTCGAAAATCCCGGCGCCGACTGGGTCAAGCTCGAAGTGCTCGGTGACACCCGCACGCTGCTGCCCGATCCGGTGGCCACGCTCGAGGCCACCAGGCAGCTGGTCGACGAGGGCTTCCAGGTGCTCTGTTACACCTCCGACGACCCGATCTCGGCCAAGCGGCTCAAGGAAGCCGGGGCCACGTCGGTGATGCCGGCCGGCAGTCCGATCGGCAGCGGCCAGGGCCTGCTCAACCCCAACAACATCCGCATCTGCCTCGAGTACCTCAAGGAAGATGACCCGGACTACCCGGTGATCGTCGACGCCGGGGTCGGTACCGCCAGCGACGTGGCCGTCGCCATGGAACTCGGCTGCGACGGCGTGCTGCTCAATACCGGCATCGCCTCCGCCGGCGACCCGCTGCTGATGGCCCACGCCATGCGGCACGGCTGCCACGCCGGTCGACAGGCCTTCCTGGCCGGTCGCATCCCCAAGAAGCTCTACGCCACCGCCTCGAGTCCCGAGGTCGGTGTGCTGGGAGCACCCGGGCGGTCCTAGGCCGCTCCAATCTCCAGCAGCACCTTCCCACCCCGGCCAGGTGTCTCGGACGCCGTCACCGCGTCGACCACCCGCTCGAGTGAAAATGTCTCGCCGATCTCCGAGTCGAGCACGCCGGCGGCGACCAGGCGGGCCACGGTCTTGATCAGCCTCAGCTTGGCCAGCAGCCCCTGGCTCGCCAGCCACGGCCCCAGCCAGAAACCCTCGACGGACGCCTCCCGGGTCATCAGCTCACGAGGCGAAAACTCCAGGGGACGCTCATCCAGGGTCCCATAGCAGAGCATCCGGCTGCCGCGGCCCAGGCAACCCAGGACCACCGACCCCAGCGGGCCGCCCACCGGATCAATTACCGCCGACACCCCGCCGCCACCGGTGATGTCATCGACCACCTGCAGCAGTTCCTCCCCGGACTGCTCGTCGACACGGAAGGACAGCACGTGATCGCCGCCGAGTTGAACCAGTTCCTCGATCTGCTCGTCGCGGCGGACGATGTTGATCGTCTTGAAACCCAGCCTGCGGCCCAGCCGGATCACCATCCGTCCCAGTTGACTGCCAGCGGCCGTCTGCAGCAGCCAGCCCCCGCGGGGAATCTGCAGGACCCGTTGAACCATCACGTAGGCGGTGACCGGATTGATGAAGAAAGTGGCAGCCTGTTGTACCGACAGCGAGGTGGGAACGGGTACGACCTGCCTGGCGGGCACCACCGCCTGCTCGGCCCAGTTGCCGGTGATCGAGTTGAGCACCACGACCCGCTTGTGGCGTCGCAATGCTCCCAGCAGCCCGCCACCGCTCTCCTCGACCACCCCCACACCCTCGTAGCCGGGCGTGAACGGCAACGAGGGCCGACGACCGTAGGTGCCTCGGATCGTCATCACGTCCGAGGGATTCACGGGGCTGGCAAGCATCCGGACTCGGACCTGCCCCGGCTCCGGCACCGGTGTCTCCAGTTCCTCGACCCGCAGCACCTCGGCCGGTTCGCCGAAACCTGTCATCTGAACGGCTCTCATGATGCCGACAGTTCTACCGGGCCATCGCCGGGCTGCCAACCGAGCATTGCCGTTGCGTCGCCCCGCCCCCGACACTATTCTCCCGCCGCGCACGAAGGCCTCCGCCACGTGCCTCTCTCGCGACTCACTCCCAGCGACCACAACACACCGCGACCACGCGGCGGCCCGTCCCGACCGGCCCGTCGACCGATCCCCTTCTGCGCCCGTTCCCCACCCTTTCTCCAGCATCATGCTCCGCCTCGGAATCGTCGATTTCGACAGTTCGCACTGCGTCGAGTTCACTCGACGGATCAACGGCACCGGCGTGCCCGCTGACCAGTGTGTCGAGGGCGGACGGGTCGTGCTGGGATGGCCGGGGACCTCGGAGATGGCCCCGGAACGGATCGAGAGATTTCGGCCCGAGATCGAGACCCTCGACGTCGACCTGGTCGGCGACCCGTCCGAGATGCTCGACCAGATCGACGCCGCACTGGTCCTCTCGCTTTCGGGAACCCCACACCTGGATCGCGCCCGGCCGTTTCTCGAAGCGGGACTGCCGGTGTTTGTCGACAAGCCGATGGCGTGCCGGTTCGAAGACGCCCGGGAGATGTTCCGGCTGGCCGGAGAAGCCGGCGTGCCGTTCTTTTCGGTTTCGGCAATGCGGTTCTGCGAGGAAGTGATCTCGTTTTGTGACAACCGCGAGGGCCTGTACGGACCGGTCCACGGCGCGGTCAGCTTCGGACCGGCATGGCGAGCCGAAGGCAACCCCGGGCTGTTCCACTACGGGATTCATCCGGTCGAAGTGCTCTTTTCGGTGATGGGTTCCGGGTGCCGGACCGTGACGGCGCACCACGGCGAGGGTGCCGACGTGGTGGTTGGCACGTGGGACGACGGACGCCAGGGCACCGTCCGCGGCGGTCGCTCGGGAGCCACCGCCTACGGCTTCACAGCCTGGTGCGAACACGCCGTCATCCAGCAGAACATCTCGACCCGCTTCGCCTACCGCAACCTCTGCCAACACATCGTCGAGACGCTCTCGGGAAACACCCCACCCCCCGTCTCCCCCGAAAACACGCTCGAGGTCATCGGCTTCATCGAGGCGGCCCTGGAAAGCGAATCGCACCACGGCCAACCGGTTCCCCTTCCCTCATGATTCTCTCAACCACCATGCCTCCAAAAACCTCCGCCGTTTCCGTCGTCCGACTGCTCGGCCTGGTGTTGTTCGCGGTCACCGTCACGCCGGCGACCGCCCAGGAATTCGGCGTCTACACCAAGGTGTTCAACATCGCCGGGGCCAAGGACAAGGCTTCCCCCGAGGTGATCGTCCGCAGCCTGACACTGTTCCGATCGGGCAAGGCCTACGACACGATCCATTCGGCGGGCGAGGTGACTGTCTTCGAACCAAACCGACGCCGGTTCGTGATCATCAACGGCCCTCGCCGTCTGGCAACCGAGGTGGGATTCGACGAGATCAAGTCGGCGTTGAAGAAGGCCGAGAAGACGACGCGAGAGTACGTGGTCGAGTTGAGACGCAAGGGCGACTCCAAGTCGCTGGCAGCCGCGTCGCCGCTGCTCGGACAGCTCAACCCGGACTTCAGCGAACAGTTCGACCTCGGCACGTCCACCCTGCTGTTGTCCGGCCGCGGGTTCCACTACCGCGTCAACTGCACCAACACACCCGACCCGGCCAGCATCGATCGCCTCGCCTTCGACGCCGCCCGCCGACGTTATCTCGAATACACCGACTGGACAGCGATGCTCAACTACCTGCTGCATCCCCGCGCACTGTTCCCCGCCCCGCGAGTGGCACTGAACCGGAAACTGAAATCCCGCAAGCTGCTGCCCCTGACCGTGGAACTCCAGGACAACTCCAACACGGGGTTCCACCTGCGGGCCGAGCACCAGTTCCACTGGCAACTGACCGGCAAGGACCGTGACGACATCCGTCACTGGGAGTCGCTGCGAAAGACAAAGAAACTCCGGACGGTCAAGTTCAACGAGTACCGCCGGCGGCTGGTCAGCGGCCGCTGATCCGGCCGGGTCGGTCGGCGTGTTGTCGCCGCTGGCGAAATTGGTAAGAATCCAGACACGTCACCTCCCGAGCGACCATCACGTATGCAGGTCACGTTGGCCAATCCCCGCGGCTTCTGCGCGGGCGTGAACATGGCGATCGACTGCCTGGACGAGGTGATCCGGATATTCGGATCCGCGATCTACGTCTACCACGAGATCGTCCACAATCGGCACGTGGTCGAACGATTCATCGCCCAGGGCGTGACGTTCGTCGACCGTGTCGAGGACGTTCCCGAAGGCTCGATCCTGCTCTTCTCGGCCCACGGCATTTCTCCGGAGATCCGCCGAATCGCCTCCGAACGTCGGCTGCAGACGATCGACGCCACCTGCCCGCTGGTGACCAAGGTGCACATGGAGGCGTTGCGGTTCGCCCGCGACGGCTACCACATCGTGTTGATCGGCCACGAGGGTCACGACGAGGTGGTGGGGACGATGGGTGAGGCCCCCGAGAGCATCACGCTGGTCGAAACGCCCGAGGGTGTCGATTCGCTTCCGTTCGGTCCGGACGAGAAGATCGCCTTCCTGACACAGACGACACTGTCGGTCAGCGAGGCCGGAGCGATCATCACCCGGCTCGAACAACGTTACCCCGGCATCGTCTCGCCTCCCAAGGAGGACATCTGCTACGCGACGACCAACCGGCAGGAGGCAGTCCACCACCTGGCCGAGACCGCCGATGTGGTGATCGTGCTGGGCAGCCAGAACAGTTCCAACAGCCTGCGACTGGCTGAACTGGGCGGCGAGCGGACCGGCCGCGCCTACCTGGTCGACTCGGTCAGCGAACTCCCCGAGGGGTGGGATCGGGATGTCCAGCGGGTCATGGTCACCGCCGGAGCCAGTGCGCCAGAGGACGTCGTCGAGGACTGTCTCGAACATCTCAAGACCACCTACGGCGCCACGGTCGAGGAAGTGACCGTCAGCGAAGAGCACGTCCGCTTCCCGCTGCCGAAGGAACTACAGACACTGAAGTCACAGGACGACCGCTGACACCGTCCTCGAACCGGTTCACTCGTCGATGGCCGGATAGGTGACTGCCGGCAGGCGGATCACGCGACTCGACCAACCCACCGACTCGGCGGCCTCTCCCTGGGCCGGTTCGTCGAACGCAAAGACCCGGAAACCCGGTGGAATCGCGTCGACCCGGGGAGCGTCCAAAAGCGGCGTGAACTGGACACCCGTCGCCGGAACCGTCAGGACCACCGCCCGACCCAGCGTGCCCACCGATTCCTGGTGGACGTGTCCGCAACTGACCACCCGCACCTGCGGCGACCGGATGACCAACTCGCAGAAAGGACCGGGGTCCCGGAGACCGATGGCGTCGAGCCAGGCCGAGCCGACCGAGATCGGTGGGTGGTGCTCGAACAGGATCGTCGGCTGGCTGGAGTGCTGATCGAGTTCCCCCGCCAGCCATTCGAGCATCGCCGGCTCGACTCGCCCGGGGACCTCGCCGGGAATGTGTGTGTCGATCCCGATCAACCGCCAGCCACCGACCGACTCGGAGAAACAGATCCCCCGGTCGGTCCCGCCGGCCCGATCGCCGAACACCTCCCGCAGCAACGCCCGGTCGTCGTGGTTGCCGGGCAGCACGTGACAGCGATCGAGCCACCCGTCGAGCAACCCGTGCACCGCCTGGTAGGTCTCGCGGCGTTCGTCATGGGTGAAGTCACCGGTGACGACGACGCGGTCGAAGTCCAGCCCCGTACCACGGGCCGCCTCGAGCACCTCGACCAACGAGTCACGGGTAGGCACACTCCGAAGCACCCCGTCGGGTTCGGCGAAGAGGTGCAGGTCGGAAAGTTGCAGCACGAGCGTGGTCATCGGTCCACCGCGAGACTACTTCCTGGGGATCTCCCGCAGGAACACGTTCTTGAAGTAAAGCGTGTTGCCGTGATTCTGGAGCTCGATCTGCCCGGTCGAGAAGATCGGCTGCTTGCGATCCCAGTAGTTCTCCAGGGTCACGTTGTCGACGACCAGGACTCCGTTGAGCCAGACCCAGACCTTCTCACCGACCATCTTGATCCGGAACGTGTTCCACTGGCCGACCGGATTGTCGGCAATCACCGGTGGCTTCGAGGGGTTCTTCTGGTTGTTGAACAGGCCACCGGAGCCGACGTTCCGGAGCTTCGGGTCCCAGATCTGCACCTGCGGCGAGCCCCGTAGGTAGATCCCGCTGTCACCCTTTTCCTTGATCTTCCAGTCGACCAGCATCTCGAAATCACCGTAGTCCTTTCCGGTGCACAGCGAACGGCCCTTGCCGTCGAAGACCAGCGTCCCGTCGATCACGTGCCAGTGGGCCTTCATTTCAGCGTCTGCAGTGGCCTGGGCCTTCTTCAGAGCCTCGCTTTTAAGAGCCGCCCGCTTGATCGGGTTGCCGCCGCCCGTGGCGATCAGCCCCTTCCAACCGGCCAGGTTCTTGCCGTTGAACGCGGCGCTGAAGCCGTTGGGGGCCCGGTTGTCGACGAACGCAACGTCACCACCGTTGGCTCCGCCGACCTTGCCCCGCTTGACCGCATCGCCGAACAGGTAGACCTCGTCGAAGTTCCCCGTGTCGTCAAACGACCCGAGGCCGACCTGTCCCCAACTGAACGTCTTGTCGACGGCGGTCATGACCGGCTTGGCCATGTCATCGAAGTAGACCGAGATGGTGCCACTGTCGACGTCCCGGACGACACGGGCGTGGTGCCAGTTGTCGTCCCAGTTGGTGCCGGCCGTGGTGGTCTTGGAGATCTTGGTCCGGGGCTTGTTGTTGACAATGAAAATGTTGTTGGCGTGATCGTCCATCTTCTTGCCGAGGTGGACGTAGTAGAGGTGAGCGGGATCCTGGTAGCCGAAGAACAGGCACATGTCGCGGTGGCCGTAGTCCTTGATCGTCGACTGCAGCCGCACATCCAGAGTGAAGCTGCCGACCACGGTGTCCTTGATCAACGAGCGGTTGAAGGGCGACCGGACGGGGTTCTTGACCTTGCTCTGCTTGAACTGGCTGTAGACCTTGCTGCCGCCGACGGCCGAGACCTTCCAGGCGTTGCCGTCGCCGGGGGCCCAGTGACCCGCCTTTCCCGATTCGAAGTTGTCGAAGAACAACAACGGCAGTCCCGCCGCTCCGGCACTCACCCGCTTGACACCGTCCTTGTCGGCCGACGTCGCCGACGTCGCCGTCAGCAGGCCAATCGCGGCCACCAGGGTGATCGCGGCAAACCGCGACGTGATTCTCCGCAACACCTCCACCGGCAACTGGCTCATCGTCGCTCTCCTCATCGTGGGTCAATTGTCTGGGCGTCCCCGTCCTCGGTGTTTTCCGCCCGTTGCGGAACAGGATTTCGGGGTTCGAGCGTGACTTCGGTTTACAGCGACGCCACCCCCTCCGCAACCGTGAACTCCTTACGCGGGTCCCGTTCCAGACGCGCCGCCGCGGTGTCCGGATCGTGGTCGAACAGCACCCACCATCCCCGGTCGGCCGCCTGCCCCAGCAACTCGGATTTCCGCCGCCTGGTCACCAGCACCTCTTCGTCGTATCCCATGCACCACAGGCTCTTCAGGTGCCGCGTCGTCGGGCAGAGATCGGCGATATAGAGGGCCTGCTGGCCGTCGCTCTCCAGCAGCAGGGCCTGGTGATGACGGGAGTGGCCGCCGGTGACGATCGAGTGGATCCCCGGTCGGAGTTCGATGTCGCCGGAGACCAGTTCCAGCAAACCGGCGTCAGCCAACGGGGTGACCCAGTCAGCCGAATAGGCCGCCCGGAGTTCTTCTCGACCCGAAGTTGCCCGCTCGAATTCGCCCGCCTGCACGACATGGGTGGCGTTGGGAAACACCGGCACCACCTCACCCGACTCGTCCTCACGCAGTGCCCCGCCGACGTGATCGTAATGCAGGTGGGTCAGGATCACCGTCCCGATGTCCTCCGGCGACACCCCCGCCGCCTCGAGACTCACCCGCAACGGCTCCCCCTCCTCCGAAGCCGTGCGGCGACGCTGTGACTCGGGAAGCCGCGACCCGTACCCGGTGTCCACCAGAATCAACTCCTCTTCGTCACGGATCAGCAGGCAGTTGGTCGCCTGGTCGATCATGTTCCCGTCATCCGGTGGAAAGACCCTCGCCCACAGTTCCCGTGGCACCACTCCGAACATCGTGCCACCGTCGGTCTTGAAGCGACCGCCGGAAATCGTCTCGAGTCTCAGGTGTCCCAACTGCATCGCGGGCGGCTTTCGATAGAGCAATCCGATCCAGGGTCTATACTAGCCGGTTGGATCACCACCTCTCCACGGCCGCAACGCTCATTCCATGGCCCGATACTACAAGTACCATTCGCCCGAGGATGTCGAGACCGACGCCAGGTCACTGGGACTGGAGATCTCGACCTCCCAGGACTTCTCGGTTCTGCTCACCCCCTGCACGATCGGTCCGCTGACAGCCAAGAACCGGCTGTTGGTGCAACCGATGGAGGGATGCGACGGGACACTCGAGGGAGCCCCCGATGAACTGACCCTTCGTCGGTACCAGCGTTTCGGAGACGGTGGCGCGGCGGTGGTCTGGGCCGAGGCAACCGCAATCGCCGAAGACGGACGGATGAACCCGCGACAGTTGTGGCTGGCCGACCACACCCAGCGGGCCAT
>Ga0310120_10000335_pt1 | contig 37996 bp, 28 predicted proteins | sample CB27_AW_983_MG_FD_203506 | JGI IMG/M metagenome (GOLD analysis project Ga0310120, IMG submission 203506) | Marine microbial communities from Western Arctic Ocean, Canada - CB27_AW_983 | ecosystem: Environmental > Aquatic > Marine > Oceanic | place: Canada: Western Arctic Ocean | collected...
TCGTCAACGACCTTTTTCTTGCGAAAGGATTTGGCGAGCGCCTCGCCCCGCAGAACCTGCATCAGAAAGTGCGAGGTTTGGATGAGTATGTGGTCTTGGTTCGATTTTGTTCTTGACTGTCGACCGAAATTTTATCATTCGATAAAAAGAAAGTCAACTGCTTGCCTTCCGTGAGTTTACCGTCATTTTGGAGCCACGCTTGCTCTCCTTGAAGGGTCATCTTTTGCTCATTCGGCAAGTATCTTGCATGCGCGCCAGCCGCCTTTCCTCCGGTCAAGGAAATCGCCACTTCACCCTCGGCATAGACTTCCTCGACCCCGATGCCGCCCTTGCTGAGCCGGACCTCCACACGGTCGCCACGAAGCGTCATCTCTTTCGAGTGCATTTCGACCTCGTCTTGATATTCCAGCATTTCGTCTACCGCCCGATAGTGAAGGCTCGCGGCGTTCGTCACCGTTGGCTCGACAGGACCATCCTCGTCCCCATCTTCGCTCTTGACGAGCTCCTGCAAAAGAACCGTCCGCACGTGGCCTTCGGCGATGAGATCACCCGTCTTCTCGAAGATCTGGATGGTATCGGCTTCGACTCGGCTCCGTCCCTGGAAGCCTCGCGCGCCGCCGGTATAGACCGCGAGCTCGCGACTCCGGTCGTAGGACAGATGATCCGCGACAAAATACACGGGTTCCTTTTCGGTCGACGAAAACAATCCCGCAACTCCCGACCCGCCCGCGGACGAAGAGCGAACGTCCCGGATACCTCTGACGTTGCCCGTCTCGATATCCACGACGATCCTTCGAGCTTCGAGGCTTGCGCGAGGGTCCCAGAGTCGAGGCGACTTTGTCAGAATGAGCTTCGAGTCGGCCGCGCGGAAGTGGCCTTCCTCTGCCGTTGCGCGAACGTCGCCTTGCTCGAACACAACGGCGCGCGTGCATCGCGCGTCCAAGAGGTCACCGGTCAGGGGATCGAAGTCGCTTTCGATCTGCCGCGCTCTTATGGTCTTGCGTGCATCTTCGTCGCCGTTCAATGGAATCAGAACGAGCGTCACGCCGCCGCGACCCCGAAGCTTCGTGAGCTCGCCTTGTTCGTCGAAATCAAAGGCGAGCGTGTGGCCAGTCAAATCTTTGTTATAGCCCTTGGTTGCGTTTTTGGGCAGCCGCAGCTCGAGCCGGCCGCCATTGAGAGCGCGCACCCGCTCGAGGTTCTCCCCCGAGGGGCGAAAGTTCATCTCGAGGCGCTCGGCCGAAAGGCGCTTCGACCCTGCCTCTGCCGTCAAAGCGCCCGACATCTGGCTATCGTCCTCGTTCGAAACCTTCAGTTCCAGGACCGCGTTCTCGAACGCTTGGATCTTCTCGATGCCTGTATGGTCATCGTTCAAAAAAATATGAAGGTCGTTGCAAGTCAAGAACCCGCTTCTCTGCCGAACTTCAACCTGGTCGATATATTGCACCCAGTGTCGGGTTTTGTTCATGAAGGCCGACTTGCTCGTGATGTGCAAGGGAGCTTCGGAGCTCGGGTTGAGGATCATATCCACACCGTCATCGAGTTCGAGCTCACCCCGTTTGATGATGTAGCTCATGCTGCCCGCATCGCCAACGATGTCGTCTTTGAAATAGCGCACCGGCTCGCTGCTCCACACCCGATCCGGGAACCGGCGAAACTCGAGGGACTCAGCCTCGAGACGGAGCGAGGTGTTGTCGCGCACAACGACGTTGCCCTGAAGGTGGACCGAGCTGTCCCGGCGGACATGGCACAGATCCGCGGTCACTACGACCGGCGTGCCGTCCGCCCCTGAATTGAAGCGGATTTCGGCGTTGCGAAACTGCTGCCCGGACTCCGTCTGACCGACGCTCTCCGCCGCGGTCAAGGTCCACGCCGTGTTTCCTTCCGAGTCGAGCTGCTCGAGCTGCACCTGGCGCGACGTAACGTTCTCCGGCTCGTCCGGGATGTCCAATGCGGCGACCGTAGTCGAGCGCATCCCTTCGCGGAGGTGCTGAACGACATAGCCAGTACAGACGAGAAAGAGCACGAGGAGCGTCCACTTGATGATGCGAATCTGCGTGAACGTCATGAACCGTTTTGGACCTCGAGCCCGACCTCCCCCATTCGCCGAAACTTTTGGTAACGGGCTTCGACCCGCTCTTCCGGGCTGAGCCGTTCTGAACGCTCGAGCGCTTCGACGAGGTATTTGTTCAACATCTGCGCAGTCTGGCGATGAGCCGTGTGGGCCCCTCCGACCGGCTCGGGCACGATGCGATCGACGAGCCCGAGCGCGAGTAAGTCCGTCGCGGTGAGCTTCAAACCATTCGCGGCCTCTTCGGCGCGCCCGGCATCCTTCCAAAGGATCGCCGCGCATCCCTCAGGAGAAATGACGGAATAGATGGAGTGCTCCATGATGAGTATCTCGTCGCCAACCGCAACCGCGAGCGCTCCGCCGCTTCCGCCTTCTCCAGTGACGGCCACGATGATAGGGACTCGGATCCGCGACATCTCGCGAATGTTGACGGCGATAGCTTCGGCCTGTCCCCGCTCTTCGGCGTCGATCCCAGGATAGGCGCCGGGTGTATCGACGAAACAAAAGATAGGTCGCTCAAACTTGTCCGCCATGCGCATCATACGAAGCGCTTTCCGATAGCCTTCTGGCCGCGGCATCCCGAAATTACGCCGAATCTTCTGCTTGGTGTCGCGCCCTTTTTGATGGCCGATCACCGCGACGGGTTTGTCGTGAAACCACGCCATACCGGTAACGATGGCCGCGTCTTCCCCGAAGCGTCGATCACCTTGAATCTCGACGAAACCCGTAAACAAATGCTCGATGAAATCCAGCACATAGGGTCGCTGCGAATGGCGCGCGACCTGCACGGTCTGCCACGGCGTGAGCTTCGAATAGATCTCACGCCGCATCTCGTCGAGTTTTGTCGAAAGCCGCGCGATCTCGAGTTCTTTGCCCGCATCGGCCGGGTATCCCGTGAGCGACTCGATCTCCTTTTGGACTGCGGACAAAGGCGTCTCGAAATCCAAGATATCGATACTCATGACGGGCTCAGTGTAGCAAAAGTGTCAGTTGGATTGTGGTATCGTCGAATAAAGTCGGAATAAAGTCGGAACAACAGCACAAAAGACATGTCGTTTCTCACCCTGGTCCTGATGTCCCTCACGCTCGCAGGTCAAAGTGATCGTGAGACGCAGTATCTCGAGCTCGCTCAGGCGACGCTTCGAAATCCCGTCTCGACGGCAGAGCTCCGCACCGCGGTGCTCTCGCCCCGATGCGGTTCATACCACCATCCGTGAGCTCGTGGCGCTCGGGAACCGTCCGAGAGAAATGCTTTCTTATCTCGAGGGCACGTCCGAAGGCCGGCGCATGCTCGAGAATACGGGCGGCCTCCACGCCCTTTTGTATCGCCTCGCCTCGGAGTGCACACTGGGTGCGAAGGATCTCGAGCTCCTCGAGACGATCATAGCCAATACCGTCGCGATATATTTCAAGACATGGACCACCGAGCCTGCGATCCAGGTCCCGATGATCGAGCAAACGGATTGTGGCGGGCGCTATGTCGGCTTTTGGCACCTCCACCCGCCACGGACAACCGGCGCCGGCTTCCAAGAAGGTATCGAGCCGAGCGTCGCGGATATGCGAAACGCCGTCGAGCTGGGCCAGTTCCTCACGATCGTTTTTCAGCCCGACGGCTTCGACTCCTACGACCTATCGCGTCTCGCCTTTCTTGGGCGCGAAGACCTGTCTGAGGTCGAGCGCATCTCGTACCGATTCGAGAATTGGAACCTCATTTTCTCTCGAGGTTGCGAGTGGCCCAAGGCGCGAGCACCCCGTAGACAGCCTCGCTCATCGGCACAGAAACGCCCAGCTCTCGGGCACGCCGCTTGACCGTTCCGTGAAGCGCTTCGAGCTCCATCGGCTTGCCATGGGTCATGTCGTAATGGAGCGAGGAGTACCACTCAGCCGGGAGCGTCTCGAGCACTTCCATGATCCTTGCGACGGTGTCGCCCGCCATCTCCACGCCGGATGCGTTCGCAACGGACACGACTTCTGATACCAACTCGCGATACATCGCAAAGGAAGCTTCCGAGGCGCGAATGTCCCCGAGCGGAAGCCGTACGGCGGCCGTCATACCGGCGGTCGCACAGATTACGGCGAATTTTTTCCAGAGCTCTTTTCGAATGTTCACCGTGAGGTCGACATCGATGTCGCTCGCGTGGCAAAGATCGACGAACGCTTCGAGACGTGCGCTCTTGCTCCCGTCGAGCTCGCCCAAAACGATACGCGCGAGCTTACCTTGATGGGTCACGACGCCCGGCCCAGTTACCGTTGCGAGAATGTAGGCGACGCCCCCGACGACATGGGTCGACGGGATGACCGAAGCTATGATCTCCTCGTTGTCGACACCGTTTTGTAGCGTAATGACGGCGGTACCCTCTCTCAATAGCGGCTCGAGGCGCCTTGCGGCGTCCAACGTGTCGGTAGACTTGACGCAAAATAGAACGACGTCGGAGCCACCGATATCTTCTGGACGATCCGTGGCGGGGAGCTCAAGGTGTAGATCCCCCTTCGCGCTGACGATGCGCACCCCCCCGCTTCGGAGCGCCGCAAGATGCGCGCCACGGGCAATGAGATGCACGTCACCACCGCCCGCCGCAAGACGCGACCCGAAATAGCTCCCGATACCGCCAGCCCCGAAAACGGCAATCTTCATAGGCCGTGACTCTATCAAAATCCCACCGGTTGACTTCCTCCGGCGAGCCGCTTACGTTCGTGAGCAGTGGCCAAGAACATCGCCCTCGTCTTTCTCGCACTTGCCGCGCCCTTGATTCTCGTGAGTTTTCTTTCCGAGAGCGAAGGGGCGTTGTGGCTTTTCAGCTTCTCTTTCAAGGCACAATGTCTGGACTTGGCAGTCGCCCGAGTCATCGCTAGACCCGGATGTCGAGGCCGTAATGGCGATCTAGTCCAAGCTCGAGAGGCGGTCTCTCGAAAGCTCGACGGAGCCTTCGCCGCACATCGCTTCAAGGCTCGTAACCAAATCGGGTGAGGGCTCGACCCGCAAGAACCGATGGGGTCGAAAGACAACTCTGAAATCTTCGCGGGCAAGCTCGAACTCGATCTCGCAGTCCCCACGGTGATACTCGAGTAGCTCGCGCAAATGCGGCAGCGTGTCCTCGAAAAAGCCGTCGAGCGCGATGCTCACTTTCATAGAGCCCGCTTCGCGCTGGCGGACTTCGTCGAGGGGTACGATCTTGCTCGCGAGTACTTTCCCAACGTCCTCGCCGATCTCCGGTCTTCCTTTCACGAGCATCGCGACGTCGTTCGAAAGAAGGCCGAAGCTTTCCCGATAGAGATTGGGAAAAACTACGACTTCGGCACTTCCTTTCTGGTCTTCTAGACGCAAGACCGCCATCGCGTCGCCTTTACGCGTGCGAAGGGTACGGATGTTCACGATGAGGCCCGCGATGGCAACCTCTCCCTCCTCACCCTTGTCGAGAAGGCTCTTCGTATCGCAGGTCGTGTACATCCCGATCTCGGTTTGATAAGCGTCGAGCGGGTGCCCGCTCAAGAAGAAACCGAGCGTCGCTTTCTCGTTGGCGAGAAGCTCCGACTCGCTCCACTCCGGAACGTCTGGAAGGCGGTCGAGCTCGGGGCTCCGCCGAACCCCGCCCATATCACCGAAAAGGTTCCCCTGCCCGCTCTCCCGCTCGCGCTGCACTTGTTGGCCGTAGTCGAGCGCACGGTCCACGACCGCCGCGAGCTGTGCACGCCTGGCGCCAAACGCGTCGAAGCTTCCCGATTTGACGAGGCTTTCGAGGACGCGCTTGTTCACGAGCCGTAGGTCGACTTCCTCGCAGAGATCCGCTGGCGAGCCAAAGCGCCCGCACTTTTGGCGCGCGGCGAGGATCGATTCGATGGCGGACACGCCCACGTTCTTGACGGCAGCGAGACCGAAGCGGATCTTCTCGCCGACCACGGCGAAGTCGAGCTCACTCTCGTTGATGTCTGGGGGCAGCACTTCGAGCCCCATCCCTTTGCAAGAGCTCAGATATTGCACGACTTTGTCCGTGTTCTGCTTCTCCGACGTAAGTAGCGCTGCCATGAAGAAGACCGGATAGTTTGCTTTCAAATATCCCGTCTGATAAGCGAGAAGCGCATAGGCTGCCGAGTGCGACTTGTTGAACCCGTAGCCCGCAAAGTGCTCCATCAAATCGAACACTTTCGTGGCCTTTTTCTCCGGGACGTCGTTCTTCAGCGCGCCGGCCATGAACTTCTCGCGCTGGGCCTGCATGACTTCGGCTTTTTTCTTCCCCATCGCGCGGCGGAGCATATCGGCTTCGCCGAGGGTGAAGCCCGAGAGCTTCGAGGCGAGTTGCATCACCTGTTCCTGATAAACGATCACGCCGAGTGTATCCTCGAGAATCTCCTCGAGCGCCGGTAGCTCGTAGCGGACTGCAACCTTCCCCAACTTGCGCTTGATGAAGTCGTCGATCATCCCGCTCCGGATCGGACCGGGACGGTAGAGTGCGTTGAGTGCGGTCAAATCGCCGAGCTTTTCCGGTTTGAACCGGCGCAGGATGTCACGCATCCCCTCGCTCTCGAACTGGAAGACGCCGAAGGTGTCGCCGCGGGTAAAAAGGTCGTAGGTCTTATTGTCATCGACCGGGAGCGTGTCGAGATCGATTTGGACTCCGAGCTGACGCGCGATCATCTTGATGCAGTTATCGATGAGCGTGAGGGTCCGAAGACCGAGGAAATCCATCTTCAGAAGACCAATTTCCTCGCAGTTCCGCATGTCGTACTGCGTCGTGATTTCGCCCTTGCTCCCCCGGTGAAGGGGTAAATATTCCGTGAGCGGCTTGGGAGCGATAACGACCCCGGCCGCGTGCGTCGAAGCGTGACGGCTCACGCCTTCGAGCCGCTTGGCGGACTCGACGAGCTTTCGGATCTGAGGCTCGCTCTCGATCGCATCCCTGAGCTGTGGAACTTCTTCGAGCGCCGATTCGAGCGTGGCGTCGAGCGTAGCCGGGATCATTTTCGCGATGCGGTCGACATCGGCATAAGGGATGTCGAGCACACGGCCAACGTCGCGGATCACGGCGCGCGCTTTCATCGTCCCGAACGTGATGATTTGGGCGACGTTGTCGCGGCCGTATTTCTCCGTCACGTAGTCGATGACTTCGCCGCGGCGCGCCTCGCAGAAATCGATGTCGATATCCGGCATCGATTTGCGCCCGGGGTTCAAGAAGCGCTCGAAGAGAAGGTCGTGCTCGAGCGGGTCGATATCGGTGATGCGCAAACTATAGGCGACGAGGCTGCCCGCGGCCGAGCCGCGCCCCGGGCCGACCGGTATTCCCTGCTCCCGGGCAAAGCGAATGAAATCCCAAGTGATGAGAAAGTAGCTCGGAAAGCCCATCTCACGGATGACGCCGAGCTCGCGCTCGAGTCGCCGGTCATAATCGGAGCGGGAGTGCCGCCCGAGCTCTTCGATAGCCGAGCCGTACAATCGCCAGCGATCGGCCAGTCCTTCATGCACGACGCGCTCAAAATAGCCGTCGACGCTTTCCCCTTCGGGCACTTCGAAGCGAGGCAGCTGGAAACCCCTGCGCTTGAGGTTGAGGTTCACCCGCTCCGCAATGGCGAGCGTATTGTTATAGGCTTCGCCGTAACCCTCGAAAAGCGACGACATCTCCGCCGACGATTTGAAATAGAACTGATCGCCAGGGTAGCGCATGCGGTGCTCGTCGGCGACTTTCTTGCCGGTGCCGATACAGAGCAGAATGTCGTGCGCTTCAGCGTCTTCACGGGTGATGTAGTGGCAGTCGTTGGTGGCGACGGTAGCGAGGCCTTCCTTGCGGGCGAGCTCCATCAAGCTCGTATTCACCGTCGCTTCATCCGAAAGGCCCAGATCGTGATCCTGGATCTCGAGAAAGAAATTCTTCTCGCCGAGAATGTCGCGATAAACACCCGCCGCCTTCATGGCTTTCGGCATATCTCCACGAAGCGCTGCTTGAGGAACCTCGCCCTTCAAACAGGCCGAGAGACCAATGAGCCCTTTCGAGTGCTCGGCGAGAAGCTCTTTGTCAATCCTAGGTTTGTAGTAGAAGCCTTCGAGAAAACCCGCCGAGACGAGCTTCACCAGGTTGCCGTAGCCCTCGTCGGTCTCCGCAAGCAACACGAGGTGGTTATTGGTATCCGCAACACTTCCATTGGGGGATTTGTCGAAGCGACTCCCGGGCGCGACATAGATCTCGCATCCAAGAATGGGTTTCACGCCGGCTTTTTTGGCCGCGTTATAGAAATTGACGGCGCCGAACATGTTCCCGTGATCCGTGAGCGCCACCGCCGGCATTTCGTAGCGCGCCGCAAGCTCGACGATCTTTCCCACACGGCTAGCCCCATCGAGCAGCGAAAAATCGCTGTGATTGTGAAGATGCACGAACGGCCGCATGATCAGTTGTCAGCTATCAGCAATCAGTATCCAATTACATCGACGGTGGCGACCCGCACGCTCACTCCCATTCAATGGTGGCAGGCGGTTTCGAAGAAATATCGTAAACCACCCGGTTGACACCGTGGACCTCACCCGTAATGCGGCTCGAGATGCGCTCAAGAAGATCCGGCGGCAGTCGCGCCCAGTCCGCGGTCATGCCGTCGCGGCTTTCGACCGCGCGGATCGCGAGCACGTGCTCGTAGGTGCGCGCGTCCCCCATGACCCCCACGGTACGGATCGGCAAGAGCACGCCGAAAGACTGCCACACGTCGCGGTAGAGCCCAGCTCTCTTGATCTCGCTCACGAGGATGTCGTCCGCTTCTCGCAAGATATCGAGGCGCTCTCGTGTTACCTCTCCGAGAACGCGGATGGCAAGGCCCGGGCCGGGAAAAGGTTGGCGAAACAAGAGCTCGTCGTCGAGGCCGAGCTCACGGCCGAGCTCACGCACTTCGTCCTTGAAGAGCTCGCGCAACGGCTCCACGAGCTCGAACTTCAAATGGTCGGGAAGTCCGCCCACATTGTGATGGCTCTTGATGACGTGGGACGGTCCTTTGACCGAGACGCTTTCGATGACGTCGGGGTAAAGCGTCCCTTGCACGAGGAAACGAACATTGGCCATCGAAGCCGCTTCTTCCGTGAAGACATCTATGAACTCGGCTCCGATGATCTTGCGTTTTCGCTCCGGGTCGACGACCCCGTCCAGCTTTCTGAGGAAACGGTCAGTGGCGTCGACGGCGATGACTTTGAGCGACAGCTTCTTCGAGAAACGCTCCATCACCTGGGTAGCTTCGTTTTTTCGAAGCACGCCATTATCGACGAAGATGCAGGTCAATTGGTCGCCGACTGCCCGGTGCGCGAGCGTCGCCGCGACGGACGAGTCGACACCTCCCGACAGTCCACAAACGACGTTATCGCTCCCGACGCGCTCGCGAATTCGCTGGATAGCCTCTTCACTGTACGAGCTCATGCTCCAGTCACCGCGAAGCCCGCAAATCTCGAACGCGAAGTTACGAAGAATTTCCGTTCCGTGCTCCGTATGCGCCACTTCGGGGTGAAACTGGACACCGTAATGTCCGACATCCGTATTCTCGAAAGCAGCAACGGGCGCCGCATCGGAGCTCGCGGTCAAGTGAAAGCCTTTGGGAAGGGTTTCGATACGGTCGCCGTGGGACGCCCAGACTTTAAGCTCGGACCCGACACCTTTGAAGAGCACGCTTCCGTTGCGACAAGCGATCACGGCGTGCCCGTACTCACGGTGTTGTGCGGGGCGAACGTCACTCCCCAAGACTTTCGCCATCAGCTGCATCCCGTAGCACACACCGAGTGTCGGGATACCGAGGCGGAAGACCTCGTCTTCGCAGTATGGGGCCCCTTCGGCATAGACGCTTTCCGGGCCCCCGGACAAGATGACTCCGCGGACGTGCTCGCCTTCGAGCTTGGACGTCGGGGTCGAGAACGGCAAGATCTCGCAATAAACGGCGAGCTCTCTCAGACGGCGTGCGATGAGCTGGGTATATTGGGAGCCGAAATCTAGAATAAGGATAGTATCGTGAGCCATAGGTTGTCGCCCGAGGATGGAAATTATAGTCATCCCCTCTCGGAATCACAAGACCTAGAGGGTCACGAATTTGTCCTCTCAACATATTGTGCTTTCACTATAAAATGTCAGCACTCGTGAACGGCCGTATCTTGCTCCTCCTCACGCTCCTGGCACCACGTTTTGGCGGTGCGCAGCCGCCTCAAACGACGGAGACGGCGGAGACTACGAAGGAGACCGCCGCAACATCCGATTCGGAGACGGCCGAGGCGGAGGGGGCTCTCCCAGCTACCGACGAGCTCCCAGTCGAGGCACCTCCACCACCGAATCCTCCGGACGGTCTATTGCCCGTGATGGAGATCGCTCGGCTCAAATATGAGCCGACGGACCGCCCGAAGCCTCTGCTCCACGGACAGGTACTGCTCGTTGTCAGCGCATCCGGCTTTGTAGAGGCGCACGACGCTGCGACCGGGGCCTTCATGTGGAAACTCGGCCTCCCCGGAGAAGAGCTCTTCGATCTCGTCATTTTCGAGCCCGCCAGTGAAGAGGAGGGTCCGGAGGCTCCCTTCACGATTTTGATCTCCGAGCCGTCAGGTCACTTACTCGTCATCGACGGGCGCACCGGCAACATCCAACGGGAGACACCTCTTCCCTTCGAGCTCGCGTTACCTCCGGTGCGCGGCCCAGAACAGATTCTGTTCTTTGCCACGCCGTCCGGCGATGTCCTCGCCTACGATCTCGATCGGCACGAGGTCGTGTTTCAAACGGCAACAGGCGAGACCCCGCTTGCGCTCGCGAGCTCTGAAACGCTGCTGATCGTTTCCGGCGGTTCGCGAACGCTGACGGCCATAGAGCTTCCGTCCGGCAAGCTACGATGGAGCTTTCTCGGCCGGGCCGCCTTTCATGCGCCCGCTGCATTCGCGATCGACGGCGAGCGCATCTATATCGGCGATAACTTGGGCGAGTTCCTAGCACTCGAAGCGTCGAGCGGCAAGATCAAGTTTCGGTGGTCCACGGGAGCGGCCATCCGCTCTCGCGCGCTCGTCGAGGAGAAGCGCGTTTATGTCGCGACTTTCGCAAACGCCGTCTACGCCTATCACGCAAGCAACGGCCACGAGCAGTGGCGTTCGAATCTTCCGGGACGGCCCGCGACGCCGCCTTTTCGGGTCAACCAGCGATTGATGGTCGCCACGCTCGATGGCATCCTCGTCGAGCTGGAACCCTCGCGCGGCAGCATAGGCCAAAGCTACACAGCGCCCGGTGAAGTGGTGCACGCGCCGTCGTTTTATCTCGCGAGGCCCTCGCCTGAAGAACTCGAAGCCGAGCTCGGCGCGGGGGACGGCGACAAGCAAGACGAAGAAGACAACGAAGAAGATGCGCTCGCACGAGACGCCAACGATCCGCTGTCCCCACCAGAGGAGAGCTTCTTCGACCGGCTGGGGATGACGCCCGACGAGACAGAGATAGTCTTCGATGAAGATGCCGAAGACGGCGAGAGTCCAGAGGACGCTCTTTTGGACGAAGCTCAGGAACTGCCGCCGCGTGAGCTCATGTGGTTCGAACGCTCCCGAATCGCCCTCGCCCTGCGAGCCGGTGAGGTACTCCTTCTCCAGCATCAAGCGCCAGGAGTCATACCACCGTCGCTTCCCGCGCTCGATGAGGAGACTCCCGCACCCACACAAACGCCTCGTCTCCCGCGTTCGCCCGTAAATCGGCGCTCTCCACCTTTGGAAAACTGAAGACTCTGGTGTCCCTTTTTGACCGAGAGATTGTCCCTTTCTGTGGAGGCCAAGAGGGTCGCGGCCGGCTTTCGCGCTGGTACGAAATGTGCACCAGATTTCGTCGAGCCGGGAAGCTCGCGGCACGCAGTGGCTTTGACACTTCTGTCGCATGAAGGCTAACATGGAACCAATCATGGGAAGGCAGGTAGTTCTCGTCATCTTTGGGCTGGTCTTTGCCAGCGCCGCCGCCTATGGCCAGAACCCGAAATACCTCGAGAACCTCGAGCGGCTCATCAACAAGGCCCACTCCCCCGGAGAGAACCCCGATGAGGAGGCCAAGGATTTCGAAGCCGACGATTTGTTGGTCGAGCGGGCTATCGACTGCGTAAGCCGTGCTTTCGCCCGAGGCGAGGCGAGGGAGCTTTCCGACTGTCTCACGAAGAAACCGAGAGTCTATCTTTCAATCGAAGCCGGCGGCAAGAAAGCCGATAACTACGGAACGAGCCAGCTGAAGTTCATCCTCGACCAAATTTTCCGGCAAGTGAAGACACAGTCCTTTCGGTACGACGCGCGCGATGTCGAGCACTTCAAAGATATCGCGATGTTGACCGCGGAGTGGACCTATGTCATCTTGGACAAAGACGAAGAGGTCACCGAATCTTTGCAGTTCACGCTCGAGAAGGACGAGTCGGCCTGGCAGGTTTTCAAGATTCGCTCTGTGTCCCGCTAGACTCGAGCTCCCGCGCGGGCTAGGCTTTCGCTAAGACCTGGATGAAAGCACTCTTCCGCTATTCACTGCTCGTTCTCGCTGTCCTTCTCTTTGTGCTCGTCGTCGCCGACCTGCGCGCTCTATTCCAATATCTCGCCACGACGACCGCTTGGAGCTTGCTCGCTCTTGCCGTGGTCGGCCTCGTCGGCGCCAAACGCGCGTGGCCGAATCGAGAAACGGCACGCACCGTGGCCGTGCTTCTATTTCTGGGAGCTCTATCGGCTCTCCTCGTGCGAATGCTCGGCTACGAACGCGCTGCGACGCGCTCTGTCGCGGTGTGGGAAAGTGGTCGAGAAAGCGAGGGCGAGCGGATCGCCAGCAAAGTCTCGTCCAAGTTCGAAGCCATCTGCGCCACCGCACAAAGAGCCGCGCGTGAGCTCGCACATTCGTCCGAGCTCGCCTTGGCCGTCGAAGGCTCGGATGCCGAGGACTACCTGTCACGCGCTTCCGAAGCACTCGAGAAGTTTTCTCTTCCGCGCGCGCATCCTCTCGGAGCTCCCGGCGCCACTCTTTACGACGTGTGGCACCGACCGATTGCTTGGAGCGGAGAGAACATCTCGCTCGGACCGGTTCTCGAGCAGCCTTACGGCGTTCTCGACGCGGATATCTTCATCCTCGAGCAAGGTGTTTACACGTTCATCGTGGCGGTCGAGCCTCTTCAAAGCCGCCTCGGCTTCGTATCCGTGGAGATCCCGCTCATTGCGGATCGCGGCCTTCAGAACCGCTATCTCGAAGACTACGATGCCCTCTCCACCTGGCTCGGCCGTAGCGTCGAAACTAGGTTCGTCTATTTCGGCGGCCGCGGACGAGAGCTCGCCGAGCTTCTGCGGACGCGAGGCGACCCTTACTGGGGAGGTCCAGAAGACGCACCCCGGCTATATTTTGGACTCGAGAGCAAGAGTGATGGAAAGCTTCTCGGGGTCTCTTCGGTCGCCGCCGAGGCGCCGACACTGGCCCGACTCGACGCGAGCCGCCACTTCGAGTCCGCGGCGTCGATAGCCCTCGTCCTTGCCGCTCTTCTCGTACTCGCGACCATCGCGCGGGCCCGCGTCGCGCCCGTACTCGTCGTGCTCACAATCTGGGCCGTGCGTCTCGTGATCTTGTGGAGCGGCGTTCCGCTGAGCTTCGGCCTCGATCTCAAAAACCCCGCCCATTACGCGTCTTCACTTTTCTTCAACCTGACTGGCTCGCCCATCGACTTCTTGCTCACGACGGCAGCACTTCTCGCATCCGTCGTGTTGCTAGCCAGATATCTTAGCTCTCCCGAGAAGCACGAAGAGTTTCGACTCGCCTATGCGCTTGCGGCGGCGGTTGCGTCTGTCGTCATCTTCATCGGCGCCAACGAGGTTATTCTCGACGCGTGGATGAACTCGAACTTCGCGCTCTCTACGGTCGACCTCACCCAGGACGCGCCCCGATTCGTCGTGCAACTCGGCCTCATGCTCATGTTTCTTGCGGCCGTGCTCACATCCTTCGTGCTTACTTCGGCCGTGAGCACCGGAGACGCTCGTGCGATCGGACCCGACCTCGTCGTGCTCGCCTTCGCGTTGGTACTCTTAGCCCCTCGCGGGCTCGCGGCTCACGTTCTGCTAGCGATCTTTCCACTCGTCGTCGTGCGCTTGCTCGCCCTGAGGTGGGACCAACTTTCGGAGCAGTGGCCGGAGGGTAGCCTCTATTTCCGGCTGGCAACGATAGGACTCTGGGTACTCCTTGCGGTGCTCGCCTTCTTCCCTTCCATCGCGCGCTTCGAACAGCTCACTATCAAAACCTTCATCGAGAGCACCGTAACACCGGTATTGTTGCAGCACGGACCCAGCGCGGATTACGCGGTCGTGGAAGCCACGCGCGCCATAGACCGGATGCAGGCCGAGGGCCGTCTCGAAGATCTCGACCGTGAGGACATTGCTTACCGAATCTGGGTCAGGACGGGCCTCGTGATGTCATCGGCGAGCTCATCGATCGAGATCGTCGATAGCGACGGCGAGCTAGCCTCGGACTTCGCCTTGAGCTTCCCCGTTCAGCACGAAACAACGCGTTATGGACCGGCGAGCGAACAGTGGGCCCTAGTCCGGGAAGACCACCCGAACGGCCCGAAACATCCGAGAACGCTTCTCGCTCGGCGCGCGACCAACGGCCCAGACGGAAGGCGCTGGGAGGTCCGTGTTCGGCTCGCCGCGGATTGGCGTAACTTGCCGTTCATCTCGACCTCCAACCCCTATCTGTTTCTCTTTCGCACAAGTGGGGTGGATGCCCGCTTCCGTTTCCCTTATCGAGAGCTCGCTTTGTTTGTCTTCGAGACCGACGGGACGGTCGTTTTTCAATCGACTGCGGGTGTGCTGGAGCCGCCCGAGTCCGTCCTCGAAGATGTCCGACGCGCGCCGCTCTGGTGGGAGTACGAAAGCGAAGGTCAACAGCATCAGAGCTATTTCGTGAGCAACGGTCTGCGCATCTTCGCGCTCTCCTATCCAAAAACGAGCCGGGTAACCTACGCCGCCCAGCTTGCGGGGTGGGCGCTCCTCGTCGTAGGCGTCTTGGCCGCGGCGCTCGCAGCCGCCGTCGTGCTAGCCATTCTCGGGAGCGCGAAAGGGGTTTCACCTTCCGAGCTCTGGGCCGGGATCGGCACTAGCTTCTACGGCAAGCTCTACGTGGCCTTCGTCCTGATAGCACTCGTGCCTATCGCGTCGCTCGCCTTTTTGGTCCGGGGACTACTCGTTGGCCAGCTCGAACGCGATGTCGAGCAGGAAGGCGTCGCCCGCGCGCTGGTCATCCAACGTTTCGTCGCCGAGTTTGTGCGCACCGCGTCCGATGATGGCATGGAGCTTTCAAACGCGGTTCTCGAGCGCATCGGAGGGCTCGCGGGCGTCGACGTCGATCTCTATTTGCGCGGCGAGCTCGTTGCCACGAGCAAGCCCGAGCTTTTCGGAAGCGGCCTCCTGCGTGCGCGCGCCGCGCCGTCGGCCTATCGTGGCCTGGTGCTCGAGCGACAAAGACGTTCGATCCACCGTGAGTTCGTCGGCTCGTTCGGCTATGTCGTGGTCTCGGTGCCGCTCGAGCTCCCAACGAGGCCAGAGCCGGGAATTCTATCCGTGCCGCTCGCGAGTCGCGACGCCGAGATCGAGCGGCGCGTCACGTTTTTGAACCATACCCTTCTTCTCGCCGCGCTCTGCTTCTCCATCGCAGCGGCTCTGCTCGCCTATACGCTCGCGCGGCGCATCGCCGGTCCCATCAACAGTCTCACCGAAGCCACTCGTCACATCGCGGGCGGCGATCTTGATGTCTCTCTCGCAACCATCTCGCAAGACGAGATCGGAGCGCTCTTTTCGAGCTTCATCCAGATGACCGCGGACTTGAAGCAGCAGCGCTCTGACCTGGAGAAAACAAAGAAGCTCGAAGCTTGGGCCGAGATGGCGCGTCAGGTCGCCCACGAGATCAAGAACCCTCTGACGCCGATACAGCTCGCGACCGAACACTTGCTTCGCGTCCACAAGGACCCGGGTGTCGATTTCGAAAAAGTTCTCGATGAATGCACCGAGACGATTCTTCAACAGGTGCGGTCACTACGGCAGATCTCGATGGAGTTTTCTACTTTTGCGTCACCCGAGCCCTTGAAGCGCGAGCCCACTGATATCGAAGCGCTCGTCCGCGAAGCGATCACACCTTACGTCACGACGCCGCCCGACGGCGTCACGGTGGAGCTCGAGATCGCATCCACACTCCCGCAACTCGAGGTCGATGCGCGCCTCCTGAAACGCACCATCCTCAATCTCGTGGAGAACGCGCTCCACGCGTTGAATGGCGAGGGCGATGTAGCGATTCACGTGACGTCGAGAAGGATGAACGGAAACGGCTTCGTCGAGATCATCGTCACGGATACCGGTGTCGGTGTCGAGTCGGAGCTCCGCGAGCGGATCTTCGAGCCCTATTTCTCCACGCGCGCCGCGGGCACCGGACTCGGCCTCGCCATCGCCAAAAAGGTAGTCGAAGACCACGGCGGAACGATCACCCTGGAAAGCCAGCGCGGCCAAGGCACCAGCGTCCGGATGCTTCTTCCAAGTGTGGTTCAGTGATCAGCATTCATCATTCAGCGTTCAGCATGGGTTCAGCGCTAAAGCTAAAGTTAGCCAGGTAAACCTGAAAGCGTTCTAAATCCAAACCACACAGCTGACTCTAATCCCCACATCCCCTCCTATCCCCACATCCCCTTGCCTTTAAAAACACCGCTAAAAGCAAGGAGACGTGGGGATAGGAGGGAGAAGAAAACATTTGTTCAGAACATGAACAAAATCCGCGGTTCTGACGGGTAAGAGCCTAAACGCGGGTCTTTACGAACTCGACTGCGGTAGAACCCGAATCGTAGGCCGTGGTATCTGCGACCGCCCAGAGCCAGAAGCCCGGGCGCGAAAGCTCGGTTGGGCGACGAAGGTCCCCGATGTGGATTTTGTTTGAATCGGCGGCGCCGACCGGCGTCGGCGATTTGGCGCCGCGGCCCGTGTCGAGTGCAAACGGCGCCTCCTTGAAGCACGCGAGGAGGGCGCGCTGCTCGACGGGAGCTTCGAGCTCGACCCAAATCGAAGCCGAATATCCGTGGAACACCGGTACCTGAACGAGGCTCAGCGAAAGGGCGTCTTCCATGTTCGCGAGCCTCGCGGTCTCGAGGGCCACGCTCTCGGCGAGGGCCACCGACCGCACGCCCGAGCCCGCGAGCTTCACGTTGAAAGCGACTTGCTCTTTGAAAACCTCCATAGGAGGTGACTTGAAGCTGAGAACGCTCATGACCTGCTGGTGCAGCTCCTTCGCGCCGGCATCACCTTCAACGCCTGCAGGCAGCAAGAGCGTCGCGCTTGCTCGAGACGCCGAGAGAGATTCCCTGGCGCGACGAAGCGTAGTCCCTACCAAATAGGACGCCATTCTCGGCACGACGAAGAGCCGATCCACGGAATCGCCGGAAGCCGACGGACCCTCCGCGCCTTGGACGACGACCGGCGCTTCGAGACCAATGGCTCCTTCGACGAGCGAGAGAATGCCGTCGCCACTCGCGTCGACGGCCAGCCGGTTGTAAAGGTCGCTATCCTGCCCACCGAAAAAGATCACATCGAGATTCGTGAAGAGATCCGGATCTAGGGGTTGTGTGATCACGACGTCATCTTGAAACTGCGTGAGCGTCGCCTCGCCTTTGACGTCGCTCTCAAAGAGCTTTAGCTCGATGACGGGGAGAGCGCCATCTGAGAGAAGCGCGCGGACGCGGCTCCCGAACGGGCTGTGCGGGTTGACGACGCCGACGCGAAGCCCTCTCATGTCTCTTTCTGGTCCGCTTGCTCCGCTGCCGGAACTTTCGGAACCCTAACAAGAGACGAGAGCTTCAACACGAGCCCGCTCACAAGATAGGTTGAGGCGAGAATCAAGAGCATTGCTTGAGGAAGCGTGAAGACGGTGACAATGAGCAGTGCCAAGAACAAGACCGTCAGATGCGGCTGCCGGCGGCGAATGTCGAAATCCTTGAAGCTGTAATAGCGCAGCTTGCTCACCATCAGAAGTGACAGGACGAGCACGAGCACGAGCAACGGCAGCGCTTGCGAGCGCGACGTCATCGGCTCCGGAAAGCGGTAAACGATCGACGCGACGACGGCCGCGGCAGCCGGGATCGGAAGGCCGATGAAAAAGCGCTTATCCGTCGACGATTGTTGGATGTTGAACCGCGCGAGACGCATCGCGCCGCAGATCACGAACAGAAACCCGATGAGCCACCCCATGCGGGGCCACAAATGCATCCCCCATTCGTGGGCGAGCACCATCGGAGCAATGCCGAAAGACGTCTGGTCAGCAAGCGAGTCGAACTCTTTGCCGAAATCACTGCTCGCGTTTGCGAATCGGGCCACCCGACCGTCGAGCGTATCCAAAAGGATGCCGAGGCCTATCAAGATCCCCGCGAGCGCGAGCTCCCCGCGGATGCTGCTGATGATGGAGTAAAAGCCGCAAAAAACATTCGCAACGGTGAACGCGGCCGGCAGAAGGTAAACTCCTCGGCGCGTAAGCTTGCCGTTTCGACTTGTCACGGTCTCTCCGCGATGACGGTTTCCCCACCCTTGACTCGGTCTCCTACCTTGACTCGAAGCTTGATCTCCTTCGGAAGGATAACCTCCATGCGTGAGCCAAACTGGATGAGGCCAAAACGCTCGCCGCGCTCGAGCTCATCGTTCTCCTTTCTCACGCAGACGATCCGCCGCGCAACGACGCCCGCGATCTGCCGGACGATGACCGTGAGGTCTCGGTCCACGAGCTCGAGCTCGTTCTGCTCGTTCTCCATACCCGCGTCGCTGTTATAGGCAGCGAGGAACTTCCCCGGCGAATAACGGATGCGCCGCACCACCGCATGCAAAGGCGAGCGGTTGATGTGCACGTCGAAAATCGAGAGAAAAACGCTGATTTGCTGACGCTCGGGGTCGCGTTCGGCATCACCGACATAGACCACTTGGCCGTCGCCTGGCGAGACGAGCAGCTTTTCATCGGGCGGAGGCACCCGTTCCGGGTCGCGGAAAAAATACGTAACGAAGGCAGCGAGGACGAAAAACGGGATAGAATAAAGAGCGCTCGGGGCGAAGGCGACAACGAGGCCGCCAAGGGCCACGAGGATACCAATGTAGCGGAACCCCTGTCGTGCAATTCTCATGTCTGGGACCGATTGCGATGACTCTCGACAGAAGCTCGGGAAGACGGACTCGGAGGACGGAAGCCGTTAGTGGCTTCGCACCATGAACGCCATCCGGTCTTTGATGACGAGCTTCTTTTTCTTGATCGTGACTTCCTCTACCTTTTCGTCGGCGCTCAAGTATCGCCGCTCCCCGAGAGTGCTCAAACGGTCATCGAGCTCGCGATGACGCTGGGACAACTGTTGGAACTCTTCGCTCTCTCGCATGAGAACATCTTGGGCAACTTGAGCTACGTTATCGGTCAAGGGCTTCCCTCCTTGCATATGGCCGGGCCGAGGTTACTTAAAAATATCACAGCCTCTTCGATGCCTGCAAGATCTTCATCCGGGCCGACGCCACCAAATTCGCGATAGCGTCAGCCTTTCACGGGGTTTCATCTCGAACGTAAGGCGATTCACACCTTGCAATATCCGCGCGGCCGGCACCATGACTTCAGCAACTCCCTCGGCGCCGAGCGTGAGCTCAGAAAAAGGAATAGCGCGGCCACGGGTTCGAGTAACTCAATCGTTCAATCAGCTCGATCTCGTGGAGATGATCGCTGTTCATCGGCATCAGGGCGTAGCACGACAAGAGGTCGATAGCGCTCACGACGTGGCGTCCTTCTGATTCAACTGGGCATCGGACGGACGGATATAGAGCGCGTCGAGGCCGCCGAGAGGCGCACGCTCCCCGCGTCTGAGCATCTTCGCCCCGAGCCGGGCTACCTCTTCCGCGATGAAAAGCGACGGCTCTTGAAGCGTGACACCCGAGGGGTATCGGGCCTCGAGTAACGCGCGGTGTTTCAGGATCGCGCTCCCCGCGATGAGCTCGGGACTTTCTGGAAGCTCGTCGAGGAAGCGCTCGGGAGCCATGCATCGCGGCTCCGCCCCCGGAATTGCACGCTCGCCGTCCGACGTGTAATAGCAGCCATAGACGTCGCCGCGATAAGCCCCGGCCAACGCAACGATGAGGCCAGGGCGGCAGCGGAAACGATGCGCCGTTGCATCGAGCGTCGACACCCCGACGGCTGGCCGATCGAGCGCATAAGCGAGACCCTCGACCGCCGCGATCCCGACCCTGAGCCCGCTGAAGGAGCCCGGGCCAATCGCGACGGCGAACGCGTCGACATCCTGGAGTGTCTTATCGACGCCCGCGAGCAGCGCTTCGATGGACGGCAAGAGATTTTCGGCATGTCTCGGGCGTGCCGTCCGGAAGCCGAGGATCCCTATCAGCTCTTCGTCCTCCAAAAGAGCCAAGCTTCCATGGGCACCGGTCGTGTCCACCGCCAATACGCGCGTCAACATCAATGGTGACGAATCTTACCTCCCTTTACAGCCTGCGGTACAATGCGCCGACCATGGCGACCTCGACGGGCGGAGCCCCGCAGAAAACCGCAAAAACGGCCACGCCCGCTATGCGGCAGTTCCACGAGATCAAAGCGCAAGCCGAGGACGCCATCCTCTTTTTCCGCATGGGCGATTTCTACGAGATGTTCTACGACGACGCCCTCAAAGCCTCCCGCGCCCTCGAGCTCACGCTCACTTCCCGGCAAAAGGACCCCGCCGGCGCCGCGATCCCGATGTGCGGTATCCCCTACCACGCCGCCGATACCTATGTGGGCCGGCTCATCCGCCGCGGCTTCAAAGTCGCCATTTGCGACCAGGTCGGGGATGCGAAGGAAGCCAACGGTGTCGTTCGCCGCGAGATCGTCCGCGTCGTCACCCCCTCGACCTATCTGCACCAAGGCTATCTCGAAGCCAAAGAGCCGAGCTATCTCATGGCGGTCTCCTCGACCAGGAGCGCCGCGGGCGCCGCCCTCGTCGATCTTTCCACTGGAGACTTCGTCGCCTTCGAGTTCGAAGGCGAGGACCGGTGGCAAAAAATTGCGGAGACGCTCTCGACCTACCGCCCTCGCGAGATCCTCTATCCCGAAGGCAAATCCCTTCCCGACGACATCTTCGCCCAATGGGGGCCCGAAGGCGACGCCCCCATCACGACGGAGCGCGACAACTGGCGCTTCGAGCACGAAGCCAGCCGGAGCCTCTTGCTGCGGCAATTCGCGCCGCAGTCGCTCGAAGGCTTCGGCCTCGAGTCGAAGCCACTCGCGGTCGGGGCGGCCGGCGCGGCGCTGCAATATTTGCAAGAAACGCAGCGCGGCGAGCTCACGCATATCTCTGGGATCCGCTGCCTGGAAGAAGCGGACTACCTGATCCTCGACCCGGTGACGCAAAGAAATCTCGAGCTCACCCACTCGCTTAGCGAGGGCGGGCGACGCGGGAGCCTCATCGACGTACTCGACCGTACGACAACGTCCATGGGCGCGCGCACGCTCAAGAGCTGGCTAACTCGGCCGCTCGTCGACATCGAAGCCATCGGAAGGCGGCTCGACGCGGTCGAAGAGCTCGCTTTCGGCGTCATACAAAGAGCCAAGATCCGAGACACGCTCAAACATGTGCTCGATCTCGAGCGGCTTCTCGCGCGCGTCACACTCGGCTCGGCGGGGCCTCGTGATTTCGTGGGGCTTCAAACCTCGCTCTCGAAGATGCCGGCGCTCCGCGGCCTAACCGCCGAGGCGAATGCCGTCCTCTTGCGCGAGCTCAACGAAGCACTCGACCCGGTCGAAGAGGTACGAGACGATATCGAGCGAACGCTCGTCTCCGAGCCGCCCATAGCACTCAAAGACGGCGGCGCCATCCGCGAGCACGTCTCCGAAGAGCTCGACGAGCTTCGCCGACTGCGTAGCGGAGGCAAGTCGACCCTCACCGAGATCGAGAAGCGCGAGCGTGCTCGCACGGGCATCACGTCCCTCAAGATCCGCTTCAACAAAGTCTTCGGCTATTACCTCGAAGTCACCAAGTCGAAGCTTGACGCGGTACCTGACGACTACATCCGCAAACAGACGCTCGTCGGCGCGGAACGCTATATCACGCCCGAGATCAAGGAATATGAAGAAAAGATTCTCGGCGCCGAAGACCGGATCCAAGTAATCGAGCGAGAGCTCTTCGAGGCGCTGAATCAGCGGGTGCGATCTCACGCGCCCCGGATCTGCACGACGGCTCGAGCTGTGGCGGTGCTCGACGTTTTAGCGGGACTCGCCGAGGTCGCGACCACAGCGAATCTCACCAAGCCGCGCCTTCACGACGGCTTCGATATCGAGGTCAAAGACGGACGCCACCCGGTCATCGAAGCCACGAGCCAAGAGCCTTTCGTTCCCAACGACATAGCCCTCGACGAGAACCGCTACGTTGTCATCCTTACCGGCCCAAACATGGGCGGCAAGTCGACCTATCTTCGGCAAACAGCACTCATCGTGCTCATGGCGCAGATGGGCTCTTTCGTACCGGCCGCGGAAGCGAAGCTCCCTATCGTCGACCGCATCTTCACCCGCGTCGGCGCTTCGGACAATTTGTTCCGCGGACGCTCGACCTTCATGGTCGAGATGCAAGAAACGGCGCACATCCTGCACCACGCGACCCCAAAGAGCTTGATCCTGCTCGACGAGATTGGGCGCGGCACAGCGACCTATGACGGCTTGTCGCTTGCATGGTCGGTCGTCGAGCACATCGCGACCGAGGCGAAGCTGAAATCGAAGACCATCTTCGCGACTCATTATCACGAGCTCACCGACCTCGCCGCGGAGCTTCCCGGGGTCGTGAACTTCCACGTATCGGCCCGCGAGTGGCAGGACGATATCGTGTTCCTGCGCAAAGTCCTCGAGGGAGGCACCGACAGAAGCTACGGGATTCAAGTCGCCCGGCTCGCGGGTCTACCGCCTTCACTCATCCGGCGCGCACAGGAGATTCTCCTGAATCTCGAAAAGACGGAATTCGATCTCGAAGGCCGGCCGCGGGTGACCGGAGAAAGCTCGCTTGGAAGCGGGGCGCGACAGATGTCGCTCTTCGCGGACGCCGAAGACCGCGTCGTCTCCGAGCTGCGGCGGGTAGAGCCCGAGACGATGACACCGCTCGAAGCGCTTCAGCTCCTCGCGGAGCTCAAAGAACAGCTCGACGCGATGGAGTAGGGTGCGACAGGATATTTCGCGGATAGTTGGTTAGCCGATTCCAACTTAACTTGGGCGGGGTCACATCCCGATCGGAACGCCAATGGCGCGGAGGACGGCGATCTCCACTTGTGCGAGGAGCTTCCCGGCCAGCGGATCGCCTAGCGCGTTGGCCTCTAAATAGTCCTTGGGTAGCGTCGTAATTTGCTCGCACTTCAGCATAGAAGGCTTGTTGAGCCCGCCTTCGCCCTTCCGAAGTCTCACGTGCGTTGGAGCCGGTCGATCTGTCGTCGAGCACGGAATCACAAGGACGTTACTTGCGAGTTGGTTACGGACATTAATGGATATGACGAGAGCGGGACGCCGCTTTCGACCGCGCTCCCCTGGAATCCGAACCCAGTACAAGCATCCACGCTGTGGAAAGCCACTCACTCCCAAGTCTCTTTGAGAGACCCGGTCGAAGTGGCCGCCCATTCGGCATCCTCGCCCTGCTCCCCTCGGGTAAGTTCTCGATAGTACCGCTCGATCTCGCTCTCGAGTGTTTGGCGCCGACGGTTGCTTAACCAGCGGACTAGCGCTGTCTCTACGATCTCACTTCGGGAAGCGTCAACATCAAGCTTGTCGATCTCTTCGATAAGCTTTGAGTCGACGGTTACCGAGATTTTAGTTTTGGCCATCTGGAGTCGGTACTCTCTTTGTCCGATAATATATCCGATTAATGATCGGACAGCAAAACTGAAGGTGAAGCGGCTGCTGATACTCAAGTCGGCGGATACCAAAGAGACCTCGAAACGGGCGCAGGTCCAATGTCCTACTCAAATGGTTCCAAGGCCTCGAAGGCCTCGGTCCGCCCGACCGGTCCCTAGTCCGCTAGAAATGTCCCGCGGGATGTCTTCTGTGGAAAGCTCCGACGCAAGGTGTGGAAAACCTGTGGGAAGTATGCATCACGTGAGTCACGAAAGAGTGCGACGAGACACGATCTCATCATGGCGATGCCCGCCGACGGGAGGTTCGTCCGCGGCGCGCTCATGTTCGACGCGGCGCGCGCGATGCTGCTTGCTTCTCTCGACCCCGAGCTCGAGTTGAAGCGTGCTGGTGACAACACCGACGCGCGCTGGTCGCCCGACGGAAATTGGGTGGGGTTTGCCTCGGAGCATGACGGGGAGACGGACATCTACAAGAGAAGACCCGATTTCAGTACTCCCACGGAGCGCATGTTGGCAAAGGAGGGGTACCAGCAGCCGAACAGCTGGTCTCCTGACGGCAAACACCTGATGTTCACGGAGACCGTTCCAGGCGCTCGCGGCGAATCCAGGAACATTTGGTGGGTTGGTCTCGAAGGTCAAGGAGAGCCGCAGCCTTTCGTGCAGTCCGCGTTCACGGAAGAAGAGGCGGTTTTCTTGCCAGACGGTGGATGGGGTGCGAGGTGGTCTCCCGACGGTCAGGAGCTGTTCTATGTCCTAGGCAAGGACCGGTCCAACCCGGGAGGGAAAATAATGGCCGTCGATGTGCGCACCGAGCCAACATTCAACGCGGGAACACCGTACGTTCTGTTCGAGGGACCTCACGTGTTTCGTGCAGGACCAGACTACGACCTGGCACCCGATGGCGAGCGTTTCGTGGTGCTCTGGAGAGACGAAGACGCAAACCCCCTCGCGGGCCGGGAAAACAACATCGACACCCATGCACTCGAAGGATTGTACCGTCTCGATCCCAGCGAATAATCCTTCGCGCCGAAGACACGCACCTCACGTCGGCTCTCGGTGGCGATTCGCCCGTGGATGTTCGCTAGTTCAGCCTGAGCTCGTACGGCATCATTGCCAGTGGCTGGCCGCTCGCGAGAGTTCGAAGAAGCGGCGATCGACGGAGAAGCTCTTGTGGCGAAAGCGCTTGCGCCGGGAGCTGGAGCGCCTCACGCGATTGAAGGAAACCAGATATAATCGCCTCAAAGATGTTCTTTTTTTCGGGATAAATGACCAAAGCAACGCGATCCGTCGGCTCGAGGTTGATTTTCTCCTTGGCAATAGCGATCGCGCGCTCGATACCGCCGAGCTCGTCGATGAGGCCGTGCTCGAGGGCGGAGCGGCCCGTCCAAACACGGCCCTGTGCCACGGCGTGTACTTCTTCGATGGTCTTGCCACGCGCCTCGGCAACTCTGTCCAGAAAAGCTTGATAGCCGGACTCGATCATCGCATGGAACTTCGCGCGCTCTTTAGGAGTGAAACTGCGGTTGTCGCTGAAGAAATCCGCGTTGGGCGCGCTCGAGACGCCGTCGCGAGAAACGCCTATCTTCTCGTAAAGGCCGGACAAGTTGAACTTTCCGGCGTAAATTCCGATGGACCCGGTAATCGTGGTCGGCTCCGCCAAGATCGTGTCGGACGCCATCGCAATCCAATAGCCGCCCGAAGCCGCCACGTTGGCCATCGACACGATAACGGGCTTTTTCTCGCGAGTGAGTTGGGCTTCGCGCCAAATCACATCGGAAGCCACATCGCTTCCGCCGGGGCTGTCGATGCGGAAGATGACCGCGTCAATGGAGTCGTCTTCACGTACGGTCTTGAACGCGTTGCCAATCGTGTCCGAGCCCATCACCCGGCCGAAGACAGCATCTTCCCGATTGGTGCCGCCGACGATAGCACCGACGCCGTAGATCAAAGCGATGCGTCCATCGACGCTGAACGAGGACCGGCGGCTAGCTAGGTGATAATTTGCCACGGTCATCGTCTTTGGTTCTTCGCCTTCTTCGGCGTGTTTCGCGTGCACTTCGTCCAAGTATTGCAATCCGTTTACGAGGCGATGCTCTATCGCTTGTTCGGCCGTGAACGGTCCCGCTGCGATGAGCGCGTTCACCGCGGGCGGGTCGGTCCCGCGGCCTTCAGCGATCGCGGTGACCATGGCCTCGTGGAGCGTATCGACGACCTCGCCGATCGCTTCACGGCTCGCCTCACTCATGCTCTCGCGCAAGAACATGTCGGGCGCGTCTTTGTAATCACCGAAACGCTCGAACTCGGCTTCGACGCCGAGTTTGTCGAGCGCCGATTTCACGAACAAGAGCTCTGCGCGAACGCCTCGCAAATCGATCATCCCGCGCGGGTGTAGATAGATTCGGTCCGCCGCCGAAGCGATAAAGTAGTCGCGGTTTCCCGCATATTCGATGAACGCAACGATCTTTTTGCCCGAGCTCTTGAAGTCGAGAAGCTGCCGGTGAAGCTCGAACATGTTCGCCCAACCGAGCCCGGTACCACGGACGTGCAAAAAGAGCTTCTCGATCCGGGCGTCCTCTTTGGCGGTGCGCACCGCAAAAAGAAGCTCGCGAAACGTGATCTCATTGACTTCGACGAAGGGACCGCTCATGTCGTAGAGCGGGTCTTCGGGGTAGGGGCGCGCGAGATCGATGCTCAAAGCCGTGCCGCTACTTAGCGAGGGCACCGTAGGCCCCATGCTCCTGAAGAGCGCATAGAATGTCGCCGTGACCAGGAACAACGAGCCCCCGGAAAAGATGACGAGCCACAAGAACCAATTCGGCCGGCGCGGCCGCGGCGGCACAGGCTCGGTATATGGTTGAGGAGCTTCGGTCTCAATCACTGACGTCTGCGTCGCCTTCGAGGGAGAGTAAGAGGATCTCCCGTCGGTTCGTTGCCTCGGTGCTGAGTTGGGACGTCGGGTGCTCGGAAAGCATCCGGTCGTAATATTGCCGTGCCTTTTCCAAGTTTCCCGAGCGCTCTTCGAGTTTGGCGAGCGCGTAGAGCAACTCGTCTTTGGGAAGCGGATTGTCGGCGTCCTCGACTAGACTCCGGTAGAGCTCTCCGGCTGCCGCGGGATTCCCGCGTTCCGAGCGCACCAAAGCCAAAGCGCGCGACGCGAGGTACCAAATCAGATCGCGATGACTCGAGCGCACCGTCTCGAGCGAAGCGTCTGCAGCCTCGAGATAGGAGAGACCTATTTGGCAAAGCGCGACATAGTATTGAGCATGCCGGCCCTCGTCGTAGCCCCCATATTCGCTGGCCACGGCCTCGAAGGACCCGAGTGCGGCTCGATATTTCTCTTCCGCGGTTGCGAAGGTAACGACGTTCGGGCTCGGGAGCGCACCGTCACTCGTACGCACCACACCGTGATACTGGTTCAGCGCCTCGGTCAAGAGCACTTGGGCCGTTGCGGACTGCCGGCTCCTGTGGATTCCGATCCCGCCAAGAAGAAGCGCCGACCCCACGACCACGAGCGCGCCATTGATGAGTTTCTTCTGGTGGGTCATCCCCCAGGCCAGGACATGGTCCAGCCAGTGAACGAACTCGTCCTGCTTCAAATGATGTCGTTCCGCACGCTTCACGCACCTACCTCCAAAACTTCAAATATGAGTCTCCCTCGCGGCACATCGGCTGTCAACTCGCGAAGCCGCTCCTCTCTATGGTAAGACTGCACGACCTATCTTACTAGTAACACTCTGGAGACAGCTTGAAACCATGACGTCGTTCGGCGAGCAGGACGCCTATTTGTTCCGGGAGGGAACGCATCCCCGGCTTCACGACTTTCTCGGCGCCCATCTCGGTGAGCAGGACAAAAGCACGGGGTGTTTCTTCTCGGTTTGGGCTCCTAACGCCGCCGAGGTTTCTGTGACCGGCGATTTCAATGGATGGGAGGCGGACGCCGCGCCGATGGAGCTCGACGAAACCACCGGCATCTGGTCACGTTTCGAGCCAGGGATCCGCGACGGGAACTTGTACAAGTACCACGTCCGGTCCCGCCTCAAGGGGTATCGCGTCGACAAATCGGACCCGTTCGGTGTCTATCGTGAGGTGCCTCCGGAGACCGCTTCGATCGTGTGGCCGCTCGATTACGACTGGAGCGACGTGGCATGGATGACCTCCCGAGAGACACCGAACGCGCTCGACGCGCCCTGGTCGATTTACGAAGTTCATCTCGGTTCATGGCGCCGGAGCACCGACGGGACAGAGCCACGCTATCGTGAGCTCGCGAGAGCACTCGCGGACTACATGGTCGATCTCGGCTTTACCCACGCGGAGCTCCTACCCGTCATGGAACATCCTTACTACCCTTCCTGGGGCTATCAAACAACGGGCTATTTCGCGCCGACGAGCCGTTATGGCACGCCTCAGGACTTCATGTACCTTGTGGACCTCCTGCATCAAGCCGGGATCGGGGTAATCCTGGATTGGGTGCCCTCGCATTATCCGTCGGATGCCCACGGTCTCGGTTTTTTTGACGGCACCTATCTCTTCGAGCACGCGGACCCGAAACGACGCATCCACCCAGACTGGGACAGCCTGGAGTTCAACTACGCGCGCGGCGAGGTCCAGAGCTTTCTGTTGAGCAGTGCCACCTTCTGGCTCGACTACTACCACGCGGACGGGCTGCGCGTAGACGCCGTCGCTTCGATGCTCTATCTCGACTATTCGCGGGGCGAAGGCGGATGGACGCCGAATCGCTTCGGCGGGCACGAGGATCTCGAAGCGATCGACTTCTTACATCGCTTCAACGTTTCGAGCTATCGCGATCGCCCCGGCATCCAGACGATTGCGGAAGAATCCACCGCGTGGCCGCTCGTCTCGCACCCGACTCATGTCGGCGGGCTCGGCTTTGGCATGAAGTGGGACATGGGCTTCATGCACGACACCCTCGACTATTTGAAGGAAGAGCCGCGCCACCGCAAGTTCCATCAGGAGAAGCTCACGTTTCGGCCCATGTACGCCTTCTCCGAGAACTTCATGTTGCCGCTCTCGCACGACGAAGTCGTGCACGGCAAAGGCTCGCTTTTGACCAAGATGCCGGGAGACGACGACTGGGAGCAGTTCGCAAACCTCCGCCTCCTCTACGCCTATATGTGGGGTCAGCCCGGGAAGAAGCTCTTGTTCATGGGTGGCGAGATAGCCCAGCGCCCCGAATGGGATCACGACCAGGCGCTCGAATGGTTCGTGCTCGACGAGCCTCTTCACAAAGGCATACAAGACTGGGTGCGCGACCTGAATAGGTTCTACAAAAGCGAAGCCGCGAGCCACGAGAAAGACTTCACCGCGGATGGGTTCGAGTGGGTCAACTGCCGGAACACGGGGACGAACGTGCTCTCGTTTCTACGCAAAGGAGAAAAAACCGCGAGGCCTCTTCTTCTCGTCTACAATTTCAGCACCGAGATCTACCGGGACTTTCGGGTCGGTGTACCCATCGTTGGGCGCTGGGACGAGCTTTTGAATAGCGACAGCGACCATTATGGAGGGCGTGGCGAAGGCAATCTGGGCGGTGCGGATGCCGAGGACGTGCCCTGTGACAAGCACCCGTACTCTCTATCTCTCACCCTGCCCGCCCTCGGAGCGCTCTTCTTCGGGGCCGCGAGCGAGCGCCCGAAAAGAACGACGATTCGGCGCAAATGATCTCTGAGCCGTGAACAAATACGTCTGCGTTCACGGGCATTTTATCAGCCGCCGCGGGAAAACCCATGGCTCGAGGCGATCGAGCCGCAGGACTCGGCCGCGCCTTACCATGACTGGAACGCGCGCATCAGCGCCGAGTGCTACGAGCCGAACACCGCTTCCCGCATCCTCGACGATGAAGACTGGATCGTCTCGATCACCAACAATTACAGCCGGATCAACTTCAACTTTGGTCCGACACTTCTGTCGTGGATGAAGCAGAAAAAACCTTCGGTCTACCGCGCGATCTTGTCAGCCGCTCGCGAGAGCCGGGAGCGGTTCGGAGGCCACGGCTCGGCGCTCGCGCAAGCCTATAACCACGTCATCCTGCCGCTTGCGAGCGACGCGGACAAAAGGCTCCAAGTCCTCTGGGGGTTGCGCGATTTCGAGCATCGCTTCGGACGGAAGCCGGAAGGGATGTGGCTTCCCGAGACCGCCGTAGATCTGGGCACGCTCGAAGCGCTGGCGGCACACGACATCCGGTTTACCGTGCTTGCTCCGTCTCAGGCCGCGCGCATCCGCCCCATCGGCGCCTCCGGGTGGTCGGACGTTTCCGATTCACGGGTCGATCCTTCACGGGCTTACGTTGAGCGGCTGCCCTCGGGAAAAAGCATCGCGCTGTTCTTCTATGACGGTGTTTTGTCGCGCGCCGTGGCTTTCGAAGGATTGCTGCATCGCGGCGAGCTCTTCGCGGCGCGCCTCGCCGGCGCCGTGCCGGATGACCGCCCGCGTCTATCGCATATAGCGACAGACGGCGAGAGCTCAGGGCATCATCATGCGCATGGCGACATGGCGCTCGCCTATGCGCTGCACGCCATCGAGTCACGCGGTATGGCCGAGCTCACCAACTACGGCGCGTTTCTCGAATCCTTCCCTCCCGATCACGCGGTCGAGATTTTAGAGAACACCGCGCGGAGCTCCGCCCACGGCATCGAGCGGTGGCGAAACGATTGCGGCTGTCATACCCGCGGGCCAGGCGGATGGAACCAAAGTTGGCGCGGCCCGTTGCGCGCAGCGCTCGACCACGGGGTAGCGGTCTGGGACCGAGAGGCATCAGAGTTACTTCCCGAGCCGTCCGAAGCCCTCGACCACTACATCGAAGTCATCCTCGATCGCTCCAGGCGAGGGGATTTCATCGCGACGCATGTCAGCCGAGAGAATCCCGTACGCGCGCTCAAGCTTCTCGAGATGCGTCGCCAGCTGCAGCTCATGTATACGAGCTGCGGTTGGTTCTTCAGCGATCTTGCCGGCCTCGAGACCGTGCAGAGCCTGCACTATGCGGGACGCGCCGTCCAGCTCGCCGAGGATCTCTCGCAAAACGCCCGAATCGAGGCGACTTTCTGGGCGCCCTAGAAAAAGCGCGCAGCAACCGTACGGAAGCCGGGAGCGGCCGCGACATCTACGAGAAAAGCGTCAAGCCGTCCAAAGTCACTTGGGAGATGCTCGGGGCACATTACGCGATTAGCTCAGTGTTCGAAGGGTACCAAGACACGACCCGACTTTACTGCTACGACATCGAGCGCGAGCAATTCGAGACTTTCGAGACCGGTGAGCGCAAGCTGGCCGTCGGCTGCGCACGGCTCACCTCCACGATAACGGGCGCTTCGGAGCAATTGAGCTTCGCTGTCTTGCACGAGAGCAATCACGAGATCACGGCAGATGTGCGACGCGGGCGTCACCGCTTCAGACAGCTTCAGAAAGCGTTTCTTGAGAATGGCACGCTCGACCGTCATTTCGGCGAGCAGACGTTCTGCTTGAGCTCGTGGTTCGGCGACGAGCAGCGCCGCATCGTCGACATTCTCACTCGATCGGGGCTGAAGGGCACGGAGGCGTCGCATCGAAGTTTGTTCGAGCACCACCAAAAGATGCTGCGATTTCTCACGGAGCTCGGCGTCCCCCCGCCCAAAGCACTGTCCGTCGCCGCGGAGGTCGTCTTGAACGGGAACCTCCGTCGCGCGCTCGTGCACGAGCCCATCGATCCCGACACTGTCGGTGACTTGCTGAGAAACGCGATCACTGAAGGTGTGCCTCTAGATGAAGCGTCGCTCGCCTACGCGGCAAGGGAGAGTGTCGATACCAAAGCCGAGCGCTTTTTCGAGTCACCCGAAAAACTCGAAGCGTTCGAAGAGCTTCGGCGAAGCGTGGCTGTGGTGTTAGCACTTCCGTTCGAAGTCGATCTGTGGAAAGTGCAGAACCTCTATTTTGGCTTCTTGTCCGAGCGCATAGCGGGATCCAGCGCGCTCCGTCGACGGGACCGGCTACTTGTGGACCCGGCTTCCTCTTCCCTCACCTCCCCACGGCTACCATCGACTCCATGTCTCGATGGGAACCATCGAGGCGGAGACCTTCATCCTTCGTGCGCCAACACGTGCCTATCGAGATCCCGCGCGCGGGAAACGGTGGGGCTCTTTCCCCCGCTCTACGCGCTCCACAGCAAGCATCCGCGGGCATCGGCAATTTCGGAAACCTTCGGCGCCTCGCGGAGCTGACGTCGCGCATGGCGGCGGGTTCGTCGCAACACTCCCGCTGCTCGCGTCCTATCCCGGCGAGCCGAGCCCCTACTCGCCGGCGAGTCGCCTCTTCTGGAACGAGCTCTTCGTCGATGCTGGTACGGCGTCTCCCAAGAAGCCGAGCGAGCTCCTCGACTCCGCCGCGCTCTACGCCGTGAAGGGGCACGATGCGAGACGTTGCGATCGGACGCGAGAGCGACGTCGCGGCTTTCCAGATACGTTTCCCGCTAGCGCTCGACTATGCTCGGTTCCGCGCGGCGGCGGACTCGTACGGTACAACTGGACGCGCTGGCCAGACAAGCTCCGCGACGGGCGAATCGAAGAAGCGGAGCCCGACGCCGCTTTTCCCGGAGGCCAGAACTGGAGCTTCCCTCCCGTCCTCCCCGAAAAAAAAGTCGCGCCCAAAACCACCGCCACCTCCGCCTCGTCTATCGCCACGCTAGGAGCTTTCTCGGTGTCGATGCGTCTCACACCGCTCCCCTCGTCGGCGCCGTCCCCGGCGTGAAGTCAATCTTCTTCCCATCGACGGTGAACTCGGGACCGTGGGGTCGTGAGAGGTTTCCGCCAGGGCCGAACGCCACGATCGACGCCGCGAGCTCGTCGTTCGACCGCTTCTTGCCGACGGTACGTGGCTTGTCACCGTGGAAGCTCTCGACGTGGATCGTTTGTGTGGGGAAGGCGAACTCGACGCCAACCTCTTCCGCAAGCCGAAGAATCTCGAGAAAAAAGTTATGCTTTTCGCGAAGCTCATCGCTCCAGGTCTGGACGTCGAGAAAGCAATAGACGAGCACGTTCAACGAAGAATCATCGAAGCCGTTGAAGTGGATCTCGTGGAAGTCCTGGCGCATGTAGCGATTCGCTCGGATGACGGCACGAATACCCTCCACGAAAGCCTGCATCTGCTCCGCGGTCGTACTGTATGTAAGGCTGATGACCTCCTTGATGCGACGGTAGCGCCGCATGCCCATATTATCGACATCGGTATTGGCGAGCTTCGAGTTGGGAATGCTCACGACAGAGTTGTAGAACGTCCGAACGCGCGTCGAGCGGAAACCGACTTCTTCGACAGTGCCTTCGACCTTCCCCATTACGATCCAATCTCCGATTTGAAACGGCCGGTCCGCGAAGATGGTTACCGAGCCGAAGAGGTTCGCGAGCGTATCTTGAGCGGCGAGCGCGACCGCAACGCCGCCAATCCCGAGGCCAGCGAGGATGGAGCCCACCGAATAGCCGAAACTCTGTACGAGTACGAGAACGCCTACGGTGAACGCGAAGATCTTGAGCGACTTCCGTAACATCGGAACGAGTTGATCGTCGAGCTTGGTGTCGCTCCGGGCGGTGATGCGGAGCAAGTGATCGCAAATAAAGTCGACGATCTTGAACGAGAGCCAGAGAAGGCTCACCGCGACCATGAAGTCGAGGGCGAACCTAATGGCCGCGTTCATACGCACCGGAAGCTGCAAGTCCGCGTAAAAGGCCAGTAGTAACAGCGTGAAGACGAGAAACCCAAGCGGCCTAACCGATTCCAAAACGATGGTCTCGTCCCACGTCGGCGGTGTGTGTTTCTGAAGCCATTTAGCGATCTTGTTTAGAACGAATTCACCAATCGTGCGGAGGACGAGGGCGAAGAGTAAAAGAAAGAAAATGCCGGCAAATTGCCAAAGGGCCATGCCGAGAAACCGCGTCTGGAAGATCGCGGGCAGGCTGCCGATCAAATATTGCGCGGCGCCGCTGAACGATTGTGCATAGAGAGCGGGCGTGGCCGACAACGTCTCGCGCGAGAAGAGCCACCTATCGTCGACTTTGACGAGATAGAGTCCAGGCAGGCGTACGGGAAACAAGCGATACCGGTTTCGGCCGCTCGACTCTTCGACATAGTCCGCATTGGTGGGGATATCTGCCACCCGCACGATCAGTCCGTGAGCGTCGAGCACGGCCTTCAGCTGACGCGCGAGATCTTGACGGCGCTCCGCGGAGTGGTTCGGATTGATGGCCATCCCCTCGGCAGCAATGCTCATGTCGATATTGGGCGGATTCTGCCAGGCCAGGAAGTTCTCGATGACCGATTGCGGGTTCGCGAGCCGTTCGGCAGTAGTGCCTCGTTGGCCGGAAGCGAAAGCCGCCAGGCACACCGCGGCGGCAAAAGTCAGGATCAATACGCGTGGTCGCATGTTTCTTGTCTCCTAGCTAGAGCCCGTATTATGTGCGATCCGACCGACGCCACAACGAAGCGAAGAGACAGAGCACCGCAAATACCCAAATCGCCACCGCAAGACGGCTCGAGAACAAAATCTCCCAGCCGCCGCCACTTATCGCCATAGCTCGGCGAAGACTCTTCTCCATCAATCCTCCGAGCACGAAACCGAGCACGACCGGCGCGAGCGGAAAACCGCTTTTGCGAAGCGCATAGCCAACGATGCCGAGAAGCGCCATGAGGCCGATGTCGAACGTGCTTCGATTCACGGAGTAGACCGCCACGACACTCAGCACGACGATGACCGGATGGAGAAACCAGCGCGGGACGGACAAAATGCGAATGAAGACGTTGACGAGCGGCAAGTTGAGCGCGAGTAGAACGACGTTGCCGACGATCATCGAGCCGACGAGCGCCCAGAACAGGTCGGGGTGCCGCGTCAAAAAAAGCGGCCCGGGCTGAATCCCGATCGCGAGGAGCGCGCCTAGCAGCACCGCAGTGGTCCCGCTTCCAGGAACGCCAAGCGTCAGAAGCGGGATCATCGCCCCCGTGCTCGCAGCGTTGTTGGCCGCTTCAGGTGCCGCGACGCCTTTCAGCCCGAGGGGCTGGTTGTTGTTGAAGCGCTTCTCCGCAGCATAAGAAGCAAAGCTCGCTACCGTGCCACCGGCTCCCGGCAAAACGCCGACCAAGAAACCGATGATCGTGCCGCGCAGCATCGTACCCTTGGCCGAGAACCATTCTGTGAGCTTGGCCCGATGCACGGTCACCGGCTTTTCTTTCGCGTGCGGGCTCTCGAGAGCGATCAGCACTTCACTGATTGCGAAAAGCCCAATCGTGAGCACAACGAAGTCGACGCCGTCGAGAAGACGCAGTTCCCCGAAGGTATAGCGCGCGACGGCGCTGTTCGGGTCGAAGCCGACGGTCGCGAATGCGAGACCGAGCAAGGTCGCCATCGCGCCTTTCAAAACGCTCCCGCCCGAAAGCGAGGAAAGGACCGAGAGCGCTAACACCATCAAAGCAAAATATTCCGCCGGGCCGAAGCGGAGCGCCCAAGAGGAGAGCAGTGGCGCAAACAAAGCCAGGCCGAGAATCGAGAGCGTCCCGCCAAAGAAAGACGCGACCGCCGACATCGCGAGCGCGCTCCCGCCTTCGCCTCTTTGGGTCAGAGCGTAGCCGTCGATTGCCGTCACCGTCGCCGAGGCGGTGCCCGGCACGTTAAGCAGGATGGTGCTGATCGAGTTGCCGTATTGCGAGCCGTAGTAAATAGCGGTGAGCACGATGAGAACCGATTCGGGCGGCAAGTCGAGTGCGAGCGCGAGCGGAATGAGGATGGCGATAGCGTTGATGGGGCCGATACCCGGAAGCATCCCAACGAGGGTGCCGACGAAAGCGCCGAACGCTGCGAGGGCGAGGTTCAAAGGCTGTAGCGCAAGCGCAAGACCTTCCGCCATCAAAAGCCTCGCGGGAGCGGAATCGAGAGGACGTAAGTAAACAGCACGAAGATGGAAAGGCTCAGCAAGAAGCTCAAGACGACGCCGCGGCGAATCGGCCCAGAAAAAAGAGCGACAACTCCGCTCGCGAGCATCGTCGTCGCAACTACAAAACCCAAACGATCCAGGACGGCGACATAAACGAAAAGCCCGGCGACGAGAGCGACGTGGCGCCACGACACAGGCGGCAGCTCACCTGAAGGCTTTTTTGTCCAGAGCGTCACGCTCGTCGCCAACAAAAGCGCGCCGATCGCGACAGGAAAAGCGCTCGGCCCGATAGGGTCAGCGATGAAGCCGGTCTCGAACCCGCGCGCGAGCCAGACGTAGCCGAGCGCCCCGACAGAAAGAAACGCCGCGACAGGCTTTTCCATCACGGTAAGAGACCGAGGGCCACCGTGAGCCGTTCGAAGCTCACCACTTGCTCGTCGACGAACGTTTCGAACGCCTCGCCCGCCAGAAAGAACTCGGAGAGTCCCGTGCGCGCGCGCAGAGCCTCCCACTCCGGTGACGCCGCAACATTTTCGAGCACACCTACCCAGTGCTCGTAGCGCGCATTGTCGGCCCCTGCGGGCCCGTAAAAACCGCGCCAAACGATCCAGGTGACGTCGTAGCCGAGCTCACGCGCGGTGGGAACACCCTGCAACGCGTCGAGACGCTCAGGAGAAAGCGCCGCGAGCACGCGCACCTCGGAAGCTTCGAAGAGACTCAAGACCTCCGAGACATCGAGCGGCACAACCGACACGAAGCCGCCAAGAAGTGCTGTCACCGCTTCACCACCGCCATCAAACGGCACGTAGCGGATCGCCTTGGGATCGAAGCCGGCCGCGCGCGCAAGCACGAGGAGTTTCATGTGATCTTGTCCGCCGACCGCGCTCCCACCCGCAGCAACGATCTCGGACGGAGCAAGGCGCCACGCATCGAGAAGCTCCTCGAAGCTCCGCCAAGGCGCGTCGTGACGCACGACAATCACGCCGTAATCCGCGGCAACCGCTGCAAGCCAACGCACGTCTTTGGCCTCGAAGTCGCCGAACTGTCCTTGCGCGAGACGAAGCGTCGTCGCGGGGCTCGCTGCGACAATGAGGTTAGGGTCGCTCCCGCGCTCTGCCACCACATGGGCAAACGCGATGCCGCCTCCAGCGCCCGGGACATTCCGCACGCGCATCGACGTGCCGTCGAGAACTTGGGCTACAGCGCGACAGGTGAGATCCCACCCGCCACCCGGGTTCGCAGGCGCGAGACATTCCGGGCCAGGCTCGACGCAGCTACCGGCAACCAGTGCGAGACACGCGAAAGCAACGAGCCTCCCCATGAAACTCACTTCTTCGCGGACACCGGTGGGCCATCTTCGCCGAGCGCCGCGACCAACTTCTTGGGCGCCACCGCGCGATAACTCTCCTCGACCCACTCGCAAAGCATGTGCTCAGGAGGTCTCTCTTGCGAATCGAAACGGGCCGTTACCCAGCCGCTCTTGCCGAGACCGTAGCCCGTCGGATCTGCGAAAGGCAGCATCAGAGCCATAATGTGCGACTCTGGAAGCTTCACGGATAGCGACAGCCCACCATCACCAAGGCCCATAAACACAAAGACTTTCTTGCCGAGTTTGATAACGCGCTCACCCCACGGAAAGTTTTCGCGCGCCTCCGGAAAGCCGAGCGCGAAGCTGCGGAGCGCTGCTTCAACTCTTTGAGTTGGGCTGGTTCTTTTTGTCAAATTCCCTGTCTCCCTCTCGAGGCGGGTTGACGGTGCGGCGAACGAGGTGCAGATTGATATAATGCCTAACCACACAGAAATCACAACCAACCGGATGTTCGGAGATTCTATCAACGCTGACCGAACGACGAAGGTAAGTATCATCCAAAGACGATGATCCGATACGCGGTTTTTGCAGCGGCATTCTTCGCGCTCGCGACCGTGCGGGACGCCGTGACTCTGAAGGACAACATGTCCGCAGTCTTCTGGCCCGAAACCGGGTTGTTGGTGGCGGTACTGGTCCTATCAAAAAGAAAGGATTGGTTCTCGTTCCTCTCGCTCGGATTCCTCGTTTTTCTTGCCGATTCAACCGTTCTGAAACAGCGCCCAGTCCCGCTCAGTGTAATCTTTGCGGCTTCCCTCTGCTTCGTGAGTACCCTCGGGGCCTCCGCGTATTTGTTTTTCGTGGACGGGAAGAAAAGTCCTTTGGCA
>Ga0310120_10000336_pt1 | contig 37970 bp, 21 predicted proteins | sample CB27_AW_983_MG_FD_203506 | JGI IMG/M metagenome (GOLD analysis project Ga0310120, IMG submission 203506) | Marine microbial communities from Western Arctic Ocean, Canada - CB27_AW_983 | ecosystem: Environmental > Aquatic > Marine > Oceanic | place: Canada: Western Arctic Ocean | collected...
TGGACATCGATGTCCTGTGGAATCTCGTCATCGGGACGTTTCATGGTTGGCTTGTCGATGGTTGGCCGCCAACCTTCCAGGCGTCGATCCTTGCCGGCATCTTCGATTTGACGTTCGACTTCACGAATCGAGTTCAGGTATTCGTCGAGCTTGCGGCGATCCGGAACGCTGACCTGGTTTCGCAGGCTCCGCGCGTCGGTCAGCACTGCGTCTAGCACACTGGAATCGGCACGGCGGACCCCTCCATCGCCGAAGAGTCGATCGAACGCCGCTGCCGGATAGAGTTCCAGCGGAGCCGGGGTTGTCGGAGCCGACCACGAAATGTGCGAGCTGTACAACATCGAGTAGCCCGCATGGATGCCCGCGTACGGTCTCTCGCAACCAAGCACCAGGCTCTTGAGCCGGGTTTGTCGGCCCACGTGTTCGGCCAGCATCTGGTCGACGCTCACGCCCGAGCGGATTCGTCCACCGGCTGCCAACCGAATTCCAGTCAGCAGATTGCCGGTCATGCAACTGTGAATGCCGCAACCGCGGGCGTTGGGGTTGTAGAGCCCACGAATGAACGTGAGCTTCTCTTTGAACGCCTCGACGGGAGTGAGCACGTTGCCCAATTCCATCGTGCCGCCGGCCTTCTTGGCCCACCAGTGATTCTTGGCAAATCCGTTGCCCGCGAAGACGCAGGCAAATCGCACGGGCGGTTCGTTCGACCGACGAGACGTCGTTTCATCGCTCCACACCGGAATCGACTCCAGCCACGGCAGAGCAATACTCGCACCCAGGCCTCGCAACACCGTGCGGCGTGACAACTTCTGACAGGATTTCCGGCGTTCTGAGTGTCTCATTGAGAAGTGTCCCTCGGGTCGTTCTGCCCGCGATGACGACGAAACTGACTGCTCTTCACAATCGTCAGCATCGCTGTCGAGAAACGGTAGTCGTGCGTCTTCAACTGGGCCTGCATTTCGGCCAGCAACGGTTCATCGGACAGCTCGACGGATCTGCCCAATGCGTATCCCATCAGTTTTCGGCAGAACTGCTTCATGAATTCGTCCTGGTGTTTCAGCAGATACGACTGCAGTCCGCTGAGCCCTTCAAAGACGTCTGCATCCAGCGGTTCGGCACGCGCATCAATCGGGTTGCCGTTCCGATCCCGTTCACGAAGTCGGCCGATCGGATCGTAGGCCTCCAGTGCGAATCCGTAAGGATCAATCTTCGCATGACAGGTCGCACACGCCGCGTCGGCGCGATGACGTTCGAGTTGTTGTCGCATCGTCAAGCCATCCTTGTTGACTTCGTCTTCGTCCAACTGAGGGACATCGTCTGGCGGATTGGGGATCCGACGACCGAGCAGTGTCTCGACCACCCAGGTGCCACGCAGAACGGGGCTGGTTCGCAACGCACCCGCTTGCTTCGTCAGCACGCTGCCCATGGTCGCAATTCCACCACGGCCAAAACGGCCGACGCCTGCGACGCGACGAAATTCCGGGCCGTCGACATCCGGGATGCCGTAGTGGTTGGCCAATTCGTCGTTCAAAAAGGTGTAGTCAGCCTGAAGGAATTCCAGAATGCTGCGGTCATTGCGGATGATCTCTGAAACGAACTCGGTGGCCTCCCGGTTCATGGCCATCCGCAACTTCGCGGTGAATGTCGGGAATCGCGTTTCACTTTTGCCGTCGTACTGTTCGAAACCGCGGAACTGCAACCATTGGCCGGCAAATTCGGTCGACAGCGCCCGGGCCTTCGAGTTCTTCAGCATGCGGCTGGCCTCGGCGGCGAGGACGTCCTCGTCCTGCAGCCGTCCGATTCTCGCCGCTGTTCGCAACTGTTCATCCGGCATCGAGGACCAAAGAAAGTAACTCAACCGACTTGCCAGTTCCCAATCGGACAGCGTCGCGGCCTGTTCGCCGGGAACGGAACGTTCGATGCGATACAGGAAGTTCGGTGAAACAAGGACTCGCGTGATCACGGTGCGAATCGCAGCATCGTGCGATAGTTCCTGTTTACGACGCAGGAGTTGATACAGCCCCCGCAGTTCATCGGTCTCCGCTTTCGACAGTGAACGCCGCCAGGCACGGGTCGCCAGTTCGATTACGGCGTTGAGCTGTCCCGGCTCGGCAGCCGCCGCTGACTTCTCGAACGCCGTCGCCTTTGCCTGCAACGACGGAATCAGTTTCGCGAACTTCGTCGTGTTCTCGATCCGATCCGCCGGCTGAAAACCGATAAATTCGCTTGTGTTGTACAGGACTTCGACCGGCTCCCGTGAAAGGTAATACAACTCGTCCCACAGTAGATCGAGCTGCCGGTGTTCCTTTGCGTCGAGGACCAGTCGAGACAACGGCTCGTCTTCCCGAAGGAACAACTCCACGGTCATGTCGGTGTTGACCGGAACGACCGGAGTAAAACAGACTGCCCGAGGAAACAGCCTCGCGAACGATGAGTACGTGTCGGAATCCCGCTTCGGTTTACCGGACTTGTCGGCCAGAGGAATGACATGCGGGCCGAACAGTCCCAGTGAACCGATCAGGTGATTGGTTTGACTGTTGAACTTCCACAACTGCGCCTGCCTGCCGGAGATGGTCCCGAGCAGTCCGGGAGCCACAAGGTCCGGCATTGGACCGAATTGAATCGTCGTGGTCCGGGGCATGTGTCCGGACGTCACGCCGACCATGGCAATTCGCCAGTACCTCGCGGTGGCCGGTTGGAATGTGTAGTGATACGAGCCAGTGAAATCCGGCGATGCCTCGCCGTTTTCGAGCACTCCTCCACCACTGGAGGTGAGGTAATTGAATTCCCCGCCTTCGGGCACCGTGAACGGTCCGCCCGGTTCGTTGGAGAAGGCCACCTGCATGTTCGCGCCACGTGACCCGCTACCGTAGCCGCTCCACAAACGAACCTGTTTGATCTGCTTGGCTTTGTCGAAGTCGACAACAAAATGACTGCCGGGATTCCAGATGAACCCCGCATCGACATCTTTTCCGGTCACGTTACGGACGCCATACGGACCGGGATTACCGAACGCTCCTGAAACCGGTGGAAACTGGAACGTTTTTGGGTCGCTGGGATTGCTGCTGCTGGCCTCCTCGATCCGTGTCGCCGCATCATGCACTCCCTTCACCACGATCGTCTTTGCATCGCGCCACTGCCGAACAACTTCTGCCATTGCTCCCTCAGGTTGCAGCTCATTCAGCGACTCCCAGAGCAGCCGCAGGTACTTCGGGCTCAGCGTTCGTCCCGCTGCGAGTTCCTGTTGCGCGGCGAACTCCTCCGGCGACAGTTCGGCCGCGGGATCACGGTCGCGGTATCGCAATGTGGCCTTGAGGTAGTCGGCCAGCGGAAGTTGCCCCTGCCGGTCGGTGTACCGGGAATAGAAGTCCTTGATTCTCTGGGCCACTTCGGCGATCCAGTCATGCCGATCACTGCTCGGCGAGAAGCGAATCCCGGTCGGCGTCAGAACGGCGTGTGCGGACACCTGCCGCGCGGCGTCAAGGTACTTCGGGAGCAGCTCCGGCGCCATGAACAGCGATTCACCGGTGTTGGCAAACCCTTCGCCGGCCACCGAGTCTTCCAGAAATCTCTTCGCCGGCCGCAGGTCGACACCGGTCAGGTCACGAACCGAGTAGTTGTATTCTGCCTTGGTCAGGCGCCGCATCAGCACCAGCCCCGGATCGCCGGCACGGTCTCGCGCATCGGCCAACAGATAGTTCTCGGACCACTCGATCAGACGCTTTCGATCAACCGAGGACGGCTGCGGACTGTTCCTGGGCGGCATCTCCCCGTCCCGCAGCCGCCGCAACACTTTCTGCCAGGTTCGTGAGTGACTGCGAACGTCGGCAACTGTCCTGAAACGCCCGAGATCCAGCCCCCCTTTTTTCGCTTTGGCCGAATGGCACTTCATGCAGTGCTTCTGCACAAGCGGGAGAATTCCTTCCGGAAACTCTTCGGCCAGCCGGACCAACGTCCCGTCGGCAGAACGAGGGGTGTCGGGGTCGGCGACACTGCCGTCAACCGTCGGATCGTCAGGCTGCTCGACTCCACAACCCACACCGAACGGCACCAACAACACGAGCCAACCAGCCAACAATCTCACCGTATTAGCCACCTCGCTGCACCCGCTCCGCATTCCACTCGAAGATCCGCTCATACAAAACATCTCGGCCAGTGATCCAGTGTTTTCGTCCGGCAGACATCACCACCGAGTCACCCTGGCGACTTTGCTGCAGGGATCCACTTCAACATCAGTTGTACCATGTCACGTTCGCACATGTGAAAGCCGATCGCCGCACCGAGAGAGTGTCATCGGCACAGGTAGCATCGTTCATCCGGTCTGAATACTGAACTCGGCAGACGGCGGTCGCAACACGCCCCGAGTTGCGAGTGCTCTTTACCCGCGGACCTGATCGTCAACAGCTTTCTGATACCATCTGCTCAGAATCCGTCCCCCGCTGGGCGTGTTGCCGACGGAGACAGGCCGCCGTTTGTCCCTGCAGTTCCGAGATTTCCATGCCACTCAACAGAAGACACTTCATCGGCGCCGGGCTCACCGCTGCCGCGACGATCAACGCCTCGAACCTCCAGGCTGACCAGAAGGGCCAAAAGTCCAGGTCCGTTTACGCGATGGGTTCCCGGCGCGAACTGTTCTTGGACGACTTCCTGGTCGAGCGGACCGGCGGCACGGTGAACTTCCAGTTGCACCACCCCGTCGCCCGTGAGCAGGTCATTCATCACAACCGGTCATGGGAAGGAACGGCATCCGGCTACCACACCGTTCTGCAGGACGGTGACACCTATCGGATGTACTACCGGGGCTCGAACTTCAACCTGGTCAACAACCGGATTCACCACACGAACCGTGAGACGGCCTGTTACGCCGAGAGCGCGGACGGGATTCACTGGACCACCCCCGAACTGGGACTCTTCGAGCACGAGGGCTCCAGGGACAACAACATCATCTGGAGCGGTCCGGGAAGCCACAACTTCAGTGCCTTCCTCGACCAGCGGCCCGGGTGTCCCGCACAGGAACGCTTCAAGGCATTTGGTGGACTGAAATCCACCACCGGGGGCATGCTGCTGTTCACCTCCGCCGACGGCATCCGCTGGAAGAAAGCCCGCGACAAGGCGGTGATCACCAACGGTGCCTTCGACTCGACCAACATCGGGTTCTGGGATCCGACGATCAAGAAGTACCGGGCCTACTGGCGGTACTTCAAAAAGGGGCTCACGAAGCAAGGAGCCGGAGTGGGAGACCGGGCGATCCGCACGGCGATCTCCAAGGACCTCTTCACGTGGACCGATGAACACGACCTGACCTACACCGATTTCCCCGACCAGCAAATGTACACCAACAACGTGATCCCGTACTTACGGGCCCCCCACATCCTGATCGGATTCCCGATGCGATACATCGAGCGTGGCTGGAGCCCCTCGATGCGAGCCCTGCCGGATTTGGAGAAGCGCGAATTCCGCGCGGCGGCTCACATTCGTTACGGGACGGCACTGACCGAAACACAGATCATGGCCAGTCGTGACGGTGTTCGATTCAAACGCTGGAACGAGGCGTTCCTGAGACCAGGAATTCAGCGACACGACTCATGGTACTACGCTCACCATGACGTCGCCTGGAATATCGTGACGACAAAATCGTCTCTCCCCGGTGGCCCCGACGAACTGTCGTTCTATGCCACTTCGGGCCACTGGCACGGTGACGGCACGAAAATCACGCGGCACACTCTCCGCCAGGACGGGTTCGTCTCGGCGAACTGTCCTTTTGCCGGCGGCACGGTCATCACCCGCCCGCTCACGTTCGATGGTTCACGGCTGACCGTGAACTTCAGCACGTCGGCAGCGGGCACCATCAAAGTCGAATTGCAGTCAGCCGACGGAAAACCCATCACGGGCTTCACTCTCGACGACTCCGATGACATCTTCGGCGACGAACTGGACCGGACCGTCACCTGGAACGGCTCACCTGACGTTTCCGGCCTTGCCGGAAAGACAGTTCGCCTGCGGATCACGATCAGCGACGGTGACCTCTACGCGATCAAGTTCGGTTGAATCGGAACAAGACGACAGGTGGGGCCCATGGGAGAGCGGTGACACGGTCATGCGGACACGACATGGCCGGCCGCCGTCAGTGACTTCACCGCCGTTTCGAGTTCGGCCTGCTTCACCAGCAGACAGTCGGTGTCGAATGTCGATACGACGAACACGCTGAGGTTCGCCGTCGCCAGCACGGCAGTGAGTGATGCGATCACACCGACCAGCGAGAAGTCCAGGGGACCCACCACTCGCAGACAACTCCATCCGGATTCACTCGTGACGTCGCCGGGAACGACGTCCTGTGAACAGATGACGGACAGTTCCCCGGGTGCCCGGGTGACCGATGTGACCGCACCGGACACCCAGCCGGGAACTTCCGCGTCGGCATCAAGCCGACAGACGGCATACGTGCCCGGCAGAACTTCGAGAGTGAACTTCCCGGCGGTCATTCTCTCGCTCTCTTGGCCGCCACGGACGACTGGCCTCCAGTGCGGTGGTCATTTTCGGAGCGTCGGTCGCCTGGCGCCGGTTGTGGCGAGCCACGCGTCGAGCCGCGTGCGCAGCACTTTGCCGAGAACCGTCTTCTCCTTCGCCAGGTTGTTTCGCTCGCCGATGTCCCTGGCCAGGTCATACAGTTCAATCGAGTTGTCATCGAACCGAAGGATCAGCTTGTGATCACCATCTCGAATCGCGGCGCCCGGCCGATTCGATTTGTGCCATGCGAAGTGCGGGTAGTGAAAGAACAGCGATCGACGTTTCGTCTGTTGACCGGTGAGCAGCGGACGCAGCGACCGGCCGTCCAGGATGTCCGCCTCAGCCAGTTTCACACCGGCGACATCGAGCACCGTCGCTGTCAGATCCATGGAAATCACGGGGGTTTTGACGATCGACCCCGGCCGAGTGATTCCAGGCCAGCGGATGATCAACGGCACGCGGATGCCACCCTCGTAAAGATCCCCCTTGCCGGATCGCAACGGGTGATTGTCGGTCGCACCCGCCCAGCCCCCGTTGTCACTGGTGAAGATCACCACCGTGCGATCAGCGATGCCCAGGCGATCCACCTCCGCAAGGACACGACCGACGGCTCGATCGGTGGCCTCGATTTGCCCGCCATAGACGGGGTTCTTGAGGCCCCGTCCCTCCCGGCCCTTGTACCTCTGGACCAGCTTCCGGGGAGCTTCAAATGGGTAGTGCGGGTTGTACGTCCACAGGCACACGAACATCGGCCGGTCCTTGGAGAGACGCATCCACGAAATCGCCTCATCGGCCAAGCGGTCGGTCAGGTACTCGCCGTCCTTGCGCGGCTGGATCGTGGGAATGCGATACGGATCAAAATACGTCGGAGGCCCCCCAAAGCCACAGCCGCCGATGTTGATCTCGAACCCGTGTCGATCGGGGTAGAACCCGGGGCCACCGGTTGACGGATCGTTCTTGCGGACACTGGTGCCCGACAGGTGCCATTTCCCGAAAAATCCGGTGTGATAACCGACCCCGTGAAGTCGCTCAGCGAGCGTCACGGTCTCGTGCTTGAGGATATGATCTGCTGGCGGTGGCTGGATGGCACGGTCCTCGGGCCAGAATTGCGGACCATCGGCCCCGTGTTGAGTGATGTTCAGACGTGCCGGTGCAAGTCCGGTGATCAGTGCGGCACGGGTCGGCGAACAGACCGGTGCGGCAGCGTACGCATCGGTGAATCGCACACCCTGCCCGGCGAGAGCGTCGATATTCGGCGTGTGCAGCTTCGCGTTGCCCTGGCAGTGCAGATCAGACCAACCCATGTCGTCGGTCATGATCAGCAGGACGTTTGGAGGCGACGGCGACTCCGCCGCCGGCAAGCAGATCGGACCACTGAGCAGGACGAGGAGCGAAAGAATCATCGTGGTGCTGTCAGAACGGTGTCGCACGCCGGTTCTCCACGGGAATTGACCAGGCAGACCAGATGCCGGGCGACGCACAGCGAGCGACATATCCTGACCACCCTGGTCCAACGGGCCCCGAGCATACCGTGGTTGCCGATTACCCGGTATGCCGTCTCTTCCAGCGGCTAGAATCATCTGCCGCGGGAATGGTGACGGAACAGAGACGTCTTCAGTTCCCGTGTCCGAAGTCATCGAAGAGAAGTCGCCGCCATGAAAGCCGCACCACTTGTCCTGCTGTTCCTGACGTTTTCCGGCTGTGGCCCAGCAACGACACCTGAGACGCCAACCGCGCAGACGCCCGAACCGGCTACGGCGGCGCCGGCACCGCGCGTGCCGGAATCGGTCCAAGGTGTCAGCGGTGATACTCCGCAACCCGGACCCGCCAACATCTTCATCGCCGCAGCAGATTCTTCGGCGCGGTTCAAATCCCGGGCCGACTACGTCTGCGACGGTACGGATGACCAGGTTGAAATACAGGCTGCCATCGACTCCCTGCCTGGACAACGTGGTGAGCAGTTCGGTGTCAGCGGTGGCACTGTCGAACTCTCGGCCGGGTCATTTCGGCTCGGTGGGTCGATCAACTGCCATGACAAGGTCGTCAATCTGGTCGGCAACGGAATGTCGTCCACCGAGCTGATCCTGCAGGACGGAATCCACGACGACGTCGTCGTCGTGGGAACGGGAACGAAACAGGGTTGGCCGTCCGGCCGGATCGCACAACTCTCCATAAACGGCAACGGTAAAAAACAGGAGAAGGGTTCCGGAATCCGAGTTTTTGCCGGCCTGAGACTGACAATTGAGCGAGTCCGCGTGTCCAACTGCAGGGAAACCGGCGTCTTTCTCCAGGGGACGTCCGGCGAAGTCCGGCCGGCGATCGGCACCATCGAGAACTGTCACATCGGCTACAACCGCAGGCACGGTGTGCACATCGGCGCAGGGATCGAGGGCTGGATCCTGCGGGGAAATCGCATCCACGACAACGGGACCCATGGCCAACCGTTCCATGGTGTCTATATCGAGGCGATTCACGGCAAGGCGGAGTCGGGCCCGGCCGGTGCCGCAAACGCATTTGTCATCGCCAACAACGTCCTGTGGCAGAACCGCTCGGTGCAGATCTGCATCAACGGCGGTGGACACGGCGGCGCGCACATCGTCATCACCGGCAACGTGATGCTTTCGTCTCCGCTGGAGAACATCAGGCTCTACGCCGGCACGCACCTGGTTTCCGTCACCGGGAACTCGATCCACTCGGCAAGCGAGTCAGCGATCGGCGCGGCACCTCACATCACGCTGGAGGACGCGTACTTCTGCACGATCTCCGCGAATGTCTTCTCATCGCCCTCCCGCGGCTTTCCTTCGCCCGCGATGATCAAGGCGGGAGCCGAGCCCGGCAAGCTCGTCGAGGTTCCCGGACCGTCGGGCATCCTCATCGAGACGGGCCGCTCGAACCACAACCGGTTCGTGGGGAATACGATTTCCGGCGAGGTGACAGGTGTCACCCTCGTCGGGCCGGACAGCGTGAGCGATCGCAAAGTCACTGCGAAAAAGAAATGACGCCTCGCTGTTCGGAGCAGCCAGGACTTACGCCGAAGGGAACAAGTAGCAGAAACTCCGCTCGGGTTATCGTGTCGCTTTCCTGGTCAGTTTCGCCGTCAGTTCTTTCTCGTTCATGCCGACCAACTCGATCTTCGGGTCATGGGTCAGCTTGCGGACTCGGTACTGCACCGTTTGTGGCGGGCCGCTGTGGATCTGGAACGCGATCTTGCCCGACAGTTCGCCGGCGGGATCTTCGAATGCCACGCACAGCTTGCCGTTGATGGCCGTCCAGATGCGATGACCGACCGCGAGGATCTCATACCTGTTCCATTGGCCAGGCTTGGCCGCCTTTAGACCCCGGTCGTTCCAGTCCAGCTTGCCGCGACCGTGTTCGTGATAGAGCTTGCCCCATACGCCAAGACCCACGTCGGCCTGGTAACCGAGTGCCTGGCCTGCGGCATCCGCTTTCTTCGAGCGAAACTGGATACCGGCGTTGCGGTTATCCGGCGCGAGCTTCACGTCGACAGCGAGGTAGAAGTTTCTCACCACCACGTTCGACCAGATGAACTCGTTCTTCGGTACGTTGACCGCCGAATGCCCGACGATGGCAGCCTCCTTGACGGACCAGTACTTCGCCTGCGAAGTCGACCAGCCCTTGAGGTCCTTGCCGTTGAAGAATTCGGCAGCAACGCGCGGCCTGCGAAGCCAGCCGCCGGGTTGTGGCGACGCGGTCTTCTGCGTGTCGGCGTACCAGGCCTTGATCTGCCTGAGCATCGCCGTGGCGAGCTCGGGTTTCCTGGCGGCGAGGTTGTCTGTTTCACCCTCGTCCCTGGCCAGGTTGAACAGCTCGATGGTCTCGTTGGCGAACGTGCCGGGCCTGGCCCCGGGATGCTGTACCACGAGTTTCCATGTGCCCCGCCGCAGAGCCTCGGACCGTGAACCGTTGTTGTTCAGGTTGGCCCAGTAGAGCGGACGGGGCGGCAGCGGTTTTCCTTCAAATAGTGCCGGCGACAGGTCGATGCCGTCAAGCGGACGGTTCTTGGGCGGCGCGATGCCGGCAACAGACAAGATGGTGGGCATCACATCCAGGGTGATGCTCGGGTCGTTGATGCTGACTCCCGACTTGATTCTCCCCGGCCACCAGGCGACGGCCGGCACGCGGGTGCCACCCTCGTAAACGGAACCCTTGTGCCCCCGAAAACGCGGGCTGCCCGTGGCGGTCCGCGGAGCATCGCCGTTGTCCGAGAAGAACAAAAAGAGCGTGTTCTTCTCCAGGCCCAGGTCGACCAGCTTGGCGCGGACCAGCTCCACCCCCTTGTCCATCTCGAGGATCATCTGCTTCATGGCCTCCGCGTGCGGTGTCTTGCGGGGCTGACGGCCGGGGCCACGCTGGACGGGGTCGTTGGGACCCTGCACCGGGGAGTGCGGCGATTCGTGCGCCACGTAGAGGCAGAAGGGCCTGTCCTTGTTCTGCTCGATGAACTCCAGGGCGTACCTGTTGATCAGGTGCGTGGTGTAGCCCGCTTCCCGCGTCTCCTTGCGGCCGTGCCACCAATCGTGCGCCATGTGGTCGCCCCAGTGATTGATGTAATCGATGTTGCCGCTCACGTAGCCCGTGAAGTAATCGAACCCATGGTTCATCGGGTGATATCGGGGCGTTTCCTTCGCATAACCAAGATGCCACTTGCCGACCAGGCCGGTGGCATACCCGGCTGCTTTGAACAGTTCCGCAAATGTCACTTCGGACTCGTGGAGCCCCTTGCGGTGTTCGGGATGCGTGGCACGCGGGTGAATCACCGCCTCGATTCCCGCGCGTTGCTGGTAGCGTCCCGTGACCAATCCCGCCCGCGTGGCCGAGCAGATCGCGCCGCTGGCATGAAAATCGGTGAACAGCATCCCTTCACGCGCCAAACGGTCCATACCCGGCGTCTTGTAGTGCGGGTTGCCGTACGGGGCGATCGACGGCCCGGCGAATCCCATGTCGTCGACCATCATGACCACGACGTTGGGGCGGGTTGCCGGCCTCGCAGCCTGCAACGTGCCAACCACGGCGGGGACCAGTGCGCAGCAAAGCGCGAACTGGCGAGTGAGTTGGAATGGACCTTTCATGATCTGTTTTCCTTGCCGTTAGTGAGATTCTCAGCCAACCGACCTTCGCAAACGGGGACGCGGCAGCGTCCTGTCTTCGATGACCTCATTTCCCCCACACGCTTTTCGGCACGGATTTGAACAACACGCTCTTCCGGTCGTTCTTCAGAGCCGGCCCCCTGGTGCTTCGCCCCTGGTCAATCAACGCCTGTGCTGTGGCGACCATTTTCGTGACGCGGTCCGGATGCTTTGCAGCGAGATTGTTCGTTTCTCCGGGATCCTGAGCCAGGTTGAACAATTGAACGAAGGGGGCCTGTGCCAGTTCCCTGTGCGATTTCGGGTTCTTCCCGTAGGCCTTCACGGCTGCCGGCCACGCCTCGGCCGGGATGGGAGTGTTGCCCCACTTCCCCATGGCACCACTCCCCGGACAGAAGGTGATCTTCCAGTTCCCGTTCCGGTACGCGTTGCCGTGTGTTCCCTGCAGGAAGATGGAACCGCGAGCCCCCTTGTCTCGCGGGTTCTTCAGCAGGGGGAGAAAGCTGATCGAATCGGGACGCTGGGCATCGGTGATGTCGGCACCGGTCACCTCGCCCATGGTGGCCATCACATCAATCAGCCCGATCGTCTGATCGCAACTGGTGGCGGGCTTCACCACGCCGGGCCAGCGAACCACAAAAGGCACCCGAAACGCGCCCTCGTAGACCGAAAACTTGTAGCCTCGGAACGGGCCAGCGGCGAAGTGCCCCTGCTTCTCCAGTTCCTTGATCTGGAGATACGTCGCGACCCGTCTGGCCCCGGCGTAGGGAGCCGGGCCGTGATCAGACGCGGCGATCACCAGCGTGTTGTCGGCTACGCCCGCCCTGTCCAACGCCGCCAGCACGCGACCGAGTGTGTGATCCGTGTTCATCACGAAGTCACCGTAGAGACCGATCCGGCTCTTGCCCTCGAATTTTTTCGTCGGGCTGGTGGGTGTATGCGGCGCGGTGAGGGCGACAAACAGAAAGAAAGGATTGTCACTGGATGAGGCGATGAACGTCTCGGCCTCATCTCCGAAGGTGGTCAAGACCTTGACATCCTCGAAATCCTCTGCCGCCGGACCCATCCGGCCGAAAGCCGACCAGCCCTTGATCGCGGTGACTTTCCCGACCCAGCGGTTGTTGCGGGCGAAGACATAGGGATACATGTCGAGCGAACCGGGCAGGATGAAGCTTTCGTCGAAACCGTACTGCGGGGCGCCGGTCTTCAGTGGCCTGGTGTAGTCCACGTTCTTCAGGCCCTGGACCTTGCCGTCGGTCGTGGTCATCAGGGTCCCGAGATGCCACTTGCCGACGTAGCCAGTCCGGTAGCCGCGAGAACGGAACATTCTGGCCAGCGTGAACTGGTCGGTCTTGAGCCGCGTTCCCAGGAACCCCCACGGACCGCCGGCCGCCGGTCGCCCGAATCGGAACGCGTAGCGGCCGGTCATCAGACTCATCCGTGACGGCACGCAGACCGAGGCGATGGCGTAGGCACTGGTGAACCGCATGCCCTCGCGTGCCAGTCGATCGAAGTGCGGCGTGTCGATCTGGCAACGGTCCAGCCCGAAGGACTTGACGTCCCCGTAGCCGAGGTCGTCAGCGAGGACGACGACGACGTTCGGCGGAGCCGCCGGCAGGCCACGAGGGACTGACGAGGAACAACTAAACAAGATGAGCAGGCTGAGGAGCAACCGGGGATTCCGCATAGTGCTGCCATTCTCACAAACCACCCGGCTGGCTGTCACCTGCAGGACGTAGAGCTTTCAACGACCGGCGGACACACGATTCCGAAGGTTGGTATGATCTCCGGAGGCAGGGTGTCCATTTCCAGGAGAAGAAGAGACATGCCAAGGAAACCACTCCTTGTAGCGGCCCTCCTTCTTCTCCTTCCGTTCCCGGCCATGTTCGCAGCCGAGCGGGCGGACACCGATCAGAAGGAAACTGCGAAAGAGGACAGCGCGTTCTGGGCCTTCCGGCCGCTGACTTCTCCGCCAGTGCCACCGGTGACCAGCCGCGACCGCCCGCTCCGCAACCCGATCGACGCTTTCATTCTGAGAGCACTCGCCAGGCACGACCTCTCGTTTTCTCCCGATGCTCAGCCGGCCCGGCTGGTACGTCGGGCGTATTTTGACCTGATCGGGCTGCCCCCATCGCCGGAAGCGACCGATGCCTATCTCCGCGACACCGCACCGGATGCGTACCGACGGCTGATCGATCGCCTGCTGGTCTCGCCACACTTCGGTGAACGCTGGGGTCGGCACTGGCTCGATGTGGTTGGATACACGGACCTCGTGAGCTACGACGGCGACACGACAGGCATCTTTGGGTTCATCACCGACCGATGGCGGTATCGCGACTACGTGATCGACGGTTTCAACACCGACAAGCCGTACGACCGTTTTCTCGCAGAACAACTCGCCGGCGACGAACTCGTCGATTGGCGAAACACCAGGCAGTACACGCCGGAAATCGTTGCCACGCTGGCCGCCACCGGATTCTGGCGCAACGCCGAAGACCGCAGCGAGTCGGCCAAGGAACTCGAGTACAAGTGGTCGTTTCTGCACAACACGATGCAGACCTTCGGAACGGGTGTGCTGGGACTCACGCTGCGATGTGCACGTTGTCACGACCACAAACACGAGCCGATCCCACAGCGGGACTATTACCGACTGCTCTCGATCATCACGCCGGCATTCAACGTCAAGAACTGGAAGGACCCCAAGCAGCGGGCCATTCCGTCGGTCTCGGCCGAAGAGAAGAAGGCCATCGACGCCGCCAACGGAGCGATCAGCAAGCAGGTCACCGAACAGGAAGGGCACATCGCGGCGGTCAAGGAATCCCGAAAACAACAACTGTTGGCTTCGAGGCTGAAGTCGATCCCGGAACCGCTCCGTGCCGACACGAAGGCCGCCATTGCCACGCCGGCCGACAAGCGAACCAGGGTCGAGAACTATCTCGTGGAGAAGTTCGGGGACACTCTCGCCGTCAACAAGGAGGTCGTCGAACAGGCATTGACCTCACAGGACAAAGCGGCAATTGCGGCACTGCGTCAGAAGATCGTCGACCTCAAGCAGCGTGTGAAAACGCATGGCTGGATCCAGGCCGTCTACGACGTCGGACCTCCGCCGGCCACGCATCTCCTGGAACGCGGCGAGTTCAAGACCCCCGGTCCGGAGGTGCAACCCGGATTCCTCAGCGTGCTCTCCGATGAACCCACGGCGTTCGCGTCCCTGCTGAAACCGGTTCCCGGCAGCAGCGGACGGCGGACGGCGCTGTCCCGCTGGCTGACGAAACCCGACACGCCGGCCGCCGGCCTGGTGGCTCGCGTGGTGGTCAATCGCCTCTGGCAGCATCTCACCGGAATCGGCATCGTGTCGACCTCGGAGAATCTCGGCATGTCCGGGGACGCGCCGACACATCCGCAATTGCTGGATTGGCTGGCGGCCGAGTTCGTCAGGAACGGATGGCGAGTCAAGCCGTTGATCAAGACGATCATGATGTCCACCACCTACCGCCAGGCCTCCCGCCGTGCAGGACTGGCGGTGGCCGAACCGAACCCGCGGACCGTCGACCCGGGAAACCGCCTGTTGTGGCGGGCCAGGCTGAGGCGACTCGAATCGGAGGTCATACGTGACGCCATGCTGGCCACCTCCGACAGGTTCAACGCCGCGATGGGCGGGCAGCCCGTGCCGTTGAAATACCGTCGCGACGGGGTCGCGAGTTTCGATACGGACAAACTGCCGACGCCGGGCTCGCCATGGCGACGCAGCATCTACCTGTTCCAGCGACGCGTGTATCACCTGACGATGCAGAGCGTGTTCGACCAGCCGACAATCGCCGGAAGCGTCTGTCGTCGAAACGCATCGGCCGTGGCCCTGCAATCGCTGAGCATGTTGAATGATGCCCTGGCCCTGGAGCAGGCCGAGCACTTTGCCGACCGCGTCTGGCACCGGGCGGGACAGTCGCCGGCCGAGCGAATCGAACTGGCCTTTCGCATCGCGCTGTCACGAGCCCCCGACGCCCAGGAAGTCCAGTGGAGTTCCGAGCTTCTCCAACAACACACCGCCCGGTATCAGGGCAGCGGATCGTCCGCTGCCGAAGCGGCTCGCAAGGCACTGATGCACCTGTGTCGCGTGCTCTTCAATTCCAGCGAGTTCCTCTACGTCGAGTAACGCCACCAGCAAGACGCGGTCGATCGCATTGAACCCGAGATCCTGCAGTGCCCGAGTGAAGTCGACATGGACAGAAATCACGCACCTCTCTCACGCCGCCTGTTCCTGCAACGCTCCGGACTGGGTTTTGGGTCCTTGGCATTGGCGTCGCTGCTCGAGCGGGACGGCCTGTTGGCCACCAACGTCTCTGCGGCCGAGTCGAAACCACGGGTTGACCTCTTGCCCCGCGACGGTCATTTCCCCGCCCAGGCCAAGAGCGTCATCATGCTGTTTCAGTCGGGCGCACCGAGCCAGATGGACCTGTTCGACCCGAAGCCGCAACTTCAACGGCAACACGGCAAGGACGTCGGCATCGACAGCCTGCAGGGACGGGCCCGCGAGCCGCTGATGGCCAGCCCGTTCTCGTTTCGCCCCCGAGGCGAATCGGGCATCGAGTTTTCCGAACTGGTGCCGCACCTGGGATCGGTCGCCGACGACCTGTGTGTCATCCGCTCGATGTACACCTTCGACCCCTGTCATGCCGGTGCGCCGCTGATCTTCCTCACCGGCAAGCTCGCATTCGGACGCCCCACCGTGGGCACATGGATTGGCTATGCGCTGGGGACCGAGAACCAGAACCTGCCGGCCTACGTGGTCCTGCACGACATCGAAGGCCACAACACGGCCGGGGCCGCATTGTGGGACAACGGCTGGCTGCCTGCGCTGTACCGTGGCACCGAATTTCGTCCGAAAGGATCCCCGGTGTTGAACCTGCGGGCTGCCAGGAAATTTCCGGCCGGAGCCGACCGGGATGATCTGCGACTCATCGGCCGGCTGAACCAGAAATACGCCGATCGTTATCCGCACGCCACGGACCTGGAAACCCGCATCCGCAACTACGAACTGGCCGCGAGGATGCAGCTTGCTGCCGAGGAGAACCTGGACCTCTCCAAGGAAACCGCCGCAACCAAGAAGCTCTACGGCCTGGAGAACCCTGCCACGGCCGAGTACGGGACGCAGTGCCTGATGGCACGCCGGCTTGTCGAAGCCGGAGTTCGCTTTGTCCAGATCATGAACAAGCCGCACAACCCCTGGGATCACCATTCCAATATCAAGACACGTCTTCCCGAGACCTGCATGGCCACCGACCAGCCTTCCGGAGCACTGATCGCCGACCTGAAGCGGCGCGGGCTGCTGGACGAGACGCTGGTGGTGTGGGTCGGTGAGTTCGGACGCCTGCCGACTTCGCAGGGCGGCACCGGACGAGATCACAACATGCACGCCTTCACCGCGCTGGCCGCCGGCGGCGGCTTGAAACGCGGCTACGTTCATGGGGCGACCGACGAGTTTGGCCACCGTGCCGAGGTCGAACCGGTGAGCGTCCTCGACCTGCTGGCCACGATTCTGCACCAGGTCGGCCTGGACCATACCCGGCTGACCTACAAACACAACAACCTGGAAGAGTCGCTGACCGATGCCCGCACGACCGACGCGGCGGTCGTCGGCAAACTGCTGCAAGGCCCGGTCCGAAGCTGATCCCGGACGACTCGACGAGGAAGTGGGCTGATCCGCCGGGTCACACTCCGACGGAATCCTGGTACGAATTCAGCTTGATCTTCGGCGTGTCCGCAACGTTGACCCACACGTGAACGTGCGGCTTGCCGCGGAAGTACCAGACAAACGACGGCCCTTCCAGACGCCAGTTGTCCCACAGGCCGTCTTTGCCAAGGTCGCCTTCCTTGTAGAACGCGAGATGACAGGCGTCGAGACCTCCCTGGGTCTTCAGGCAGCGAGTCACCTCGTCACGGTCGGACTGGCGAAACGGCTCCAACAGCAGTTGCAGGACCGACTGCATGTGTTCCTTCTGGTCCGCCGACATTTCGGTCACCGGAATGCCGTGGAACCTGCCCTTCGGTCCACGAAACTCGACCAGTTCTTCCGAAGGCATGCCCTTGGTCACCAATGCCTGCAAGCGTTGTTTGCCGTTGAACATGTCGTACAACTTGTTCGCCGCCAACGACTGGTGCCAGAAGACGTTTCCGGGATGATCCGGCTTTTCGAAGGTGGCCTGACCTTCGTGTGCGTAGAGAATCGGGCCACCGAAGGCGACGTGGTCGGCGCTGTTGCCGTCACAGCGCAACGTCATGTGACGCGAGGCCAGCACAAATTCAAACTGGTTCGTCCCCGGCTGACCGAAAACGGCGATCGACTGCTGCTGTCCAAAACCGCCGACGTCGTCCTCGAGCTGCTGGTCCCACCGCTTCCGCCAACCGGGATGTGTCATTCCGTCGAAGATGCTGCGCATCAACGATTGCTGCTCGGCGGTGAAGAAGTCGCTCTTGATCGACGGTTTCGTGATCTTCCAGTTGTTCTCGAGCCGCGTCCTCAACAACCCGCGCGCCGGATCGACGTAATTCCAGTCGAAGCAGACCGCCCGTTTCTGTTTCTCGGTGAAGGTGTCATACAGAGTCTTAACCAGCGTCTCGGGTGTTTTTTCCTTCTTGACCCCGGCAGTCGCAGCCTCTTTTGCCAGCAACGGAATGCCCGAAGCGGCCAGGGCCAGCGTCCCCGCCTGTCTCAGGAATTCCCGACGGTGCCCGGGAGCGTGATCGGTCGGCGGCATGCAGCCGCCGTTGATTTCGGGTGCCATCGTTCGATCTCCGCAGGTTGAAGGGGATTGTCACGAAATCACGGCGGGCATAGTAACATCGTGGCACACATGCTGTCCCCTTGTGGCTCGTGCTTCAATTTATTTTGAAGCGGTCGATTGTGATTGCACGTCGACAGTATCTCGAACGTCGCGGCAGGTCACTTGCAGTCATCCGAGAACACCGGCGCGTTCAGGATCGATCCGGCCCGGGTTCATCTGCCAACAGGCTGAAATGAGTGAAACGCTCGATTAAACTGTGCCCCCCCCCACGCGGCGGGTCATTGATCCGCGAACACTGCTGAGCCGGTACCGCGCAGGCTCGGCGCAAAAAGGAATGCTCCATGAGACGAGGCATCGACGGGACATTCATCGCGGCCATTGCCTGGGCATCGCTGATGGCAACTTCTGCGTACGCGGACACGCGTCATCCCAACGTCGTGTTCTTCCTGGTCGATGACCTCGGCTGGCGTGACCTGGGATGTTACGGCAGCAGTTTTTATGAGACGCCGAACATCGATCGATTTGCAGAACAGGGTGTACGGTTCACACAGGCTTATGCGACCTGCCATGTCTGTTCTCCAACCCGTGCCAGCATCATGACCGGAAAGTACCCGGCCAGGCTGCAGCTGACCGATTGGTTGCCCGGTCGAAGAGAATTCTCTTTTCAGAAGCTGAAGAACGCGAAGATCCATCAACACCTGCCCCACGGGGAAGTCACGATCGCCGAGGCACTGAAGAAACACGGGTACCGCACGGCACACATCGGGAAATGGCACCTGGGGGAAGAGCCATTCGGCCCACTGCAGCAGGGGTTTGACATCCAGGTTCCGCGATGGAACAAGGGCTGGCCCAAGGCCGGTTACCACGCCCCGTTTCGACTGGATGGCCTCGAGAGCAAGGCGGGTGAGTACCTGACCGACCGGTTGACCGACGAGGCCGAGAAGTTCATCGAAGCCAGCAAGGACCGGCCCTTCTTTCTCTACCTGGCACATTTCGCCGTTCACGATCCCATCCAGGGACGGAAGGACCTCGTCAGGAAGTACCAGAGAAAACTGGAGACGCGCCCGGAGTCCCGGGGTCCCGGCTTCGTCCTGGAAGGAAACCCGGATGATCCGCATCCGTTGTCAAAGCGGGAACTGACCACCCGCCTCTACGATCCCGCCTGGTCGGGCTTCCGCGTCCTGCCCGAACGCACGGTCAAGATCAAGCAACACCAGGACAACGTTCAGTTTGCCGCCATGGTGGAGTCGGTCGATGAGAGTCTTGGCCGGCTGCTTGCCAAGCTGAAGGCACTCGATCTCGAAGACAACACGATCGTGATCCTGTTCTCCGACAACGGCGGAATGTCCGCCGGGAACTTCGGAAATCCCAGGCGGATCGTTCCACCCGGCCGCCTGGACCGGGCCTTTTCGACATCAAACCTGCCACTCCGCGGTGCCAAGGGCTGGCTCTACGAGGGCGGGATTCGAGAGCCGCTGATCATCAAGTGGCCTCACCAAGGACAGCAGCGAAAGGTCTGCGATGTGCCGGTGATCAGCACGGACTTCTATCCAACGATCCTGGAGATGGTCGGCCTGCCGCTGCAGCCGAAGCAGCATGCCGATGGAGTCAGCATCACGGCGTTGGTCAAGGGAGCCGAGACACTCGACCGGAAAGCCCTCTTCTGGCACTTCCCGCACTACAGCAATCACGGCATGCAGAGTCCCGGCGGCGCCGTCCGTGTCGGGGACTACAAGCTGCTCGAGTACTTTGAAAACAACAGCGTGCAGTTGTTCAATTTGAAGGAAGACATCGGTGAGCAGAACGACCTGTCCGAGGCCCAACCAAAGAAGGTCGCCGAATTGCGGTCGTTGTTGAAAGCCTGGAGGAAGGACGTCTACGCCCGGATGATGGTACCCAACCCGGATTACGTTCCGATAACAGAACCATGAGAACATCCGACCACGAAGCGTGGTCTCGGGCGGAATGCCATCGAAAACGAAACGCCACCTTCCCGACACAACACAAGCTGACACGTTCGGGAATCCGATGTTATAATTGGGGATCATGCACGACCAATTTCACAGCCACGACCACGCCTTCACCGGGTTGAACCCGCGTGTCCGTGAAGGCCTCGTGATGCAGAACCGGCGAGGCATGCTCAAGGCATCCCTGGCCGGCATGGCCGGTCTCTCTCTGCCGCAACTCATGCAGGTTCGTGCCGAAGCCGCCCGATCGGGACAGCCGCTGGGAAGCGGCAAGAGCGTGATCCTGCTCTGGATGGCCGGCGGTCCCAGCCATATCGACACCTGGGACCCCAAGCCCGACCGCCCCTTCATCAACCGGGGCCCCTTCGGTGTCACCCAGACGGCACAACCGGGAGTGATCATCTGCGAGCACCTGCCCAAGCAGGCCGCGATGCTCGACAAGTTCACGATCATCCGTTCGGTGGACCCTCGCAAGAGCAGCCACGAACCGAACATGGTGTTCCAGACCGGCAACCGCGAGGCGGCTCCACGAACCAACCCCAAGGGACACCTCTTTCCCGCGATCGGATCGGTCGTCGCCAAGATGCACGGCCCCAATCATCCCAGCATGCCGCCGTATGCCGCGTTCATGCGGTCGCGGTCGCACCTGGCCTTTGCCGGATATCTCGGCAAACGGTACGACCCCTTCATCGCCAACCATGCCACGCGACTTCCGGTCTACACCAAGGTCGGCGTCGATACCGGAAAAGTCAGCGGTGCCGATCTGCTGAGAATCCCCACCGGTCTCGACGCGAGCCGACTGACGACACGCCAGTCGCTGGTTCAGCAGTTCGACCGACTCCGCAAGGACCTCGACCAGTCCGGATCGATGGACGCGTTGGACTCCTACCAGCAGAAAGCCGTCGACATGGTGCTCGGCCAACGGGCCCAGCGAGCACTCGACATCCGCAAGGAACCGGCCAGCGTCCGTGAACGTTACGGGAAACATCTCTGGTGCCAGCAGACCCTGCTGGCACGGCGACTGGTCCAGGCCGGCGTCAGCTTCATCACGCTCGATCTCAGTTACCACACCGCCTCGGGCACCTGGGACACGCACGGTGACAACATCCCCCCCTACGGAGGGATCTCCAAGGGACTGGGGCCACTGTTGCCGCTGTTTGATCACCTGATCACGACACTGGTCGCCGATCTCGAAGACCACGGCCTGCTCGACGACTGCCTGGTGATCGCCATGGGCGAATTCGGACGGACACCTAACATGGGTACCCAGGGCAGCACCGACGGACGGAACCACTACACGTCAATCAGCGGCCTGACGATGGCCGGCGGAGGATTGCGACACGGGCAGGTGATCGGAGCCAGCGAACGGGATGGCGGTCATATCAAGGAACGGCCGGTCACGCCCGGCGACCTGGCAGCCACGATCTACCGGCACATGGATGTTCCGCTGGATGCGACGTATCTCGATCCCCGTGGCCGGCCCCGCTATGTGGTCGAAGAAGGCGAACCCATCGCCGAACTCTTCTAGACGGCGAGGATCGTGGCCGAGTCGACGACAACCGCAGCAACACAATGCGGCTCTTCGGCGTCGCCGCCCGGAGCAGCAATCGCCAGACTGGGAGGCGGTGGGACCAGCCCACCAGTCAATTCGCAGACCGTATCACCCACGGGCCCACCTCCACCTGTCGTTCAGAGACACTCCCGAATGAGGCGCCCGACTTGTCACGCTGACATGAGAACTCTTTCGGTCACCTGCCTCCTGTTGATCTTCACCACCGCGCCCGCGAACGGCGCTGCCGACAACAACCGGGATCTGTTTGAAACACGTATTCGGCCACTGCTGATCAAACACTGCCTAGTATGCCATGGACCGAAGAAGCAGGAATCGGGCCTACGCCTGGACTCGCGTGCCGGCTGGGCCAAGGGTGGTGATCGGGGGACGTCGATCGTTCCCGGGAAGGTCCAGGACAGCCTGCTGCTCAAGGCAGTCAGCCATTCGGACCCCTCCCTGAAGATGCCCCCGTCAGGAAAGCTCTCGACGACCGAAATCGCTGATCTGACGAAGTGGGTTCGGCTCGGGGCCTACGATCCACGGACGCCGGCGGCCGAGAAGTCCTCTCCGAAGCGGATGAGCCTGGAACAGGCACGAGATTTCTGGTCGTTGCAGCCGATTTCCTCGCCCGCCATACCGAAGGTCTCGGACACCGCATGGGGCCATTCTCCCATTGATGCCTTCGTACACGACCGACTGCAGAAGCGCGGGCTCAGGCCAGTCGCCACCGCCGACAAACGAACACTGATCCGCCGGGCCACATTCGATCTGACCGGGCTCCCGCCGACTCCGGCTGAGATCGACGCCTTCTTGGAAGACGACTCGCCTCGGTCTTTCGGAACGGTCGTCGAACGACTGCTCGATTCCCCAGCCTACGGAGAACGATGGGGTCGGCACTGGCTGGATGTTGCCCGTTACGCCGACACGGCCGGCGATGGAGCCGACTATCCCGTGCCTGAAGCGTACAAGTACCGCGACTGGGTGGTCGGGGCCTTCAACCGGGACATGCCATTCGATCAGTTCGTCCGCGAGCAGATTGCCGGCGACATTTTCGCTCTCCGCGATGCGGCGGACGATCCGGACCGGTACGCCAGGCAGATTTCAGCGACCGGATTCCTCGCGATCGGAAAGCGTTACGGCTACAAAGCGTCGCCCGACTACCAGTACCTCGATTTCGCCGACGTGATTGACTCGGTCGGCCGCTCCCTGCTGGGACTTTCTCTAGGTTGCGCCCGGTGCCATGACCACAAGTACGACCCGGTTTCATCGGCCGACTACTACGCGCTGTATGGCATCCTGCAAAGCACGAGATGGGCGTTTCCGGGTGGGGAAGAGCAAAAACGTCCCGCGCATTTCCCGCCCCTGGTTCCGCCCGAGCAAGTCGCTGGCCTGGAGAAGGCCAAGGCCGAGGAACTCGCGCGTCTCGACACAAAGCTGTCGGCCCTCAAACGCCGCCAGATGCAGTTCAACCCCGACTGGCAAGCCGGCGGGGTCGACCTGGGCTTTGAGGCACAGAAATCTGGTCAACGACCCGGCAAACCGTGGGTCTGTGCCGGTCCGATCGAAATCACCGCCGAGGCGCAAAGCCCGTTTCACCATGTCCATCCGAAGGGTTCGCTCGGTGTGCGGATCGGCAGCGGCAAGCAAACCGACGGTCTCCGCTACGTTTTCAACGACGGCCTGCGGGCAATACCCGGACGGCTGATGCACTTCACGGTGGACTTCCGTTCCGCCACAGGGTCGTCCGAGACAGGCGCGTTCCGGTTTTATCTCGGACGAGGGGTGGTGCAGTCGTTGGCCGTTGAGTGCAGTGCCACAGCCACCGAATTCGCGATTCGCAACGGAAAGAAGTGGGAGACGATTCGCCGCATCACCCCCGGCACCTGGTACACGCTGCGACTCACGATCGACCCCGCGAAGAAAACGTTCTCCGGCATCGTCGGCACACTCGACGACCTGGCGACATTCAAGGACAAGTCGGTCGGACGCGGCTGGGACGGCGTCGCCAACTGTTTCATCTGCGACGCATACGGACACGTCAACGGCTCGGCCTGCTCACGTGATCTCGACAACATCGGTCTGCAGGACGAGCCGTTCGCAGCCCCCGGCAGCCAATCCGTTTCACCGAAGACCGCCGTCCCCGGCGCCGGAAAGCGGGGGATGGCGATCGCAAAGGAGATCGAGGCTCTGAACGGTCAGCGCCGGACACGAGCGGCACGACGGGCCTACGACGTGGCCTATGGAGTCAGCGAAGGCACTCCGGTCAACGCCCGCATCCAACTCCGCGGCGAACCACATCGACCCGGAAAAGAAACTCCCCGACGATTCCTTGAGGTCCTCGGTGGGGATCGGCTTCCGGAGAATGTGACAGGCAGTGGCCGGTTGGAACTGGCCGGCTGGATCACTCGCCCCACGAATCCGTTGACAGCACGTGTGTTCGTCAATCGCGTCTGGCGATGGCACTTCGGCCAGGGCCTGGTTTCCACACCCAGCGACTTTGGTGCCCGTGGAGAGCGTCCATCCCATCCACATCTGCTGGACTGGCTCGCCGCCAGGTTCACCGCGTCCGGCTGGTCGGTAAAGTCTCTGCACCGATGGATCATGAACTCTCACACGTACCAACTCGGCAGTGACGATGATGATCGCAATCTGCGGATCGATCCGCAGAATCGCTGGCACTGGCGGTACGCCAGGCGTCCACTCGACGCCGAATCGATCCGCGATGCGATGCTGGCCCTCGGCGGGAATCTCGACCAGACGGTTCCGCAAGCGCACCCGTTCCCTGCAGTGCACACGTGGGGCTTCACCATCCACCACCCGTTCCACGCGATCTACGACTCGAATCACCGCAGCGTCTACCTGATGGTGCAGCGAAACCACCGCCACCCGTACCTGGCCCTGTTCGACGCTGCCGACCCGAATCAGAGTGTGGCATCGCGGCAGCCCACAACGACTCCCACGCAGGCCCTTTACCTGATGAATTCGCCGTTCGTTCACACTCAGGCCGAGGGTTTCGCTAAACGCCTGCTGGCGTCTCACAAGGACACCGAAACCCGAGTCCACGCGGCTTTCGAGTTGGCCCACGGCCGACTTCCCGGAAGCCCCCAACTGAAAGATGCCGTCGCATTCGTAGCCGGTTACCGACAGAAACTGTCGGACAAAAGCGTTGTCCCGGAACGAAACCTTGCTGCCTGGTCAGCACTGATGCGGGTGTTATTGACGAGCAACGCGTTCCTGTACGTCGATTGAGCCGTTTGATGAACCTTTTCCACACCACACGCCGAGAGTTCCTTCACCGCGCATCCGGTGGATTCGGCAGCATCGCCCTGTCCGGCCTGTGGAGCGACCTCCAGGCCGCACCGCGCAATCCACGTGGTGCCCGCCACGGGCACCACGTGGCGAAGGCCGATCGTGTGATCTTCCTTTATTCGACGGGCGGCGTGTCGCACGTTGACACGTTCAACCATCGGCCACAACTGACAGCCGATCATGGCAAGTCGGTCACGACCTCTCGCTGGCTCAACAAGTCCGGAGAATTCAAGCGATACCTGATCAAGCCCCGCTGGGCCTTCCAGCAGTACGGTGAAAGCGGCACCTGGGTCAGTGACCTGTTCCCGCAACTGGGTTCGGTGATCGACGACGTCTGCGTGCTCAACGCAATGCACTGCGAGAGCGACGGGCACGACAAGGCCACGCTGGCCGCACACACCGGGTCCGCACAGTTCGCCCGCCCGAGTGCCGGTTCGTGGGTGAGTTATGGACTGGGGACCGAGAACCAGAATCTTCCGTCCTTCATGGTGCTGGCACCCGCGGCCCCCTACGCGGGAGCACAGACCTGGGGCAGCGATTTCCTGCCGGCATGTCATCAGGGAACGCAGGTCGTGCCTGGCAAGAACCCTCTGCCCAACATCCGACCCCGTGTTGCACGGCCAGAACTGCAGAAGCTGGAACTGGAACTGCTGGCTCGCTTGAATCGAGCCCACCAGAAAACACGTGCGGCCGACCAGTCGCTCGATGCCAGAATCCGGTCCTTCGAAACCGCATTTGGCATGCAGCGGGAAGCACCCGAGGCCTTTGATCTGTCCGGTGAAACCCAAGCCACGCTGAAGCTCTACGGGTTGGAGCGTGGTGCAACCAGTGGCTTTGGCTGGCAATGCCTGGTGGCCCGGCGACTGGCCGAACGAGGAGTTCGGTTCCTGGAACTGATCGATGTCGGCTCGAACAGCAACTGGGACTCGCACGGCAACATGGCCGACCACGCCAGGCTCGCCAGGGCGATTGACCGTCCGATCGCCGGACTGCTCACCGACCTGAAGCAACGAGGCATGCTGGATCGGACACTGGTCGTCTGGACAACCGAGTTTGGCCGGACACCATTCAACACCAACGCCAACCATTCCGGCCGCGAACACCACAACTTCTGTTTCTCGTCCTGGATGGCCGGCGCTGGCATCCGCGGCGGACTCGTCCACGGTGTCTCCGACGAACACGGCATCCTGACCGACCACAACGCCGTCCACACCCATGACCTGAACGCCACGATGCTTCATCTGCTCGGCATCGATCACGAGCGACTGACCTACCGCCACGCCGGTCGCGACTTCCGACTGACCGACGTAGCCGGCGAGGTGATTCACGACGTGATCGCGTGACACCGGTTCCACCACGTGACGTCGAAGAAGTCCCGCCCCCGCCCCTCGAAGAGCCGTGACAGGCGATCCGGCCGATCGCAAGACAAGGGCTCACTCGATGCAACAGGACATCATCCTGGCAGACGAGATCCGCCGGTTTCGATCGGACGATCCGATCGAGAATGCGGCCACGCCCCCGGCTTCCTGGTACAACTCGAATTTGTTCCTGGACCTGGAAAAGGACTCTGTTTTTCGGAACCGATGGCTTTTCGTCGGTCGCCAGGATCAATTGCAGGAGCCGGGTGACTATTTCAGCGGGACCTTCCTGGGATGGCCGTACGTGGTCGTTCTTGACGACGAGCGTTCCCCGCGAGCCTTCTACAACATCTGCTCGCATCACGGAACGTGCGTGGCTTCAGGAGAGGGCACAACGGAACAGTTTGTCTGCCCGTACCACGGATGGACCTACGATCGACAGGGGGCACTCACCAAGGCGCCTCTGGCCGGTGCGATTCAGTCCTTGAAAGAGCGTGACCTGGACCTGAAACCCATCAGGGTCAGTCAGTGGGGCCCGCTGATTGCCCTGCATTTCGGCAACCCCTCAACTTCGCTGGAAACGCAGCTGTCGCCTCTGCTCGAGGCCTTCGCTGCTGATCCATTCGAGAACGTCCAGTTTGTTCGCCGGGTCACTTACCAGGTGGAGTGCAACTGGAAGGTGTTCGTGGACAACTACCTGGACGGCGGATACCACGTTGCCCACGTGCATCCCGGGTTGACCGGCCAACTGGATATCGCCTCGTACAGCAGCACCCTGGGCGAACAGTGGTCCATGCAATCCTGCGCAGCCACATCATCTCCCGACATCGATTCGTCAGCGGACTTCGTCCAACGAGTCGGCCAGCATGCCGACTACGCGTGGATTTACCCCAACTTCATGATCAATCGATACGGGCCCTGGATGGACACAAATGCTGTCATTCCACTCTCCGCTGACAACTGCCGCATCGTCTTCGACTATTACCACGAGGGTCCCCCCAAAACAGGTTTTCTGGAACAGTCGCTGACCGCGTCCGACCAGGTGCAGCAGGAGGACATCGAGATCTGTCATCGAGTCCAGGCGGGACTCAACTCGAGGATTTTCGAGCAGGGCGTGTACGCTCCTGGATTCGAAGCACCGATGCTTCACTTTCACCGGCTCCTTCACGCCGACTTCCAGGTGTAACGACAATCTCGCTTCAGACACTCGTGGACAAAACAAGGCACCACCAGTCACCGACGGTGCCAGGTGGTGGCGGAGGCCTGCCCGAACCCTGTTAGCCGAGCAGCTCTGCGATCGGCTCGCCGTCCGTCAGGATGGGCAGTGGCCGGCCCCTGCGGTCGAGGTACTCCCGGGAGGTGTCGATCCCCAGGTGGTGGTACACCGTGGCCAGCAGGTCTCCCGGTCGAAGCGGCCGCTCCTTGGGCATTTCGCCGCGAGCCGTCGTGGATCCGATCACCTGTCCCATGGCGAGCCCGCCTCCGGAGACCAGCATGCTCATGGCCCGCGACCAGTGCTCTCGCCCCGCCTGCACCACCTTGGTTTTCTGGTTGGGTTTCAAGTGGATACGTGGCGTGCGGCCGAATTCCCCGGTCACAACCACCAGCACTCTCTTGTCGAGGCCGCGATCATAGAGGTCCTCGATCAGGGCCGAAACCGCCTGGTCGAACCACGGGAGCCGCTTCTCCATCGCCTCGAAGATGTTGCAGGGAAAGCCCGCGTGATCGTCCCAGTCCGATTGGATGCCGGGTGCGACGTCGGCAAAGTTTCGCCCGTCGGCATGCACGAACGAGATCCCGGCCTCGACCAGCCGCCGGGCCAGCAGCAGATTCTGTCCGACGTAGCCGCGGCCGTAGCGATCGCGTACGCGAGGATCGACCCGGCTCAGGTCAAAAGCCTTCCGCGCCCGGCCACCGGTCAACAGGCGGACCGCTTCCTGGTCGTAGCTGTCCATGGCCTTCATCAGGCCTCGTTGATCCAGATCCCGCCGCGTGGCATCGAATCTCTGCAGCAGCCCCATGCGGTCATGAAGCCGTTCGGTGCGGTCAGGCGGCAGGCCCAGGTTCGGGACCTCGAAGTCGGGCTTGTTGGGATTGGCTCGCACTTCGAAGGGTTCGTACGCCATGCCGAGGAAGCCGGGTCCGGCCGACTCCTGGCGGCGAGGAACGCCCACGTAGCTGGGCATTCCATTGCGGCCCTGCGGACCGGCCCACTTGATGATCGAGCCGAGATCCGGGTAACGCTTGTTCGGCTCGAGGCCATTGGGGCCGGCTGACGTGCGGCCGCTGAGCATGTACTGGGCGCCCATCGCGTGGTCGGCCGCACTGTGAGTGCACGAGCGGATCAGTGTGAACTTGTCGGCCAATCGGGCATGCCGCGGCAACAGCTCGCAGACGTCCATGCCCGGCACCTTGGTGGGAATGGGTAGGAACGGGCCACGAAACTCTGCCGGCACTTCGGGTTTCAGGTCGTAGGTGTCCAGATGGCTCGGCCCCCCGTCCAGCCAGACCAGGATACAGGCCGTGTCGCGGCGAGGGCGACCCACCGCCGCCGCCCGATCCCGCAACCGCAGTAGATCCGCCAAACCCAGGCCGCCCAGCCCCGCCACGCCGGCCCGAAGAAACCCGCGCCGCCCGATCGTTCCAGGGCCCAGGGTCTGCCGTCCCACGACAACTCCCTCTCTTGACTGCTGCCGCCCGCCACTTCGGGCTCTGCGATACACGAGGCTACCCGCTACCCAAAAACCGCATCAAGTGCATTCGCACTGCCGCGGCGTCTTGTCCCCCGTCGAAGTCGGAACGGTTTAGCCGGCACCGTAAAGCGGAGCAATCACCTCGCCCTTGTTCAACTGGTGAGGTCGGCCGAGGCGATCGACAACCTGGCTCGAGGGATCGAGGCCCAGTGCCGAATAGATGGTTGCGCCCATATCGGCGGGATAATACGCCCGCGTCACCGGGTCCGATGCCATCTTGTCGCTGGCCCCAATCACCTGGCCGCCCTGGATGCCACCGCCGATGAACACGGCCGAGAACACGCGAGACCAGTGATCCCGACCGGCGTTCTTGTTGATCTTGGGTGTCCGTCCAAACTCCCCGGTCACCACGATCAGAGTCTCATCAAGCAGCCCTCGATCGCTGAGATCGGTCACCAGCGACGACAGCCCCTTCTCGAACGGCGGCAACAACTCCGATTCAAGCCGCTTGAAGTTGTTTCCGTGCGTGTCCCACTTGTTCATGTGCCCCACGTTGACCTGGACAATCGGCATCTCGGACTCCACAAGCCTCCGCGCCAGAAGCATCGACTGCCCAAACGTGTGCCGCCCATAACGATCGCGGGTCTCATCAGCTTCACGGGCAATGTCGAACGAATCCCTCAGGCTACCGTCGACCAGGATGTCGTGAGCCTGTTGCATCCGCCGAGACAGGTCGCTGACGCGCTGACTGCCGGCCAGCGTCTCGCGTTGCGCATCGATGCTCTGCAGCAACCGCCGCCGATCGGTCAATCGCCCCACGCTCAACCCGGGCCGAAACTCCAGTTCATCGACACGAAAGTTCTTGCTGTTGGGATCCTTGATCACGTGCCACGGGTCATAGTCGGCTCCCAGGAATCCGGCCGTTTGACCGCAAAACCCGTACCCGTTGTTCAGGTATGTCGGCAGCATGATCCCCTGGGGCCGTCCCTCGGCATTCGGTCTCAGGTACTGCAATCCGGCAGAGAAGCATGGCCAGTCGTTGCGGCTGGCCATGTGAGTGGCTCCGGGTGGCTCCTTGTTGATCCCGGTCAACATCCGGTGCGTGCCCAGTTCGTGAGAGGGGATCGAGTGTCGCATCGAACGAACGATGGCGTACTTGTCGGCCAACCTGGCCATCCCGGGCATGTGTGGACCGATCTCCACGCCGGGAACATTGGTTGCCACGGGACGGAATTCGCCACGCGTCGACGAGGGACCATCGGGTTTCAGGTCCCACATGTCCTGGTGAGCCGGAGCCCCGGTCAGGAACACCAGAACCACAGAGCGAACCCGGCCGCGAGGCAGACGAGACTCTCCGGAGGACCGGCCCGCCAGTACGTCGGCCAGTCCCAACCCCAGGAAACCGGAAAAACCCACCTGCAGCGATTCGCGGCGAGTCAGGAAACCGCCGCCGTGTTCCGCGTCGTAGTCGTGCACCGAAGAATCCCCTTCCCAGGCTTTCGCCCACCACTGCCATCACCGAGCCAACCGACCGACCACCCTACCAGAATTGTCGACCACGGCAGACACCGGAAATCACTCCTTCACGGAAGACAGGATCCAGGGGAGACCGACTAACGCGGCCACAATCGCAAAAATCACCGAGTACACCAACACGATCTTTTACCGTGAGACACTGGCTTGCTCAGGATTGTCGGCATACAGCTCGACATACAGGCACTCACGGCAGGTGATCTTCTTCACGAAGGCCATTCGTGTAAATGTCCGCGGCGACAGATCGCTGCTGCCGCATTTCGGGCACTTCTCGCTCTGAATGTGCTTACCCCTCCTGCGCGTTTGAGATGACAATTCGCCAGGTGTCGGCAGGGAAACCGAAACCGGTACCCCTGGACGTCGACTCGGCTCGCAAGACGATTCCGAGGCCCGCGCAACACCCACTCGCTCCGCTGAATGCAGCGTCCCATCAGCATACCTGTCCACTCTGTTCAATTTCTCAGTGGCACAAGCACGACAAACCAGATGACCAGGCCGGCCATCACCAACTCGAACAGGAAGATGACCCAGAGGCCGGTCCTGGTGAGACCACGGGGACGAATGCGAGGGTCCATCTTCTTCGACTGCAGCCAGATTGTGGCGCCGGCCTGTATCGGCAAGAAAATCGCCGAGGTCAGCCCACCGATCATGATGAGAGTGACGAAGCTCGGAGAAAACAGATAGATCACGAAGGTGACCATCGGAAGCGCGGCCAGGTACCAGCGGATAATGGACTTCCGCAAGGCGAGGTTCGAGCGATCGATCAACTGCAGCTCGATCAGGTAGTCCGGGAAAACGCGTCCACCCGCGGCCATGCCAGACAACACCGTCGAAAACAGAATCAGGAACGCCCCGATGCTGAAGATCCATACGGCCCAGGAGCCAAGCGTCTGAGTGAATATGTTCGAGAGCGCCGAGATCGTCTCGGCATTTCCTTCGGGCACTATTCCCATGCGGTTGAGCACCCCCGCACCCAGCATGTAGTAGGGAATGGTCGCGCAAGTGACGATGATCAAGGCGAGCCACACGTCCGTATGCAGGACCTTCATCCATCCTCGGGCATGTGATTCCCAATCCCGAGCGCTGCGGTCAGAGCCCACGAAGCTCGGATACCCCTTTTCGATGCACCAGTAGGTATAAGCGGTGATGTCTCCCGACGTGGTTCCGGTGTAACCGTAGGCCGCGAGGGCGAGAGCTGCGAGTGAAACGAAGAGGGGGAAATCAGGGGTCATTCCACCCAACACATCGTCGAGTGGGGTACGGAATTCGGTGAACTGCATGGCGATCGAACAAATCAGTGTGGTCAGCGTAAAGACCAACACCAGCGGCAACATGATGCGTTCGAGCCAGCGGTAGGAACCGGTACCCAGGATCATCGCGGCGACGATCGCGATGATTCCGGTGCACACCGTGCCATCGATCGAGACGTGGGCCAGTGACGCGAAAAACGAAAGCGATTGGCCGGCGCCGCCAATGATCCCCCCCAGGCCCATCGTGATCGGGATGTACGCAATGAGACTCAGCCAAATCGGCCAGGAGATTCGCCCGATGCGCCCCGGCAGGCGGTTCAGCGCCCGCAAGTACGTATCGCCGGAGACAATGGTGTAGCGGGCGATTTCCGCCTGCACGAGCGACTTGCACCAGCAGGACAACAGCATCCACCAGAGAAGCGACCAGCCGGCCGCCGCGCCGAGACTGGTCGTCAGAACCAGTTCCCCTGAGCCGATTACGGCACCGGTGACGATCAGGCTCGGTCCGAGATACCTGAGTCGACCCCGGAAGTTCGTGGGTGGCGGGTGCGCTTCTCCCTGGCGGATGGTGTAGGGATCGGGGCTTGAGACGGACTCGTCGGAGCCGGGCAAAGCGGGAGCCGACGATTCCAGACGATCGGTCATGGCCCACCAGGGGGCAGCCACGCCTTTGGGGCGATGCCCTCGATGTGCGTCTTGACATCAATGACCGCCGGCTTGCCGCACGACAAGGCCTGCTCCAGGGCCCCGGCAAATTCGGCCGGCTTGGTCACCTGGACCCCAAAGCAGCCCATCGATTCGGCAACCTTGTCGAAGTCGATATCCGACAGCATCCACAGTTCGTCAGAACCGGGCACCCTCGCTCCGTACGTCTGTTCAACGCCGAATTGTTCCTGGTTCAACGAACTGTTGTTGTTGATGACGGTCACCGTGTTGATCCCGCAGCGAAGCGCCGTGTCCAGCTCGGTCAGATGGTAATAGACACCCCCGTCCCCGGTAAAACAAATTACTGGTCGGTCGGGTGCCGCGCACTTGGCGCCAATGGCCGCCGGAATTCCCCAACCCAGTGATCCGGCACAACGAATGAAGGACTGGCCGGGGTCTTTGAAGTCGACCATCGTGCCGGTCCAAACACCCGCATGACCGGTGTCCGAGACGAGGATGGCATCCGACGGCAGTGTTTCGGACAGTTCCTTGCAGAGTCGTTCCGGGCGCATCGGCAACTCCTCCGAGTCGACAAGCGGTGCCACTTCCTCTCGCCATTCCCGGATCAGCTCGTGAACACGATCCAGCCACTCCGTGCGTGGCTCGGTGGTTTCGCAGTTCTCGAGCATCTTCCGCAGCGTGGCTCGCGCATCACCCTGCATCCCCATCCTGATCGGATACGAGCGTCCGAGTTCGGCAGGATTGATATCGACCTGGATCACCGTCACGCCTGCCGGAGGAATTCGCCAGTCGTGGGTCAACTGCCCGCCGGTGTGACTGCCGACGAAGAACACGAGGTCCGCTTCGCAGACGATCTTGTTCGCACAGGCACGCGAGTAGTTGCCCGGCACACCGACGGCCAACGGGTGGTCGGCAGCAATGGCCGTCTTCGCATTCATTGCGGTGGCCACGGGAACCGAAAGTCTCTCGGCCAGTGCGACCAGTTCTTCCTGTGCCTGCGACGCGGTCACGCCGCCACCGGCCACGATGACGGGTCGCTCGGCCGCTGCCAGGAGTTTCAGAGCCTCCCGGATCAGCGCAAGTTCGGGCTCAGGCCGAAACGGAGGCAGGCCGGTAAACGGCTCTTCGACGACCACCTCCAGATCCGCCTCGTCGTTGGCAACGACCGTGCCGTCGATGCCGTCCAGATCCAGGTGCGTCGGACCGGGAGTCCCGGTGGTCGCTTCGCGGAAGGCCTGTCTCAGGGAAAAGGGCAGCTCGCTGGCTGAAGTGACCTGCGAGTCGAACTTGGTGACCGACGCGAACGGGCCACGGTGGTCGATTTCCTGGTAAGCATGCCGGTGTTGTTTGATCTGTTCGAGCCGCCCGGTGATGGCGACCACCGGAGAACAGGCCAGACTGGCGTCCTGCAACCCCGCCGCCAGGTTGGCCGCCCCCACCGACTGGGACATGCAGACTGACGGCTTGCGTCCGGTCCGCGCGTAGCCGTCGGCCATGTACGCGGCCCCCTTTTCGCTGTGACACATCACGCGGCGGATGCCGAGCTGTTCACAATCGCGGAGCACCGGATTCAGCACATAGGGCATGACAAACAGGTGCGTGATGCCGTAACCCTTGAAGGTCTCGCTCATGAACCGACTGCCAGACATACGTGGCATGATTCAATCTCCTCGAATCGATGGTCGTCACCCCGTGGTCAGCAGGACGTTTCGGCAACCACGACACGGGCGGCTCCCTGCACCAGGCAGACCGCCGTGGCTCTTCCCGTGCCGAACTGGCCCTCGTGGCCGGTGACGACGGCAGCGTCTTCTCTGAGCCTGAGTTCCGGGCGGTCGTGCGACTGGGCTTCCATTACTTCGGCTGATCTCTTGTTCTCTGACCACCCCTGCGGCGAAGCTCCCAGTCAGGTTCTACACCAACGTTCCAGATGTCGATACCATCAGGCCACGCACTGTAAAGATGACGTCGCAGGTTGCACCGCTGCCGCATCGGAGATGAGTTCTTGAAGAAAGTCCCACCAATCCTCGTCGCCGCGTCGATCAGCCTGCTGGCAACTCTCAGCAGCTTCGCCGCGGACCCGGCTCCTCACAAGGTCCTGAACAACCTGGTGACAGAGTTCGTGAATGCCCGCGAACGCGGTTTGCTGAAAGAGAAGACAATCCGTTTTGCGACCGAGGGCACGGGCTGGTACTGCATTGCGGTCGAGGGCCCGGCAACGATTCGGCTGGACAATGAAGCCCGGCCATTGTGCGCGGGGCACAAGGCAAGCGATGCGTCCGAGGCGATGCGTCATCTCGCCCCCGGTGTCCACAGGCTGTCGATCGAAGGTCGACCGTCGGAATTGACCGTCCGGAAAATCCCGGTGCTGCAGCACGCGTTTTATCACGCGGGGGACATGTGGAACCTTGACCATGGGCCCTTCGACGACTGGACATTCCTCAAGCGGCACGTCCTGACCAACATCAACGTCATCATCAGCGGTGGCGCCCGGAACCCGCCCCGGTTTGCAGAGTCGAAAAAGGCCGGTCTGCGCTGGATCAGCAATGCGGACGGAACAGCCCATTTCGCACGAGAGGATCACTTGCGGGAATGGAAGCGTCTCGGACGTCACTGGCTGACGACAGCCATCAACCCGTTTCGAACACGCCAGGACGTGACGGTCGACGAGGCGTACGAGGCCTGGTCGCGGGCTGTCGGACTCACCCAACCGCTGATGGACGGCGTGATCGTCGATGAATTCGGTGGCGGCGACCAGCCAAAGTACGGTGCGTTCAAAAAGGCCGTCGAACGGATCTACGCCAATCCGAAATTCAAAGGGAAGACCTATTCCCCCTATTCCTACGGGAGCGGCATTCTCAGCAATGACCTGAGCCGGGATTTCGCCCGAGCCTCTGCGAAGGGTGGCGGCCATGTCTGTATCGAACGCTATCTTGTCGAACAGCCCACGCGCAAAGCCGACGAAAAGCACATCCACGAGCAGTTCCATTCGGAATGGAACATCCCCCGTTTTGAACAGGACTTTCCCGGCGTTGTGCGGCACACCGTGATGGTCCTGGGCTACATGTCGGCGGTCGGCGAATCACTGAACGTCGATCCGAGGGTCGACTTCAAGGTACACATGGACCTGCAGATGCACGCCCTGGCCACCCAGCCGGCCTACGCCGGGCTGGGGGGACTGCAGCAATACACGTGCAGCTATGCCGACGAGGAGACCATCCGCTGGGCCAGCCGTCTCTTTCGGCATTACGCCATCGAGGGAAACACCAACCTGCTCTCCGATGAACTCGGATTCCGGTACAGGCTGACGCACATTCAGAATCCGGACTTCGCTGATTCGACCTCCGGCTGGCGCACGCAACCCGCTGAACCGGACAGTCTCGCTGCGCGAACCTATCCCGATTACGGCTACCTTCAGTTTCGTTACAACCGCGATGGCAAAGGCGACAGCTTCCTCTGGACCAAGCGCAGCGCGAAACGCGCCAATCTCTTCAGCCAGCAAGTCAGGAACCTGGTTCCCGGAAAACTCTATTCACTGAAGATGGTGACCGCCGACCACCGCGACCTCGTCCAACAACAACAGGCCAAGAAGTCACACGCGGTTTCCATCCGGATCAAGAACGCGGAGATGTTGCCGGGTAAGAAGAAGTCCTTCCAGTCGATCTTCACCAATCACTACGCCCGTCCGGTTGGCGAATTCAAGGGCAACAAGTCGTTCTACATGAACTACCACTGGCGCGTCTTCCGGGCGAAGCAGCCCACGGCCCGGCTCACCGTCACCGACTGGAAAAACGCCACCACGCCCGGCGGACCAATCGGACAGGAGCTGATGTTCAACTTCATCGAAGTTCAGCCGTACTTCGAGAACTGAACCGTCGCTGTTCCTAGCCAAACAGCGGACGCATGACCTTGCCGGAATTCAGCTTGTACGGACGGTCCAGGTGATCGCAAATCTCGGCACGTGGATTGACCCCCAGCGCCGTATAGACCGTCGCACCGACGTCGGACGGATAGAAGGGCCGGCTCTTGCAATAGGCGGCGCGCTGATCTGACTCGCCGATGACACGGCCCGGCTTGACGCCACCACCGGCAAACAGGGCGTGAAAACACGCCCCCCAGTGCTCCCGCCCGGTGGGGGACGACAAGATCGATTTGACGAAGCCGCCGATCTTCGGCGTACGGCCAAATTCACTGATCACGATCACGAGTGTCTCCTCGATCGCACCCGTGTCGTGAAGGTCGTCGAGCAACGCGGACAGTGCGGCATCGAACGGCGGAAGCAAGCGGTTCTTCAGGCCCGTGAAATTGTCTTTGTGCGTGTCCCAGACTCCCGCCGGCCCGAGATTGGCCTGGACCATCGGCACCCCCGCCTGGATCAGCCGCCGGGCCAAAAGCAGCGATTGCCCCCACGTGTGCCGGCCGTACTTGTCACGGCGCCTGTCGTCTTCCCGGTTCAGGTCGAATGCCTCGGCCAGCTTTCCGGACGTCAGCAAACGAAACGCTCGCTGCTGCTGGGCGGAATAACCGGCCTGGCTGGCTACCGTGTCGAGTCGACGTCGTTGTTGATCGAACCTGCTGAGCAGGTTTCGCCTCAGGGACATCCTCCCGACCGACAATCCCTCGGCGAGCTTCAAAGAACCGGCATGAAACGTGGCCTTGCTCGGGTCGTCCTCGACCTGCATCGGATCGTACGCCGCACCCAGGAAACCACCGTTCTGTCCGGCGTACCCCATCGCTCCGTTCGTGATGAACTGCGGCAGGTGCACACCACTGGGCAGTTCGCTCCTACCCGGATGAACGTATTCCAGTCCGGCTGCGTAACACGGCCAGTCGTTGCGCGTGTTGACCAGAGTGGTGCCGGGGGGCCGTTTGTCGATGCCACCCAGCATCAGCGGCGTGGCGTGCTCGTGAGCGCCTGCGATCGTCGTGAGTTCCATCGAACGGACAATCGTGAACTTGTCGGCACGTTGTGCCAGCAGCGGCATGTGTTCACAGATTTGGGTGCCCGACACAGAGGTAGAAATCGGATCGAAGCTGCCGCGAAAGTCTGCCGGCGCGTCCGGCTTCATGTCGAATGTGTCGATTTGGCTTGGAGCGCCGGGCAAATAGACAAGCAGCACAGACCCGGCTGTGATCCCCTGCCGATCCATGACCGCATCAACGGGGATTTCCGCGTCGCACAAGCGAGGAAGCGTCAAACCGGCGGCCGTCGAGAAGCCCAACTGCAATGCGGTCCGGCGACTGAACGACA